>ENA-UESD01000173-UESD01000173.1-human-gut-metagenome-genome-assembly--contig:-NODE-173-length-59053-cov-8.095022_pt1 | contig 59053 bp, 45 predicted proteins | sample MGYA00242985_ERZ507986 | MGnify/ENA primary metagenome ERZ507986 (study PRJEB26167, sample SAMN06115408) | human gut metagenome | host: Homo sapiens | place: China:Guangxi | collected 2016-04-06... | reverse complement strand
AGACACTCTTTAACTATACGGGATATATAAACGTCCGACCCATTCTGATAGCGGGTATTGGACGAATCTATCAAAGCCGACTTCAACGGAATATTGCGACTTGTTATCGAGCCGTCCCGTGCAAATGACATCCACACGACATCGTAATATTCAATGGGTAATGTTTTAACATCCTGTTTGATGAGTTCTTCATAAACATCCCTATAACGCTCGTCGAAGGTTATCTTGTACGACAATCCGCAGTCATCCGCTTTGCGACTATTTCCGTTCCCGCAAAACATGGGACAATCATCGCCTCCGATATACAATTCTATAAGAATATGAGGAAGCGGTGCAGGACGATTGTGTCTAAGATTATCCAAATACTCATTGACAATATCGTTGTTGAATAGATATTGGGATAATTCGTTTTTAAGGTAACGTCCATTGAGCATTCCGGTTAAAGCCAGATGTATTGCTTCGATAAGTGTTGATTTTCCAGCTTCATTGTTGCCAACGAGAATATTGATTCCATCGTTCAACGATATGTCGAAACAACCTTTATAACTTTTGTAATTCTCTATATGTACGGATTTTATATACATAATTATATTATTACATTATTTGAAGTGCGATGAACCCGACAGCGATCGCAATGGCGAAACTTGCCAGCGTGCCGATCAAGACATACTCGGTTATTTTTATCTCTTTGGCTTTATTCAATTCCCCGAACCGGAATATCGACTTTGCCGCCAATAAGAAACCGATTCCCTCGAAATTATGCGTGAAAATAAATGTCAATATCAGGAACCGTTCTAAATATCCGATCCATAATCCTGCATGGGGCAGCGTATCATCGTTCTTGGAATCGTGAGGCATCCACTGTTTGATAAAAAGATTTAATAAAATGGATGTCGGTTTGAGAGCCAGCATATATGCAGTAACGACAATCCATATTTTATTACCGTCCCATATTCCCGAGAACGCTGTGCCCCAATCGGCATCTCTTCCGAGCAGGCATAACCACAATACGATAATAACCGCAATATGCACGACCTGATCGATTATAAAGGATACCATATTTTCTTTCATATATGTGGATTTGATATAATCCATCGCAAAATGCGTCGAAAATATGACTGACGGGATGATCCATGCATCCCACCGGGCAACCAATAGATAGGCTGTCGCGGCATGGATCAGACTATGCAGAAGCAGGTATATATATCTGGTTTTTCCAGCCGCCTTTTTCCCGTCGCAAATCTGGTTCGTTTGCAGTACGAAATCAGCGAATATATGGGCGAATAATAGTTTAAGTAAAATTGTAATATTCATCGATGCAGTTTTTCGGTTATCAATATGTAATACCGATCCAGATAATTCCGGATAAGATTTTCTTTTGCCGCACCTAATAATTTACTGATATTTTGAGCGGTTTTATTTAATCGTGCCGCAACGTCTTTTTGCGTGTTTTGGTGCAGCAAAGTCAAATAAACCGCCTGTGCCTGGGCATAACTCCATCCTGAAATTATGTCGTCGGCAAAGGCAGTGCTTATTTTCAATTCGGCGTTTATGTCTTCCCATTTAGTTTTGACCGTCAATCTCCTTTTCCCGATCTCATCAAGTTCGCGTCCGGACAACCTAAATGCTTCTCCGTCGGAAACGACGACTTTGTCCGCTTCATAAGATATACCACCAACTCCGAGGGATATACGCGCATCCCACGGTTTCCGGATATCTTTCGGTGTCCTGCTTTTTAACCCTGCCCGAAACAATACTGCTATTTTCAATGCTTCCGCAGGGTTATCAACGACTATTTGGAAACTGTCGCCTCTGAACAACTCAACCCGTAATGTCGAGAGAGTTTTCAACTCTTCTTCCAGCGTATATATCGCATCTAACAATACATTTCTTTTCTCCGGCTGTATTGCGCTCGATTTTACTATGTCTCCTGTTATGATTCCCTTTATATCCATTTTCAATCGTTTACCTATCGCAAAGATATTAATTTTCATTACTTCAACAACCTATGAAGGTTGTTTTTAAGAAAACAACCTGTAATAGTTGTCTGAATAACTAAAATGTACTGAAAAATGGTAAAAGAAACGCCATGTCGACCTTTACTTGAGGCGCAACGATATGGGACGCATCACAGGCGTAACGTTCATCGATCACGAAACCCGCTGCGTGCTCAACGGATCACGGCTGGGGAAAGCCTATTCGGCCAATGCTTTTCACGAAAAGTTTGACAATGGACAAAATCGGCAAGAAAAACCGGATATGGCTGAGATATCCGAGTCAACCAATAAAGGTAAGCTGTATATATTGCGATAAGTATTTCCAAGAGTCGTCATAACAATTTTCCAGATCAAAGGTTTAGGATGCGTGGTATTTTTGATTTCCTGCCTGCCGTGCATTTGTCCCGGTTCGGTCTATTTTTTCCCGGTTGCTTCGGACTGCCGTTTTCTTTCTTCTGAAATTTGCCCTCCTTTTATAGAATTTTCGGACCCTTTTGAAACATAATCCGGACAAGGGTTTGCGCCGCTTGCGGGCGTGTCCGTGCCCAGTTGCCCCGTTTCGGGTATACAATTTCGCCGGGGTCAGTTCCGTTTTATGGCCGGACGACCGACAAAACGTAAAATGGGAGTAAGGCGAATTTCTGACCACGTGATCGCCGCTCCTGCGACGAAGATACTCCGGAAACAAACGGAAAGGAATATGCCGATCGGACACTGGGGCCTGCGAACCGTTTTATATCCGGGCTGCCGCCATCCATAAATCATTCCCCCGACTTAAATATCGATCCGCCTGTGCGGATGCTTTGAACTACATGACCCCGACCCTGCGCCGCCGCCATGGCTTTGCTGTTGCCATTACCGATGTTTTTTGACAGTAACGGTCTGGAATATAGGTGGTAGGAATATTCGGAAGAAGATGAATACGGGAGCCGAGTAACAGGAGCGGGAACAAAAACGGGAATGGCAATGGAGGCGGGGAACAGGGAGGGGATAGAGTGGAAAGAGACGCATCGTGTGGGGTATGATGAAGGGAGATAAGCAAAAGGCGGGTCAGGCAGAAAAGGATATGAAAAACAACTGTAGGATGCGGGTTCGGAAACGATGGGCTGAAAGCATGGAGACCGGGCCTGTGACAGCCAATAACGAAGTGGACGGACACAGGTTCTTGAGAGAGGAGGATGGATTCCTGAAGGTCGGATGCAGGATGCCTTTCCCGCGCCGGTACCTGGGATGGAAACTCCGCATGCGGCCGGCTACACCCGTGACGTTCGGGCCGCGATACGCCGGACCGATGGCACCACGACAGAAGTTATTCCGAATGAATTGTAAACGTATTGCGTTGAAACGCCAATAGAAAATATATGATAACACGACTTTCACTCCACGACCTTTCGGGCTCTCCTCCGGGGAGAGGGTTTCCCGGCTTTGCCTGTTCTTTTTTATGGTGTCTGAATACAGTATTATCCGGTCGGATATGCCACCTTTGCGACTTAAAACCGATTATTAACCGTAAAAAAAGGAGGTATACATGGGAGTAAAAAAGAAGAAAGAACAAACACGCACCAAACGCGGCGGCACGAGCGTCCGTCCGATGCTCAACGTCCGCAAGGACACGACCAGCGACCGTTATACGCTGGTGATCCAGATCCTCCGGGCCCGTCGGCGCGGGGTGGTCTTCACGCCGTTCAAGCTGCTGCCCGGAGAGTTCGATCCGGTGAAGGGCCGTGCGATTTCCGACCCGAAGAACCGGGAGCAGCGGCGTTTCGCGGATAACGTGAACCGTTACCTGCGCCACCAGCTCCACGAGATCGACCGCATCGTCTCGGAGCTGGAGTGCAGCGGGGAAGCGTTCGACGGACAGGATGTGGCGGGCACTTTCCGCCGCCGTTACGACAACCGTTACGTGCATACGGTCTTCCGCCGGCAGATCGAGGAGATGGTCCGGCAGGGCCGTCACGGTACGGCCGAGACCTATCAATCCACGCTGACCGCTTTCGGCCGGTTCGCCGGGAAGCGTCATTACCAGCTCTGCGAGCTGGACGAGCCGACCGTTATGGAGTTCCGGGACTTTCTGGTACGCGAGGGACTGAAGGTCAATACGGTGACGTTCTACCTGTGCAAGCTGCGTGCGGTCTATAACCGGGCCGTTCGGGAGGGGTTCGCCCCGAGGGGCATGGACCCGTTCGGGGGCGTCGCTTTCCGGACGGAGAAGACGCGCAAGCTGGCCGTTGACGACACGGTGCTGAGGCGGGTGGCGGGAGCCGACCTTCCCCGCGGGGCATTGGCCGTTGCGCGCGACCTGTTCCTGTTCAGCTTCTATTGCCGCGGGATGTCGTTCGTGGATATGGCCTATCTGCGTCAGCGGGACATCGAAGGCGACGTGATCCGCTACCGCCGGCGCAAGACCGGGCAGTTGTTCACGGTCAGGATCATCCCGCCGCTGCGTGCGATCCTCGACCGTTACCGGGAGATCTGCTCGCCCATGGCGCTGCCGATCCTGATGGTCAAGGACGAGGAGGGCGGTTTTTGTCCTTTTGTGCTTTCCGGGACCGGCCCTGACGAACAGCGGCTCAACGAGCAGGAAATGTACAAGCGTTACCGGCAAAACCGTTCGGAGTTCCTGCACCACCTGCGTCGCCTGTCGAAGCTGTTGGGTCTGGAGCGCAACCTCACGTTCAACATGGCCCGCCACACGTGGGCGAGCCGCGCACGGAGGGAGGGTATTCCGATGACCATTATCAGCGAGGGGCTGGGCCACACCTCGGAGAAGACGACCCGTATCTACCTGGACGAGCTGGAGGCCCGCCGCATCGACGAGGCCAACGAGGTCGTCACGTCGTTCTGGGAAGTTGCGGACAAAAAGAAGTTTTTTGCCGGGCCGGAACGGATAGACGGTTTTTGTCCGGCGCGGAACGGTCCGGAGAATGGAGTCGATCAGAGCCGCCCGGGCGAAAGAAACTGTCCGGCCTGTGACGAAGCGGTCGCCGCTTCCATATAACGCCCGATGTGTGGTCCATGTCCCGGTTTCATGCAGGAAAGATCGGTATCGGGTCGAAATTTGTAGCCGGTGTCCGCAAAGCGAACCTCCGGCCGCAGACAATCCCGGCGTTTCCACGAAGCGGGATACTTTTGGCGGATTTTAGAAGATTTTTTATTTTTGCGGGAAAGATACGGTCGAAAGACTGCGGGTAAAAAAACGCCGAAACTCACTGTCTCATTCTATGAGAATGGGAGGTAGTTTTTCCCTTACTCCAGCGGGTCCTCCGCGATTATAATTCTGCCACAAAATTAGCGATTTTTCATTATTGCCTCAAAGTGGGACGGGGTATTAAAATTATCATCTTTTATATAAAAATTATCTTTTCTGTTTTTTTCTTCATCCGTTGAGCCTGTGGAGGTTAGATGCTCCTTCAAATCGGTCATCGAACAACGGAAACGCTGGCGGCAAAACTGGTATAATCCCTTCTGACTTTTGAGGCCCAGCTGCCGGGCCATCTCTTCGCTGTCGTACTTTCCGGCCAGCAGCATCTTTCTGAACTGCTCCTCCTTTCGTTTCACCAGCCATTGGTGTACGCTGATCCCGAAAGACTCCTTGAAACGCTTGATGAAATAGCTCTTGCTCAGGTTGGTTTTCCGGGCGATGTCTTCGAGGGTATCGTCGTTCGCATAGTTGCTCTCGACGAAGGCCCGGAAGTCGTGGATCGGGCGCAGGACGGCATTGAAAAAGCGCCCCAATTCACCGTCGGCGTAAAATGCCTTCATTAGAAAGAAGAGTTCGTATTGCTTCAACATATGGTAACAGGGCATCTCCAGGGCCTGCACCTCTGTCAGCAGGCGTTCGATCTGCGGGGTTACGGACAGGATGGGTATGCCTTCCTCAGAATGTATGCCTGAAAGCACCGTCGAAGCCAGGGCATCCTGTCCCCCCAGTACGATACGGTTGGTGAAGTCGAGCCATACGACCCGCGAAGGTGCGATGGCCCGGATGTCGGGATACTGCGTGCGCGGCAGGAACATGCACTGCCCTGAATTTAGGTAGTGGTGTTCGTTCTCCTGGGTGCGGATGTGCAGCGTTCCCCCGAGCAGGAAGACGATGTGGTTGGCTTTGCGTTCCATGCCGAGCAGATCGGCATTTCCGGGCAGTTCGACCGAATGGAACCGGGCCGGATAGAGGCTACCGTCGTAGCGGCAGACAGGACAACCGACGGGACAAAACGTAGGATTTTCCCGCCCGTTGTTTTGGGAGATAAGATCGGTTCGTTTCATCATTTTTTACATTTGTTTTTATCTCATATTACAGGTTGTCAGTAGTTTATAAAAAAATGCTTAACCGTATCGGGGGCCTCCGGATACGGTTAAACATTTTTCAGGCTGGGAAGGCGGTGTATCGTATTGCCGTACAGTAAGTTATGCATACACTGTAAAAATCGCCATTCTCATAGAATGATAGGTAGCGGAGTTTTTCGGGGATATTTTCGGTTATATTTCTTTGTGTCAGATCGTTGTAGCGAAAACACAGGAGCGGGGTGCGCGGAGGGCGTACTTTGCTATGAATAATAAGGTATCATGGGTTGCGGCTGGAGCCGTAACATTAAAAACGGAGTAAGGATAAGGAAGAGAGAAGAGCTTGGCTGGGTCTGAGCAAGAGAGCGAAAGATAATTAATAAAGAAAGAACATTCGGAGGAAGCCCCCGCGGGCCGCGACCGTTCGTATTTTCCGCGTTAACGGTCGATTCAGGGACGGGGGTTGTTCGCCGGAACAACGATAACCGGATTATGAAGACCGTATCGCGGATATTTGTTTTTATAGGCGCCATGTTGGGCTGTGCATGTATGCTGGCCTCGTGCGTCAAGGAGGACACGGGCGACTGTCCCGTGCCTCACCATTTCGACTACGACTGGTGCAACCGCATCGAGGCGGAGAGCTGCCTGGGCCAGAACCACCTGCGCCTGTACGACGGCAGCGGAGTCTGCGACCCGCACGACTGTCCGCAGGAGGGTACCACCCTTTACCTGAAGCAGCGGCACTACCGCGTGCTGACCTATAACGACCGCCTGCAGGGCGTCGCTTACAGCGGCCTGGAGGATGCCGAGACGGCCCGTGCCACGGTGGAGGAGGTTCCCACGCCGGAGATCATCGGGCGTGTGGAGGCCTTGAAAGCCGAAACGGCGTCGCCTCTCGCACAGAGGCCCCTGCTCAGCCGGGCTCCGGGCGAGGCGCTGATCGGCCAGGCCGAGAGTTTCCTTTACCGGGATTCGATCCCCGAGATCACGGTCGACTTCCGCTACGAGGGCCGCTCGCTGCTGGTTCCCGAGCCTGTGGGTTACGGGATCACTTTCCGTACTAAGATCAAGGATTGGTCGATGGCCGACTCCAAATCCCTGGAGCTGACCCTTTCGGGTGTCGTTCCCGAAGTTAAGCTCGTGTGCGGGAGCCGCACGGAGTCCCCCGTGCGTACGGCGCTGACCGAGACCACGCGCGAGGAGGAGCGCTACCGGTCGTATATCTATGTCTTCGGCCTCGACCGGGAGCAGGTCGTGCTGAAGGGTTATATCGACCCTTCGAACGAGGGCGAGCGTCCCATCTATGTCGAGCGCGACATCACGGAGATCGTCAGCGAGGCGATCGACGAGGCCGAGCAGATGGGCAACCCTCGCATTGAGTTCGAGCTGGTTCTGGAACCGGAGATATTGCAAATCGGTGAGCTGTCCACCGGTCGTATTCGTGTTGTGGCTTGGGATGAAGTGGACGGCGGCGAGATGGGAAATTGAGATCCGCTCTGCAAGGGAGCGCTCCCCGATGCGGAGGTTACGGCGGTACCGGTCGGGATCGACGGACAGTGAGAAGAGCGGGAGTGCCGGAGGGACGGAAATGTACGGCAAAACCGTGCATGTCCGGGGAATATCCTCCGGAGGAACGATAAAGGGAAAAGATAACGATGAAAGCCGGAAGACCGGCTCAAAGATTTGATATCACAAATAAACAATAAAAAAGAGTTGCCTATGAAGAAAGACAACCTAACGATTACAAACACAGAAACAAAAAACAGAAACGAGTAACACAACTATTTATTCACCTTTTTAATTAACAAAATTCATTATGAAGAAAATTTTTGCATTGGCACTTGCAGCTACCGCAGTTGTAGCCTGCAGCAAGAGTGAAAACGGGAACGAGGGTTCCGGAGTGTTCCAGGGTCAGTCCCAGCAGCTCAAGGTTCTGACCTCGGTGAGCACCAAGACGGCTGTTGACGGTGTTGTTTTGCCGAAAGGCTCGGCTATCGGCGTTATGGTAACTGACGAAGCCGGTACAGCCGACTTCACACCCACGGCTACCGGCAACGGCAATGCCGACGGCGGTTACTACACTGACGGCCGCAACGTCCGCTTCGCCAACGAAGCCGGCGAGAACATTTGGGGTTCGGTCACCACGGAAGGCAAAACCAAGCTGCTGCTCTTCCAGGGCGAAGAGAAGGGTAAGGTTTTCGGCTACTATCCCTATACCGAAGACGCTAACGTCCTGGGTATCGGCAACGCTACCACGATCCCCGTCAAGATCCTGAACGAGGGCACCATCGTCGTGAGCGATGAACCCGGGCAGGGCACTCTGAACGGTGAGGACAGTAAGCTGGCCGCCACCGCCGAAGAAGAGATCGACTTCATGTACAATACCCGCAACGACGTGGTGGGCGCCAAGACGACCACGACGGCCAAACTGGAGATGCAGCACGCCCTTTCGCGCGTATCGTTCCGCGTCTACACTTCGGCCGAAGCCAAGAACGCGGTAGAGAACGACGATGAGTCATACTATACGTTCGTGGGCTACACGATCAAGAACAAGAGCAACGGTCAGGGCGAAGGCGAGCTTCACGCCCAGTTCAAGTATAGCTCCGACACGGATGCTACCCGCATGAACATCCAGACGGGTGAGATCACGGGTACCATCGCCGGCGGTGAGATCGCGCGTACGATCGAAGGCTACAAGATGGTAAAATCGGCGGCTGATGACGAAACGAACAACAAGGCCGCCGCCGACGCTTCTTACCGTGTGAGCAACCTGCTCTTCCCGTTGGACCAGATTACGGCTGACGCCAACAACAAATCGGCCAACATCGAAGTTGTCTTCCAGGTTGTCCGCGTAGGGAGCGACGGTACGGAGAGCGAACCTGTAGGTTACCCTCTGCCGTTCGACGTATCGACCGTAACGAGCTGGGAAAAAGGCAAGAACTACACTTACACCGTGAAGTTCACCGGTAACCAGTTTTCTATCGAAACCGTGACTGTAACCGACTGGGTAGAGGTCGTAGGCGGTAACATGGAGATCGAATAACGGTTTGTAGTTGTTAAACAAATGTTTCTTCAGGAAAGGGGCGGGTTTCGCCCGCCCCTTCCTTTTCAAAAACGCGGCCCGGGGCCGCAACAAAACGACAGGACGGTCCGGTGGCGATATCCGGATCGGTAAAGCGCGGGAACCCGGAGTAAACCGGTAACCGTAACGCGAAAGATGACAAGGGGATGCAAAGCCCCGCGGGATACGGAGAGCCTTCCGCCGTAAAGGGAGTGGCAGATGCAGCGGCCTGGGGACGAGAGGACAACGGGATGGGAGGCCGCGGGAAGGCGACCGGAGCCGGAACGGCGACGGACGCAGACTAAATAAAGGAAACAACGCAGCCGCACGCAGCGGCGCGACAAGATAGACCGGAGATGAAAGCTCCGCTCCGGAAGAGGGATTAGGTATAGAAAAAAGAAAATAATATACACATATGAAACGCACGATTATATCGCAAACAGGGTTTTGGACAGGGATGGTGCTGTTCGCGCTGGCGGGTTGCACCAAGGAACCCGTCGAAAGCCTGGATGGACCGCAGGATGCGGTTCTCTCCGTTGCCGAAGCCAACTGGGAGGGTTCGAGTACCGCGGCGAGGTCGGTAGCCGAAGATGGCGCTGCGCAGACGCGGGCCATTGTCGACGGTGCGGGACATACCTTCTTTACCGACCGCGACCAGCTGGGTCTCTTCCTGCGTGGTGACGGTTACGAGGATGTTGATAACCGCATGGTACGACTCAACTATCCGGGAGAGGGCTCGGAGAAGGAGTGGCAGATCACGGGTACGGGTATTTCACTCTCCAACCGAGACGCGACGGTTACGGCCTATTTCCCTTACTATCCGCTCAACACGATGTCGGCCGTACAGCTCAAGCCGGGGCCTTACAAGGTTAATACCAACGATCTGGTGTGGCAGCGCGACGTGGTGAACTCGACCCATGCGAAGGCCATGTTTCTCGACATGAAGCATGCCATGACCCGTGTGAAGATCCGTCTGAGTGGCGGCTCTTCCACACGGGTGGGTGATGAGGCTCAGGGAGGTGTGGTCTGCTGGACCAGTCCCGAAGATCCGAACGATTTCCGGGTCGTAGCTTTGGATGAGGTTTCCTCTGTGTGGGCCCCGAACTCTTATTATATTCTGGGATCTGCGGCTCAGGACTTGAGTGCCCGTAACGGGGCCGATATCTGGCCGCTCGCCAAAAGTTATTCGGCAGACAATACCTCCGCCGCTTCCAATGCTACGACGGGTGTTTTCGCCACGGACTTTCCGGCGTTCAGCTATTGTTACGAGAAGACCGACGGCGGTGTGCCGAAGGGTACGTGGTATCTGCCGTCGGCCCGGGAGCTCCAAGACCTGTATGCCGCTAAAGAGGCGATCGTACCTGTAATAACGGCAGCAGGAGGAACGGCAATAAATGCAAAAGCGTACATTTCCAGTACAGAAAGGGCAGATTCCCCGATAGCGGGGCGTGTATATTACTACATGCGTTCTGAAGACGGTAGTTTAAGTTCAGTACTCAAGACGAGCACTTTCGGTGTCGCGCGCTGCATGAGGAAGCCGTTGGTTCAGGAAAAAAACGAAAATTCCGACATCTACCTGGGTGAGGGTAAAATTGCCGGAGTGGGAATTTCCGATGCCGAAGATGTGGCCGAGGCCGATTGTTCCATATATAGCTTCGGATTTCTCGATTTGACCGAAATCTCTCCGACCTATACTTACGGCTACCCGGGTAGTGTGACCGAAATGGCGGAGAAGGATCTTACGCGCGACGGTGCGCTTTACGATCTGTTGCTGCTTCCAGTAGAAAAAATTGGCGAGGGACAAGTGATGCTCTCCGTGTACATCGACGGCAAAATATTGTCGGCTCCCTTTCCTACAGATGTGGTCGGCATGTGGGGGCCGGGCAGGGCTTATACCTACGACGTGAAGATTCTCAACGGCGAGGCCCGGATGGTCTTCGGTAAGGCGGCCGCAACGCCCTGGAACGAGGGCGGTAGCATCGGCGGCGGCCTCGATAAGTGGATTCCCGAGATCGGAGCTCCGGAAGGCGGCGGGGTGATCTATTGGGTCAATCCCGATGATGAAGATGATTACCGGATCATAGCGCTGGATGAGCGGGCTTCTTCATGGGCTGCTTCAAATTCGTATAGATTAAGTGCCTATAGTCAAACAGATCGTAACGGCGCTGAGGTTATGCAGCTCGCCAAGGAGTATTCGGACAACCGGATGAATGGTGCTACGGGTGTTTTCTCCACGGACTTTCCAGCGTTCAGTTATTGTTACGAGAAGACTGACGGCGGCGTGCCGAAGGGGACATGGTATGTACCGTCGTATCAGGAGCTCGTTGATCTCAATGCCGTCAAAGACGAGGTTTCCTCCGCCATTAGCAAGTGGGATGGTACGACGTTCGGGTCCGCAGGGTATTGGACGGCCACAGAGTATACATCATCTACGATGGCATGGGCCGTAAATCCAAGGTCGCTCGCTAATAGTAACTTCTTCAATAAAAATGAGAGCTTAAGGGTGCGCTGTGTCCGGAAAAAGTAGTCCTTTTAGGACATGCTGCGGGAGCTCCTCCGAACGGTTACGGTGCAGAGCATGCAAACCGGTCTCTGCGGTGTAACAGAAAGGCATGAGGAACGATGTGGAACAGGAAAAGATGAAATAAGGAACAAACGAGATATGAAAAATGTTGAGTCAAATAATAAACTACGGAATCTGTGCATTGCGCGGGGACTTTATTGTAGTGCGGCGGCGCTGATATTGGTTGTGGCGGCGTTGCTTACGGGTTGCGTTAAAGAACCGATGGAGACGTGCGGATCGACCGACGGTCCGGATGATGGGGTCGTGGTGGGCTTCCGTCCCGGAACGCTCACTATCGCCGGCTCCTCTTCCGGCAGCGACGGTTGGAACTCCGCCCGTACGAAAAGCGTCTCGGAGCCGACTACACGGGCAGCTCTTCCCCCGGATGGAATGGTCGAAGGAGCCTTCCAGATCGGCGACCTGTGGGTGGACGGCAACTGCGGTCGCGGCGTCGAGAAGGAGATGACCTGGGCGCAGGCGACGACCTATTGTGAGAATAGGGGTCTCCGCCTTCCGACCTATGACGAGATGGCGCAGATCATCCAGTATGCAAAAGCCAATGCACCGTTGCCCGATAACCGGAAGTTCGAGTTCTGGAACCTCACATGGAGTGAGACCAGCTACCGTTACTGGACCTCGACACCTCGCTCATCTACTCCCAATTATGTTTGGCAAGCTTATATGCCCGCCACCTCCTATAACCTGTATGCTATGGACGGTTGGAATGCCAGCGACGGAGAGGAATGTACTGCCCGCTGCGTGAAACTCGCCAATGAGCTTCCTCCCGCACCCGATCCGGGTCCCGAGGTGGAACATCCCGACAATATGAAAACGGGAACCACGTTTCGCGTGCTGGTTTATGCCGCGGGCGACGATCCGCAGCAGTCCACACCCATTGACCAGAACACTTACAAGGTCGCCGACGCTCTGGGTAACGTCGTTGTTACGGCAGTAGACGAACAGGGCAATGCTACGGATGGCGACACGCGCGAGCTCGTCCTGCGTCGCGGGGCTTATGATTTCTACTACTTCTCCCCGGCCGTTCCTGCAAACGTAGGGATGCCCCTCCCCGGTACGTACACTTCTCTTATCAACGGAGTGGACTATATGGCCCTCGTGCAGCGCCAGATCGTCGACCCTTCACAGGGTAAAAGACATTATATTCCCGAGGTATGTTTCTACCGCATGGCCTCCTATGTCGATATACGTATTAGACCGAAAGAGGGCGAAATTATGGGTACGCTTCAGATTTCGGACGAGGGACTGCAACTGATAGGGTTGCCGTCGACTGGCTTTTACGAGATCGGCGAATATCCTTACGGTCTGTTCACTGAGGGCCGTGGAGGCGTGATGAGGTTCCCCGGAGATTGCTTCGATTTTGATGACGACCAGCTCCTGCTGTCGACGGCCATGGGCTCTGGCCGGGGCCGCGCCGTGTTGCCCGGTTATGTCGAGGAACTGAGGGTAGATGTTACGCTCACCAGCGATGGTAAGACGCAACGGTGTGCCGCCAAGCTCTCGAACTTCACCTTCGAGCCCGGTTACCGCTATACGGTCGATCTGGCCGTGAGCCGTATCGCCGATAAGCCGCAGTTGGATATCACGATTCTTCCTTGGAGCGAGTACGATTGGGGCGATATGGGCATCGGCGGGAATTACAATGTAGCTGTGGGCTCCCTGTACGGCGGCGGAGTGGTCTATTATGTCGACGATATCGATCAGACCGATTTCCGTGTCATAGCGATGGACGAGAGCACGCCGCTAAGCTATTCGTACCTGGCCCGCTATGTTTTGGGTTCTGCCGCTCAACAGTGGGATGCTAACGACGGGTCCTCGGTTCAGCTGCTCGCCAAAGAGTATTCGGAAAATACCTCAAACGGTACCACGGGTAATTTCGCCACGGACTTTCCGGCGTTCAGTTATTGTTACGAGAAGACCGACGGCGGTGTGCCGAAGGGGACGTGGTATGTACCATCCGTCATTGAACTTAATCTTTTGCTATCATCGAATCGGAACCTCGTAAATAATGCGATTTACTCAAGTAACGGTACGGTGATACAGAATAAGATTTATAGGTCTTGTAATGAATATAATGGCAACACTTCCAATGCATGGAGTGTGGATTTTCAAACTTCTGGTAAAGTGTATGGGAATAAAGAGAATGCAAGCGCTGTGGTACGTTGTGTTCGCAAGAAGCAGGGCAAATAGTCGGTTTTGCGGGCTGATAACCTGGGGCCGCGCAGCGCTGTCTGTTCGAAGTGTTGAAAAAGAGGAAAATGAAAAGATATATGAACAAGTTGATTAAATACATCTGGATCACGCTGGTCGTTCTTGTAGCCGGCTGTTCCAAAGGCGATCCGCAAGACGACGGTACGGGTCCCGGGACCGGGCAGACCGGAGGTCAGAGTACCGATCAGCAGGGCATGGTGTCCATGTACCTTAATCTGCTCGCCGACGGACGGCTGACAGCTTACGCCGGGCCCGGTTCGAGAGCCGCCGTACGGGCTGCAGTGCCCGACGAAACGGCCGTAAACGATATGTGGATACTGCAGTTCGATACCGAGTCTTCGGCCGAAGGCTCGCTCATCCACCGTGTTTACATTCCCACAAGCGAGATCGCCCAGAGTGGGACGAGTCTTACAGCCCCGGTCATGCTGCGCGAGAACGCGAGCAGCGTGATTGTTGTGGTGGCCAACGCGCCCGAGTCGTTCACCGCCGAACTTCTTCCCGACGGGACGAAGCTCACCGAGCTGCGCAGACGTACCTTCCAGGTGACCTCCACGGTCGGGACATCGTTACCTACGGACGCTTCGTCGTACCTGCCCATGTACGGCGAGACAGAACAGATGAATGTATCGATGGTCGGTTCGTCGTCCGTGCCGGTGAAGCTCACGCGGCTGGTTTCGCGCATGAGCCTTACGCTGAACAATAACTTCACGAGCGGCTATCCGCGCTTCGAACTTAATGAGATAACGCTTCATAACGCTCCCACGAAGATCGCCTATGGTCCGCTGACCGCGACTACGACCTATCTGGGCGACGTCTTCCCCGAAGCCTCTAAGGATAACTTCCGCGACTACGACCCTGTATCGGTGGAGAATGTTTCGGCTGCCCAAACCTCTTGCATGTGGTACATCGCCCCGAACCGTCGTGGTACGGGTACGGGTACTACGTCCGAAGAGAAAAGTGCCATAACGGCTCCTGACGGACAGGGTAACTACTGCAGCTATGTCGCCATCAAAGGTATGGTCAAATATACCGAAGTTGCGTCTTGGCAGGAGGTGAGCTACAATATCTATCTGGGGTGCGATGAGATTGCCGACTATAACCTGTGGGCCAATGCGGCCTACAATGTCGAACTGACGATCGCGGGCTTTAACGAGGACGAGATGGAAGTGGGCTATGATGGCTTCGGAATCACCGTCGGTCCCCTGGACGGTATGGCCGACAACACGATCACGGGCTGGCATCCCGACACGGGACTGGAATATATACCCAAGTTCCTGGCCTACGCGCCCGACCGGATCGACTTCGGGAATGCCGAGTATCCCGCTGCGCAGAAAGTTACTTTCCGTATCAACAGTTCCTGGCGTTTCAGTTACACTTCGGGTGATCGTCGCATGGTGGTCGACGGTTCGAGCGTTGCGGCCAACACGAATCAGACGGGTGGCGCGCAGGGCGAGCCCGCCGAGTGTGAGGTGTCTTTCTCTCCCGTGATTTACCAAGCCGCGGAAGGCACGCCTGCCGCAGGTACGCAGTACAATACCGTGGCGACGTTCTCCACGGTGGGCGGCAGCGTGACGGATATCCGTACGACGGTATTCCTGCGCACGGTGCCTACCTTCATAGGAAACGGATCGGTGTCGCCCTCTTCGGGTTGGATAGAGCAGGCCGGGGGTACGGTTACCGCGACTTTGGCCACGAACACCCGCTGGAGTCTTTCGGTCAGTCCGGGCGGAACGGCTACGCAGGCGGCCGATACATACGCTTCCCGCAACCTGAAAATCACCGTTCCGGCTAACAATACCTGGTCGCAACGGACGGTATCCATAAACGTAATTTGCGAGGACAAAAAACAAGGGTACACATTGCGTCAATACGGTATGACGGTCGATGCGGTTTCGATATCGCCCGATCCGAGCACGGGCATAAGTGCCTACGGTGCATCTTACACGGTTACGGCTGAGGGCAGCTATCAATACCTGAACATTCGGGCCCGCAGCGGCGAAACCGTGCTGGCCACCGGATACGTGCGGCGTGGCTCGGGCTCCTCGGGGACCGGGACGCTGAGCGTGCCTACCAACACGACGGAATCCGCCCGGACCGTAACGTTCGAGTATGAGAAGGCTGGCTCATGGATAACGATCAAGTCCGGAACGCAAGACTACACCAGAGTCGTACCTCCTACAGAGCCTACCGATCCTTCTGATCCGGATCAAGGGGGACAACAGACCACGCCCGAAAGTCCGATTATTTGGATAAACACTGGCCAGAGGCTACAGTGGTATACGATGGATCATTTTGGTGATATTGGGGATTTTGTCGAGGGGTACAACCCCAAAGCGTCCTACAATTTGATGATAGAACAATATCAAAAATACGGCCAAAATAAATACAGCCGCGGTTTGGAGATATTTCCCGCGCTAAACTATTGTTACGAACTGACGACCGGAAATGTAAGCAAAGGGACTTGGAGGATTCCTACCTACGATGAGTTGTATTTGATCGCCGAATATGAGGCGAAACACTACGTTTACTGGGACTCGGTGCCTTATCCAGAGGTCGACAGGACTGTAAAGCGGAGTAAGGAGAGGTACTGGACGGTCACTGGACACTTAGCCCAAACAGGTTCTGGGGGCTACGCAACTGCCGTTCCGATGCACAAGGAGTTCATGTACGTGTTTGTGGCGACAGGTAAACCCCTCGAAACACAAGGCTATTTGTCGTCCCCAAATAGAGTTCGAGCGAATATAAAGATGGATATTCTCTGCATTAGAGAAAAATAGGAATATGCGATGCTGGTTAATGATTTAACGATGATACTATTTATTAACAGGGTCTCACACTCCACCCTTGGGTTGCGAAAGAAAGCCCTGCCAATGGGTGGCGTAAGTAAAAATTTGATATACAGACAAATGATAAAATTGATAAGATAGATGATTCTCGGCGGTTGATGAAATCCGCTCCTTCAGGAGCCTCAAAACAGCCTAATAGACTGAGGTTCATGATAAACGCTTTCCGCCACCCTTGCTGGAATGCCATCGGGGGGGACACGAATGGAAGTGGAATTCGCCGGGTCCTGCCCCGGTCGATGGCATAATCCGGGGCCGGGAGAAGCGGAAAGGGTTCCGGAAAAAAGGGGGCTAGGGACAAAGCGTAATTGACCGTTACTGCAGGGAAAAAGATATAAACAAGATATAAAAGGATATGCGAAAAGTAAAGGACATAATTTTCAGAAGTTTACCTCAGGTATTATTACTGGGCTTTTCGATGCTAACTGTCGGATGTGGCAAGGAGGTGAACGACTTCCTGGGCTTCACGCGCGAAGTGGAGGCGACTCTTCCCTTGCTCACGGTGGCCGAGGCCGTCCGCGTGGAGCCGATGGGCAGCAGGTCTGTCGGCATATCGGCGGCAGAGGCTGGCAACGATCTTTTCTCGGTGAGTGTCGGTCTTCCGCAGGATGCTTCGTCTGCCGGCGCGTCCGGCGCGCAAGCGGCCGTATCGGCCCGGAGCAAGGCCGGGGCCGCTGCATTTCCCGCCACGCGGGCCTCGGTGCCGCTCTCTAATGTGTGGGTCTTTCAGTTCGACACCCAGGGTGCTCTCGCAACCTGTGCCTATGTGGGTACTGTAGCCGCCGGGAAGCGGGTGACTGCAACACTGCAGAGCGGCGATGGCTATACCGTCTGGATCATGGCGAACGGGCCGGTCGCGTCAGCTAACCTCGGAGAACAGATTACTGACATACGGGATTTTGAGCTTGCGCTCCATAAATGGGGTGATCCGACCACGGACGATCAAATAGCACTCACGGGTAAACTCACGGACGTCAGGGTTCTCGATAACGGGCAGGTGCTGGTGGGTGACGACATTACGGTCGTACCGGAGATTGAGCTCACGCGTACGATGGCCCGTGTCGATCTTCTGCTGGAATACGACGTAAGCGGCGCGGAGCTCGACGGGGTATGGCTCTACAACGTACCCCAAGGGACGTGCTACGGGCTCGATCCCTCTTCGACGGATTTTCCGTCGAGCGCGACGAGTTCGAATTTCGCATATACCGACGGCGAAGGAAAGGGTCTTTCGCCGATAAGCGCGGGCAGCGGTACGGTGACCCACACCTGGTACATGGGCGATAACCGCCGGGGGACGAACGACGCCATATCGTGGGAGAAGAATAAGGGGGCGGTGAACGCCCCTGCGATGGCCACTTACGCCCGAATCGTGAGCCACGAAACGGCTGACAAGAGCAGGCTGCTCTACCATGACGTTTACCTGGGCGAGAACCTTACCACGGACTTCAATGTACTCCGTAACCGGCACTACACGTACCGTGTCCGCATCGGAGGTACGCTCGACGAGCAGAAACTGCTCGCTACTAAGGACGACAGGGTATCGACAAAACGGCTGGAACACATAGATAAAGTATGGATTACTCCTGATCCATCCTTGGGTATTCCTGCAGAAGGCGGAGATTACACCTTTCATGTTCAAGGATATTGGCGAACGCCTTTGCAAATTAAAATCAAAACCAACGGTACGACAATCGCCCAAGGGGAAGTTGTATACGACGACAATGAGAATGGCGGTCTTACGATTTTAAGCGTACCAAGTAACCAATCGTCAGAATACACCCGTACAGTAGTGTTTATTTACGAGTTGGAGGACCAAACGGTGACAATAACATCGGGTACACAACAACGCGGGATTCAAGCGTGGGACAAGTACATGAACAGCGTCGTGGTTAGTAAGTATAATGATTATATGATTGTGGCTGCCCTTGTACAAAGCCCTATGTTGCAATTTGAATCTGTACAAGGACTGTGGGAACAGCGATGGGAGGCCACTGCGGATAAATCTGAGCTGTTGGAAGAAATAGAAAAGGACAACACAGTACTAGTTAAATTCCCTGCCATGAACTACTGTAAAAATTTAAGCTGGGACGGGAGCAACGACTGGCACTTAGGTTGGGAAAGAGGCAATAACGTTTGGATCCCAGAAAAGGCACAGAGCTACTTTAACTGGATAGAAGGTGGTTACTACCATGCGGGTGGACCAATGCGATTAACATATGCTGATAAGCCGGATAGATTCGTGTGGTTCGCTTATGACTATGGTGGAACGCACGACATGGATAAAGCAGAACATGAGCTTTATGAGCCATGTTATGTACTTTGCTTGCGAAAAGTATATTTTTAAAATAATACACCTTTCTTTGATTTGTACATAAAGATATAATCTCTGATGCTGAAATTACCACCGTTTACAGTCATTATAGGGTCTCGCATTCTACCCTTGGGTTGCGGAAGTAAGACAGGTAAACGGACGGTATAAGTAAAATTTTGATATACAGATAAATGAAGATGTAAACAAGATAGAGGATTTTAGACGATTGATGAAATCCGCTCCTTCAGGAGCCCCGGAAACATTCTAACGGACTGAGGTTCAGGATAAACGCTTTCTGCCACCCTTGCGGGAAGGCCCTCAGGGCCGGTCAGAGGCGGGCGCAGGAAGGGAGGATACACGGACGGTCCGGTCGTCGGAACGGAAAAAGTAAAAAAAGTTATGCCCTTCGGGTGCGGGTAACGGATTAAAGATAAAAAAGAACAGGTAGTGATGGTCAAACAATGCACGGCATACGGCGTAGATTATTCTTCCAGCGGGATTCTGCCCACGGTACGTCCGCTCCCCTACTTCGGGGCATACCCGGTTTGCGGTGAACGGGAGCTGGCGGCATCGCTTCGCGCCGACTTCCTGCCGCTCATCGCCCGGCGCCTGCCTGACCATCATTTGGTCGGTCAGCGGCACGGAAGCGTACCGGCATTCGTAGCGCGGCACAAGAAGGGGTTCCCGTTCTTCGTGCGTACGGATATAGCCAACTTCTATCCTTCGATACGACATCAGGACGTGGTCGTAGGGGTACAATTGGCCTGGCGCGACCTGCTGGGCCTAAGCTATGTGCCGGCGAAGTTCAAGCGCCGCTACGTCGGCGGACTGATGCGCTGGTTGGAAAGCCTGCCTTTGGAGAGGGGGCTTCCGCTGGGCAGCGCCCTCTCGGGCGTTGCGGCGCCGCTGATGCTTGTACCGCTGTGGCTGGAAGTGAAGCGCCGTTTCTCCGTACCGCTGACAGTCTACATGGACGACGTGCTGATCTGTTGCCGCGACAATCAGCAGTGTGCCGAGGTGTACGCCCTGATCGCCAACCGTCTGGAAAACGATTTCGACCTTGTGCCCAACTATGCCAAGACCCTTTCGGGACGCTTTGCGGAAAAGGCCGTGATATTTTGCGGATGGCGCTTTGCAGGCGGTTATGCCGGTATCGCTCCGGCTAAGGCCGATGCGTTCCGCTCTCGCATAGACTATATATGCCGACGTAGCCGCGGCTGTACTCCGGGGGCCGTTATCAAGCGGCTTAACCGCCAGATATCGGCCTTCGGGCACTATTATAAGTACGGCGACGTAAAAAAACAGTTCGCCGAGCTCGATGTCTATATCCGGCGAAGTATGCGTGGTCTGGATGCCGCTGCCGTGCGAACGGGAGGCGGTAAGTTGTGCCGGTTGGGATTGCGCGCTCTGAGCGACATCCGCTCCGAACTTGCAGATCGCAAACGGACTCGTTCCGTACGGCCTTCGGGTTTGAAGTGCCAGCCAGTGGCACAGGGGAAACCGGTCGCCGCCATTGCGGCCGATCCGGAGCTCATCGAACTATTGGGGGCGGTCAGCGGCAAATTGACGGAGTTGGTCCGCGGCCAGCGCAAGCTGCTCCGGTCGCTCGAACACCTGCTCTCCGGTTATTAAGGCGGCAGGCCGGACATTCATAGGAGTGCTGAGCGGTCTGACGGGACGACAGCAAGAAACGGGAAAGAAAAATTAAAGGTTATCGAAATATGGATATGATGAATACGACAAGGAGCCTGAATGAGGGTGAGCGGGTTTGCAGCCGGCGGTCAGCGGGCCTGCGGATACTCTTACGCGCAGCTTTGTGCTGCGGGGCCTTGCTGCTGTGCACGCCTCGCGTCGAGGCGCAGAAACTGGCCGTGAAACTCAACGCGCTGAGCTGGCTCACCACCACGCCGCAGGCGGAGGTCGAAGGGGCCGTGGGGGCCCACTGGACGATGGGGCTGGCGGGTTCGTGGAACCCGTGGAAGTTCGGCGACAACAAGAAGTTCAAGCACTGGGAGCTGCGCCCGATGGGCCGCTACTGGCTGTGGGAGGCCTTCAACGGCCACTTCTTCGGCGTGAACGCCGAGTACGCGCAGTTCAACGTCGGGGGCATGAAGGCCACGCCCTTCGGCCTGATGTTTTCCGATACGGACAAGACGCGCTACGAGGGTTCATACTTCGGTGCGGGCATCTCGTATGGCTACAGTTGGATGCTCTCGCCGCGCTGGAGCATCGAGGGCGAGGTGGGCGTGGGCTACCGCCAATCATCGTACCGCAGCTACGATTGCGTGACCTGCGGGCGTCCTCGTGTGGACGGCGACCCGAAACAAAATAAAGGCTATTTCGGCCCCACACGGTTGGCCGTGTCGGTGATCTTCATGATTAAGTAGTATGAAGGGCATGGGACAAAATAACAAAACGCGTGGAGGGTGCGCCGCGCCGCAGCTTTGCCGCCGGAGCGCTGTGTTGGCGATTAGTGCCTTGGTACTGCTGGCGGTTACGGTTACGGGTTGCAGCCGGGAGGATATTGCAGGCGGCGATCCCACCCCTGTTTCCGGTCCTGTGTCCGGTCAGTCCCAGCAGCTCAAGGTTCTGACCTCGGTGAGCACCAAGACGGCTGTTGACGGTGTTGTTTTGCCGAAAGGCTCGGCTATCGGCGTTATGGTAACTGACGAAGCCGGTACAGCCGACTTCACACCCACGGCTACCGGCAACGGCAATGCCGACGGCGGTTACTACACTGACGGCCGCAACGTCCGCTTCGCCAACGAAGCCGGCGAGAACATTTGGGGTTCGGTCACCACGGAAGGCAAAACCAAGCTGCTGCTCTTCCAGGGCGAAGAGAAGGGTAAGGTTTTCGGCTACTATCCCTATACCGAAGACGCTAACGTCCTGGGTATCGGCAACGCTACCACGATCCCCGTCAAGATCCTGAACGAGGGCACCATCGTCGTGAGCGATGAACCCGGGCAGGGCACTCTGAACGGTGAGGACAGTAAGCTGGCCGCCACCGCCGAAGAAGAGATCGACTTCATGTACAATACCCGCAACGACGTGGTGGGCGCCAAGACGACCACGACGGCCAAACTGGAGATGCAGCACGCCCTTTCGCGCGTATCGTTCCGCGTCTACACTTCGGCCGAAGCCAAGAACGCGGTAGAGAACGACGATGAGTCATACTATACGTTCGTGGGCTACACGATCAAGAACAAGAGCAACGGTCAGGGCGAAGGCGAGCTTCACGCCCAGTTCAAGTATAGCTCCGACACGGATGCTACCCGCATGAACATCCAGACGGGTGAGATCACGGGTACCATCGCCGGCGGTGAGATCGCGCGTACGATCGAAGGCTACAAGATGGTAAAATCGGCGGCTGATGACGAAACGAACAACAAGGCCGCCGCCGACGCTTCTTACCGTGTGAGCAACCTGCTCTTCCCGTTGGACCAGATTACGGCTGACGCCAACAACAAATCGGCCAACATCGAAGTTGTCTTCCAGGTTGTCCGCGTAGGGAGCGACGGTACGGAGAGCGAACCTGTAGGTTACCCTCTGCCGTTCGACGTATCGACCGTAACGAGCTGGGAAAAAGGCAAGAACTACACTTACACCGTGAAGTTCACCGGTAACCAGTTTTCTATCGAAACCGTGACTGTAACCGACTGGAACGAGGTGGCCGCCGGTGATATGGTGATTGGTGAGGACCCGTATGTGAACTCCGCCGAGGTTTCTCCACAGGGGAACATCCCTGCTCGGGACGCTACTTACAACATCGTCCTCAGAGGTCTTCTGTCCATCTATGGCACGGACGTCCGTGCGCAAAGTGGTGGTACGGCTCTCGTATCGGGTAAGGCGACCGTTTCGGGCAGGGCCGTGTCGCTTACGGTTCCCGCCAATACAAGCTACAGCACCCGCACGGTTGTTTTCGAATATAAGTTGAACGGCCGTTGGGTGCAGATCGGTTCCGGGCGTTCGCAGGGCGGCTATTCGGTGTCGGCGGCTACGAACGCACCTTCCTCCATTTCCGCAGAAGGCAGTACGTATAGTGTTACGTTAACGGGTTATCTGCCCTCCGCAGGCGTCGAAGTGCGTGCTCTGAGCGAAGGTACGGCTCTCGTATCGGGTAAGACGGCCGTTTCGGGCAGGGCCGTGTCGCTCATGGTTCCCGCCAATACAAGCTACAGCGCCCGCACGGTAACGTTCCAGTATTTGTGGAATAATAACTGGGTTGATATAAAAACGGTAACATTAGAAGGAGCCCGGGTCGGGGATCGAATCGGTGGCGGATTCGTATACCATAGCGATGCATCTTCAGTTTGGGTGGCGAGTTTGCCGAACCCAAACATGAGCACGTACTATGATTTATTGAAATACTGTAATGAGTTGACTATCGGAAATACTACCGGTTGGTTTATTCCCGGCTTAGGCGAGATTAATAAAATAAGAGATATGGTAAAGAACAATACAGATAAATGGACATCCGCGGGTGGTGTGGAGCTGGTGAATAAAGTTTGGTGGACAAGCTACCAAACCGAAGATGGCCAGAGGTACGGTGTACGTATAGGTACCGTGACGAACTTTACAGAATTATCCAATGGCACGGACCACTATTACGGACTCTGCGTACGGCAGGTTACACCGTGAACATCGATTGAAAAATGACTGCTGTTACGAAATGACAATACATTTTTAGCTCTATGTTCACGGACCGAACGGGGTGTATGTATAACCTTGTATGATAGTATGAGATTGTATGCCGCAATCAGAGGTGAAGAGGATGGACCAAGCCCGAAGCATGTTGAATAGCCGCCCACAGTTCGGACGCGATACCGGAGTGCATGAATCCGGGAAACGCGAAATATGATGAAACGAAATAAAGACAGAAATATGAAAACACGGCTTACCATAGCCGCCTGCCTCTGTGCGGCGGCTTTCGCAGGGCCCGCCTTCGCGCAGTCGGGTCCCCGCATCGGCGTCGATTCGGTGCGGGTCAGCCAGCGCGGGGGCGATGTGGGCGTCGCCATGCGCCTGGACGTTCCGCGCGGGACGGTTAAGCAGAACTACAGCCTGTACTATACCCCGGTACTGGTCTCGGGCAGCCACGAGCTGCCGCTTCCGGCCTTCGAGCTGACGGGTGCGCGCAAGCGTCTCTCGGACCTGCGTAAGCTGAGCGTGAATAAGATCGACTCCTCGTCGCTTGCCCCGGTCTTTCGGGGCCGCGAGGGGCTGAACGATTACCTATCGCATGTGCCCTATGCCCGGTGGATGTCTGCCGGGGAGGTCCGCGTGGTCTTCGACCGTCGCCGCGAGGGCTATACGCGCACGACCGATCTGGGTCGTCTCGTACCCGAGGGGGCGGCCTTCACGCTGCGCCACCCCTGGGCGATCTACACCCCGGCCCTGGCCGTGGCCGATACGGCCGCCCTCGCCGGGAATGAGCTGCTTATGGCCCGCGCCCGGAGCTATGCCAACGACGGCCGCTACGCCGAGGCCGTGGATATGCTCTCGCCGCTTGCGGGCGACCGGGAGGCCGACGCCCTCATGGGCATCTGGCGCATGGCGCAGGACAGCGCGGTGCGCACTGCAATCTTCCCGCTGATCGGGCTGGGCGCCGGGGGAGGCCGCTATACGCTGAGTCTTCCCGCTGTCGAGGTCGGCGAGGCGAAAGAGAGCACGGCCGATACGCTCAGTGTGGGCGTGCAGTTCGCCGTGAAGCGTACGAGCCTCGACGCGCTGCCCGACTCGGTGTCGGCGACGCTGGACCGTATGGCCGCGCTGGTGGCCGGATCCGCGCAGGCGGGCGGTGCCTTGCCCGGCATTACCGTTACGGGCGCCTCGTCGCCCGAGGGAAAGGATACGCTCAACCGCCGGCTGGCTGAAGAGCGTGCCGCCTGGCTCTTGGGCTGCCTGAAAGATGCGTGTGCCCGGCAGGGCGTGACGCTGGCCGATAGTCTGGTGAGGGTTGAGATACAGGGGGCCGACTGGGCCGGACTGCGTGCCTTGGTAGCAGCGTCGGACGAGATCGAGTACCGCGAGGAGGCGCTCGCGGTGCTGGACACGGCGCCCGAGGCGCAGCGCATGGCACGCCTGAAGGCGGTCAAATGGCAGCGCCCGTATTGGTATATATATAAACGCATCTTCCCGCAGTTGCGCCGTGCCACGGTGCTGACGATGACCTTCGGGTCCGGGGGCCGCGACGAGGCGGGCGAGGCGATCGCCTCGGCGATGCAGAAGATCGCTGCGGGCGACTATGCGGGGGCTGTTCCGCTGCTGGAGCCCTGGGCCGGGGATTCGCGTGCGGCGCTGCCGCTGGCCGTGAGCCGTGCGCTGACGGGCGACGCCGATGCCGCGGCGCGGTATGCCGCCTCGCTCGGAAGAAAGAGTAAGTAAGAGTAATTAAGAGCTGACGGCCGCGGCAACTGAAGGGATGGAAGGTATATAGGAGAACGGCGGATATATGAATGAACCGACAGACGAAGTGACGGAGTACAGAGTAAGAAATTGAAGCTATGGGCAGGTTTTCGCAGTGGATATCGGGTCTTGTGGAGCGCGCCTTTTGCGGTCGCCGGGACCTTTATGCGCCGGACGAGGACCTGCGGCGTGTGGTGGCATATATGGAGCCGGGCTACGGGAAGCGCAGGCGCCGTGCCGTGCGGAGAAGAGAGAGAACGAAAACGAACGAAAAAAATAAAGACAAGGTATGAGCAAGAGAACATTTTTGGGAGGCGGCTTGTGTGTCGCTATCCTCTTATTGGGGGGCGCTCCGGCGGCCCTGGCGCAGGTGGGTGAGGGGTTCGCCGTGGACTATCCGCATGTGGAGCGTCCGCGCCTGCAGGCCGAGGGCAGTAACGTGCGCGTCACCTTCCGCATGGTGATCCCGGCGCGCAACATTCAGGAGAACAAGACGATTGAGATGGTCCCCGTGCTGGCCAACGTGTCCGGGGAAGTATCAATGACGCCAATTACTGTCACGGGCAAACGTAAAGACATGTCGGATTTGCGTAAGCGTGTGCTCTCGGGAACGAACATGGCTGTGATGATGCACGTGGTCAAAGGCCAGGCAGGCGAGCTCGACTATAACGTAAGTATCCCTTATGCGGACTGGATGGCGGGTGGCGACCTGAAGCTCTACCTCGACCAGTCGAAGATCGGTTACAACAAAAGCCTGTTTTTGGGCCGTATTCCGCTGCTGCTCACGGAAGAGAACGAACAGAATGAATTGGTGGTGAGCACCGAGGGCCTTAGTGTCGAAGCGGAAAACACAGCTCCGGACGACTTCTACGCCCGGTTGTCGGCCCTGCTTGCGGCGGGCGATTGTACGGGAGTGCGGGCTTTATTGGCTTCCGACCCGAGAGAGGGACTCGATGGCCTTCGCACGCTGTTTTCCGGGGATGTTCCGATTTGCGATCTGTTGGGCCGTACTATTTTCCTCTCGGCGGACAGCACTGGTGTACGGATGCGCATAGCACCGGCCCGGGAAGAGCTGAGCGTAGCGCGTGAACTTTCCCGTCGTGAGTCGTTCGTAGCTGATCGGGAGCAGTACAATGAAGACCGCGATGGGCTGCATAACAATACTTCGGGCCTGTCGGTCTATTTCCGGGCCGGATACCGGACTATCGACCTGAACTATGATGATAATGCGGCAACGCTGGAGCGTATTCTCTATGCGGTCCGTACCATCGAACGCGACCGCCGCTCGCGGTTGCTGTGCGTGCGGATTCTCGGGCAGGCTTCGCCTGAAGGCAGCGAACGGATCAACGAGATCCTCTCGCAAAAGCGCGGCGATGCCCTTAAAAGCTATCTGATGACTCGTGGGCGCATTCCCGAATCCCGGTTCGAGGTCGTGTCGCTCGGCGAAGCATGGGCCGAGCTGCGCGAATTAGTTGAAGCCGACCCTATGATTACCCACAAACAGGAGATTCTGGATGTGATCGACTTCGTACCCGTATGGGATTCCGAACGGCAGATCGGCCGTCTTAGTTCCCTGTGGAAGATCGATGGGGAACGTCCTTACTGGTATATGTACAGAAATCTCTTCCCAAAGCTGCGAAACGCCTCGTACGTGAAGATCTACTTCGACGACGTACCGGACCATGAGTACACTACGATCAACCGGGCCGGAGATCTGATCGCCTCGGGCGATTACGCCGGGGCGTTGGAGCTGTTGCAGTCGGTACGGGACGACGAGAGGGCCTGGGCTCCGCTTGCCATATGTCATGCGATGACGGGCAGTCGTGCTGCAGCGCAGGAATACCTGAGAAAAGCGCATTCCGCAACCATAGGGGAAACCGTCCGTTAACCGTGCTATATTACGCTATGTTAAGTGCGTCGCGATTATCTATGTTTAGGTCATACGGCTGGACGAACAAGTTCTAAGATAACTTATGAAACAGGTTTTAATATATTTCATAAAGCATATGGGTAGCATGCCGCTGCTGTTCGCCTCGTTGCTGTGCGTTTCCTGCGGAGGTACGGGACGGCAACCGGTCGTGGAGAGCGGCGATACGCTGCGTGCCTACGTTGTACCACAGCCTCCCGCGATGATAGCGGATCCTGCATCCCGCGCGGCCTACATGGTGGAAAATTATTGGAAAGCCTTCGACTTCCGCGACACCACGTGGCTGGCCGACACAGCTTCTCTGGAGCAGGTTTTCGCCAACTACATCGGGGTGCTGGGGTATGCTCCGCGTGAAACGGCTGCCGTTTCATTGCACGACATGCTGCGCCGGGCCGAGGCTGAGGAGCGGATGTACCGCCGCCTGGCGGAGCTATCGGAACATTATCTCTACGATCCCAATTCGCCCATGCGCAACGATGAACTCTTTGTTCCTGTATTGGACGTATTGGTCGCCTCCACGGTGCTTGATTCTTTGGAGAGAATCCGCCCCGCATACCAGCGTGAGATGATCGGTAAGAACCGCGTGGGTACTGTGACCGCGGACATCCGCTACGAGACGCCCGACGGACGTACCGGTTTGCTTTCGCGGTTGCACACTCCCTATGTGATACTGTTCTTCCACGACCCCGACTGCGGGATGTGCCGTAAGGTCACCGCACTGCTCGATGCCTCGCCGCTGCTACGGCAAATGATCGATGAGGGGCGCCTTACGATCCTCACGATCTATCCCGACCAGGACGAACAGGCGTGGCGCGCGCATGCGGCCGAGATGCCGCAGAAGGGCTGGGTCCATGGTTGGGACCGCACCCAGGCACTCAGCGAGGGTGATGTTTATGATATGCGTGCCCAGCCGACGCTTTATCTACTGGACAGTAAAAAACGAGTGTTGCTTAAGGATGTTTCCCGGACGGGACAAATTGAAGAATGGCTCGCACAGCACGCGGATGACAGGTAACGACAGTTCGTACTTTGCCTGCACGCCTCATTTTGGCACGTTCGGACAAGGGACAACAAACACAAAAAGAAACATAGGATAAACCACCCGAGAAAATATAAGATTATAAACCATGCAACAAGAAATGACGACGATGAGACTACGGACGATTTTTTCAGGTGCAGTCCTGCTGGCGGTGTTGCTGCTGACGGCTTGCCGCCACTGCTGCTAAAGGGGCCCGTATGGGCGGACGGGGCGTGACGATAGGTTCCCGGGGTTCGGCTTGGCTGCCCGTGACGGGGGATCTGCGCTCTTGCCGCAAGCGGGACCCGTCGGGAAAACGATGCCATACGATGCGGTGCCTGCCCGGCGTAGCAGGGCTCGCAAGATTCGATAAATGAATAATTAACTCGGTAAACGTAAAACTAAAAATAACTATAACTACAATGAGAAAACTGATTCTTTTCGCCGCATTCGTGTTTTGCGGCCTTGCGCCGGCCCATGCCGACGGACGTGAAGAACCTATCTCGTTCGATCGTCTGCCGCAGGCGGCGCAGACCTTCCTGAAGACGCATTTCGATACGCTGACGGTGGCCTACATCGTGGCCGACCACAAGATCATAGCCGTGGAGTACGAGGTGACCTACACCGACCGTACGGAGGTGGACTTCCGCTCTGACGGTTCGTGGGAGAGCGTGGAGCGCAAGTACGATGCCGTCCCTGCGGCTATCGTTCCGAAACAGATCTCGGATTTCGTGGCGGCGAACGAACTTTTCAGCCGGCAGTTCATCCGAAAGATCGAGCGCGACCCCTACACGTGGGAGATCGAGCTCTCGGGCGGCATGGAGATCAAGTTCGACCGCAAGTTCAACGTCATCGGCTACGACGATTAGCCGCCGGTCGTCCGTTTCCGCAAGCATCAGGCTTTATGCTTCACGATAAACGACTTGTTTAACCCATAGATCACGAACAACTTTTATGAAAAGGAACACCATTTTGATGACCTTGCTCGTGAGCGCGCTGGCTCTGGCAGGTTGCGACAAGAACGAGGACAACGGGTCCCGCGAGCCTGCCGTAAGCCAGCAGGCGAAGGCCGCCCTGGCGGCCAAATATCCTTCTGCGACGAATGTCGCGTGGCAGACCAAGGGTAATTACGTCGTGGCGAGCTTCTCGCTGCCGGCGTCGCGCGCCGAGGCCGGCAACGACCTCGCGGCGTGGTTCGACAACGGGGGCGCATGGTACATGACCGAAACGGACATTCCTTTCACGGTGCTTCCCCAGGCCGTACGGACGGCTTTCAATGCCAGCGAATACGCCGCAGCTCCGTGGACGGTGGATGACGTGGACATGTTGGAGCGCGAAGGCGTGGAGACGATCTACGTTATCGAGGCCGAGAAACGGGAGAACGGCATCGAAACGGAGGTCGACCTTTACTATTCGGCGGACGGCGTGCTGGTCAAGATGCTGACGGACTCGGCTCCCGACTACGACTACGGGGACTACATCCCCTCGCGTCCCGCCACGGGCATCGAGGAGTACATCCGCACGAACTACCCCGGAGCCCGCATCACGGAGATCGACTACGAGCATGGCATGACCGAGGTGGAGATCATCGACTCCCGTACGCCCCGCGAGCTGCTCTTCGACGGCAGTGGCGCGTGGGTCTACACCAAGACCGAGGTTCGGCGAAGCGATGTTCCCCAGACGGTGATACAGGCGCTCGAAAACGGTGAGTACGCTGCTTACCGGATCGACGACATCGACCACTACAAGACCCCCGATCGGGAGTTCTACCGCTTCGATCTGGAGTCGGCGCAGGGCGATGCGAAGGTGGACATCGCGCTCGATGGCACATTGACGCTCAAGCAGCCCGACGCTCCCGGACAGGGTAACGGCCAGTTGGTCGATGCGGCTATCTCAGAGTTCATCGCATCGAAATACCCCGGCGCACAGATTTTCGAGCAGGATTACGACGACGGCCTGCTGGAGGTGGAGATATGGCATGAGGGCCGGGAGAAGGAGGTCTATTTCAACGGACGCAGCGCATGGGTCCGCACCGCATGGGACATCCGCCGCAGCGAGCTTCCGCAAGCCGTTACGGCCGCGATCGCGGCCTCCGAGTGGGCGGCGTTCTCGATCGACGATATCGAGTACGTGCAGACTCCGACTGCGGACTACTACCTCGTGGAGCTCGAACGCGGCGAGCGCGAGATCGAACTGCGTATCGACGCCGGTGGAACGATACTTTGATACCCATAAAAAATGAAAATGAAACGACATACATACCTGGCCGTGCTGGGGACGATGGTTTCCGGCCTGCTTATGCTGACGGGCTGCGACGACGAAGTTCGGATTTCTTACGGCAAACTGCCGTCGCAGGCGCGGGCTTTTATCGAAACGTTCTTCCCTGCTGAGTCTTGTGTCCGTGCCGAGCGCGAAAAGGATGACGGACGTAAGGAATATAAGGCCGAGTTGAGTAACGGCACGGAGATCGAGTTCGACGCCTCGGGAGAGTGGATCGAGGTGGACTGTAAGTTTTCCGCGCTGCCCGGGGGAGTTCTTCCCGAGACGGTCTCTGCGCACATAACCGAACACTATCCGCAGTGCGTTCCCTACAAGGTCGAACGGCAGGCGGGCGGTTACGAGGTGTCGGTGAGCGGTTCCCTGGAGCTGATTTACTCGGCCTACGGGACTTTCGTACGCGAGCGGCGGGACTTCTGATATTAGGGTGCGAGGTGAGATAGGAACGGCGTAGCGATAACCGAAAAATGGCAAGGACAGAAATGTCGATTAAAAGATGTAAACAGATGATGGAAACACAAGGATACGAACACGGCGATATTGAGGTTCCCTACCCGTTGGACGATGGGCGACCTTCTCGCAGAGGTAGCCTGCTTACGGTGGCGATGATCGCCGCACTGCTCCTGCTGTTGGCGGGGCTTTTCGCCCCGGTAGTCCGGTCCCAGACGCCTGGTCCGGTTCCGGGCTGGGCTGCGGCGCTGGAACGAACCCCGAAGCAGGAGGGAACCGACAGCGCGGGCTTTACGCTGGACCGCACGGAGCACGATTTCGGACAGGTGGCCCTGAGCGACACGGTCACTACGGTCTTCAGGGTCAGGGCCGGGGATGGGCCTGTGGTTCTGCTTTCGGCCACGACCGACTGCGGATGTACGCGGGCCGAGTTCCCGAAGCGTCCGCTTCGCCCGGGGGATATGGCTGAGGTGAAGGTGGTCTTCGCGGCCAAGGACAAGGGTAACTTTTACAAGACGATGCGTCTGCGGCTGCACGCCGGAGGGCGGGAGCAGGCCGTGGAGCTGAAGGTTAGAGGAACGGTGAAGTGATTGTGCCGGAGCAATGTTTTTACGCTCCGGCCGGTATGGGTTTCATAAAAAGTGTTTAAGGTTTAGTTACCCGCCCGTCTGACGAAGATGTCCCACGTGCGGCCCGGACCGGGGAGGGAGCGCAGCCGCTTCCCCCCCCCGGCATCGGGAAAACGGAAGACGGCCTCCGGGAAGGGAGGCGATACCCCGACAGGTCGATGATAATGTATGATAGAGGTATGTACGACGACGATAAAAAGACGAAAGGAAAGGCTATGACAGAATACGGATGGGAGCGAACCGAAGGCCAGCGTACCGGGTGGCGCTCCCTGATCGGAATGACCGACGTCGGGTATCGGGACTTTACGGTGAGCTGCAGTTACCGGCACATCGTATGGGTTTCGACCCTTCGGTGCGGCGGCTTACCTGAGTGGAAGAAATACCCGAAGGTGTTTTCCTGACGGATTGTTTAAGGTTGGTTCTCCGTCCGCGGGGCGGCGAGGTTCTGCGGGCGGTTCCGGGAGGGGCCGCAATCTCCCCTCCCGGTTTTTTTTGGGGGGGGGAAGACTCCCGTCAGGTCCGCAAACGCCTGCCGGTTAAAATATGGATAAACGGCCGCGTAGTGCGGCAGGTATGATTATTAACTAAAAAATGAAGAAACGTATGAACAAAACAGAATTGGTAAAAGCGGTGGCTGCCGGGAGTGGCCTGAGCTTGGCCGATGCCGCCAAAGCGGTAGGCACAGTGACCGAAACGATTGCAAAAAGTATGCACTCCGGTGAGCCGGTCGTAATCCCGGGCTTCGGCTCGTTCACGGTACGTGAGCGTGCCGCACGCAGCGGCCGTAATCCTCGTACGGGTAAGACCATCGTGATTGCCGCCCGCAAGGTAGTACACTTCCGCCCTGGCAAAGGCCTTGATCTTAACGGCAAGAAATCTGCCAAGTAACCTGTAAGAAGCAGGAATCCGTACCATCTGCAATGGTGCGGATTCCTGCTTCTGTTCTCTATGCCCAAGGCCGTTGTTGTCGTCAGGATCATAAATGCTTTCTTTCGGTATTCAGGCGGGGGCATACAACAGGACAAAAAGAACAAAATGAGATATATAACCGAAACTTCGATGAAGTGGAACGTTTACGGGGCCGGTATTCTAATGTTTTGTCGATCGTAAACGAGTAATAATGGGTGAAAAGCGTACACATCGGCCATTGGACGAAGACATTTACCGGGAATACCTCGTTCAGGTGAATCTTTTGGATTGGCGGGGTGCCCTCCATCGCGAAGAGGTTCGACAGAAACGCCGGGCAAAAAAACGCAGGTACGTTCGTCGCTTACTATGGATTGTGGGCCTTGCAACCGTCTTATGTCTGCTGAGCCGCTGATGACTACGCTGGGTCTTTCCCGAGTCGGAGGACAGGATGTGTAGAAAACACAATAGTCCTTTAGGAATGAGCTCGATGTAATGTTTGCACATAGTATCGGAAATGTGTGGACATACGTTTTGATTGTACTGAAAATACGGATCTATGTTTATCAATAGCACCAAAGAGGGCGGATTTATTGACGAGTGCTGGGAAAAGGCGAACTGGATCGCAAGTTACACCATTGTCGTACTGATCGTAGGTTTGTTCATCTCGCTGGTGGTTTTGCTGATCGCGGTCTAAACTGGAAACGCTTACCTCCGTTGACCTCTTTTCCGAGAGGATTCCCCGGATTCCCTGCTCCGGCGAAGGCTCTTTCGTTACAAGGAGCGCGTAGCGGACGGGAGCTTCCGGGGATGCCTCGGAGAGGCATCCGGGATCTGCGGAGCGGAGGTTTTGAAGTCTATAGATGAGAGAGGGCGGGACCACTGTTGTTGGCCCAGGACAAGGGTGTGGGATGGCTTTCAGGAACGGTAATGAAATCAGGTATCGATGAATGGAGATCGAAACGGTATAAACCGACAGCGGGGTCGCAACGTGGCAGAACTGCCGGCCGTAGCTCGGGGCAGTAACGACCCGGATGCTCCGCAGTGGCGTGTCGCGTTGGCCGTAACGCTTATCGTGCTGTGCGGCCTGATCGGGCTGGTCATAGGTATATGTGCGTCATAGCGCGGGGGCGGAAGGTCCGGGGCTGCAAACTGTAACCACTCAGGAGCGAGCGGAGAAGATGACGGTACGATATATTCCCGATTTGGCACTCCTTGCGTCGGTTCCCGGTGCCACAAAAAGTGAGATGCTGCGTTATCCGCACTCCTCGCGGGCGGTGCCGGTCGGCATAGCCGGGATTAACAACCTGTGCGGCTATGTTCGGGATACCTTTGATGCGATAGCATAAGGCATGGCCCCGATCTCCGCAGGGAGTGTGAAAGGCGACACAACAGATAGAAAATACGACGACTGAGCGGGGCGACGGCTGTCGTGAGGATTCCCGCAAAGCCGCAACGACGGATAGGAACGCACAAGAATGGATACTACGGACAAGGGACATACCGGGTGCAACCGCACTCATAGGCCCGCCCCGGCGACGGAGGCGAAGTACCGGGAGGCCGTGGAGCTGTACGCCTCCACCGATCTCACGTGCGTCGAGATCAGCCGTCGTTGCTCCGTGTCGCTCGCGGGTTTCAAGGGCTATATCTGCAAGTACCGCCGCGACCTGCTGCTCTCGCGCTACGGCATCCGGTGTGACCCGGAGAAGGCCGCCGGTACCGGTATGGACCAGCGCCGGAGTCAGCGACCCGCCACCCGGGCCAAATACCGCGAGGCGATAGCGGCGTGCGACAGCATGGACTACATCGACTGTAACGTCTCGCAGATCGCCCGGGAGTTTGGATTGGACGGCACGAACCTCGGCAAGCAGTTGCGTACGCACTATCCGGGGGTGATCGAACGGCGTGAGGAGGTGCGCCGGCGTCTGGGCCTGGGCGACAACTTGCCGCGCGGCACGCGCCCGCAGTGCAAAGCACAATATGCCAAGGCGGTGGAACTGCTGCGCGGGGACCGTTACGTCACGATGCAGGAAGCCGCCCGGCGTTGCAACGTATCCTATCAGGGATTGAAACAGCACCTTATTTTCTATCACAAGGAGCTGATCGACAATCGGATCAATATCCGCAAACGGGCCGTGGGACAACGGCGTAAAGGCAAGATCACGGGCCGCGGCAGCCTCCATGCCCCGAAGCCGGCGACGGTGGAAAAGTACGCGGAGGCGCTCCGCCTGTACCGTACGACGCCCCTGGCCGCCAGGCAGATCGCCCGGCAAACGGGGGTGTCGGAGAAAGGCTTTTACGAATACCTGCAAAAATGGCATCCGGACCTGGTCTGTAAACGCAAGGGTGTTCCTTACGAGGAGGGCGCTTCGGTGGATCGGTCGCAAGTAAGGAAATACAACCCGGCCACCGCCGCCAAATATGCCGGGGCCATCCGCCGGCTGAAACAGAGCGACCTCACCACGGCGGCCGTGGCGGCCGAGTTCGGCCTGCATCCGGACTGTTTCAGGCAATACCTTAAAGAGCATGAACCGGAGCTGTATGCCCGGCAGGGAATGGTCAAAACAACGAACGGGCGTATGATGTCGGGCGGCAGCATGGCCAAATACGGAGAGGCGGTCCGCTTGTACGGCACGACGTCCGGGAGTCTGAAGTCGTTGGCCCTGAAGTTCGGGGTGAACGAATGCTCTCTACGGGACTTTATCAAGCGGCATTTCCCGGAAGCGGTCGAGGGGCACCGCCGGGCGGTGGAGCGGGAAGGTGAACGCAAAGCCGCCGGCCCGGTTGGAAACGACAGTCTCGTACCCCAGGAAGCGCCCACCCTTACGGCGGATACCCGTCGGACAGAGCGCCGTGCGGGCTCCGAGGCGGAAAAGATCTTACGTTATAACTCCAAAATATGAATTTACGAATGCAAAGGATCACGACATACCTGTTACGATCGGCGGCCATGGTGATGGCTGTTCTTTTTTCGGTCTCCTGCACGAAAGACGATGCGCCGCACTACCCGCACTCTTCGCGTGTGGTGCTGGTCTACATGGCCGGGGACAACAGCCTGGGCGGTTATGTGTGGGATAACCTTGATGCCATGAGGCAAGGCATGGCCTCGGCTCCTGCGGGCAGCCGCACGATCGCCTATGTGGATACCCCGGACGGGAATCCCCGCCTGGCGGAGGTCTCCTCCTCGGGCGTAAAGGTGTTGCACGCGTGGCCCTCTCCGCATAACTCGGCATCGGCCGCGACGGTGCACGAAGTGGTCTCCCTCGTGCGCACGCTCGCTCCTGCCGACCGTTATGGACTGGTGCTCTGGAGCCACGGACTGGCGTGGATGCCCTCGTGGGCCACGGGTTACCTGACCCGCTCGAAGGCCCGCATCGGGGATACCTGGCCACAGACCAAACACGATGGGGAGGCCCCGGAAACCTCAGCGTTCTTTGTCCCCGCTGCCTTTTCTGCCTCAGCTTCTGTGTCTGTTACGGCCACCGGATCCGCCTCGGCCGACCGGCCGTTCCAGGCGTTTCCTGCTCCGACATCCTGGCCTGCTACCAAATGGTTCGGGCAGGACACGGGCGAGAGCCCCGCGGGGTATCTCGACACGGAGCAGCTCCCGGAGGCCATCCCATCGGGGGTGTTCGACTGGATACTGTTCGACGCCTGCTTTATGGCTTCGGCCGAGACGCTATACGCGCTGCGGGACAAGGCGGAGCGTATCGTCTGCTCGCCCGCAGAGGTGATCGCCGACGGTTTTCCGTACGGCGAGATCATGGCTGAGTTGCTGCGCCCGGAACCCGACCTGCAGGCGGTGTGCGAGAGCTACTACCGCCACTATGCCCGGCACGCCCAGCCCTCCTACCGCTCGGCCACCGTGTCGCTCATCGAGACTTCTCAGCTCGAGGCCCTGGCCAGGGCCTCGGCCTCCGTACTCGGGACGGCCCTGGCGGCCGACCCCGAAGCCCTCGCGGGCATGGACCTGAGCCGCGTGCAGCCGCTGGACCGCTACCGCCGCCACTTCCTATTCGATATGGGAAGCGTGGTGGCGCTGCTGGAAACCCGCAGCCTCGTTCCCGCCTCGCAGGCCGAAGCCTGGCGTGCGCAGCTCGCCCGCACGGTGACCTATGAAGCGCATACGCCCACGATGCTGGGCCTTGCGCTCGACGAGTGCTGCGGCCTCTCTATGTACGTGCCCGTGAGCGCGTATGCCGACCTGAACGAATATTACAGGACGCTGGAGTGGTATGCCCGGTGCTACCCGGCGGACTATCCGATCTGAGATAAATGATGAAGTGATGAATATGAGGCACTATAAAACGCCTTTCAATACCCTTTAACTTAAATCCGACGAGAACCATGCAGGAATCTAATATTTGGTGTGCAGTGTCATTCTTTTTATTGGCTGTCATCGATATACAGTTGTTTGTCATCTATGTGCTACTCAAGGAGCGGCAGTGCAGAAACGGCAGAAACGGAACATGCCGCGACGAACCTTCCGGCGATACGGAACGTTCCCGGGATGACTGATATCCGGGCGTAGGTTATACGCCCCTGTGATAATACAATAATACGATAACATAATAAAATGCAATGATGAGTAAAAGACTGATAGCATGGTTCGACGGCCCTGAATGGGAAAAGTGGAACTGCAGGATCGGAGCCGCTGTGCTGATCGGCATAGCGCTGCTTCTCGTATGGCTGTTTTTCGCCTCCGTCGAGGAAACTCTCGATTGGGATATGCTGCTCCAGCCATGACCTGAAATGGGAAACGGCAACTGCTGCATGGAGGAACGGCCGGCTTTACAGGAATTTTAACAAATGTACGACGATAATGAAAAAGACTTGGTTCGTAGCACTTTTCGTGCTCGTTTTCTTTTCGGGCTTTGTAAGCCCCGGTTCCGGACACGAGGGGCCGGAGAAGCTTCCCGGGCGCAGTATCGCGGCCGAACGGCTGCCCGACACGGTGCGGCGGTTCATTGTGCGGCACTTTGTCAACCCGCACCAATTTACCTACCGCAGCGACCGGAGCTTCTACTACGTCTGCGACGAGGCCGGGGGCTACTACCTCTTCTCCGGGGACGGAGCGATACGGGGCTTCCGCTTCCGTATGCGCCAGCCCTCGCGCCAGATCCTCGACCTGCTGCCCGGGGCGGCGGTGGCCCATATCCGGGAATTTTACCCGGGCTATTTCTTCGGCGCGTTTCTGCCGGAGGGCGAGGGCTTCCGTGCGGAGCTCTTCGGAGAGGACGACCGCACGCTGCGCTTCGACGGCGAGGGCCGTTTCATGCGGGAGGAATGATCGGATATTTATTCGATATAGATAATGTAATTTAACCGTGATGTACCATGAACCTGCGTAATTTACCCGGAATCTTACTTGTCCGTCTGCCGCTGGCCGTCGCCTTCGGTGTGGCGGCGATCGTTGCCCTGGCGGCGAGCCTGCCCGTGTTGCTGCTGGACCCGGTGATCCGCCTCTTTTTCGGACAGGAAAACTCGTTTAACGAACCATATAACCGGAATGACATATGATACAAGAATCGACTGTTCTGGCCGTCGTGATGATCCTGCTGGGAATCATCGACCTGTTGCTGTTCTTCGTATATGCCCTGCTCCGGGAGCGGGTACTCAGACGATGGGGTGGGATCGACGGGCAGCTCGGCAGGCCGGTCGAATGACTGGAGCCGCCTCTTCATGAATAATGATCGCCGGCAGATCGCGCGACCGTTTTGAAACGCATACAAAGATGAAATAAAAACCGAACCATTAATCCATAATTATATCCTGAGCCGCAGCATTATGCCTATGCCTACTGTCGGGATACTGTAAGGTGTCCTGCCCGCTACCGTTTCCGGGTTCCGGGAATATTGCGTGCCTGCCTTCGAGAAAGCCTCTCCGTGATTTCACGGGAGGCTTTCTCGCTTTGTGCCGCGGCCTGTTCCGTCCATACCCCGATGTCCCGTTGCCCCGGCGTGATCGCGCCGGGGCGTCCTTTTCTATAATTCGCCGTACGCAGGATACGGCGGCAGAACATAAAAACAATTTTCGTATTAACATAACCTTAAAATGAACTTATCATGTTATTGGAAAAGGAATATTTCGACATATGGATGCGCCGTATCATGGAGGTACTGGAGCGTATCGAACGCAACCAGAAACCGCCCAAACGCCCCGAATACCCGGTACTCGAAAACGGCGAGAAGTTGTTAGACAACTTCGACCTGTGCCGCATGCTCCATGTGAGCAAGCGTACCCTGCAACGCTACCGCACCGAGTGCGGATTGCCATATCAGATGCTCAACCAGAAAACTTTTTATAAGGAGTCGGACGTGCTGAAATTCCTGCATGAGAATCTGGACAGGCTGAAGAGGAATAATGAAAAGAAACCGGGAGGAGGAAAATGAACGGAATAGTTGAAATATGCGGGACGCCCCATGTACGCGGTCCGCCCGGAGGGGAACCGTAAATGCCTTCCCGATTTTTCACTCACGGGAACGGATAAACTGGCTGCTTCCCCGGAAATGGCTGCAAAAGAACCCTTGCTCACTAACGCCGGAAGAGAGTACCGTGCCCCTTGTCGTAAAGCGGAAATAAATATCCCATATAGAAAGCATGAAGCCGCGCAGATCTGCGCGGCTTCATGCTTTCCTACATCTTCATCTTCTTACCCGGCGGGGCATCTTTCCCGTATTTGGGTACGCTCCCGATCACGATACGCCCGCCGGATGCCCCGGCGATGCGACGCAGGGCTTCGGGCACGTCGGCCGTAGGGGCGTCCGGCCGCCTTTCGGCCGGCGGCACTCGCTCCTGCGCCGTGCCCTCCCTGTCCTCACCGCCCATACCTTCCTCGATGGGTTTGAGTGTCTGCTTGATCCGGCTGTCCAGCCTTTCGGCCTCGGCTTTGAGGGTTTTCAGTTCTTCTTCCTTGCGCCAGGGGATATCGATGACCTGCTGCAACTGCGGGATATCTTTTGCTGCCGCCTCCCTCTCCCCGGTAAACTTCTCCAGCAGCGGTTCGATGGTTCCCAGCGCGTTGATGGGGTTGAGCGCCGCCGTGCGGGGATCGCCCGCCAGACGTCCGTAGTTGTAGTGGTAGAGGTATTGGGCGCCGCCCATATTCATGCCCCGTACATAGAAACGGTTGTCGTCCTGCATGAAACCCTCTTTCATGCTCGTTTCGGTCTTGACCACCACCTCGAAACCGTAGATACTCCCGACGGGCTGTACGTTGCCGCCCGTGCGGACGGTCTCGGCGATGCGGTTCATCTCCTTGCCCAGGAACTGCGGGTCGGCGCTCTTCACGCCGTCGAGCCGCAGGGCGTTGCGGTACGAGCCGTCCTCGTTGAGTTTGACACGCTCCCTGAAAACTTTCAGGTCGCCTCCCACGCGGGCGATCAGCCCGTCGAGCCTTTCGATCTCCTTTTGCGTCTTTTCGAGGCGGATGCGGCTGGAGGACTTGCCCCGGATGAATGTTTGCCGTTCGCTCTCCAGCGCCGCGATCTTCTTGTCCAGACGCGCCTTCTCTAACAGGTCGGTGTTGCCCGAGAGTACGGCCACATACTCGGAGAAGTTCATGCCTGCCTCGTCCATACCGCCCTCGTCGATGGTACGCACGCCCAGGCGGTTCTGCTTGAGCTGCCGGATGAAGAGCTGCTTGTTGTGCAGCAGGTTGAACTTATAGGCGTCGAGCGAGCGCTCCACAGCGTAGATGATAACGTCCACCTTGTTATCGGCATACAGCTTGGCCACCTCGTTGCCCGTGCGTATGCCGCGCCCCTCGCGCTGCTCCAAGTCTGAGGGCCGCCACGGGCTGTCGAGATGATGGATCGTAATACACCGTTTCTGCGCGTTCACGCCCGTACCGAGCATTTCCGTAGAGCCGAATAGCACACGGATACGCCCGGCCTTCATGCCGTCTATCAGCTCCTTGCGGGCTTTCTCACTACCGGCAGCCTCCTGGATGAAGCGCACCTCGGAGGACGGGATGCCGTGGTCCTTTACCAGCTTACGCTTGATCTCCGAGTAGACGTTCCACTCGTCCGGCTTATAGGTGCCAAGGTCGGAGAAGACGAACTGCGTACCTTTATGTTCGTCATACTTACGGTAATACTCCGCGACGAGTGCCGCGCAGTGGCTCGCCTTGTTGTCCGGGTGGTCTTTGTGTTTGCGGCTTATCATACGCATATCGAGCGACATCTTGCGGGCGTAGTCCGTGGCGATCAGCATTTTGGCCATCTCTTCGCTCTCGGTAAGCGGCTCGCGTCCCAGCACCGTCGCATTGCCCGTTTTGGCGAACTCGACCAGCTTGGCGATAAATTCCGCCTGGTCGGGCGTGGGCGGGATACTGTGCAGTATCTCGTTCTTCTCGGGTCGGTCCACGCCGATATCCTCGGCCGTGCGGAAGTCTGTGATCTCCGCATAGAAGGCCGCCAACTCCGGAACCTTGATGAAGTGGCGGAAACGCTCCTTCTGCACGATCTCGTTCGTAATGGATATCTCGTAATCGACGCTTTTTTTGGCGAACACTGCCGCCCAGGCGTCGAAAGAGCGTATATCCTGCCTGTCCAGTTCGTGCGGGCGCAGGTACTTGAACAGCAGGTAGAGTTCCGTGAGAGAGTTGGATATGGTAGTACCCGAGAGAAACGTCGCCCCCAGGTCGCGCCCCGTGTGCTCCTGTATGGTTCTTAGGGCGAAAAGCATATTAAGGGCCCGCTGGCTGCCGTCGGGATTGCCGAGGCCCGCCACGCGGTCGTGGCGGGTGTTGAAGGTGAGGTTTTTGAACTTGTGACTCTCGTCCACATAGAGGTGGTCGATGCCCATACGCCGGAAGTCCACCGCATCGTCCCGACGGGTATCGAGCTGGTGCCGTACCGTCAGCAGTTTCGCTTCGAGGGTCGCTTTGCGCTTCTCGCATCCCGCCCTCATGCGGCGCGAAACGTCCTTGCCCTGCATCTCCAGTACGCGCAGGTTCTCCTCCACGCTATCCAGTTCGTCCTGCAGGATCGCCTGCTGCACTTCTGGCGACTGCGGTATCTTGCCGAACTGTTCGTGCGTGAGGATAATGGCGTCCCAGTCGTTGTTCTTGATCTGCAAGAACAGGTGCTCGCGTTTCTTGGGCGTGAAATCCTCGCGGCCCGGATAGAGCACCCTGGCCATCGGATATGCCGTGCAGAAGGTCTTGGCGATCTCGTGGATATTGGCTTTAAGGCCCGTGATCATGGGTTTATGAACCAGTCCGAGACGTTTCTTCTCGTAGGCCGAGCAGCACATGATGAGGGTCTTGCCGCCCCCGACCTCGTGGTCCACGATACCGCCCCCGATCAGAATGTCCATCCAGATAGCGTCCTTTTGGCTGGGGTACAGGTCCTCGATACCCAGTGCCTTGCGGTCGAGACCGGGGAAGGTCAGGTGCGAACCGTCGTACTTCGGGCGAACGAAACAGTTGAACTTGCGGTTGTAGGTATCGGCCAACCGCTGCTTGAACTCCGGGGTCTGGTCGTCCAGCCATTCGGTGAAACGGCTCCGTATATCCTCGATCTTGGTACACGCGAGCTGTATTTTCTCCCCGTCGCGCACCTTCACGTTCTGCCATTTGCCATCCACGAGCCTGCGTACCGACTTGGTGATCTCGGGCGTGGTGTTTTGCAGGGCGTGCTTTATCAGGTGCAGGCCGCTGTAATGGCGGAACTCGCCATCGACGGCGTACTGTTCGCGTATCTTGATCGTGTGAGGGTCGGCCGCCTGGATGTCGAATTCGTCGATGTCGGCTATGTAGACGATTTTCATCTGCGTTTCGAAGAGCCACGAGGCGAAGCTCTCGTAGATGCCCATCGGTATCCACCGTTCCCCGAAGTTGAAGTCCAGGTCATCGAAAGCGATGGCTTCGGGCGTAGCTTCGCGCAACGCCGCAAGGGTCGCCTGCGCCGCCGTATGGTCGGGATTCTCTTTCAGGAAACCTTCCACCCGGTCGGCCTTCTCGATGACGTTGCCCGCGATGACGCGCTCGGCGATCTCATACTTGTCGCTGTCCGGGTTGAAATAGATACGTCCTTTGAGCTGTTCCAGTACCTCCGCTTCGCCCGCCCCGGTAAGCTCCGCTATATACTCCACGTTCACGTCGGCATAGCGGTTCAGACTGGCCGCAAGTGCCGCAAATACGTCGTCGGTTTTCTCTATCTCCCCGGGATCGAAAGATACAGGACGGTCGAAAATATCGGCCTTGTGCGCCACGCCGCCCGTGTACCGTTCCAGGGCAAGGACCTCTTCGCCCCCGGCGTCCATCCTTATGAAGTCGATGTTCTCCGGAGTGTTGAGCTCTCCGAACCTTTCCGTGAAATCATCGTAGAGACGGTTCAGCATCCCGCGCAGGGAGGGGTGCGGCTCCTGCCGGTCCGCCTCGATGTTATAGAGGTGGTGGTAGGTGTCGCGCAACTCGATATAGACCGATGCCTTCACGCGCTGCTCTTCGGGCAGGTCGATCGGATGGAACATGATGCGGCGGCCATTCAACCCGCGCAGGTGACCGATGCGGCCGTTGGCGTCCATCGCCCACGACCCTTCGCGAAAGTGCTCCAACTTCGCGCCAGAAAAGGGACGGGGGCGCAGCGGGTCTTTCTCATGCTGCATCGGATTTGCGGCCGTTGGCCTCTGCCGGGCTGCCGAACCGTGAATCCCGACTTTCGGCGCCAGTCCGGCAGTGGTGGCCGTAACAATGGGTTGTGGGTCAGTCCGGTCTACTATTTCGCCTGTTTCCGTGGCCGGGCGGGATTGTTGCCGGGGTTGCAACGGGGACGGCTCGGCGGCTATATGCGCTTCGTTTCCGTTTCCCGTCTGTTCTTGCCGTTCCATTTCCAGCCGTTCGGCAACGATCCGCTCGCGCCAGTCCAGAGGTTGCGGTTCCGGTTCGGGCTTCGGCTTCGCTTTGGCCTTTTGGGCTGTCTTGCGGCGGCGGGAACGGTTTACCTGGCTGCGCTCCTCGGCCGTGAAGCCGAACAGGTCGTAAAGGGTCAGCAGGGGTTCGTTCTGCACGTTTAGTCCGGTCGGGACCTCGAACGGGCCTGCTGCCGGAGATGCCGGGGACGTGTCGAACAGCGTCCCGGCAAAGCCATCCTGTGTTTGCGGTCCGGGCTTGGAGGTCTGTTCTCCGGCGGTAGTTTCCGGAGCTTGCCGTTGCGTTGCCGGTCGTGGTTCCGGGGTAGCCTGTACGGCCGCCTCGAACAGGTCTGCCGGTGTCGCTTCGACAGCTTCCCCGACGGGATTGTCTTCCGCCTGTACGGGTATGTTTTCCGGCTCCGGTAAATTTCCCTCTGTCGCCAAAGGCTCCGTGTCCGGCTGTGGGGATGTTTCCTCGGTGGTAATGTCGGATAGCATATCGGTCGGAGATTCGGCAGTCGTGGCGGGTATTTCCTCCACGATCTCGGCATCCTCTATGGGGCTAAGCTCGCCCGTTTCGGTATCGAGCCGGTATCCTTCCGTTTCTGCCTGTGTGGCGGCCATACGCCCTGCGGCCCACTCGTCGAACTCACGCCAGTCTTCCTCCGTCGCTTCCCACCGCAGGTCGGATTCGTCGAATACGCCGGTCTGCGGCTGCGCCTCCCGGAGGAGGCTTTTTTGTTTCAGGTCGGCGATCACCGTATCCAACAGTTCCCCCACCCGGCGGGGGCCGTTAGTTCCTGCCGCCCGGCGTTCGGTGTCGGGGAAAAGACTCGACGGCTCCCGTACCGGCGATGCGGGCCGTACTTCGGGCCGCGGGTTCCTTTCGGGTGCCGGCTGCGGTGCGGTTTCGGAAAATAGGGTCTGCATCTGCGCCGAGGGTTCCGGATGCGAGGTATCTGCCGACGGATTTTGCCTCCGGAACGGCGGTGTCGGAACGGTAGGCCGCGAAAGCGATTGTTCCCAGCGCTGCCTCGCTTCGGCCTCGTCCGGAAACCAATGGTCCTCCACGGCCTGCCAGAACGGATCGAGATCGGGCGGATAAGGCGGCTCCTCGAAAAGAGAGCCGGGGACGGGCTCCCGTTGTTGCACGGGCCGCGGCGGCGTCGGTTCGGACTGCTTCTGTTCCTCCGGCGAGGGTTGATGTTTCATTGCGGGCTGTACCTGCGTTGGCTGCCGGCGCTGTGTTTCAACCTGCGGTGCGGGTTGCAGTTGGTCCTCCTGCGGGGTTTGCCGGGACAAGACGGATTGTGTGTCCGAAGGCCGCACCTGTTTTTCCTGCCGGTGCGGTCGTTCGGCCTGTATCTGCAATACCGTTTCTTCCCGGGCATATTCGTCGTAGAGGTTGCGGTCGAAATACCGTCCGAAATCCTCCCTGAGCATCTCTTTCAGCACCTCCGCAACACCCTCCGCTCCCCCGGCGTGGGTGAACTCCAACGCCGACTTACCGTAAGGGTTGGTACCCACCTTCGAGGAAGTATGCACCACCCGGTCGAGTGTCTGGAACAAGTTGTTTACCGTGATGCCGTTGGAGAGCGTGCGCGTTTCGATAAAGTCGCGGTGCCGCGGCGTGAGGGGACGGGCGGCGGAGTTCTTTTGCAGGACGATCAGGTCGCTGCCCACCTCCGTTCCGGCGTTCTCGGTAAAGAGGTTGTTCGGAAGCCGCACGGCGGATACCAAGTCGCACCGCTGCATAAGCCACTCGCGCACTGGACGATTGCGCTCCGTATCGGCCACTCCCTGCGAGGTGATGAAGGCGATGAGGCCCCCTTCTCGTACCGTATCGACCGACTTCATAAAAAAGTAGTTGTGCAGCGCCCGCGCACCCTGGCGGCGTACCGGGTCGCGGTCGGTCGAAAAGGCCGGATCGAAGGTCATCACGTCCCCGAACGGAATGTTGCTCACGGCAAGGTCATAGTAGTCGTTCCATGCCGGTTCGATACGCTCGTAACCCTCCACGCGCACTTCGGCCTCCGGATGGAGGTATTTTAGGATCAGTCCCGTCGCGGGATCTTTCTCGAAGCAGGTGATTTCTGCTTCCGGGGCGTATGAGCGTATATCCCCGACGAATGCGCCCACACCGGCGCTGGGTTCCAATACACAGCGCAGATCGCCGGCACTGCCGCAGACGATATCCGCGATGGCGTCCGTAACGGCCGACGGGGTATAGAAGGCGGTCAGCACCGAGGATTTGATGCCGTCGAAATAGCGTTTGTATGCCCTCTCGTCAGGGGCATTCTCTTTCAGTAGGGCATGCAGTTCTTCGATAAAGGGCGTAAGCGCCGTCGTTTTCTTATGCGGCAGGGGTTCCAACACCTCTTTGATCGCCCCGAAACCGCTGTATGCCGCTAATGTCTTTTTTTCTTCGGATGTCGGTTCGCGCCCCTCCCTTTCGAGCGCGAAGGCCGTCCGGAGCGCCTCGATATTGCGGCGCAGGTGCTCGGTCTTATTGTAGGCCATGCTCCAGCAGGATTCGGACGGCGCCTGTGACCTCGGTGTAGAGCAGGTCGTACTCCGGCGTCGAGGCGAAATCGTCCGTGAGGTCGTACTTTTCTCTCAACCCGCGCACGAAAGGGAACATGACGCGGGCCGCCTCGCAGACCTCCGCTTCGGGAATCGTGTCCGCGAACTCTTCACGCAATACGTCGGCGAGGGTGTCGTACAGGGAGAAATGGAGGCCGTCGAAAAGCACGGCCGCAGCCTCTTCCCCGGCTTCGGGGTGCGTCCGGCCGCTGCGTATGACCTCGCTGTACGTCTTAGCGGCCAACGAGGCGCGGTTTTCGATAAAGTCGCTATTTTCGGCCAGGTCGGGATGGCTCTCCCGGAGGAATGAAAGCAACGAGAGGCCGTAGTAGGATAAGCCCCTCTGCGGGGCGTTATGATTGTCGTTCGGCATGATTGGAGATTTCAGTGGTTCGAAAAAAACGGATAGCGAAAAAGGCGCCCCGGGTTCCCACCCGAGGCGCCGGCCACTGAATATCCCTGCCGAACACGATGTGCTACGAACAAGTCTATCCAGCGGCGAAGATACGAATTATTTACGGGACTTCGGGCCGCCGGGCTTTCCGCCTTTACCGGCTTTGCGCGGCCCGAAGTCGAAGACGGCCTTATACTCCCCGTCAAGGACGATGGCGGCATCGAACGTTCCCCCGTCCGTCTTGGCAAAGCCCTTGATCGTCCCGGTGCGTCCTTTGGTGAGCAACTCCGTGAACTGGGCGTCCGAGAGTTCCTTTTTCGCCACGGTGCGGAACACCGTAAGGCCGCACTCTGCGGTTTGGCACTTGGCCACCTTCGGGAAGAACACGACCCGTCCGCCACAGCGGGGGCACTTCGCACCGGGGCGGTCGTCCGCACCTTCGATGCGGGCCGCAAGCAGTTCGCTCACGATCTGAGAGGCGTAGACCTCGATCCCTTTGCGGAACGCGAAGGCGTCCATCTCTCCGCTGGCGATCTTCGCAAGGGCCAGCTCCCAGCCGCCCGTCATGGCCGCGTCGGCGATACGCATATCCTTGACGATCTCATACACGGCAAGGCCCTTGTCGGTGGGGAGCAATGACTTTTTGTGGCTTTGCCTTCCTCCTTCGCGCCTCGGCAATTCATACGAGCCTGATTGCTCTCGGCTTGTCGTCGGTTCTCGTTTTATGTACTCCCTCGAAAAGAGCGTTTCGATCACGGCGGCGCGGGTGGCGGGTGTCCCGAGACCCGAATCTTTCATCGCCTCGCGTTCGGCCTCGTCCTCCAGCTCCTTACCTGCGGTTTCCATCGCCGCCAGCAGGCTCGATTCGGTATGCAGGGGGCGCGGCCGGGTCTGTTTTTCCAGAAGGTCGCATCCGCGCACGGGAAGCGTGTCGCCCTCGGCGAGCGTGGGCAGCGCCGCCGCATCGTCCTCCGTGCGTTCCTGCTGCTCGCCCCATACTTTGCGCCATCCGGCACGCTTTACGACCGTGCCGCGCACTTCGAAAGCGATACCGGCGCATTCCAGACGTACCGAAGTAATGTATTTCCAGCACTCTTTCGCGAAAGCTTCGACCATACGCGCGGCGATCATCTCGTAGATCTTTTCCTGTTCCGGGGTGAGTTTGTCGGGTTGGGTATCGGTGGTGAGCAAGGCGTGGTGATCGGTCACCTTCTTATCGTCCACACTGTGGCGGTTGAGTTCCGAATTGGACACGGCGACGGCCTGATATCCGAACCTCGGATTATCCCACAAAGGGGTCAGTAAGGGATAGATGCCGTCTAATACATCTTCGGGAATATAACGGCTGCCCGTGCGGGGATAGCTGATGAGCTTCGCCTCGTAGAGCGCCTGTGCGATCTCGAGCGTCTTCTCCGCCGAAAAGCCGTAGCGCGTGTTGGCATCCTTCTGGAGCGTGGTCAGGTCGTAAAGCAGCGGCGGCTGTTCCTTCACCTCGCGGCGTTCGACTTTCGTGACCTGTACGGTGCCAGCTTCCATAACGGTTTTACGCACGGTGTCCGCCGCCTCTTTCGTATCGTACCTTTCCGTCGAAAGGGCCGCGAAGGCTGTGGCGTCCCCTGCCGTATGGAGTTTGAGGCGGAAGTAGGTCTGCGGGGTAAAAGCGGTGTTCTCCAGGTAGCGCTGGCAAACGAGCGCCAGCGTGGGCGTTTGTACCCGACCCAGCGACCAGGTTCCTCGCCCGGCAGCAATGGCAAGGGCCTGCGAAGCGTTGATGCCCACGATCCAGTCCGCCTCGCAACGAGCTCGGGCCGAACGGTAGAGGTTGTCGTACTCGCTGCCCGGCCGGATATTTTGCAACCCCTCGCGGATGGCCCTGTCCGTGAGGCTGCTGATCCACAGCCGGTCGAAGGGAGTATGGCAACCGAGGTATTCATAAATCAGGCGGAAGATCAGCTCGCCTTCGCGCCCCGCGTCGGTGGCGACGATGATGCGCTCGGCCTTATCGAAGAGTTCTTTGAGGATGCCGAGCTGTTTCTCGGCTCCGGGGTCGGGTTTGTACGCTTTGCCGCTTTTAACTTTGCGCGGTTCGAGAATAAAGGTTTCGGGTAAAATGGGTAGGTTCTCCCGGTGGAACCCTTCGATCCCGTAGGCTTCCGGCATGGCCGGACCTACGAGGTGGCCGAAGGCCCAGGTAACGGCATAGCCGTTACCCTCGATATATCCGTCCCGGCGGACGGCGGCGCCCACGACGGCCGCGATCTCGCGGGCCACCGAGGGCTTTTCTGCTATGATGACTTTCATGTTCGGTTTCGGATGTTTTCAGTGGCTTATTTGTCTTTCCCGGCCGCCCGCTCCTTTTCCAGCCGGGCGATCAGTTTGCGGTCGTAATAGAGGTGATTCCCCTCCTGGTCGTAATACTCCGACCGGTCACGTTCCCTGTCGCCTCCCGCATCCGGGCATTTGCCCATGCGGAAGACAACGAGGACGGTCAGCGCGGAGAGCGATACCGACGCCGCGAGGATAATCAGGATGGCCGCGAGCATTCTACGCTCCCCCTATGCCTTTCCCCCGGTTCTGGCGGTTGCGTGGAGGTGTCTGGCGGGGAGCCTGCTGCTTCCGCTGTTCGGCGCTCTGTGCGGACTTCTGCGTTTGCGCCGCTTTCGTCTCCTGCTTACGCACGTAGTCCGGGTTCCATTTGTAAGTGCGAATACCGCCGCCATTGAAGTCCGGTTTTACCCAAAGGTTCTGCGGCTCGGTGTAACCGGGGTGGTTCAGCCCGGTCATATAGACGGCCTTGATCTCGGGGCGCCTTTCGGGATAGTTGAGCGCGTCCTGCCATTGGTTATAAGCCTGTTCGGGGATCGGCTGCCCGTAGATCCTCCGGGGAATGAACATGGGACGCTCGCCCGTGGGCGCCTCTTGGCCCCGGCTCTCCCAATAGACGGCCCGGTTGTGTTCCTGATACCGCTTTTGGTTCAGTCCCGTATGGTCGAATTCGAAGTTGCGTTCTGCGGCGTCCACCTGGATGTAGGCGTCTCGCATAAAGCCCGAACGGGTCGTATAGCCTTCCAGCAGTACCCGGCCCCCGGAGTAGAGGTCGAGTTGTTTGCCTTCGGAGAGCGGGGCGTTTTTGATCGTATCGCGTTTGTCGAACTCGGAAACGGGCATGGCGACCAACTCGTTGGTGTACTTGTCCCGCGACACGAAACAGGGCGTCATCTTGCCCGGCTCCAGTTCCAGGTCGATGACCTTGCCCGCATGGCGTGTTTCGGTGATATTGCGCTTGGCTTCGTCGTCGAGCAGCACGCCGTGGAACGGCGAGTCGAGGTCGCACTTCTCCCGATAATAGTGCGGGATCACCTTAAGCGTGCCGTCGGCCTGCTCTTCGAGCGATACGCGCCCACGGGTGGTAACGCGCAAGCCGTTTTCGCCCATTTCGGGGTGCATCTCGATCATGCCGTGCGACTTGTGGCCGTAGGACATGGCTTTCAGATAAGGTTCCAGGTCTTCCATGCGGATACCCTTGCGCTCCATATCCGTCGTGTCGATCTTCGTGAGGTCCATAGGCTCGAAGGCGGGTACCTCGCCGAGTTTGGCCGGGTCGGCGCGGAAGTGTTCCAGGAGCGCCTGGGCGAAGTCGGCTTTAATGAGGCTGACCAAAACATCCTTGCCCATAATGAAAATGTCCGGCAGTCCCATTCCGACGTCTTTCCGGGCCTCTTCCATGAATTTCCTGAAAAATGCCTCCAGCACCGGGTCGTTCGTGTTCACGGCCAGAAGATCGACCAGATTCTTCTCCGTAGGTTCGACCATTCGGGGTTTGCCTTCCTTGTCGATCTCCTTGACGGCTTTCAGTTTGCCGTCCTTTGCATCTTTGACGAGTATTACCTTTTTCTCGTTGTCTTTTACTTTTTCGTCCATAATACGAGTGGTTTAAGTTTGCACCAATAGCGGCGCGGGGACGAATATAAGGGATACCGGAACGGACGGCACCGGGTTCCGGAGATAGTGGAAGCGGTTGGCGCCGGTCTGGCGGCCGTTGTCCTAAGTATGGTGAAATCGTAAAAAATTCTTAACTTCAAGACGTTAATGAAAAACGCTCGTGATGTAAAAGGATCTTACGGACGGAATATAGTACGGGGTATATGACAGGTTGGGTTATCATAGTCGTTCTGGTACTGCTTTGGGTGCTAAGGCGTAACTCTGCAAGGCTCAAAGGCTCTGCCGGAGAGATCAGGGTAGCCAGGCGATTGGCCAGGCTCGATCCCACAGAATACAGAGTGTTGAACCGGCTTTTGATCGTGAACGGAGATATGAGCAGCCAAATCGACCATGTGGTCGTTTCGCGGTTCGGCATCTTCGTTATCGAAACAAAAAATTACAAGGGCTGGATATGCGGGGCGGAAACTTCGGAATATTGGACGCAATACACCTCACGCCGTGTCGTCGAGTTTCGGAACCCGATCAAACAAAATCGCAGCCATATATGCGTTTTGCAAAAGGTTCTGCCGGAATATGGCCCGGACATCTACCGTCCCATCGTGGTTTTTGCTGGCAGAGCAGAGTTGTACAAGGTGTTTTCTTCGCTGCCCGTGGTTTACTGCCGTAATTTGCTCCGGACGATCAGAGGATACGAGGGTCCCGCCTGCCTTTCTGCACGACAGGTCGAGAATATCGTGCGGAAACTGACTGGGATCAACAGGCAGGACAGAACCGCTAAAAAAGAGCATGTCTGCCGGGTACGCAGTCAGATGGAAGAACGGCGTCGGATGGAACAAGCGGGTATTTGTCCTTGGTGCGGGGCGCCGGTGATATTGAAACAGGGACCGTATGGCCGGTTCTACGGGTGTTCGAATTATCCTACGTGCAGATACAGGCGGCATAGCTGATTAAAAGTTTGCATAAGAATTTTGTTGCAATCAGGATTAATACAACGATTTAGATTTTCAAGATTTCTATGAAATATGAAAAGACAACAATCCCATCGTTCGAATATATTGCGGATATGATCCGGGAGCGGACTTATACGATGCAGGTAGGAAGCTATCGAAAACATGCCTATAACGGATGCTGTTTACATTTGGCTATACAGGGCGATGCGTTTGAATTTACGACGAAAGCCACTCCTGTTGCCGGACTCGTCAGAACGGAACGTTATGCTTTACCTAAAAGGAGTTGTCTACGACTGCAATCGGGTGATATATATCTGTTTGTCCGGCCAACGGCGTTTAATGTGTTTCGGGTGGGTTGGAATCTGGATGCCGATGAACTGAAAGATACCGTCGCCGGCAAGATATCGGAAATTTCCGACCGGCGCCATACGTTTTACAACCGTGACCGTTATTACAGGCTGATTATGCCTGCCGGTTCGGTCGGCAATATGGCAGGTTATTTCAGTTGCCACGCAACCAGCGAAGGCAGAGGGTGGCAACTCGGCTTATTGAATCTGCATATCGGAGGCGTTGATATACAAGTTTTCGAAAAAAAATATGGGGATACATACTATTTCATAGTCGATTGCCTCGAAAAGACCTCGTTGGAAACATTCAGAAAACTGTATCGGACTTTCTTTGTAGCCTATGCTTTTCTGTTCGGAAAATATTATGGGAAACAAGGAGCTATATTGAGCTATGCAGATACCCTGATGAATGTTCCGCAAAGCCTGCTTTACTTTACTTATGGCCAACAATTTTCTTCGGGTTTTCCGATATACTCTTCCAACTTTTACCCATATATCAAGCCCAAGCCTGTAAAAGACGATAAAGGGCATATAGTAGATTATGATTACAGCGCCGGGGAAAAATTGAAATTGAATTGGTTTCAGGAAGCGGACGCTGGCAAATTGTGCAGACTGATTTATGACCAGCCGGGTATTGCCCGCGCCCTCGACCTGTATATTACTACGTTCGCCGCACCGCTGGAGATCATGGTTCCCACTTATTTCATTATCATGGAGCATGTCACGTTTTCCCTATCCGGGAAATCGAAAGAGACACCCATGATACTGAACGATCCGAAAGCTGTCACGTTATTGCAATCATTGCAATCAGATATGAAACGAAAACTCGAAGCGCTCGGCAAAGAGTTGATAAGCGAACGTCCGGATAAAAAAGCGGAGATCGGGAAAGCCATCGAGCGTATCCGAGGTGCGATAGGAAATATCAACCGAGGATCTAATAACCAAAAACTCACAGGATTATTTGCAAAATACGGGTATGAACTATCCGATGAAGAAAAGAAATTGTTACTCGTCGAACGCAACAAGTTCCTGCATGGCGATGAGATCATCGTGAGGCCCGAAGTGGATATAAGCGTTTTGTTTCATTACTGCATGAGATTACAGAAAATCATGGCACTCCTGATCCTGAAGGAGATAGGATATGAAGGTTATATACTTAACAATGCAAAAATCTATGAGTCATTATCACATAAGAAATTGCAGGAAAAAATATTTGTAAAAATTTGAGTCAGACATGGGTGGTGTTTGGTAAATGATTGGGTTAATGTTTTTTATGAATGGTTTAAGTTTACGCCAATAGCGACATGGAAACAATATATGCGTAATGGACTGGCGGAAAAAACATTAAGAAAAGTATGGCAGTATGGGGAGCCGATATGGTCACTTGTAGCACAGATAGGCATCTACTTATTAACAATATACACGGGATAATCACAATAGATATTATCTATAAATCGGCTGGACGCACAGAATGTAGCGATTATAATTGCAATAGGATCTTTTCAGGGTGGAAGTAATAAAGATTGGATAATTTCACTTTTTCACCATTGAAACCCAATTTTTCCAAAGTTCGCAATTTAAAGGTGTATTCTGCCGGAGTCAACCTCGGGTCGAACACGATCTCCTCAATGAAATTATCCGGATCAATTGGATATTGTTTATGTGGCGTTTGTATATCGGGACTGAAACTGTCCGTATGATAGATCACCCGAATTTCTTGTTCATGGGAGAAAGAATCCCGCTTAATAAAAAAAGATTGTATTCCAAGGTGTTGAAAATCATGTATATCGGTTATAGGCGAAATGCTATTGAGCCACCGGGATATTTCAGCTCCGGAAACATATTTAACTCTACCTATATAAGTAGATGCCATACAATAGTTGTTTACATAAGTGGCTTTAAATAATTTGTCTGCCGTTGTTCTGATCCTCACACTGTCTTTGTTGTCCTTGTCGGAGTATATGCGCCACATGGCATCAGATTCCTCCTGCATCGTCCAACTTTGACCGAATATCTGTTCAATATTCGGCCCCTGTATAGTTTTATCTCCCGACAAAAGGAAATCACTTTTATAAAAGAAACTTTCATAAGGGTCCTCCCAGGACGAAAGTTTGCTTATTGACAATGCTTTGGATTTTATCATTGAGATAACGTACTCCAATTTCATGTATTTGTAAACCGGAATATTCATATCTTCGATGTCGAAGATATTTCTGTTATGAAATTGCTCCCCAATAGCTTCTTTCATATTTTTATGGCATTTTACCTGTTCAATTTCCTTAATAGTTTAGCATATCCGCAATATTGACCAAGTTGAATCCTTTCCCTATCTATGATCGCAAAATATTCCTCTGAAGAGCTCTGTCGGTATACCAATGTATAAGCAAGTAGACCGTCATTAGCATAATTACTAATAGTTTCTGTCGGCCAGTCAAGACCAAAATGTTTTGATATTCGGGTCAGAACAGTTTTGGCCCTCTCTTCATTGGATAATGCCGTATCGAAATTATTAAGTATTGCCATGACTTCAGAAATAAAACTGTCTCGTATTTGTTTGTTTTCCAAAGCCCTGTTGATTTCTTTCTGTAGTTTTCCTGGAATTTCATTGATTTGCTGTCGTTTCCCGGCTTCTATTTTTATAGGGCGATCAGAATTGATCGGTATTCTGATTCTCACTTTTTGTATTTTCCCGTTCAAAGGGAAATTAGTTATTTTGTCGATGTGAATATCGCAACTTGGGTCATCCCAATTTTTTACTTCTTGACCACCTCGCTTATGGTCGTCAATTATAATTGTTTGTTTTTTTATCAATTCTCTGAGAGACATAACTGTAAATCTTTGTTTTATCTTGTTTCAAAGATACTGATTTTTGACACAGCTTCTTTTTTATAGGGAGTGTATTCTGTTGTTTTGACGGCCCACAAGATTTAATTTTTGTACTCCTCCTGCGGCAACAGCTTGCCCAGCACGGGGTCTTCGCGCAGGCGCTCCAGCTCTTTGTTCACGATGTCGGTTATCTCCGTTTTGATGCGGTCGTAGTTCGCTTTGACCGTCTCGGCCATACGGTCCACGCCGTCTTCATCCGTGAAGTTTGTAATAACCGGGATTTTCTCATAGCGGGCCGTTTCCGCCTTAACCTTTTCGTTATCTACCACTATTTCCGCATGGAAGATCTTTTGCTCGATACGCTCGTCGAAGTTGTCGGCCACAGCCCCGACGAACATACCTTGCGTGAGCGTCGAGATTTTCGATGCCGGAATCAGGCTGTCCAGCTGCGTACTGATCGAGGTGGATTTGTCGTTGTGGTTTATCGTCATGCTCTGTCGTTTCTGCAACACCTTCCCGAAGCGTTCCGAGAGCGTCCTGGCCGTTTCGCCCACGACCTGACCCGAAAAGATGTTGCCCACGGTATTCATCACCACGGCCGCCTCTTTGTCCCCGTAGTCGCGCTTGAGCTGGCTGAAGTCCTGAAAGCCCAGCAATACGGCCACCTTGTTACTTCGGGCCGTGGCGATCAGATTGTCGAGGCCCTTGAAGTAGATCGTCGGCAGCTCGTCGATAATGACCGACGATTTGAGCTGTCCCTTCTTGTTGATGAGTTTCACGATGCGGGAATTGTACAACCCCAGCGCTGCGCCGTAGATGTTTTGCCGGTCGGGATTGTTGCCCACACAAAGTATCTTAGGATCATCCGGATTATTGATATCCAGCGTAAAATCGTCGCCCGACATGACCCAATACAGTTGCGGGGAGATCATGCGCGACAAGGGTATCTTGGCCGATGCGATCTGGCCCTGTAACTGGTCCTGCGCCCCGCCGAGCCAGGCGTCCATAAAGGGACTGAGGTAGTTTTCCAGTTCGGGAATGCTCGTGAGGATCGGGAATATCTTTTCATAAGATTTATTCAGGAACTCAACGGCGTGCGGGAAGGTGCAATACTTCCCTCCGTCGTAGATCCGCAGGTACCAGATAATGGCTGCAAACAGGATGACCGGACTCTCAACAAAAAAATCGCCCTGTCGAGTGGCCCAGGTTTTATTGAGGTTCAGCATGATGGTATAGGCCGACTCGTAAGCGTCGCTGATGTCGGTCATAAAATCCGGGTGGATGGGATTGCAGCGGTGCGAGCGGCGTGGGTCGTCGAAATTGATGACATAGAAGGTCGGAACCTTCTTATATCCCTCCTGGTATTGCAATAAATTATTGTACACAATTTCCGAAAGGACGGGGTGTTTGAAGTCGTAGACGTACTGGGTATATCCCTTTTTGATCTGCTGTTCAATGAATTGATTTACAATACAGTAACTCTTCCCGGAGCCTGGCGTGCCCAATACGATGGCCGCGCGGAAGGGGTTTACGATATTGATCCAGCCGTTGTTCCACCGCTTGTTATAGTAGAACCGCGTAGGCAGGTTCACCGAGTATTCGTTTTCGATAAGGCGTGTTTCCTGCATAAATGATTCATTCTCATTGTTGAACGGATCGTCCATCAGGCCGTTTTTCAAAAGGCGGCTCATCCATACCCCACCCATGAGCAGGCAGCCATACCCGGCCGAGAGCGTCAGTATATAGAAACCCGCGCACGCCGCCGCAGGCAAGGGCATATCGAGCAGCCACCAGTTGAAGAAGAACAGCACGAAGCCCGCCGCGAGCGCTGTGATGATCTTGCGCCAGGTGATCTCCTCGTCCTTGATCCCCCTGGTTCCGATACACGAGAGGGCGAGGAAGAGTACGGCGAAGAGTTTGGTATAGAGGATACAGCCGAACAGTCCCGCCGTGCGGTCGAGGTTCAATAGTATTTTATCCACCACGCCGATATCGAGGCCGCAAGTCCGCACATGGGCATAACAGTACCAATAGATGTTGATTACTACGAACAGAACGCTTAGCGCCCGCATAAAGTCCATGACCTTGGCCAGGCCCCGCAGATCGTCTTCCTGTTGCATGATTTCCGGTTTTTCGATTGTCCGGGAACGAATATACCCGGGCTATCGCATCCGATACGCAGGGAGATGTGGCGATGGCAGCTTGTGGCGTCGATATGGCAGCCTTTGGCGCTGCCAATCTTTAAGATGTCGGTAAAAATGATTACCTTTAATCCCCAAAAACGGATCATGGCGAAACTGACGATCATAACGGACCATCCCGCAGAGGTGTTGCGGCGGGCGGTGGAGGCCGACACATCGGCTTTTTATGCCGGTACGGATTGTCGTGCCGTAAGCGGCGGGCGCCTCACGGCAGAGGCTGGGGACGGAGAGGTTACGATCAGAAGTAATCGCATGACGGAGGATGAATTGCGCGAAATATTCGCGGCGTACCTGACAGAAGCGAAAGTCACTAAATGATTTAAGTGCGAATAAAACTATGACAAAAGCAGACATTGTAAGCCGGATAGCAGGGCAGACCGGTGTGGAAAAAGGAGTGGCCCTTGCGGTTGTGGAAAGTTTCATGGAACAGGTCATGAATGCCATGGCCAATGGGGAGAATGTTTATTTAAGGGGATTCGGCAGCTTTATCATCAAGCAACGGGCAGCCAAAACGGCTCGAAATATTTCAACGAATACGACGATTATCGTACCGGCCCACTCCATACCGGCATTCAAGCCCTCGAAGGAGTTTGCATCGAAAATCAAATGACGGTCTTTTTAAGATAATAAACAAAGCCCCGGAAACTCAATTCACCCCGTCTTCTATTAGGTCGGAGCGGACATAAACACTATCCGGGCCTTGCTTGGTTATGTATTTATTAACACAACCAACATATATGTCGAATAAATGAAGACTAAGGCGTTGCAGGCATGTTTTCCTGTAACTTCATCATGAAAGAATAAAATGGGAAATTCTTCAGGATTTGCGAACATTGACGATAATCATTACTTTTGCTTAACAGCAAAGGTTATTTGACAATATGTAATTCGCAGCATAATCAGATGCTTTCTCTTTCCCGTTATCGTTGCCCACGCTCATTATTGTGTTGCTTAAATATTTGAACAATAATGTATTGCAAAATAATTTCACGAACGTATCGGATGAATGCCGAGCAACATAGGTGGTGAGGGGGATAGGAAAATGCAGATATTCACCTATCATTTTTAAATAACGGTTAACACGTTTATTTACCCTTTGTACCCGTCCATATTGTTGTTGTGGAGTGATGTGTACCGTTCGTTTCAAAATAGGAAAGATATAATCTTCTGGGTGATACCTCTCTTTGCGGTATTTATGCAAAATCTGCATGGCTTCAGGTTGCAATCGAAAAGTTATAAGTTTTCCTGTTTTCTGACGATGAAACGAAAGACGATCCCCAAAAATATCGCAATAACGAATATGCAGTATATCCGTTAGGTTAATCCCACAACTCAGGTAGCTGAACATAAAAAGGTCTTTACTCATTATTAAAAATGGTTTAGGGTATTGCGTCAATCTCCGTACATCCAATGCTACCAATTGTTGGATATGCTCTTTCGTTAAAGCTCTTTTGGCTGTTTCTTCCCTGAATTGGCTAACTTTAAATGTATCGAAAGGGTAATTGCTACGTCTGGCTACATTGTCTTCAATTGCACGATTGTAAAGCGCCCGTAACGAGCGGAATCGAATACCTATCGAATTGTCAGAATAGCCAGCCGAACGCATCCATTGAGTAAGCTGTTGCAACCAATGGGCATCCACATCGACAAAATAAAAATCAAGCGATTGACAAAACCTAATCAACAATGTTCTCAATTCCTGAAAAGTTTTGGCGTTTCCAACCCTTTTCTCGGCCAATAGACGATCTATATAGCTATCGAGGTATTCTCCGACCGTTCGTCTGACCGTTTGATTGGAAGCCTTGCTACTGAGTGTTTGTAGAGTATAATCCCGATCACAGGTTTTGTAGTCGATAATCTGATCTTCATACTCTTTGATTTTTTGATCGATCAGAGCATTGATTTTTTCTCGATTGGGACAATTACGACGCGGACGACCTTTGGCTACATCCCAAAATTGGATGGATAGGGATAAATGCAGACTAATGTACTTCCTTTTCCGCTCTTTTGTAAGTCGAAGCATCAACGGGTGTTCTCCGTTAGCAAG
>ENA-UESD01000170-UESD01000170.1-human-gut-metagenome-genome-assembly--contig:-NODE-170-length-59382-cov-20.159548_pt1 | contig 59382 bp, 66 predicted proteins | sample MGYA00242985_ERZ507986 | MGnify/ENA primary metagenome ERZ507986 (study PRJEB26167, sample SAMN06115408) | human gut metagenome | host: Homo sapiens | place: China:Guangxi | collected 2016-04-06... | reverse complement strand
AATAAAAACAGACAGTTTGTTCAGCTCGGCTGCATGTTGACGGGGGACGGCTTTACGAAGTCCAAGTCAACTTCGCTGGTTTATGCAATGGGCAAGGACGTCGGCAACCGCAAGGTTTACGGCGATATCTGCAAAATGACCCACCTGCTGGTGGCAGGCGCTTCGGGCTCGGGTAAAAGTGTGTTCCTGCGCAGCCTCATTATCAGCTTGATCGTAAAATATTCTCCCGACGAGCTGAGACTTATTCTTATCGACCCTAAAAAGACAGAGTTCGTCATTTACGATCATCTGCCTCATCTGATGATCAACGAGATCATCACGGATATCAATAAAGTTATTCAAAGTCTCAACTGGGCAATCGGTGAAATGAATCGTCGTTACGGCCTGTTCGAACAGATGAGCCGTTCGGGGACATATGTCGTCAATATTGACGAATATAACGCCAATGTCGCGGCGGGGGAGGAAAAGCTCCCGAAGATTGTCATTATCGTCGATGAACTTGCCGACCTCATGCTTGCGGCAAAAAAGGAGGTCGAGGACAGAATCCAAAACCTCACGCAGAAATCCCGTGCGGCGGGTATTCATCTCATCATCGCCACCCAGCGTCCTTCCGCGGACGTCATCACGGGGGTCATCAAGGGCAACCTGCCCACGAGAATTGCATTTTCCGTAGCTTCGGAAGTCGATTCCCGCGTTATTCTGGACGCATCGGGCGCCCAGAAGCTTTTGGGATACGGCGATCTCCTGTATATCATGGCGGGCATGAATACGCCGACCCGCGTACAGGGCGCCTCCATATCTTCCGAGGACGCGCAGAAGGTGGTGAACTTTATCAAGGCGAACAACGAGGCGGAATACGACGAATCGGCTTCCGCATTTATCAATAACACCAAAATGCAGGGCGACGAAACGGAGGAAAGCGAAGACGAAGGCGTGGAGGAGGTATATATCGAGGCGCTTCGGTATATCATTCAAAGCGGAAGCGCGTCCATTTCCATGATTCAGCGCAAGTGTTCCGTGGGGTATAATAAGGCGGGGAAGATCATCGAATGGATGGAAGATATGGGCTATATTTCCGCATTCGACGGCGCTAAAGCCAGAAAGGTACTCATTACCAAAGAGGAATTTGAAAGCAAGTACGGCCCTCTGTGAGCTCCGCCAAATAGAAAATAAAAAAATTTCGGAAAAATTTTACAAAAGCGGCGCACGTATGTCATATTTATTGTGATATAATAGGATAAGACCATTGTTGTTGCTGCTAAGTTCAAGGAGAAACACCCTATTTATGGTAAGTTCGTTTCTAAAACGAAGAAATACCATGCTCATGACGAGAAGAATGACAGTCATGTAGGTGATACAGTTTTGATCATGGAAACCCGTCCTTTGAGCAAAACAAAGAGATGGAGAGTAGTAGAAATCGTAGAAAGAGCTAAGTAATTATGATACAGGCAGAATCTAGATTAGTAGTTGCAGACAATAGCGGCGCACGTGAAGCTCTTTGTATCCGCGTACTCGGCGGAACAAAGAGACGTTATGCGTCTGTAGGTGATGTGATCGTCGTTTCAGTTAAGAGCGTCATCCCATCTAGTGATATTAAAAAAGGTGCAGTATCAAAGGCTTTGATCGTACGTACTAAGAAAGAAGTTCGTCGTGCAGACGGTTCTTACATCCGTTTTGATGACAATGCATGTGTTCTGTTGAACAATGCAGGTGAGTTGAGAGGAAGTCGTATTTTCGGCCCTGTTGCTCGTGAATTGCGTGCAGCAAACATGAAGGTAGTTTCTTTGGCACCAGAAGTACTTTAATAAGTAAAGAATAGAGTAATGAGTAAATTACATATTAAAAAAGGCGATACAGTTTACGTAAATGCTGGTAATTGCAAGGGCCAGACTGGTAAAGTGTTAAAAGTGCTCGTAGAGGAGCAGCGTGCCGTTGTTGAAGGTATCAATATCGTATCTAAAAGCCAGAAGCCGAGTGCAAAGAATCCTCAGGGAGGTATTGTAAAGCAGGAGGCTCCAATCCACATTTCAAATTTGAATGTTGTTGATCTGAAAACTGGCAAACCGACTCGTATCGGAAGAAAGAAGAACGAAGACGGTAAATTGGTTCGTTTTGCTAAAAAATCAGGAGAGGAGATTAAGTAATGGGAAATACTGCTAGCCTTAAGAAAGAATATGCAGAGCGTATCGCGCCTGCTTTGAAGAGTCAGTTCAACTATACTTCTACCATGCAGATTCCAGTGCTCAAGAAGATTGTGATCAATCAGGGCTTGGGTATGGCTACTGCCGACAAGAAGATCATTGATGTTGCAATCAACGAGATCACTGCAATTACAGGTCAGAAGGCCGTTGCAACCGTTTCAAAGAAAGACGTTGCAAACTTCAAGTTGCGTAAGAAAATGCCTATCGGTGTTATGGTAACTTTGCGTCGTGAGAGAATGTACGAATTCCTGGAGAAACTGGTTCGCGTTGCTTTGCCACGTATCCGTGACTTCAAGGGTATCGAGAGCAAGTTCGACGGACGCGGAAACTATACATTGGGTATTCAGGAGCAGATCATTTTCCCTGAAATCAACATCGACTCAATTGATCGTATCTTGGGTATGAACATCACTTTCGTTACTACAGCCAAGACTGACGAAGAAGGTTATGCTTTGCTCAAGGAGTTCGGTTTACCTTTTAAGAACGCTAAAAACGAGAAATAAATATGGCAAAAGAATCAATGAAGGCTCGTGAGGTAAAGAGAGCCAAAATGGTAGCCAAATATGCTGAGAAGAGAGCTGCGCTGAAGAAAATCGTCAACACAGGTGATCCTGTAGAGGCATTCGAGGCTGCTCAGAAATTGCAGGCAATACCAAAGAACGCTAACCCAATCCGTTTGCACAACCGTTGCAAGTTGACTGGTCGTCCAAAGGGTTACATGCGTCAGTTCGGTATTTCACGTATCCAGTTCCGTGAGATGGCTTCTAGCGGCTTGATCCCGGGCGTAAAGAAAGCAAGCTGGTAAGAAAAATTTTTTTTAATATTGTCGGGAGAGTCCCGATTAATTAAATAATTTATAATATGACAGATCCAATAGCAGATTATTTGACGCGTTTGAGAAATGCGATTCAGGCTAAGCACAGAGTTGTTGAAGTTCCGGCGTCAAATTTGAAAAAAGAGATCACTAAGATCCTTTTCGACAAGGGTTACATCTTGAACTACAAATTTGTTGAGGATGGACCTCAGGGTACTATCAAAGTTGCTTTGAAGTATGATTCAGTAAACAAGGTCAACGCAATCAAGAAGTTGATCAGAGTATCTACACCGGGTATGCGTAAGTATACTGGTTACAAGGATATGCCGAGAGTAATTAATGGATTGGGTATAGCGATTATATCTACATCTAAGGGTGTTATGACAGACAAGGAAGCTGCCGACCTGAAGATTGGTGGTGAGGTTCTTTGCTATGTATATTAATTGGAGGGTAGAATATGTCAAGAATAGGTAAATTACCAATTAACATTCCTGCAGGAGTAACTGTGACAGTAAGTCCTGAAAATGTGGTTTCTGTTAAGGGACCTAAAGGTGAAATGACTCAGGCTGTTGACCCTTCAATCAAAGTAAACATCGCTGATTCACACATCACATTCGAGATTGATGAACAAAATGATGCTGTTGAAACCAAGCAGAAGCAGGCGTTCCACGGTTTGTACCGTTCATTGGTAAACAACATGGTGGTAGGTGTTTCTGAAGGTTATGTGAAGAAGTTGGAATTGGTCGGTGTTGGTTACCGTGCTTCAAACCAGGGTAACATTATTGAGTTCTCTTTGGGTTACACTCACAGCATTTTCTTGCAGTTGCCTAATGAGATCAAGGTTGAGACTAAATCTGAAAGAAATCAGAATCCTCTTATCATATTGGAATCTTGCGACAAACAGCTGTTAGGTCAGGTTTGCGCTAAAATTCGTTCTTTCCGTAAGCCAGAGCCTTACAAAGGTAAGGGTATCTTGTTTGTTGGTGAACAGATTCGTAGAAAGTCTGGTAAGTCAGCTGGTGCTAAGTAATTTTAAAACAGTAAGATTATGACAACAAAATTAGAAAGACGAATTAAGATCAAGTATAGAGTACGAAATAAGATTTCTGGTACTACTCAGCGTCCACGTATGTCTGTGTTCAGAAGCAACAAGCAGATCTACGTACAGATCATTAACGACGAGACTGGCACAACTCTTGTTGCCGCTTCTTCTCTGGGCATGGAAGCTATGCCTAAGAAAGAGCAGGCTGCTAAGGTTGGTGAGTTGATCGCTAAGAAAGCCCTTGAAGCAGGTATCTCAACTGTCGTTTTCGACCGTAACGGATATTTGTATCACGGTAGAGTGAAGGAAGTTGCAGATGCAGCACGTAACGGTGGACTTAAATTTTAATAGATTATGGCAATTAATAGAGTTAAGATAAATAGCGATATCGAATTAAAAGATAGATTGGTTGCTATCAATCGTGTTACAAAGGTTACAAAGGGTGGTAGAACTTTCACTTTCTCTGCTATTGTTGTAGTAGGAAATGGAAACGGTATCATCGGTTGGGGACTTGGTAAGGCTGGCGAAGTCACTGCAGCTATTGCTAAAGGTGTTGAAGCCGCTAAGAAGAATCTGGTGAAGGTTCCGGTATTGAAAGGTACTGTTCCTCACGAGCAGGTTGCTAAGTTCGGTGGTGCTGAGGTATTCATCAAGCCGGCTTCTCACGGAACTGGAGTTGTGGCTGGTGGTGCTATGCGTGCCGTATTGGAGAGCGTTGGCGTAACAGACTGTCTGGCTAAGTCAAAAGGTTCTTCAAACCCACATAACCTGGTTAAGGCTACAATCAATGCGCTGGCAGAAATGCGTGATGCAAAAACTGTTGCTGAGAACCGTGGCGTAAGTTTAGAAAAAGTATTTAGAGGATAAGGAGATATTATGGCAACTATAAAGATTAAACAGATTAAGAGCAGAATTGGTGCTCCAGCTACTCAGAAGAGAACTCTCGACGCATTGGGCTTGACTAAGCTGAATCACGTAGTTGAAGTAGAAGATACTCCTACAATGCGCGGTATGGTTCAGAAGGTGCATCACTTGGTAACCATCGTGGACTAATCTATATTATTACTTTTAAATTGATTTAAAGATGAAATTAAATAATTTAAAGCCTGCTTGCGGTTCTGTTCATTCTCGTAAGAGAATTGGTCGTGGTCCTGGATCTGGTTTGGGTGGTACTTCTACTCGTGGTCACAAAGGTGCTAAGGCAAGATCAGGTTATAAGAAGAAAATTGGTTTCGAAGGTGGACAGATGCCTTTGCAGCGTCGCTTGCCTAAGTTCGGTTTCAAGAACATTAACCGTGTAGCTTACAAGGCTATCAACTTGGCTGACATCCAGGCTTTGGTAGAGGCAAAGAACCTGTCTAAGGTAGGTGTTGAAGAGTTGATCGCTAACGGTTTGGCATCTAACGGTCAGTTGATTAAGGTTCTTGGCAACGGAACTTTGACTTCAAAAGTTGATGTGGTTGCTAATGCGTTCTCTAAGTCTGCTGAGGAAGCTATCCTGGCAGCTGGTGGAAACGTAACAAAACTTTAATCAAATGAAGAAGTTTGTTGAAACCTTAAAGAACATATGGTTGATTGAGGATCTGAGAAACAGGATCCTCATCACCCTCTTGTTTACTGCAATCTATCGTTTCGGTTCTTTTATAGTTCTGCCGGGTATCAATCCCGACAATCTGGCGAAATTGCGTGAGCAGACCAGCGAAGGCTTGATGTCTTTGCTGAATATGTTCTCAGGAGGTGCGTTTTCTAATGCATCCATTTTTGCATTGGGAATTATGCCTTACATTTCAGCTTCTATTGTAATTCAGTTGTTGGGTGTAGCTGTTCCTTATTTCCAAAAGATGCAGCGTGAAGGCGAGAGCGGACGAAGAAAAATGAATCAGTATACTCGTTATCTGACTCTGGTGATTCTTCTGTTCCAGGCACCTTCCTATCTAATAAACTTGAAAGTTCAGGCAGGTGGTGCATTGGCGCCGACAATCAGTTGGACCGCTTTTATGATCACTGCAACAATTATCCTTGCCGCTGGAAGCATGTTTGTATTGTGGTTAGGTGAACGCATTACCGATAAAGGTATTGGCAACGGTATCTCTCTGTTGATTATGGTGGGTATCATTGCTCGTTTGCCAAGAGCTATCTTCCAAGAAGGTTTCTCAAGAATGACCAATGCAGCAGGCGGTGGTCTTGTATTCTTCCTGATTGAGATCGCAGTGCTTCTGGCTGTCGTTTGCGGTTCTATTTTGTTGGTACAGGGAACTCGTAAGATTCCTGTTCAATATGCAAAGCGTTTGGTGGGCAACCAGCAGTATGGTGGCGCCCGTCAGTACATTCCTTTGAAGTTGTTTGCGGCTAATGTGATGCCGATTATCTTTGCTCAGGCATTGATGTTTATTCCAATCACTTTGGTAGGATATACTTCAGTGGATAATGCTACTCCTGTTATGCGAATGTTGGTAGACCACACCAGTTGGCTTTATAACTTGATATTTGCAGTCTTAATTATAGCATTTACTTATTTTTATACTGCTATCACGTTGAATCCAACTCAGATGGCCGAGGATATGAAACGTAACAATGGTTTCATTCCGGGTGTTAAGCCAGGTCATGATACTGCCAACTACATCGACCAAGTGATGTCTCGACTGACTTTGCCGGGTTCTATCTTACTGGCCATTATCGCTTGTATGCCGGCCTTCGCCGGTTTGCTGGGTATCAGTACTGAGTTCGCTCAGTTCTTTGGAGGAACCTCTTTGCTGATTTTGGTGGGAGTTGTTCTGGATACACTACAGCAGGTAGAGAGTCATTTGTTGATGAGACACTATGACGGCTTGTTAAGTTCTGGTAGAATTCGTGGTCGTTCAGATGTTTCTGCTTACTGATAAATTGCTATGATATTTCTTAAGACAGAAGATGAAATTGATCTCTTGAGATCTGCCAATCAGCTGGTGTCAAAAACGCACGCCGAGTTGGCCAAGGTGATTAAACCGGGTGTCACTTCAGCACAGTTGGACAAATTGGCTGAAGAGTTTATCCGGGATCACGGTGCGATACCGACCTTTAAGGGATTTCCGAATCCTTATGGTGGTCCCTTTCCCGCTTCGATATGTGCTTCCGTAAATGATCAGGTGGTGCATGGAATACCAAACGATATTCCTTTGAAAGATGGCGACATCGTTTCAATCGATTGCGGAACCCTACTCAATGGTTTTTGCGGTGACTCCTGTTACACTTTCTGTGTCGGAGAAGTCGCTGATGAAATCAAGCAATTGCTGAAAGTTACAAAAGAGTCCCTGTACAAGGGAATCGAAGCAGCACTTGCCGGAAAGAGAATAGGGGACATCAGCCATGCCGTTCAGGCACATTGCGAGAAGCATGGTTATGGTGTGGTTCGTGAGTTTGTTGGACACGGCATCGGAAAAGAGATGCACGAAGATCCGCAGGTTCCGAATTATGGTCGCCCTGGAAACGGTCCTCTGTTGAAGAATGGACTGTGTCTGGCCATCGAACCGATGATCACTTTGGGTTCACCAAAAATCGGCATGATGCCGGACCGTTGGACTATCAAGACACTTGATGGAAAGTGTGCCGCTCATTTCGAGCACACGATAGCCATTCATCACGGAAAGGCAGAGATACTCTCTTCGTTTGAAGAAATTGAAAAAATAGAAGGTAAATTATATTAAGTATGGCAAAACAATCCGCGATAGAACAAGATGGAGTTATAGTTGAAGCACTCTCAAACGCAATGTTCCGTGTAGAACTTGAGAACGGCCATGAGATTACAGCGCATATTTCAGGCAAAATGAGAATGCATTATATTAAGATTCTGCCCGGTGATAAAGTAAGGGTGGAGATGAGTCCTTATGATTTGTCAAAAGGACGTATCGTTTTTAGATATAAATAAAAAGCAAAATATGAAGACAAGAGCATCTTTAAAGAAACGTACTCCTGAGTGCAAGATTGTGCGTCGCAAAGGACGTTTGTATGTAATTAACAAAAAGAACCCTAAGTTTAAAATGCGTCAGGGTTAATTCATTGTTGCAAAAGAAATAAATTAGTATATGGCAATTAGAATTGTTGGTGTTGATTTGCCCCAAAATAAAAGAGGTGAAATCGCTTTGACTTATGTTTATGGTATAGGTCGTAGTAGTTCAGCCAAGATCTTGGATAAGGCTGGTGTAGACAAAGATCTGAAAGTTAAGGATTGGACCGATGATCAGGCTGCTAAGATCCGTGAGATCATTGCTGCTGAATACAAAGTAGAAGGTGATTTGCGTTCAGAAATCCAGTTGAACATTAAGCGTTTGATGGATATCGGTTGTTACCGTGGAGTGCGTCACCGTATTGGTCTGCCAGTACGTGGCCAGAGCACTAAGAACAACGCGCGTACACGTAAGGGTAAGAAAAAGACAGTTGCAAATAAGAAAAAAGCTACTAAATAATAATTAGATATGGCAAAGAAAACAGTCGCAGCTAAGAAAAGAAATGTTAAGGTTGATGCTATGGGCCAGTTGCATGTTCATAGTTCATTCAACAACATTATTGTATCTTTAGCAAACAGCGAAGGTCAGATCATCTCTTGGTCTTCAGCTGGTAAGATGGGATTCCGTGGTTCTAAGAAGAACACTCCCTACGCAGCTCAGATGGCTGCCCAGGATTGTGCAAAGGTTGCTTACGATCTTGGTTTGAGAAAGGTTAAGGCATATGTAAAGGGTCCAGGAAACGGACGTGAGTCAGCTATCCGTACTGTACACGGTGCAGGTATCGAGGTTACTGAAATCATCGATGTTACTCCATTGCCACACAATGGTTGTCGTCCTCCTAAGAGAAGAAGAGTTTAATTCATAGATAACCTAATTACAAAAGCAGGATTCGCCGGAACATTTCTTTTTGTGGTTAGCGACTGCAATCTGAGTGAATCCTGCCCTAACTTAACTAAAACAGAAAAAAAATGGCTAGATATACTGGACCAAAATCAAGAATTGCTCGTAGATTCGGCGAGGCTATTTTCGGTGCTGACAAAGTTTTGTCTAAGAGAAACTTTCCTCCTGGTCAGCACGGAAATTCAAGAAGAAGAAAAACTTCTGAGTATGGTATCATGTTAGCTGAGAAGCAGAAAGCTAAATATACCTACGGTGTATTGGAAAAACAGTTCCGTAACATGTTTGAGAAGGCATCTCGTACTAACGGTATTACCGGTGAGATCCTGTTGCAGAACCTGGAGTGCCGTTTGGACAACGTTGTTTACCGTTTGGGTATCGCTCCTACTCGTGCAGCTGCTCGTCAGTTGGTAGGTCACAAGCACATCGTTGTTGACGGAAAGGTTGTGAACATTCCTTCATACGCTGTTAAGCCAGGTCAGATTATCGGTGTTCGTGAGAAGTCTAAGTCTCTCGAGGTAATCGCTGACGCATTGGCTGGTTTCAACCACAGCAAGTACCCATGGATCGAGTGGGACGAGAACACCAAGTCTGGTAAGTTCCTGCACAAGCCTGAGCGCGCAGACATTCCAGAGAACATTAAGGAGCAGTTGATCGTTGAGTTGTACTCTAAATAATAATTAAAGAATGGCGATATTAGCATTTCAAAAACCTGATAAAGTATTAATGTTGGAGGCGGATGACAAATTCGGCAAGTTCGAGTTTCGTCCGTTGGAGCCCGGTTTCGGTATTACTGTTGGTAATGCTTTACGCCGTATTCTTCTTTCTTCACTTGAGGGCTATGCCATCAATACGATGCGTATTGCCGGTGTAGAGCATGAATTTGCCTCTGTGCCTGGAGTAAAAGAGGATGTCACCAACATTATCTTGAATCTGAAGCAAGTTCGATTCAAACAAAGAGTAGAAGAATTCGAGAATGAGAAAGTGAGCATCACCGTTGAGAATACGACTGAATTCAAAGCGGGTGATCTGAACAAGTATCTGACTGGATTTGAAGTGTTAAACCCTGAATTAGTTATTTGCCATTTAGATGCCAAAGCAACAATGCAGATCGATTTGTCTATTAACAAGGGTAGAGGCTACGTTCCCGCTGACGAGAACCGTGAGTACTGCACCGACGTTAATGTGATTCCAATCGATTCAATTTACACTCCAATTAGAAATGTTAAGTACGCTGTTGAAAATTATCGTGTAGAGCAGAAGACTGACTACGAGAAACTCGTTCTTGAAATTTCTACTGATGGTTCCATTCACCCGAAGGACGCCCTGAAAGAGGCTGCAAAGATTCTGATCTATCACTTCATGTTGTTCTCAGACGAGAAGATCACGTTGGAGAATTCCGACAGTGAGGGCAACGAAGAGTTCGATGAAGAAGTATTGCATATGCGTCAACTTCTGAAGACCAAGCTGGTTGACATGGATCTTTCTGTACGTGCCCTGAACTGCTTGAAGGCAGCTGATGTGGAGACACTGGGAGATCTGGTACAGTTTAACAAGACTGACCTGCTTAAGTTCAGAAACTTCGGTAAGAAATCGCTCACTGAGCTTGATGATTTGCTAGAGAGTCTGAATCTGTCGTTTGGAACTGATATTTCTAAATATAAATTAGATAAAGAATAATAAAACATGAGACATAATAAAAAATTCAATCATTTGGGCCGTACTGCATCTCACAGAAATGCTATGTTGGCTAACATGGCTATCTCTCTGATTATGCACAAAAGAATCACTACGACCCTAGCAAAGGCTAAAGCGCTGAAGAAATATGTTGAGCCTTTGATCACTAAGTCTAAGGAAGATACTACAAACTCTCGTCGTGTAGTGTTCAGCTACCTGCAGAACAAGTACGCTGTTACTGAGTTGTTCAAGGAGATCTCAGTAAAGGTTGCTGACCGTCCGGGTGGTTATACCAGAATCATCAAGACTGGTTTCCGTGCAAGTGATAATGCGCAGATGTGTTTTATCGAGTTGGTTGACTACAATGAAAACATGGCTAAGAAAGCTGCCAAGAAGGCCACTCGTACACGTCGTTCTAAGAAAGCTGCGGCTGCTGAGACACCAGCTGTTGAAGCTCCTGCAACAGAGAATGCAGCAGAATAATTTGCTATATACTAAAGTCAGAGGATGCATCCATGATGCATCCTCTTTTTTGTTTCATGACCTTTCAACTCATTATTCGATATGAAACTATTATGGCTTGATCTTAACAGTTCTTATGCCCATTCCTCTTTGGCCTTACCGGCATTGCACGCGCAGGTAGCCGCCTCGGCCGACGATGTGGAATGGTTTCGCCATTCTGCTACCATTAATGAAAACCCCGGAATGATCGCGGCCGAGGTATATCGTTATGCGCCCGATGTTGTGGCCGCAACCTGCTGGCTCTTCAATCATGAGGTTTTGCTTCATGTGCTGGCCAGAGTACATGCTCTTTTACCTGAGGCAACGATACTCTTGGGTGGTCCGGAGTTTCTGGGTGATAATTCCGAGTTCCTGCGTACGTCTTCTTTTGTTACGGCTGTTTTCCGGGGTGAGGGAGAAGAAAGTTTTTCCCAGTGGCTGAAAGTCTGGAATCAACCGGAGTCCTGGTCTGACATTTCAGGTCTGTGCTATTATGATGCCCAAGGGAATTATCATGATCAAGGGATTGCCCGGGTTCTTGATTTTGATCAGTTGTGCTCTCCCGAGGAAAGTAGTTTCTTCAATTGGGAGAAACCCTTTGTTCAGTTGGAAACAACGCGCGGCTGTTTCAATACCTGTTCTTTTTGTGTGAGTGGGGGAGAGAAGCCTGTGCGCCGCTTACCTTTGTCGCAGGTGCGCGAACGCTTGCAGCGAATCCATCAGGCAGGGATTCGGGATGTACGCTTATTGGACCGCACCTTTAATTACAATATTCATTATGCCCGGCAGTTGCTTCAGTTGTTTCAGGAGTTTCCCGGTATGCGCTTTCATTTGGAGATTCACCCGGCCCTGCTGACTGATGAGCTGAAGCAGGAACTTCTTCGTTTGCCCCAGGGGCTTTTGCATTTGGAGGCCGGAATTCAAAGTCTGCGAGCTGATGTGCTTGCCGAGTGTCATCGCAAGGGAAGATTGGAGGATGCTCTTTCCGGATTGAAGTTCCTTTGTTCCCTTCCGAACATGGAAACACATGCCGACCTGATTGCCGGTCTGCCGCTTTACCGACTGCATGACATATTTTCTGACGTAGTAACTCTGGCTTCGTATCATGCCGGTGAGATACAGTTGGAGTCTTTAAAGGTGTTGCCCGGTACGGATATGCGGCGACGTGCTTCAGAACTTGGTCTGGTTTATTCTCCTTATCCTCCTTATGAAGTATTGATGACCCCGCACATCACTCCACAAGAGTTGCAGACGGCACGCTATCTGTCCCGCCTTCTGGATGCCTTTTACAATGCAAAGACCTGGCAGACTGTTACACGGCAGCTGATTATAGAGCTGCCTGACTTCCTGCTTCGCTTTCTGGAGCATTTGCAGGCCCTGCATGTGATTGACCAGCCTATGGCATTGGATCGTCGTGGTGTAATTTTATATGAGTTCTGTAAGAAGCATTATCCGGAATATGCGCCTTTGGTAGCGCAGGCTTGGATTGAGGGCGGTTTATCCCTTAAAAAGCAACCGGCTGAGCATGTACGTACGAAACATGTATCGCCTCCGGAAAAGTGGAATATTGTTTTTGGAGAATATCAGGAACAGTTACGTCTTTGTGTTTATGCTCCTCCCGGAGCCAAAGAATATGTGTGGTATGGCTATGATAGCCAGGTGCAGAATCCCCGTCCGGTGTTCAAGGCTATCTCCGAATAGATATTATAAGAAGAATCGTGTCAGGCTTCCTTGTGGGGTATGACACGATTCTTTTTGTCTTTGTGATGGTTTATATATTGTTATTGAGGACAATATCTTTCAAACAAAAAAGCGATGGCGGTAAGACCGTCATCGCTTTTGTCGGAAAGAGGCGATTCGAACGCCCGACCCCTACGTCCCGAACGTAGTGCGCTACCAACTGCGCTACTTTCCGTTTTTGCACTGCAAAGATAAGGCTTTTTTCTGAAACAAAAAAATATTTCCACTTTTTTTTTCAAAAGTTTTGTGGTTTGAAAAATTATTCCTACCTTTGCAACGCAAACGAAAAGGAAAGGTGCCATAGCTCAGTTGGTAGAGCAAAGGACTGAAAATCCTTGTGTCCCCGGTTCGATTCCTGGTGGCACCACTTTGAAGAAAAGCAAAAGACAGTAAAATCCTGATTTCTAAATGAAATCAGGATTTTTTGTTTTCTCACGGTGTCCCCAATATGTCAAAGTATTACTGTTCGGGGTGGAGCAAAAGGTGGAGATAAAAGATAGAGCAAAAATCTCCACCGAATTAGAATCATCTTTGCTGATTGATATTTATTGCTTTGACGTATTCCGTTGAAAGAGGCGAACGGGGACTATAATCTGGAAATGGCACTCTCTGCCTGGCTCTCGGTGCCTGATGTGCGATGATGACCTCCCAAAGGTTCTGTGAAACGAAAGAGAGTATTCTGATTCCGAGAGAATCTTTTCTTGTTTATCGTTTTTATTGATCTTAATAAATTCTTTCCAGCAGTTTATTGCCTAGCAGGGGGCGATAGTGTCCAGCCTCATAATAGTTGTGGTAATCTTTTGTGAATTCGTTAATGCCGCTGAAATCATATACATTCTCTTTTCCGAAAATGTTTTGCAAGATTTTTCTGTCATCCGCGTGTAGTTCTCTCTGAATATAGTCTGGGCTGATAATGATACGTACGGAGGTGCCATGACGGTGCAGGATTTCCTTGATTTCATCCAGTATTATCCGTTGCCTTTGAAATATGGCTGGTGCAGCTATCGAGACCGTGCCATCCCGTTCGGGAAACTCCTTTTTACGGTTGCTCCAATATGCTTCGCCTTCCTGTTCAATCTGTTTCTCACGAGGATTGAGTGCGTCATTATTCTTTGGATCGCGTATCCTTCCGTAAGGATTCATTTGCTTCATGTCTGGTTCTACCTTTCCTGTTATGCGATATTTCAGGTATGGGAACAAGAAATCGGGCATTGCGAATGCCTGCATGAACTCCATTTGCACGATAAACGGATTCGCTTCTGATATGGCAGCCGGAAGTATATCTCTGGGCCCTGTCCGAAGCTCGAAATGTGAAAGGGAAGATCGGTCGAGAATCATCAGCACATTCTTTATTTTTGCCCCTTCACGGTCAAGGGCGCGCAGTTTGAGGCTTATCGCTTTTATGGTCTCCCCATTGCCAAAAAGGCGGATGGCACGATCGCCGGGATCAAGGTATTTTTCCCATTCTCTGCAACGAAATGCCATAGTACAGGAATTGCCCAAGATAAAGGAGTTGAAATGTACGCTGTCATTATGGTTCTTGTATATTTGCCAGCCTACATGATGTTCGTTCAGCATGACATCAGAATCGTACAGGTCATATTTATGAAGTACCATGAAAGGATCATCATAAAGGTATAGGGCTATCAAAGCCCAAAATGGTATGGTGAACAGCATCATCTTCCGCACAAGGCGTAGGAAGGCTGGTCGTTTACGGATATTTGTGCCAGTAATGGTTTCCGGTATCTTTTCCATCAGAATTGTAGATAAATGAAGTCTTCCGTGCCGAACTTGCCATAAGCAAACACGGCAAAAACAATTAAATAATACACTGTCCAGCGAAATAAGGCAGGCTGCTTTTCAAAACGAAGATGTAAGTCGCCTCTGGACATAAAAAAGTCATAAAGCAGTATCAGTAGCAAGGTCGCACCAGTTACGATGCAGATGTGGTCGGACATACCGATATTGATTTCTTTCCAGCTCACATGGCTCTGAAAAGAGATATTCCGCAGAAAATAAAATGCGTCTGAAATGGACTGTGCCTTGAAGAACACCAGCGATACGGCGAAGATGAGGTAGGTGCGGATGACGGAAAGCGTAGCGAACAGCGGTTTGCCGATATATCCTTTTACATTGTTTCGTATTCTTTCGGTCCTTAGTTCCCATACAATCACAAGCCCCTGTATCAATCCATAGACGGCAAACGTCCATCCTGCACCGTGCCATATACCCAAGGCAATAAAGGTCACCATGAGGCTTGCCGCCATTCCCCATTGTCCCCAGCGACGTGTAAACGATGATAGAGGGAGAAAGAGGTAATCCCGTACCCAAGAGGAAAGAGATATATGCCAGCGACGCCAGAACTCAGCTGTGGTCTGGGCGGCAAAGGGATGTGCGAAGTTGGGCGACAGTTTCAAGCCAAACAGCATTCCTGTTCCAATCGCCATATCCGTGTAGCCGGAGAAATCAGCATAAAGTTCAATGGGATAGAGAAGGCAGGCCATTAACCGTTCTATACCTGATACCGTGTGCATGGAATGGAACACATCGTCAATATAGGGCGCTATATGGTCGGCAAGGAGCAGTTTTTTTACCAGGCCAACCACAATCAGCTTCAGGCCGTAGGTCATCATGGAATAGGATGCCGGAGAGAGTTTCCGGATTTGCGGAAGCAAATCGGTGGACCGTTCAATAGGACCTGACAGGAACTTCATGAACAGAAGCATATAAAGCAGTAAATTTACCAGATTTCGTTCCGCCTTTTCCTCCTCCCAATAAACTTCCGTCAGGTAGCCGATGGCCTGAAAGGTATAGAAAGACATGCCCAATGGGAAAACAAGACCTGTGTCTCCGGTTAATCGGTTTGCATATCGGAAACCGATCCAGCAGAGCACAAGACTGGATATACTGCCCCAGTAAAGCAAACGGGAACCTCTTTTTTTCTCACTGGCTTGCTCGACAAGTATTGCTGCACGGTATGTAAAAAGGCTTACAGCCAATGCCGTGACCAGAAATAGGGGATTGAAGTATCCGATGAATACTCCACTTGCCGCAAGTAAAACAAACTTTCGTTTTTGAGTACTGACAAGATGATATAAGGTGAAACAGAGCAGGAGCAGCAGGACAAATTCAAGGGAAATGAATGACATTGCTTTTTCCTCCTTTCCTATTTGATCTTATTCTTGATGGTATGGCAAAGGTCGCCCACATTCTTCAGTTTCACGATTTCGCGAAACGAAAAACGCACACCGAATTTTTTTTCAATTTCGGTGAGTAGCACCATATTGGTCAGTGAATCCCATCCCTCCACATCGTGGGCGGTAGTGTCTTCGGTCAATGTAATGTCCTCTCTCTTTAATACTTTTCTGAATATTCCGTTCAATATCTCCAATAATTCAGTGGTTTCCATATACTTGATTGCTTTTTAATTTATTGAGTAATGTACTTTAATAGTTGATTCCGGTCAATTTTGTTACTGTTGTTTTGTGGGAAACAAGGGATGAAGTGAATGCGTCGGGGCAACATGTAAGCCGGCAGATGGCTTTGCATATATCGTTCGAGACTTTCCGTATCTTCCGTTTCCTTCTCTATGGCAAGATGCAGTTCACAACTTCCGTCCGTGGTATAAACCGGCAGCACGACTGCGTTACAGCCATGTTTGTAGAATGTTTTAACGTGGTATTCAATTTCGCCCAATTCTATTCTGAAGCCTTGTATTTTTACCTGCGTGTCTTTGCGACCGCAATACATGATATCTCCGTCAGAATCCGCCAGGCAGAGATCGCCGGTACGGTAATAGAGTTTTCCGGAAGGATCCGTAACAAAGCACTCGGCTGTTTTTTCGGGAGCGCACCAATATCCGTTCATTAGTTGGGGGCCGGCAATCCACAGTTCACCGATTTCTCCGGCCGGAAGTGGTTCGCCCGAAGGGGATGCGATCATATACTCCATACCCTGAAAAGGCTTTCCGATTGCCACCATGCCGTTATGATGTTTGGCCCCTTCAGCGGGGATGACGTACGACGTGCAATAGATGGTGGCTTCGGTCGGTCCGTAGAGATTGGTTACAGTGGCATTGGGGATGCAGGGACGAAATTCGTGAAGCAGATTTACATCGGTGGCTTCGGCGGTGACTACGAGATAACGTAAGTACGGAAAGCTGATTTCCCTGAAATAAGGATGCGATAACCGGAGTACGGAAGGTGCCACTGCCGCAAACGTAAGGCGGTAGCGTTCCATGACATCCAGTACATTCAGATATTTCATTCCTTTTTGCGGAACAGTATAGACACACGCTCCGAGGGTGAGAGGATAAAGGAACGACACGACGGAGACATCAAATGTCAGTTCGAACATCTGAAGCATACGGTCGTTTTCGTCCAAATCCCATCCTAAAGCACGATAAGCCTGGTAGAACGCATTCAAGTTCTTCCGGGATATGGGAACGCCTTTGGGTTCGCCTGTACTTCCTGAGGTGAAGATAATGTAAGCAGGCACTTCGGGATCCACGTCATGCGGCACCATGCAGGAATGCGAAGTCGGCTGATTTGAGGTGAGACACACACGTATGGCATTGATGTCCGCAGGAAGCATATTGCCATTCTCTCCACTGTAAAGCAACAGACCAATGCCGGATTGCCGGGCTATCCGACAGTTACGTTCTGCCGGATAATCAGGATGCAATATGACATAAGTCTTTCCGGAAAGTAGCACAGCCAGAATGGATGCGTAGGTTTCCATACGGTTTTCCGCCGTGATGCCAATAACATTTTCTTTGAGGTTTCTCAGCGTTTCGCAAATACTTCCGACCAATCCGAACAGTTCCTGATAGGTATAAGTCTGGTCATCAAGAACCAGTGCCGGACGTGTGGCATGACGGTTCGATGCCTGAACTATAGCAGCCAGTATATCTGCATCATTTTTTTTCTTCATAATTTATATTTTCTCAGTTTCAATTTTCTTGTTTTGCTTGTGACTCCTGCTGCATTGTTTTTTCTATGGGGGCATCGGGATTCGTTCCAAGCATCCACAAGAAATATGAGAAAGGCAATACCAATTTCACGGTGTTTTCATTTTTTGTTGTTTCCATCTTTCTTTTCTGTATCATATAATTATTCTCTTTTGAAAATTTTATTTGTGAGGATTTGTTTTTTATATAACAGAGGTTGCGGGAAAAACCCCTATTTCTGATATGTAAATATTAGTTAAATGTAAGCGCGCAAACTTTGTGCTAACCAAAATACAGCTATGATAAAAACAGGGCGATTTGTTGATACAAGATAAATTCTTTTTTACAAAAGTCTTTGGAGAAGGTCTACTCAGAATCCCGATTTGTGGAGCAACTTAAGGGATATGAATTGGCTTGATGCCGATAGGTCTCATTTCTTTAATAGTTTACGTTATAGCCTTTCACCATATTGATAATTTTGGGGATGGCTATAATGTGAACTGTTTTATTAGATGCCTGCCTCTTTTTCAACACGCAATATGGCTTCTTCAATACTCTAATTTTCCGCTTTAATCAGCCATTGTTGTATCTGGAATAATCTTCATATATATTTGCGAATATTATTAATCTGTAAATAGGACACTTGTAAATAAAGCTTTGTGTTTCCTTTTAAAAGGATTATTATGCTGCGCCTTTAATTATGATAAGTGTATTTTTTATTGAACAGAATTAGGGAATAATAAATAAATTATAAAAATTAACAATTGATCACTAAATGAAGAAAATTAAATTAATGGTGGGAAACAGTATTCTTTTGCTGTTTATGTTGCTTATTTCTTGCTCTAATGAAGATTTTGTAAATAGTGTTGGTGACCAATCACCAATTAAAGTGGCAAGGATGGATATGTTTATACCTAAGGTACGTGGCATTTCTGATGAAATAAATAAAATGCCAGTTCTTCAATTTAAAGATGAGGTAACTTTTAATATGTTTGTTAAGAAGTTAGAAGGTATGTCTGAAAACGAGCGAATAGCATATATGAAAAATTTAGGTTTTGTATCTGCTGAGCAAACTCTTAAAATGGCAGACGAAGAACTCGAAAGAATATTTGATTATGATAATGAGGACATCTTCAAAGATTCTCTTGCAGATTATAGAAAGAGATATCAAAATATTTTGGCATTTGATACTTCAGATGTTTATGATGTCACTCCATATTTGCCTTTCAATGATTCAATTATGAAATTAGTTGGTAATATCAAGGGATTTGTTGTAATCGGAAATAATTTAATTGGACCTAAAGAAGATACTCCTAATTTTTTAGAGACCTATTCTAATGTTTTAGAAGTCAAAACAAGGATGATACCTCCTGGCCCTATAGAACCAGGCTTTCGTAGTTTTCAGGGTGCGTCGTTAACAATAAAAAATGGGAAATATAAAAGTACTATGACTTTGGGACGAATTGTTAATGGAAATTCTTTTGCAATAGAATTTGTTACGAAGAAAAAACAATTTTTGTGGAAAAAGAAAGTTAGGGCTTCATATTCACTTAATTTAGAGATGATAAGTAGTAAATTTCAACATAGGAATTTTGTTAGATGTCCAGAAAAATCTACTGTCTGTATTTTAAATTTACCTATTGAATTTGTAGGTAATACATTCACAGCAAAAATTTCGGATTTTAAATCAAGTAGAGGGAGTGCTATTGGTTCTGCTGAATTTACAAATATTAAAGTAAGATGAAAAAGTTTTTATTGTCGCTTATCGCATTATGCTGTTTGGTAACGGCAAATGCGCAAACATTTCGTATTGGTCCCGCCTTGTCGGGAAGCATAAATCTATCAGAAGGAACAAAGACCCGTTTGGGTTTTGCTGTCGGAGCAAAGGGAGAAATAAATTTTAGGAATTCAGAAAACAGTGGTTTTGTAGATGCATCCGTATTATTTCAAAACACGAATAGGTGCAGTGAGGACTATTTCAATACAGAAACAAAAATAAATCAGCATTGGACGTATTCAACATATTCTATTTTTATTCCTGTTAGTGTGGGATATAAATTTTATGTATCCGACATATTAAATGCTTTTGCAGCTTTTGGTCCTTATGTAGACTTTGGGATTGCAGGTAAAAGTAAGGTAGTATCATCTGACAGAAGAGCAAAGAATATTGAAAAGAACATATTTTCAAATGTGTACACTGATAATTTATTCAATCGTGTGAATTTTGGCCTTCATGCTAAGGTAGGTTTTGAAATCATGCAGCATTATCAAATTAGTCTATCGTATAATAGAGGTTTTACAAATCTTTTTAAGAATGGTAGTAATGTGAAAGCACAAGATTGTCATTTGGGCATTGCTTACATGTTCTGATCATATAAATGAAAGATAGAAGCCGCTTGAATCTTAAAGTAAACTGGATTCAGGCGGCTTTTGTTATAAAAGTCAATGCAGAAATGCTTGTTGACTTTTAGGGAGCTTTTTATTGATCAAGCCATTTCTTGAAAAGAATGGCACGCTCCTTACTGACCAGAATGGCATCGTCTTCACATTTTTGCAGTTTAACTTTTAGTTTGGAATTAAAGAATGACGTGATTCTTTTTAGAGCTTTGATATTTATGAGATATTGACGATTCAACCGAAAAAATATGTTGGGATCGAGTTGTTCTTCAAGTTTTTGAATGGAAGTAGGTATTCTGTATTTTTCGCCGTTTTCAGTTATGCATTCCAGATCTCTTCCTTTTGTTACAAAATATAGTATTTCAGAAACTTGCAGAGACCATATATCTTCTCCTTTATATACGATTAAACGTTCTTTATATCTGACTGTATTTTCTGTTACTTGAACTGGCTTTTTATGATTTTTATTGAGCAAGATTGTTTTCTGAAGGGCTTGTCTTAATTCCCTTTCATCAATAGGTTTGAGCAAATAATCCACTCCCTGATGTTTAAAAGCTTTTATGGCATATTCGTCATAAGCAGTTGTAAATATTACGAACGACACAGGACTTACTTCCTGAAAAGCTGTAAACACATCTCCATCTGCTAATCGAATGTCGGAAAATATCAAATCATAGTCATGGTGTGTACGCAGATATTTAATAACTTCATCAACGTTTGTCAGTGGTCCTTGTATGTCAATAGTATCATCAATGTCAAGAATCATTTGTTTAAGTCTGAGCGCACTCAAGAGTTCATCTTCTATAATCAAAACTTTCTTCATGTTTATTCAGATGTATAATGGGTAGGTACACTTTAAATTCGTTTGCGCTTGTTTGGATCTTTATTTTCTTGTTAAACTTTATCAGATATCGCTGTGATAGATTCTTCAATCCTATTTTATGAGATGGATTTGAGGAATTTTTATTGTAATCCGAAGCAATGATATTATTGGTTATGGTCAACATATCTTTTTCTCTGTTAATCGTAATTGTAAGCTTTGTGCTTCGGTTTAACGAATTGTGTTTTACTGCGTTTTCAATGACTACCTGCAAAGATTGAGATAAAATATAAGGATTGTCACTGCAATCTATATCATGGATTATAAGTTCTATATTTGTATAACGTAATTGGAGCAATGCGGTATAATCTTCCAGAAATCTGAAGGCATCTTCAAGTAATACTATATCAATTTCTATATGTCCAAGGATATGTCTGTAAATTCTGGAAAGACGAACTACATAATTTTCAGCTCGTGTGGCATCAATACGGATTAAACCGGTCAAGACACTCAGGCTGTTAAAAATGAAATGAGGATTTAGCTGCATTTTTAATAATTGCATTTCCAGCATTCTGTTTTCTTCATATTTTCGTTCCAGTTTTCTGCAATAATATTCCACGGCAACAATAAGTGCCTGCACACAGGAGATCTGTCCTATCAGGTAAGCATTTCCCCATGCTTCGTGCATTGGAATTTCTATCCAAATCAAATCTATCATATTTTCGATAATAAAAGCCAATACTGTATTGGCTAACAGGAAAGTAGTGCAAAATATCAGAACTTTTTTATTTCCAAATATCTTTAAGAGCCGACTTTTTAATAGGATAGTACCAAACACCAGATTATATAAAGAGAACAGAAAACAGTAACAGAAATCAATCCATAAAACTGTACTGTCTTCTTTTAGCAGAAAGCTAAAATCTTCATGGTCAGCAAGAATCCAGACTATGTCGTATAAAAGAAACATTAAGATGGAATTCCACCACCAAGTTATTAAATAATCTTTTGTGTTCATTTTACAAAGATAGGGATTAATGTTGTAAATCCTCATTTGTAGTATCTTTTAACAAATTCATATACTTTTGTTATTTACGGTAAAGACATTCCTGCTTTTTCAAAGATCCTAGTAAGTAGATAAAATCAGTATGAATGTTTTTTATTGCTTTGTTTTTCATGAATATTCCTAATGATGTATCTTTGTTGTGTAACGTAGTTTAATTCAGATTATGAGAATAAGCAAGATTGATACGGATAAGAAAAAATATCTGGAACTTCTGTTGTTGGCTGATGAACAAGAGTCCATGATAGACCGGTATTTGGAAAGAGGGGATTTGTTCGTGATGTATCATTCAGAAAATGAACCGGTCTGTTCTGCGGTTATTACGGAAGAGGGAGATGGAGTCTGCGAATTGAAAAGTTTGGCGGTTGCTCCACAATATCAAAGGAAGGGCTACGGTAGCGAGATGGTCCGTTTCCTGTGTTCTTATTATGCGCATCGGTTCCAGTTTATCATTGTGGGTACCGGTGAGAGTCAAATGACTGTTTCCTTTTATAAGTCTTGTGGCTTTCGTTATTCACATTTGGTTCCCGATTTTTTCACGCTTCATTATGATCATCCCATCATCGAAGGTGGAAAGCGCCTAAAGGATATGCTTTATTTCAAGAAACCTTTGGTATGCCCGAATGTGGTACACAGAGATAAGAGAACAAATATTCTTATTTCATCATTAGTCGAGGTCTGGGAAAGGTCTGTGAGAGCAAGCCATGACTTTCTTTCGGAAGAGGATATTCAGAAGCTGATTCCGGCAGTACGTGAGGCTTTGGAAATAATCGCTAATCTTGTAGTATTATATCACGGTGATGATCCTGTCGGATTTATCGGGATGGAAGACCGTAAAGTGGAAATGTTATTTCTTGCCCCCGAATATTGGGGATATGGTTTTGGAGCGCTTCTTATAGATATGGCAATCAAGGATTATGGATGCGTGTTTGTGGATGTAAATGAGCAGAATCCTAAAGCCAGAAGTTTCTATACGCACATGGGATTCCGGGAATACGAAAGAACAGAAACTGACGATCAGGGAAATCCTTTTCCGATAATCAGGATGAGGCTGGCGGATATATAGGTCGAAATGTTTGCAATGCTCTGAAATATCAAGAATGAAAACAAACGGATACTAATAGGCTTTGAAGGTAAGTTTGCAAAGAACAGAGAAAAGAGATAAACCAGTACCGACCATAAGCAGAAAAGGGGAGCGCCCAACGAACGGGCGCTCCCCTATCTATTTTTAGATATAAGAATGTTTGGGTTTATTTTGTTTTTCTATTTTTTCCTGGATTCTTGTTGAAATGATAAACGAGATGCGCCATGAAATAATGCGGAAGCGAACGATACCATGTTTCGATGCGTCCCTGGGCATTTACCTGATATTGTGTAGACGAGAGTTGGTGCAGGATGTCAAATGCTTCAATGCGGGCCACCAGTTTCCCTTTCAGGAAAGGCTGGGAGATGGAAGCATTCAGCACAAAGTCATTCGTATTCAGTTCCGCACTGCCATAGCCACGGCGGGAATACATGTTTCCGTCGGCAGAAATTGTCGTTTTCAGTTTCGGAATCGTGTAACGGGCAGACAACCCATACTTGAAGTCCGTGACATTCAGGGTCTCGAAATCGCGCATCTTGCCCTCGCTGTGCCGCCAGGTTATGTCGCCTGTGGCACGGATGTTAAACGCGCCCTTGTCATATTGCACATATACACCTTCATACAAAGTCAGGGTGTTGACCGCATTCACATGACTTTCGGTCTCGCCGGCGAGCAGGGTGTGATCAAGACTGTGGAAGAATAAGCCGTTAGAGCTACTCTCCATGCTCCAATGTCTGTCTTTATCAAGAGTATGAAAGACTTTTGCCATTGCCGAGGCCCGATAAGAGCCTTTTATATTCTCCGGCCGATACGTATAAACACCCGAGGTAGGATTGAAACTTACGGACTGGGAGATACTGTTCAAGTCATAGGAGAATTGGGCGTACGTAAAGAGTGAGTATCCGGAAGTACTTCTGTCTTGGTGTCCTATTTCAAAATAAGCCATGGAGTTATAGGACTTCAAGTCCGGATTTCCGAGACGGACCACAAGAGGGGTGGCATCATCCCGAAAACCAATCTGGTTCAGCAGCGGTGAGTTGTATTCTCTGTAGCCAAAAACCAAGTGCACAGGACGATTCACGTGCTTCTTTACATAGAAATGCATTTTCATGGATCCGTCCAGGAGCATGGAATTACGTGTTGCCACAGTATCAAGCACTCCACGCTGATAGTACAACCGCTCATGTTCGGACGACAATTTCAGGTCAAACTCCAGAAGTTCACGTGGCCAATCAGAATCTTTACTGTAAACAATTTGCTTACGGTCAAAATGAAGCGTAACGTCTCCTTTGAAATTTTGCAATTCGCTGTCGTAAGAGTTCGAACGATCGGTTATGGCTTGAAGCATGTCCAGTTGCGATGGAAGCAGGAGCGTGTCCGGATGATACAACCAGTCTTTCGTCTTGTTCCGGCTGTATGATGGATCTACTGTTATATTCATGTAATATCTGTTCCTCTTCAAACCATAGAAAATGGGGGTATGCACAGCCAAATTGCGGTTCGAGTAATCATTGCTGTTGTACGACTTGCTATTGGAAGGCTTGACCAAATCGTTTATATGGTAACGTTGGGCCTGTTGGTTCTCATCGGACGCATGGTCTAACTCCGTTATGAATATGAAATATTGATTCCATTTCCCGAGATTCTTCAAATAGGGTTGTGTGCGTGCGTAGAAATGAGTCTTCCATGATTTGCCGTCATTGAAGCCGTCATTACGTTGACGTACGATGAGTGTGTCGGCATATTGCTCAGACAGCATGGAAGAGTTACCGCTGTATGATCTGTGGTTTATTGCCAGATCTGTGGTGAGCATGAAGCGTTCGGGCTTGGTGTATGTGAATTTATTGCCTAAACTCAACCGATTCTCCTTGTTCAACGAATTCTGGTGGATTGTCTGCAATGGATTGTCTGGAAGGAACAACTCGTTGCGTTGGACCATTTCCACCTCGTTGCGGCTGGACGTGAAATCCACGTTCAGGTTTTCCTTTACATTCTTGTCGGTTGACTGATAATCTATTTCGCCCTTAACGCTATGGGTTGTCAATAAGGAGTTCGGCATGGATTGGGGAGTCCACTGATCCGAGCTGCCTATGTGGCGGCTCTCATTCACGTTGTTTGAGTTGGCCGCCAGGGTATAACGGGTATTTTTAGTAAAACTGAGCAGGAACGCACGTCCCAACCAGCGTTCTTCCGTACCTCCGGCTGCCTCTACATTGGCTATATATCCTCTTTGGTACTCAGGCTTCAGATTCACGTCCATAACGAACTTTTTCTTTTCAATCTGCTCATTAAAGGCACGGTTTAAGTCTGTGTCCTGCTCATATACCTTTATGTCCTTTACCGTATAGTAAGGCAGGTTTTCCAGCAGAACCTTTGAGTTGCCGCGCATGAACGAGCGCGAACCGAGTTGCAGTTCGTCTATCTTGCGGCCGTTTACGAAGATTTCGCCGTTGTTGTTCATCGTCACACCGGGCATCTGGCGTATGAGGTCATCCAGCATCGAACCGTCGGGCAGCCTGAATGCAGTGGCATCATAGACGATGGTATCGCCTTTATAGTACATTTTCACTTTGGTTGCTGTCACTGTTAGTCCATCCAAATTCATTTGCTTGATCTTGCGCAATTCGAGCGGATCGTCAAGCTTTATGGCACTTTTGTCGTTTTCGTAAACAGACAATAACTGGTATGCGTCTTCATAGCCGGCAAGCCTGGCCCGAAGCAGGTATTTGCAGGTCTTGCGCTCCGGCCGGAATACAAACTCCGCCGCCTGAAAAGTCCCGTCACCTCTGTGGATTTTTGAAATGGGAATAGAGTCTATAACCACAGTGCTGTCTGCGGCAAGAAGTACCGACACCTTGGCTTCCGGCAACGGGTATTTCAGGAAGGCATCCTGTACACACCCTAAAATGAAACTTTGTGAGAACGCATTCAAGGCGAAAACAAGTGTCAAAAGTGATGTGATGATTCTTTTAAGTTTTCTCATGGCATTTATTTTTTATATTGTATTTAATCTGTCTATACTCTGAAAAACAAAAACCATGCCAAAATGTTATTTGATTAAATATCAGTAGTTTAGTAAAAGGTGTAGTGTCCGGAAATGGACACACTGTCCATTTCCGGACACAAAAGTGGACATAATTCTTTATGTTTATATAAGGATATCAGCCGGAATCCAATCCTGAATAAGGTTGGATTCCGGCTGATTTTTATAGCTTCAGAAGATAATTCCCTATATTAATGAGTAGCTCTCAAAGGTAACCGGTGAGGTTCCTAAGTCATAATAATCTATTTTCTCGGCCACTATGCTGAAGTAGGCGATTGTGCGATAGGTATCGTGAAAACGGTGCAACACCGGGTTGTTGCGATAGATTTCCTGTGCTACGTCGTCTGCTACCTGAAGACTGGCTTCACCAGCCACCCGAACAGAAATATTTCCATCCATGACTAAAAACTCCACATGCCTGTTCTGCTGTAGCTGACTGTAGATTTCCTTTTTCGGGTTGGTCGCGAAATAAAACACCGTGCCTTCCTGTTTCATGATCTGAAAAACACGGATTTTCGGACTGTCGTTTTCCACTGTGGCCAAGGCCACATTCGTGTGTTCTTTTAAGAATGCAAGTGCTTTTTCCATATATCGTTTTTTAGTTTTAAGCGGTTTCTGTTGAGGCTGAGGGCTTCACGCAGCGCTTGATTTTATAACCCAATGCGGCCAGCAGCAGCGTCATCAGCGGACTCAGATAGTTGAAGAAACAGAAGGGGAAATAAACGAAGGTAGACACGCCCAATACCATAGACTGCGTCATACCGCACGTGCTCCACGGAATCAGAGCCGAAGTCACAGTCACCGAGTCTTCAATGGTGCGGCTCAGCAGACGGCTTTCATAGCCCCGCTGTTTATAAATGTCGCGGAACATGTTTCCCGTCAAGATGATGCCCAGATACTGGTCGGCACAGACTACCGTAGAGAAAAAGCCCACTCCGGCTGTCGAAGCCACGATGGAGAAGGTTTTCTGGGTGAAGGACACAAAGATATGCATGATGCTGCGCAGCATGCCGGAGGCCTTCATCGAAGCGCCGAAGGTCATGGCACAGAGAATCAGCCAGATGGTTCCCATCATGCCCGACATGCCTCGTGTGGCCACCAGACTGTTCAGTTCCGGCACTCCGGTGTCCAGGCTGGTACTGCCGTAGAGCAGAATCATCACGCCCCGGAAGCGGTTCATCAGCGAGCCGGCATCCCCTCCGGCAATCTCGTCCACTAAGTTGATCTGTACGAAGATGGCTGTGATGCAGGCCATCAGGGTGGCCAGAAAAAGAATGATGATGGCTGGCAGACGACGGATAATCATCAGCAGGGTTACCACCGGCACCAGCAACAGCCACGGGGTGATGCGGAACACCTGACTCAGTCCTCTGGAGAAGTCCCCGATCTGATTGCTCAGTTCTCCGCCGTGGTTCATACCCATAAAGACAAAGATGATGATGGTCAGAATGAAGGCGGGCACCGTGGTGTAGAGCATATATCGGATGTGCTCAAACAAGGGCGTGTTGGTTGTAGAGGCTGCCAGAACGGTGGTATCGCTCAAGGGCGACATCTTGTCGCCGAAATAAGCTCCGGAGATAATGGCTCCGGCAATCCAGCCTTCGTGAAAGCCTTGAGCCTTGCCGATACCCAGCAGGGCGATTCCGATGGTAGCTACGGTGGTCCACGAACTGCCCGTCATGACCGATACGATGGCGCAAATCACACAGGTGGACACCAGGAACCATTGCGGACTGATGATCTGCATGCCGTAATAGATCATGGTGGGCACCACGCCGCTGATCATCCAGGAGCCGGCCACGGCGCCGATGAGCAGAAGAATCAGAATGGCCTGTCCCAAATCTCCGATATGCCGGTTAATCTCATATTCAAAATCGCTCCATTTCATGGTCTTGAACAGCAGACCGAGGGTGATGCAGGAGGCTGAGGCTACCAGAAGAGCAATCTGGCTGGCTCCGGACAGAGAGTCGCTGCCGAATGTCAGCACTACGCTGACCAGCATCACCATTAAAATGACTAGGGGAATGAGGGAAAGCCACAAGGGCGGGTTTTTCTTGATTTCTTGCATATAATTACGTTTTTTGTTTGTGTCAGCAGTATTCCCTGAAAACAGCATGGAAACAGGGACAAAAAATCATCTCAATGATTTCTGAAAACCATTGAGACGAATCTTATCATTCATTGGGATGATTTTCTCAGACTGTCGGCCCGAGATTTTTGAGGAACGGAAATCCTTTATTTTTTCCGGTCGTTTTTTCGGTAAAGGAACTCCCGGTGGCAGTTTTCACACAGATATGTTCCTTCGGGCAGTTCACGCTGCAACTGATATTTCAACTGCTGTATGAAAACTTGTACTTTTCTCCACAGCCGGTTGCGGGCGGCCGATGAGATGCGTACCTGTTCCGAACCGCAGTGCGGGCAGACTATCTTCCGGTCAAACTCTTCCGGATACAGGTTGCGTAACACCTCCAGAGCTCCGTGGACATCCTTTTGGTCAACTTGCAGTTCGATATAGCCCACATTGTAGGGGCGGAACTCATTCTTGACACACGACTCGATGCCCGCATTTTGCAGCTGGTTATGCGCCATGTATATCTTTCCCAAATCCTGACTCTGGAAGATTGTGGTCATCTGAAACTCATTCTGCTTCATATCCGTGCTGGTTTTTTCGCAAATATAATGGATTTCTCCGATAGGTTGCAAGTGTGCTTTCGGATGTTTTGCTGCCTCACAACTTGGATTTTTATGGATTGTCTGCATAAATATGCATATTTGTAGTGTTATTGTATAATTATAATGTATTGTTTTATAGTATATTATCTGATAATTTGAATTTTCGCGAGAAGAAATAATGCATAAAAATACCGCAATTCGGAATAAATATGTAATTTTGCAAATGAAAAAGAAATGGTTTTAAGATGAAAAATAAGAACAGTCGTCTGGAGGTCATCAAGATGATTCTTTCCAGTCAGGAAATTTCCAGCCAGGAGGCGCTTCTGATCGAATTGGATAAGGCCGGCTTTAAGCTGACGCAGGCCACACTGTCGCGCGACCTGAAGCAGCTGAAGGTGGTGAAGGCCACGACGGCATCCGGTGACTATGCCTACATGCTGCCGGGCAACCAGACCTACCGACGGGTGTCTGACGCGCATCTGACCATGACGGAGAGCAACCGGGTGGGCCTTTTGTCCGTGAAGTTTTCGGGCAATATTCTGGTGATGCACACCCTGCCCGGACATGCCAGTCACATAGCTTATGATATAGATAACGCCAAAATAGATGAATTTATAGGAACAATAGCCGGCGACGACACCATTTTTCTGGTAATGGCAGAGCACGTGGAGCGCAAGGCAGCGCTGAAACGCCTGGCCGAGGTTGTTCCCAATATCAAGTAAAGAAATGGAAAAGGACGAATACAATGATGGTATTAGAGTAGTGGTTGCGGATGCAAGCCACGAAAAGTATGTGGACACGATTTTGACAACGATTACCGATGCTGCCAAAAAGAGAGGCTCGGGTATCGCTTCGCGTACTCATGAATATCTGGCTACCAAGATGAAGGAGCGCAAGGCTGTCATCGCACTGGCCGGAGAGGGCGAGAACGAGGAGTTTGCCGGTTTCTGCTATATCGAAAGTTGGGGAAACAAGCAGTATGTGGCCAACTCCGGACTGATTGTTGTGGAGAAATTCCGTCGTCATCATTTGGCAACGAGAATCAAGCGTACGGCCTTTACCTTGTCACGTCTGCGCTGGCCGCATGCCAAGTTGTTCGGACTGACCAGCCAGCGTGCTGTGATGAAAATCAACACCGAACTGGGATATGTGCCGGTGACCTTTGCCGAGCTGACCGACGATGACGCTTACTGGAAGGGATGCGGTACTCCGGAAGAGCCTTGCTGCGTGAACTGTGATATTTTGGCCCGCACCGGACGTAAATATTGTGTATGCACAGCCATGCTGTATGATCCGGCCGACCATCCGAACGAGGTGCTGCCGGTAGAACTGCCCGAGGATGTGGTCAAGATGGCCCGTGAGGCAGCTGAGCACGACATGAGATAAAAACGATTTAACTGCAAAGAACAAAAAAACGAACTAAGAATATGGCAAAGAAAGTAGTAGTAGCATTTAGCGGTGGTCTGGATACTTCATACACCGTGATGTATCTGGCTAAGGAAAAGGGATATGAAGTATATGCAGCCTGTGCCAATACAGGCGGATTCAGCGCCGAGCAGCTCAAGGCAAACGAGGAGAATGCCTATAAACTGGGTGCCAAGGAGTATGTTACACTCGACGTAACCAAGGAATATTATGAGAAGAGCTTGCGCTATATGATTTACGGAAATGTGTTGCGCAACAACTGTTATCCTATTTCCGTTTCTTCGGAGCGTATCTTCCAGGCTATTGCCATCGCCCGTTATGCCAAGGAAATCGGTGCGGAGGCCATTGCACACGGTTCAACTGGTGCCGGTAACGACCAGATCCGTTTTGATATGACTTTCATGGTGATGGCTCCGGACATGGAAATCATCACACTCACCCGCGACAACAACCTGAGCCGTCAGGAAGAGGTGGATTATCTGAACAGTCATGGCTACTTCGCTGACTTTACCAAACTGAAATATTCTTATAACGTAGGTATCTGGGGTACTTCAATCTGTGGTGGCGAGCTGCTCGACAGCAATCAGGGACTGCCGGAAAGCGCTTTCCTGAAACATCCTACCAAAGAGGGTACCGAACTGCTGAAGATCGGATTCAAGAAGGGTGAAATCTGCAGCGTAAACGGTGTGGAGTATGACGATAAGGTGAAAGCCATCCAGAAGATCGAGGAAATCGGTGCGGCGTATGCCATCGGCCGTGACTGCCACGTGGGTGATACGATTATCGGTATCAAGGGACGTGTAGGCTTCGAGGCTGCTGCTCCAATGTTGATTATCGGCGCACACCGCTTCCTGGAGAAATACACGCTGAGCAAATGGCAGCAGTACTGGAAAGAGCAGGTGGCCAACTGGTATGGCATGTTCCTGCACGAGAGCCAGTATCTGGAGCCGGTGATGCCGGATATCGAGGCCATGCTGACCAGCTCACAGCGTAACGTGAACGGTGTGGTTACTCTGGAACTGCGTCCTTACGGATTCAGCACCGTGGGTGTGGACTCTGCCGACGATCTGGTGAAGAACAAGTTCGGTGAGTATGGTGAGACTCAGAAGGGATGGACTGCCGACGATGCCAAGGGCTTCATCAAGGTGACTTCTACTCCGCTGCGTCTGTACTACGCAAACCACAAGGACGAGGAACGTATTAAATAAAAAACATAGCAAGGTTCTGGGAACAGAAGCGATGTCGGGTGTTCATCCGGTTTCTGGCCGGATGGACTGACGGAACAAATAAACGAAAAAAGGAACAGAGAAATGGAACAGGAAAGACGGAAAATGGAACGGCCCCGCAAAGAACGCATGCTGGCTGGCGTGTGTGCCGCCATTGCGAATTATTTTGGCTGGGATCCCACACTGGTGCGTATCGTATATGCTTTGCTCACGGTGTTTACGGCTTTTTCGGGGATTATCATTTATTTTATCCTGCTTCTGATTATTCCTGAGGAACCGAACAGATTTTTTGGAAGATGATAAAAGTAGGAATTATCGGAGGCGCCGGCTATACGGCCGGCGAACTCTGCCGCATATTATTGAACCATCCGCAGGCGGAGATCGCGTTTATCAACAGCTCGAGCAACGCCGGAAACAAGATTACGGATGTGCATGAGGGACTTTATGGCGAAACGGATCTGGTTTTTACCGACCAGTTGCCGCTCGATGAGGTAGATGTGATTTTCTTCTGCTTCGGTCACGGCAAGAGCGAGGAGTTCCTGAAGGAACACGCCATCCCGGCTCACGTGAAAATCATTGACCTGGCTCAGGACTTCCGTCTGGCAGCTCCGGGCAATGACTATGTTTACGGTCTGCCGGAACTGAACAAGGAGGCGATACAGAGCGCACAGCATGTGGCCAATCCGGGCTGCTTTGCCACTTGTATTCAGCTGGGACTGCTGCCGTTGGCGGCTAACGGCTGGCTCAAGGGCGATATCGCAGTGAATGCCATCACCGGAAGCACCGGTGCCGGAGTGAAACCGGGCGCTACCACACACTTCAGCTGGCGTAACAACAACATGAGCATCTACAAGGCTTTCAATCATCAGCATGTACCTGAAATCCGTCAGTCGCTCAAACAGTTGCAGCCGGATTTCGACGGAGCGGTGGACTTTATCCCTTATCGCGGTGACTTTGCACGCGGCATCTTTGCCACTCTGGTGGTACGTATGCAGGAGGGCATGACGGCTGAGGCAGTCGTTGAGGCTTATCGCAACTACTATAAGGATGCGGCCTTTACCCATTATGTAGAGAAGGGCATCGACATGAAGCAGGTGGTCAATACCAACAAAGCGTTGGTACATGTAGACTGTTTCGGCGACAAACTGTTGATTACTTCTACCATCGACAATCTGCTCAAGGGAGCCAGCGGACAGGCTGTGCAGAATATGAATCTGATGTTCGGACTGGAAGAAACTGCCGGACTGAAACTCAAACCTTCAGCCTTCTAAGAACCTCTCCCTTCATCATCGGAGATTTCTCCCGACATCATTGGGGACTTTGCTCTTCGTCGTCGGGGATTATCTTCCCTTTTAAAAAAGAAAGAATCATGAAATTATTTGATGTATATCCTTTATTTGATGTCAATATCGTAAAGGGATCAGGCTGTCATGTGTGGGACGACAAGGGTCAGGAATATCTGGACCTGTATGGCGGTCACGCCGTGATCAGCATCGGCCATGCGCATCCTCACTATGTGGAGGCAATCAGCAAGCAGGTGGCCACATTGGGTTTTTACAGCAATTCAGTAATTAACAAGTTGCAGGTGGAACTGGCCGAGCGCTTGGGTAAAGCCAGCGGTTATGAGGATTATCAGCTGTTTCTGATCAATTCGGGAGCCGAGGCCAACGAAAACGCACTGAAACTGGCCAGTTTCTACAACGGACGCACCCGTGTGCTTTCTTTCGAAAAAGCGTTCCACGGACGTACTTCACTGGCTGTAGAGGTAACCAATAATCCGAAGATCATTGCTCCGATCAACGATAACGGTCATGTCACTTATCTGCCGTTGAACGACTTGGAGGCCTTCCGTCGTGAGTTGGCTAAGGGTGATGTCTGCGCCGTGATTATCGAGTGTATTCAGGGAGTTGGTGGCATCCGTATGGTGACTCCGGAATTCATGCAGGGGCTGCGTGCCGCCTGTGATGAATACGATACCGTGCTCATCTGTGATGAAATCCAGTGCGGTTATGGTCGTAGCGGTAAGTTCTTCGCACATCAGCATCTGGGCGTGCGTCCGGACATGATTACTGTGGCAAAAGGTATTGCCAACGGTCTTCCGATGGGCGGCGTGCTGATTTCTCCGAAATTCAAACCGGTTTACGGTCAGTTGGGTACCACCTTCGGCGGAAATCATCTGGCTTGCGCTGCGGCTTTGGCAGTGCTCGATGTTATCGAACAGGAAAATCTGGTAGAGAATGCGGCCCGTGTGGGTGAATTCCTGATTCAGGGAATCAAGGCGCTCAACTTGCCTCATGTGGTAGATGTTCGTGGTGAAGGTCTGATGATCGGAATCGAGCTGGACGTTCCTTATAAAGAACTGAGAAATCATTTGTTGTTTGAGGAGCATTGCTTCACCGGTTGCAGCGGCACGAATGTGCTTCGTCTGCTTCCTCCTTTGTCACTCACTCAGGAGCAGGCGGCAGACTTCCTGCAGCGCTTGCAGCGTGCGGCTCAGGCTACAAACTAACGGATTTGCAAGATATGGATATAGAGCCAGAAAACGGATTGTGGATGCGTTTCTGGCTCTATTCGTTTTTAGAAAAGAATTAAAAGGAATGAGAATAGCAATTATCGGAGCTGGAAATATGGGTGGAGCCATCGCCCGCGGACTGGCACAGAGCGGTCTGTCTGCTGTGGCTGCATCTGTTTCATCACCTGTGCCATCTGTTGGAACATCGGCTGCACCGGCACCTTCGGCTGAGTCATCAGGCTTTGCATCACCTGTGCCTGCATCTTCGTCCGCTTCATCGACTGTTGCGGCATCTGCTTCCGTGTTGTCGTCAGCATCATCATCTGCCGTTGCGTCGCCTGCATCTGCAGCATCGTTTGCATCATCTGCCGTTGGCAGTCAGGGTTCTGCGGGTAGTCCGGTCGCTCTTTATGAGCTTGTGGTGGCCAATCCTTCGCGACAAAAGTTGGAGGCTTTGCAGGCGGAATATCCTTCGGTGCAGATTACGCAAAGTAATGTCGAGGCGGTGCGTGGCGCAGATTTGGTATTGCTGGCTGTAAAACCCTGGAAAATGGAAGAGGTTGCCCGCGAGCTGAAACCGGTTTTGGATTATCGCACTCAAATGGTGGCTTCTGTGGCCGGAGGAGTAGGACTAGCTGATTTGTCCACTCTGTATCGTCACAAAAACATGCTGCCGCCTCTGTTTTATGTAATGCCCAATACGGCTGTTGCCGTGCGCCAGAGTATGACTTTTGTGGCAGCGCAGGGAGCTTCCGAAGAACAAACGGCTGCCGTGGTGAATTTGTTCCGTCTTTTGGGTGAGGCCATGTTGGTGGAAGAACGTCTGATGGACGGCGGCATGGCGCTGGCTTCCTGTGGCATTGCCTTTGCCATGCGCTATATCCGTGCGGCTATGGAAGGCGGGGTGGAACTGGGATTCTATCCCAACGAGGCAAAGCAGATAGTGATGCAAACGCTTCGTGGAGCCGTGGAGCTGTTGCAAAGCACCGGAAACCATCCGGAGGCGGAAATCGACCGGGTGACCACTCCGGGAGGAATTACCATAAGGGGACTGAACGAGATGGAGCATGCCGGCTTTACCGACAGTGTGATTCGCGGATTGCGGGCTGCACGTCCCTTGAAGAAATAAGATTGACAGACTAAAAAGATAAGACACAATGAGAGTTTTTCAGAATGTATCAGATCTGGGAGATCTGAATTTGGCCTTGAAGGAGGCTTTTGAGATTAAGAAAGACCGTTTCCAGTTTCAGCATCTGGGAAAGAACAAGACTGCGTTGCTGATTTTCTTCAACAACAGTCTGCGTACCCGTTTGAGTACCCAGAAGGCTGCCATGAATTTGGGCATGAATGTGATTGTACTGGATGTGAATCAGGGAGCGTGGAAATTGGAAACCGAACGTGGCGTGATTATGGACAGCGATAAGAGCGAACATCTGTTGGAAGCCATTCCGGTGATGGGCTCTTATTGTGATATCATCGGAGTGCGTTCGTTTGCTACTTTCGAGAGCCGTAAGGACGACTACGAAGAGAAGATTCTGAATCAGTTCATCAAATATTCCGGCAAACCGGTATTCTTTATGGAGAGTGCTACGGTGCATCCTTTGCAGAGCTTTGCCGATTTGATTACTATCGAAGAGTATAAGAAAACCGCTCGTCCAAAGGTGGTGTTGTCTTGGGCGCCGCATCCAAAGGCGTTGCCACAGGCCGTTCCCAACAGTTTTGCACAGTGGATGAACGCTGCTGATGTGGATTTTGTCATTACACATCCTGAAGGATATGAGCTGGATCCGATGTTCGTAGGCGATGCAAAGGTTGAATACGATCAGATGAAGGCTTTTGAAGGAGCAGACTTTATCTATGCCAAGAACTGGAGTTGTCCGGGAGTAACGCGTCCGGAGGATTATGGCAAGGTGTTGTCTAAGGACATGAGTTGGACTGTAGATGAGGCTCACATGGCTGTAACCAATAATGCCTACTTCATGCACTGTTTGCCGGTACGTCGTAATATGATTGTTACCGACGATGTAATTGAAAGCCCTCAGTCATTGGTTATTCCCGAAGCTGCCAATCGCGAAATCTCTGCGACAGTAGTGTTGAAGCGTATGCTTGAATCTCTGTAACAGAGTGTTTGAAGAATCAAGGATCTTCGGTCGGGATCTAAAAAAAGAATCAGCGACAGATTTAAAACAAGTTCTCTGAAAAGTTCGGAGAATAACGATAGAATAAAAAATAGTCGTATCAGGCTTTGTTCGGAGCCATGATACGACTATTTTTTTGTTTCTAAGGGTATGAGGCTTTAAATCGTAGATACACTTTGCTGCTTTAGATTTTGAATATTCCACTTTTTGTTTTTGAAGATTGGGATATTTTAATTCTAGCCTGATCTTCTTTGAAGGGGAATTCCGCTATGCGTGCTTGTTTCCTTTCTTTAATAGGGCCCTTGGCACGTCATTGTCTGAAAGCATTTTTTCTTGATGTATCTTTTTCCCTTTGTGCTTTCTTTTACTCTGTGGCAAAACGGTTGTCCTGCCATTCCATAAAGCCGCCTTTCAGGTTATATATGGTTTTAAAGCCTTTTTCTTTTAATTGGTTTGCCGCTTTAAGGCTGCGCATACCGCTGCGACAGTAAACGGCTACCGGAATGTCCTTTTTCAATTTCTCTTCGGCCAGACGGTCGAAGTCTGCACTTTTTACATCTATCAAAAGAGCACCGGGAATATGTCCGGCCTGAAATTCCTCAGGAGTACGTACATCGACTAGCTGAATGGAAGCCTTGTCCTCTATCAGCTGACTGAATTCGGGTGCCTTGACGGTGCGGATAGCTGTATCGGTGCTGTGACATCCGGTGCAGCCCAGCAGACCACCGAAAAGAATGCCCAATAGGTTTCTGTGTTTCATTGTTCGGTTTGTTTTTAGACGGATTATTGATTGTTTTCTTTCCTCATACACGTATTTTGATGTATGCCTGTTCCCTCTTGCCAAGTTGCGCTTTTGAAGTTCTGCCCCATGACATTATGAAAGTTCCGGGAGCGCGTCGGTATGTTTTAGTAGACGAATTTCCAAGAATTCTTTCCTGCAAAAGTATTTATTTGCAGACAAATGCTGTCGCCCGGTTCAATAACGGCTTTCAGGCTGTTTTTGGGCAGACTGGCATAAACCTTTTCGCTATAGGAAAGCGGATCATTGTTCTGGTTATGATAAAGCGTGAGGTAAGCGATGCGCTTTTGTTGTGCGGTGATGCGGATGGAGTCCATCCGATAACCCCAATGCTGGGTGCCGCTTTGAGTCTTTACCGAGAGATGCAGATTAATGAAATCCCCTCCATCCCAAAGGCTGACTACCTGAAGCGGATCCGTGCCCGGATAGCTTTGTTGGGTGGAATCCTGCAAAACAACGACTCTTTCCAGACCGTAAATGCGTACCGTGGTACTGTCATTTCCGGAAAAAGCATAAGTACAGGCAGCCCGATACTCGGTATGCGGATGATAGCCCCGAAGCGGTGACGCCAGATAGTAGGTGGGTTTCCGGTCGGGACGCATCTGGCAGATGTTTCCATCTGCGTCGGCATACAATTCGGCAAATTCGGTTATGAGCGAGGGATATGTTGTCTGTTCGTCTGTCTGGCTACAAGAGTAACTCAGGCAAACGAACAGACAGCATAATAATCGGATTGAAAATTGACGTATCAATGTGATTCCTGTTGTGCTTGTTCTTGATTGAATACCGGATTGGCATACATGGTCAGGATGCGTTCGCGCAGGAATTCCGGATCCGGACGCTTGAGAGTTACTTTCTCCAACTGCTTGTTGAGATAGTCCTCAAAGGTCTTGACGTCGGCTTCTGTGTAATACTCCTGGTGTTCTGTGGTGCCTTTCAGCAGATCGGCTGCGATATAATTGTTCGGATAAAGACGGTAGGAGAGGAAAATCTCCTGGTCAATCTTATGGGCCACCGTCTTGAACAGTTCGCCTTTAGGCATATTCGGATCGAGGGTGTCCAGCCAATTGTCCAGACAATTTCCGGTCTTAAAGAAAATATGTCCTTTATAACCGAAGATTCCGGTCTGCATGTTCAGCAGGTCATCCTGCGGTGATTTCTTGAATCCGGCAAAGTCGCGCTTCTGCTGGAACTCCTGTGCCTTGAGATAATCGCAAGGGTCGTATTCATAAGAAAGCGCCGTTGGAGTAAGATGCATTTCTTTCAGGCGTTCGATGAGGTTGCCTTCTCCCCCCATGGCAATCATTTTGAGCACAGAGTCCTGAGTGCGGTCGTTCGAGTCTTTGGCACGTCCTTCGCGCTGCGCAATCCAGATATTTTCTTTCTTCTGAGTGATGGCGTAGTGCATATATCGGCTCAGGCGTTTGCTGGATTCCAGCATCTGTTTGATATTGACACTGCGCTGCACGATGAACGACTTGTTGGCCCGTACCAATTTGCGAATCCAGGGCTTGATGAGCAGGTTATCACCAATGGCGATCTCCACTGTGGTTGGAAAACCGTTATCGAGCAGAGCGATGGACAGGAAGGCCGAGTCGAGCACGATATCCCTGTGATTGGTGATGAATGTATGCGGAGCAGTCTTGTCGGATATGCTGGAGCATTCCAAGGTAAGTCCCTTGCCACGGGTGGTAGCCAACTGCTCCAGGAGCGGATAAAAGAACGTCTTTTGCAGTTCCAGACTTGTGTGACACTTGGACAGCATGGCGCAAATCACATCCAAAGGCTGGTCCGGCAAAACCTGTTGTATGATTTTCTGGAATTCCGGATCGGCCACCAGTTCGGAGAACACCTGCGGCAGTTCTTCCGCGTCGTAAGGTCTGATTTCGTCAAATTCTTCTGGTGTACGCATAATTTTTTGTCTTTTGTGAGTGATTCAATGGTTATAGACTGGCAGATCTGCAGGCGAGCTGATCTTCGATAATGTCGCTAAGCACATCTTTGATATCCAATCCGGCGGCACGAACCTGTTGCGGGATGAAGCTGGTGGCGGTCATTCCCGGAGTAGTATTCACCTCAAGCATGTTGATCTGTTCGCATTCGTTACCGTTCTCGTCCAGATTCCGGGTGATGATATAATCTATGCGGACAATACCCCTGCAACCCAGAATATCATAAATGGTAGAAGTGAGCAGACGCACTTTCTCGGCAGTGCTTTCCGGAATGCGGGCAGGAGTGATTTCCTGTACCTGGCCGTTGTATTTGGCGTCATAGTCAAAGAATTCATTGCTGGTTACCACTTCCGTAATCGGGAACACCACCTCCTTGCTGCTTGTTTTGTAACAGCCGCAGGTGATCTCGGTACCCTTCATGAACGATTCGATCATCACTTCATCACTTTCGTTGATGGCTTTGTGGATTGCTTCCTGGAGCTGGCCGATTTCCTTCACCTTGGTCACGCCAAAGCTGGAGCCTCCGGCATTAGGCTTTACGAAGCACGGCAGGCCGATGCGGTCGATGATTTCCTGATCGGTCACCAGATGCTCGAATCCTTTTCGTACAACCATGCTTTCGCTGACGTGTACGCCGAATCCTTTCAGATACTGGTTCAGGGTAAATTTATTGAAAGTCATGGCTTCCACGAGCAGGCTGCTGGTAGAATAGGGCAGGTGGATCAGTTCGAAGTAACCTTGTAATATGCCGTTTTCGCCCGGAGTGCCGTGAATGGTGATATAGGCAAAATCCGGACGGATCTTGTTATTGTCCTCGATGAATGAGAAATCGTTTTTGTCTACCGGGGCGGTGCTGCCGTTGTTCAGGCGGGCCTTCCACTCCAGACCTTTCATTTCGATGATGTAAACATTGAATTTCTCTTTGTCCAAGAAAGAGTAAATACCTTCTGCACTGCGCAGAGATACATCGTGTTCGGAAGAGTCACCTCCGGCAACGATTGCAATTGTTTTTTTCATTTTTATCTTCGTTAATATCCTAAAGTTCTCTGTTAGCGGTATAGTTTCTCCATTTCTCCAGCAACTGTTTCATGTCGTCCGGCAGCTCGGAGGTAAAGAACATCTCCTTGCCGGTGGTAGGATGGACAAATCCCAACGTCAGCGCGTGGAGTGCCTGGCGCGGACAGATTTCAAAGCAATTGTGAATGAAATGCTTGTATTTGGCGAACTGAGTGCCTCGCAGAATCTCATTGCCGCCGTAGCGCTCGTCGTTGAAAAGCGTATGTCCCAGGTGCTTCATGTGGGCGCGTATCTGATGCGTGCGTCCGGTTTCGAGTACACATTCCACCAGGGTTACGTAGCCAAAACGTTCCAATACCTTATAGTGAGTCACGGCATGCTTTCCGATGCCGGAGTCGGGTGGGAAGACGGCCATCTGCATGCGGTCTTTCGGATTGCGGGCTATGTTGCCCTCGATGCGTCCGCTGTCTTCGTCAAAATTGCCCCACACCAGTGCATTATAAGTGCGCTTGGTGGTTTTATTGTAAAACTGGTTTCCCAGATGAGTCTTTGCATCGGGTGTCTTGGCGATAACCAGCAGACCCGAGGTATCTTTGTCTATGCGGTGCACCAGTCCCACGGTCGGATCATTCGGGTCGTAATTCGGATCATCCTTCAGATGCCAGGCGATGGCGTTGACCAGTGTGCCCGTGTAGTTGCCGCATCCCGGGTGTACGACCAGTCCCGGCTGCTTGTTGACCACCATCAGGGCATCGTCCTCATAGACAATCTCAATCGGAATGTCTTCCGGAATAATCTCGTTTTCATATTTGGGATGATCCAGCAGGATGGTGATGACGTCGCCCGGTTTTACCTTATAGCTGCTTTTGACGGGCACGTCGTTCACACGGATATATTCCTGTTCGGCAGCTTTCTGTATTCTGTTGCGCGATGTGTTGAACAGGTGCTCCATGAGGAACTTGTCAATGCGCATCGCTTTCTGTCCTTTGTCCACAGTGAGGCGGTGGTGCTCATAAAGAGTGTCTTCAGCATCCAATTCCGAATCGTTTTCTATTTCCGGATATTCAAAATCTTCCATGTACGTTTTTGTTGAGGTACTCTTTCATTAATGTGCATCAAAATTCAAAGCCGGCAGGATCACTGCTTTCGGCGTCAGACGAAACCGGCATGTCTGTGTAGATTCCCAGAGAGTCGATAATGTCCAGACTGTCGGAGTAGTCTTCCATGTTGCCGCTTCCCACCTGCAGGATAATGCGTGAGTCAACAGGCAGACGGTCGCCGGCATAGACCATGCGGCCGTTATACTTCACTCCGTAGACCCAATCCTTTTCGCCTTCAATCAGCTCATGCGGTCCGATCTTGAATCCCAGGGAACGAAGGCGGGCTTCCGCCTCGCGCACCGAACTGTTGTCCGCAATGTCCGGCATAGGAATTGTGGGTGTGCTGGTCGTATTGATGATCAGATAAATGGCATGCCCCGACTTGACTTTGGACCCCGGTGCCGGCATCTGTTCCAGAACAGCGCCCGGAGGGCTGTTGCGGTTGTAGCTGGAGTCGGCAATGACGGCATCCAGTCCGGCCTGGTTCAGGGTATAGCGTGCATCACTCACTCCCTGTGCCTTGACATCCGGCACCTGAATAATCTCTCCGTGGTGCGTATAATGTTCCAGGCCTTTCCATACTCCGATGGCCAGAGCGCCCAGCAGGGCGGCCATGCCCAGCAGATTGGCCCAGATGATGGGAGCCGTGATCTTCTTGAAGAATTCTTTTATTGTCATAAGAATGCACTTTGATTGATTTTTCAAAGATAGTAATTAAAAACAAAAAAGAAGTAAAGTCGCCTTTACTTCTTTTTGTTCTTTCTTAAAACAGTGGTTGATTATTTGCCATGTTTTTCGTCTGATACTGTTAACTTCTTGCGACCCTTTGCACGGCGAGAAGCTAATACTTTACGACCGTTGGCAGTTGTCATTCTCTGACGGAAACCATGCTTGTTCTTTCTCTTTCTGTTGTGAGGTTGGAATGTTCTTTTCATTGTAATATGCTTTTTTTGTTATAATTCATCCTACGTAACGGGGTGCAAAAATAGAGACTTTTTTTTAATAAAGCAAGAGATAACTCATTTTTACACAAAAGTTTTGTGTTTTTTTCTAGAAATCAATTAACTTTGTGGCGACTTTTATAGGAATTAAGATTCAAATCTAGTATAAATATAGAAAAAAAGACCTTATGATTAATTCACAAGACATTAAAAATGGAACTTGTATCCGTTTGGATGGCAAATTGTATTTCTGCATCGAGTTTTTGCATGTTAAGCCAGGAAAGGGTAACACCTTCATGCGTACTAAGCTGAAAGATGTAGTAGACGGCTACGTACTGGAGCGTCGCTTCAACATCGGTGAGAAGCTGGAAGATGTACGTGTAGAGCGTCGTCCTTACCAGTACTTGTACAAGGAGGGTGATGACTATATCTTCATGAATCAGGAGACTTTCGAGCAGATTCCTATCGCTCACGACCTGATCAACGGTGTAGACTTCATGAAGGAAAGCGAAATCGTAGAAGTTGTTACTGATGCTTCTTCAGATACAGTTCTGTTTGCAGACGTGCCTACTAAGGTTGTTTTGAAGGTTACTTACACTGAGCCGGGCCTGAAGGGTGATACTGCAACCAACGCTACCAAGCCTGCTACTGTAGAGACCGGAGCTGAAGTACGTGTTCCTTTGTTCATCAACGAAGGTGAGACTATCGAGGTAGACACTCGTGACGGTTCTTATCTGGGACGCGTAAAATAATTCGCTTACTTAATTTCAACATTTATAAAAATGAATAATAAGTGGCTTTTGCCATTTGTTATTCATTTTTTTTGCTACCTTTGTCTGATACGTGATATTAATGACTGATCTATGAAGTATTCTTTGATAATTCCTGTTTATAACCGGCCTGATGAAGTGGACGAACTGTTGGACAGTCTCTGCCGACAGACGCACAAGGACTTTGAGGTGCTGGTGGTAGAGGATGGTTCGCAAAACAAGTGCGAACAGGTGGTACAACAGTATGCTTCCAGCTTGAATGTTCGTTATTTTTACAAGGAAAACTCCGGTCCCGGACAGACTCGCAACTATGGTGCGGAGCGGAGCCAGGGAGAGTTCCTCCTGATATTGGATTCTGACTGTGTGCTTCCGCCGGAATATATTCAGGCCATTGATGAAGAGCTGCTTCGTCAGGATGCAGACGCTTTCGGAGGTCCGGACCGTGCACACGAATCTTTCACCCCCATACAGAAGGCGATTAATTACGCCATGACCTCTTTCTTCACAACCGGTGGTATCCGGGGTGGAAAAAAGAAGATGGACAAGTTCTATCCGCGCAGCTTCAATATGGGAGTGCGTGCTGAGGCTTACCGGGCTTTGGGTGGATTTTCCAAGATGCGCTTCGGAGAGGATATTGATTTCAGCATCCGGATTTTCAAGCAAGGCTATGCGTGCCGTCTGTTTCCCGAGGCATGGGTCTGGCACAAACGCCGCACGGACTTGAAGAAATTCTTCAAGCAAGTGCATAATTCGGGCATCGCGCGCATCAATTTATATAAGAAATATCCCGAATCCCTGAAGCTGGTACACCTTTTGCCGGCCGTATTTACGGCAGGAGTGGGCCTGTTGCTTCTGTTGCTGGTTGTGGGACTGGTTTTGCTGGCCGTGCCGTCGTGTGCCGCAGTGGCACCCTGGCTGATCGGCATTGCCTGTGCGCCGTTGCTTTGCTTTGCCCTGCTGATATTCCTCGATGCTTCCGTGCAGAACAAAAGTCTGTATATCGGTCTGTTGGCCGTAGGAGCATCCTTTATCCAGCTTACCGGTTACGGCAGCGGTTTTCTGAGAGCCTGGTGGCAGCGTTGTGTGCGCGGCAAGGACTCGTTCAGTGCGTTTGAAAAGACCTTTTATAAATAAGCGGCAATCATGGAGCAGGGCAGACTGAATATCAAGCAATGGGCCGAGGAAGACCGTCCTCGGGAAAAACTTGTGGCCAAGGGAGTGGAAGCACTTTCGAATGCAGAGTTGCTGGCCATCCTGATCGGCTCGGGAAATACCGAAGAGTCGGCTGTGGAGCTGATGCGCCGTCTGCTTGCCGATTGTGGAAACAGTCTGAATGCTCTGGGAAAGATGTCGCTCGACGAACTGACCGGGACGGTGTCTCAGAGTGAGGAAGGCCGGGTGCGTCCGGTGCGCCGCTATAAAGGGCTGGGTGTGGCCAAGGCCGTTACGATCATGGCTGCCTGTGAACTGGGCAAACGGCGCATGCAGGAAGAAGTGGCCGAGCGGAAGCAGATACGCAGCAGTGAGGATCTGTACCGCTATTATCTGCCTCTGATGCAGGATTTGCAGCATGAAGAATGTCATGTGCTGCTCTTGAACCAGGCATGCCGGATTCTGGAAAATGTGCTGGTGAGCAAAGGAGGGCTTACGGAAACGGCGGTGGATATCCGTCTGATTCTGCGCATGGCCCTGTTGCGTCAGGCCACGGTGATAGCCCTCTGTCATAATCATCCTTCGGGCAATGCACGCCCTAGCGGTGAAGACAACCGCCTGACCGACCGTCTGGCGAAAGCCTGCAAGATGATGAACATTCATTTTCTGGATCACGTCATTGTGACCGATGGAAAATATTACAGTTATAGAGACGAAGGAACGATAATATAAAATACGATAGAAAGATTATATATGGAAGAAAAGCAGACACCGACAAAGTTGGAATTGGAAGAAAGAATCATCGAAGTTTTGAAAACGGTTTACGACCCGGAAATACCGGTCAATATTTACGATCTGGGTCTGATTTACAAGATAGATCTTTCGGATGATTTTGATCTGGTGGTAGACATGACCCTGACGGCTCCGAACTGTCCGGCTGCTGATTTTATCATGGAAGATGTGCGCATGAAGCTCGAAGGCATCGAACATATAAAGTCAGCCACAGTGAATCTGGTGTTCGAGCCGGAGTGGGATAAGGATATGATGACCGAAGAGGCAAAAATGGAACTAGGATTTTTATAATGAAGAATATCTATTTTCTTTCAGACGCTCATCTGGGGAGCCGTGCCATCCCTCATGGGCGAACCCAAGAGCGCAGGCTGGTCCGCTTTCTGGACAGCATCAAGCACAAGGCCACAGCCGTTTACCTGCTGGGAGACATTTTTGATTTCTGGTATGAGTATAAGATGGTTGTGCCGAAGGGCTATACCCGTCTTTTGGGAAAGATCAGTGAACTGACCGACTTAGGCGTGGAGGTTCACTTCTTCATTGGCAACCACGACATCTGGTGCGGCGATTATCTGCAGCAGGAGTGTGGGGTAATTCTGCATAAGGAACCGGCAACCGTGGAGTGGGGCGACAAGGTGTTTATGCTGGCTCATGGCGACGGTCTGGGCGATCCGTCGAAGAAATTCAAGATGTTGCGCAGTATTTTCCACAATAAATTGTGTCAACGCCTCTTCTCTGCCCTGCATCCGCGTTGGGGTATGGAGTTTGGTCTCTCGTGGGCCAAAAACAGCCGCATGAAGCATGAGCGCGAGGGAGGAGAACCGCCTTATATGGGCGAGGATAAGGAATATCTGGTGGTGTATGCCAAGGAATATCTGAAGACACACGCCGATATCAACTACTTTATCTTTGGCCATCGTCACATTGAGCTCGATCTGATGCTGAACCGGAACAGCCGGGTGCTGATTCTGGGCGACTGGATCAGTCAGTTCACCTATGCCGTGTTCGACGGCGAGCACCTTTTCCTGGAGAATTACATCGAAGGAGAAACAGAGCCTTGATAAGAGAAGGCTTTTTAAAACAGCAAGGGGCTGTAGCGATATTTCCCGCTACAGCCCCTTGCTTGTTTGTTCGTTGAAAAAAATGATGCTGATAAAATGGAAAAAACATCAGCATCATTTTACAAATTCATCTCAATGAAATTTTTGAAAGGTTTCTGCGGATGGGGAAAATTATTGCTATCTAATCGTCATTGCATTAAAAATTACGTAATTTATCTGGTATATTCGGCAATTGCAGCAGATTAACGCAATAGATTTTGGCAAACACTATTTCCCTTATGGAGAAAAGCTGATGCCGATTATTAAGTTTTTGCGTGATACTCTGATTTTTAGCGATGGATTAATAAAATAGTAGTGTATGTTTAAGGTTGTTACCATTAAAGGCGAATTCTATTCTACTGAGTTTCGGCAGCACTCTAGGACAGATGGTTCGATTTGTTCGCTTAAAGAAACTTCGGATGGAAAATTTGACTTCAAAATAGATGGTGTTTCGCATACAAGTTGGTTTAGGCACAAGAAAGACGGGTAAAGCATTAGGATTACCGAAATATAAAAGTAAATATATAAAACTATAATTCAGGAAAAGCCTTAATAATTATATTTATTAGGCCGATTATTATGACTTTATATTACTTTTGTAACCGAAAGATTGATTTTACTTAGACATATTTATATTTTATCTACTTTAAATATAAAAGATATAACATGAACTATCTTATTGAGAAACAAAAAATATATAAAAGTGCTTTCTATCCTTACGGTGATGGTATAATAACTCTTCCTCATCGAACACGAGCATATATAGATTCAAGTTCTTATGAGTTCAGTCACTTGACTATAGAAGATAAACTATGTGATTTAGGTTTTGCTGTGACTAGAGGAATAAATTTATATGCAGAATTTAAGAGGGATATAAGTGAACATGCAAAAGATGTTCAATATCGGAGTTATGAAAATAATACAAAAAGTTCGTTGTTTTCTTATATAGATTATTTGAGAGAAACGGGAACCCTTTTAACAGAAGCCCTATTAGAGCAGAAAGATATTGATTTAATGCGGCTTGTAAATCTATTGGTTGAAGAAATTTTACTTCGTTATAACGAGTATCCAGATGTAAATTCTAACGAATATACTGTAATCTTTAGAAGTATTCCATTAGATTATACTGCAATAATAAATCGTTTTAATATAAAGTCCTCAGAAGGAAAACAATTATGTTATAATTATTTGTTGACATCCCAAGAATCAATAAGTAAGGCTGTTATCAACAAGGACTATGTTCTATATCTAAATCGTTGGAAAGAATTGTTACCCAAGTTATCTGGGTATGACCTTTATTTTGCGGATGATTTGGTGTTCCCTGGTGATGAAGAATACGTGTATGCGTATAATGAAAAACAAAAAAACAACCCCGCTAGACAGTTAGTTTTATGTGTTCCTCCTGAGCCATGGAGCGGAAATATCCTCAATTCTAAACTTGTAATCCTTTCTTTAAATCCTGGATATGTAGAGCATCTGAATAAGAATCTGGCAAATATGTTCAAACCTCAGATGGCTGAAGAAATCATGGAGGACAAAAGAAAGGTTTTGTCAATGGAAGGAACTAAATTTGACTATTACGAGCCAACAAGAATATTGGGTGACTATTATTGGAGAAAGAAAATTCTTCCTATAGGAATAGCCGTATATGGAGAGCAGGAAAAGGAAAATATTTTCAATCAAGTTTCCTTATGTCAGTATTTTGCTTACACTTCTCTGGTATCTCCAACTATTAAGAATTTATTTCCATCTCAGAAATTTACAAAAATGGTATTGCTCTATTTGGCAACCTCTGTAAAAGAAGTAAAGTTTCTCGTGATGAGGCACGAAACCCAATGGAAAACATTAATGGGAGAAGGTTTGTGGAATTATTTATATAATAACAATAGACTACTGGTTAGTAAAAATTATGCTAATCAATCCCTTACGGAGAAGAATATCGGCATCGAAAATTATAGGATTATTGTTGAACACTTAAGGAATAATTAAATGAATCACTTAAAAAGATTACAAGATGCTCTTGAACAGTTTGCACCAGCTAATACAGTTAGTGAACTTACAAAGCAATTTGAGGACATTGCCCAAATTGTATTTAATGGACGTTTTGTTGTAAATAGAGAATACGAAATAAAACCAATCAGTATTGAATTCTATTTTCATGATGAAGAGAACAAAAGCATAATCGAACCCCAAATGTACCATGTGGGAGAATATCCTTATTTCCCGATAGGAGCTATTTTTCCAAACAGATCCGGTGTTGATATGACTTTTGAACGTGAAGGCAAATACCGTGCGTCATTCCTTGTTCGGGGATACACTTATAAATCTTTAGTCGATGATAAAGAAGAAGATTTCACAAACAAGGCTTCAAAAAAACTGAAAGAGGGAGAAATAGATAAATTCAAACCACAATATTTATGGGAAGATTTATTTGGTAACGCCTCAATTTTTGGGAAAGGGTTGTCTATTGTCTGGATGGATAATGAAGATTTTAATAAAGTTCGTATTATGTCTTCTGCCAGAATAAATATAAAGAGAATAGAAGGGGAAGCAACTGACCGTCTGTGGCGTTTTACTAATCTTGATGCAGATCAGCGATGAAAATCTTAAAATCAACTATGGATTATGTGTTTTTTTCGGAGAATCTAAAGAGATATTATCCGAAAGTGTACAATGAATTGACTGAAATATTGTCAAAGCATGATGTGCATTACGGCGTATTGAAAGGAACAGCCGATTATTGGTGTAGAGATTATATGCCAGTACAAGTAGATAGTAATTCTTTTGTTCAGTTTAAATATCATCCTGACTATCTGGAAGGACTTCGCGATTATGAAACTTCAACAGAAACTTCTATAGAACTGGCTAAAACGTTACTGCCAAATTCTTCAATTTGTGTTTCTTCTATTGTGGCTGATGGTGGTAATTTTACTTTAACTTCTATAAAAAAGGGTGGAGAATATACACCAATTATTGTAATGACAGAGAAAATATTTATCGAAAATCCTGATATGGATAGAAAATATCTTGTTTCTCAATTAGAAAATTTATTTCCAAATCATAAGCTTTTATTTTTGCCTTGGGATAGAAGTGATGCTTGTGGTCATACAGATGGAATTTTACATGCTGTTGGCTGTAATAAAGTATTAGTGAATCTGAAAGTTTACCCTGATGATATTGCTGCTAAGATGAGAAGTCAATTAGAATCATACTTTAAAGTTATCGATCTAGAACTAAGTTATTATCATAATATGAGTTGGGCGTATATAAATATGATTCATACTCGAAATGTAATAATTATTCCAGGTGTAGGACGCTCTACAGATGAAGAAGCTTTGAAGCACATAAAAAAACTGTTTCCAGAGTATGAGGGTAGAATCTATCAGGTGCAGATGCAATCTATAGTCAGAAGAGGGGGAGGGGCTTTAAATTGCCTTTCATGGACTCCTACTATATATAAGTGAATAAAATATGTACTAAAATTCTCATATTCCTATTTTTCTAAATTTACAAGAGGAAAAGAGTTACCAAGAAAGTAATATAACGCAGAATACAGTAATTGGGACGGTTGCCAAATCATCACCCCAAACAAGATGATTCTTCCAAACTGCTTAATCTCATATAGTTATGTTTCTTATACATATTTACGGAAATTATCTGCCAAATAAAAAATCTATAACTTTGCTTTCGGCTATTATAAGCCTCCATTTAATACAGTTGATGAAATAACACAAAAAAATGATTATGAATACAGCTTTAAAGTTTGCAGTATTGCCTGTTCTTTTCTTCGGGCAGTCACTTGGTATGGTAGCCCAGACCGACTGGTATAATCCTATGGTTGATTCATTGTTGCCCATCCACGGAAGAGCTTGGAATGCAGAAATCGGGGAGTGCTATCAGCGTCTGCCGCAGCGGGCCAAAGAATTAGTCCGTAAACCAGTGTGGAATCTGTCGTTGCAGACCGCAGGACTCTATGTGAAGTTTTATACCAATGCTTCGAAGATTCAGGTGAAATACCAGGTTACAGGGGGATACTCGCTGCCCCACATGCCGGCAACAGGAGTGAGTGGAGTGGATCTTTATACGATGGATTGCAACGGCAAACAGTATTGGTGCGCTGCCAACTATCAGTTTGGCGATACGGTCCGTTATACGTATAACAATCTGACTTATCATAATACGCACGACAAGGGCAATGAGTTTACTCTGTATTTGCCGCTTTACAACGGAGTAAAATCCTTGCAGATAGGTGTGCCCGAGGGAAGTCGTTTTGACTTTGTACGTCCGTCGGTCGAAAAGCCTGTTGTGGTATACGGAACTTCCATTGCGCAAGGTGCATGTGCTTCGCGCCCCGGCATGGCCTGGACCAATATCTTACAGCGTAAGCTGGATATGCCTGTCGTTAATTTGGGCTTTTCGGGGAACGGGCAGTTGGATGAGGAGTTTTTCCGCCTTCTGGCCGAAGTGGATGCGGCAATGTTTGTGATAGACTGTATGCCTAATATGACGGGCGATCGTGTAGCACTTATCCGTCCGCGTCTGGAAAACGGTCTCCGTATCTTGCGCAGCAAGAGCAAGGCACCTGTTCTTCTGGTAGAACATGATGGATATATGGGCTTTTATGCTTCGGATAAGAGAGGAGAGGACTTTCGTCAGACCAATGAGCAGTTGCGTGCCGTGTACGATTCGATGAAGGATGAAGTTGGGAGTCTGCATTATCTTACGTTTGACGAACTGGCATTGTCTATGGACAGCCAGGTGGATGGTGTGCATGCCACTGACTTGGGGATGCAGCAGTATGCCGATGCTTACTATAAGAAGATTGCCGCTATCCTTTTTCCGGAACAGAACCGATTATCATTTGTTCCGAGCAGACAGCACCGTGATTCTTTCACATATCAGTGGGCGAAGCGGCACGATGAAATTCTGGAATATAATGCAACGGCCCAGCCCGAAATCGTGATGTTGGGAAATTCTATCACTCATTTCTGGGGAGGACTGCCTTATGAGAAACGGCGGGTGGCCGATGATGTATGGCAAAAACTGTTTAAAGGCAAGTCGGTTGTGAATCTGGGTTACGGATGGGATCGGATTGAGAATATACAGTGGCGGGTGCTGCATGGAGAGCTGGACGGTTTTCGGGCGCAGAAGATATTTATGATGTTGGGTACCAATAATCTGGACCTGAATACGGATCAGGAAATCATTCAGGGAATTCAGGAAACTGTCGCACTGATTGCCCGAAAACAGCCGCAGGCAAAGCTATATGTAGTTAAGATTCTGCCGCGCAGAAACTATGAACAACGGTTGGCTGCTCTGAATTCCGGACTTGAGCAGGCTTTTGTGGGCAATGCTTCTGTTCAAGTGCTCGACCTGTCGGAGGCACTTACGGGTAAAGACGGGAAAATAAACGAGAAACTGTTCTCGGACGGTCTTCATCCCAATCATGAAGGGTATAAACGGATTGCGAATGAATTGAAGCCTTATGTGAAGTAACAACGAGGGGATGCCAAAACTGGCATCCCCTCGCTATATATTCAGGTTCTTGTCTGAGAATTACTTCTTCAACAGTTCCATAGTGTCGGTAGCGATCATCAACTCCTCGTCAGTTGGGATTACGCAAACGGTAACCTTACTGTTCTCGGTAGAGATGATAGCCTCTTTGCTGCGTACCTTGTTCTTCTCGGCATCGATTTCAACACCCAGGAAGCCCAGAGTCTTGCAGACACCTGCACGTGCAGTTGCCTGGTTCTCACCAACACCACCAGTGAACAGGATTACGTCTACACCGCCCATAGCAGCTGCATAGGCTCCGATGTACTTGGTAATGCGGTAGAAGTACATGTTCTCGGTACGGATTGCCAGCTCCTCACCGTTGGCAACAGCATCTTCGAGCTCGCGCATATCGCTTGAACGCTTGAACATACCCAGCACACCGCTCTTCTTGTTCAACAGGTCAGAAGTCTGGTCTGGAGTCAGGCCTTCCTTCTTCATGATATACAATACGGCACCGGCGTCGATGTCACCGCTACGGGTACCCATCATCAGACCTTCCAGCGGAGTCATACCCATACTGGTATCGATGCACTTACCGTCCTTGATAGCAGCGATAGAACCACCGTTACCGATGTGGCAAGTGATGATCTTAGAACCTTCAACCGGAATGTTCAGGTATTCGCAAACGCGCTTAGATACATAGCGGTGAGAAGTTCCGTGGAAACCGTAACGACGTACACCATATTTCTCATACAGTTCGTAAGGAACCGGGTACAGGTATGCGTGCTCCGGCATAGTCTGGTGGAATGCAGTATCGAATACGGCAATCTGAGGAACCTGTGGCATCAGCTTCTGTACAGCATAGATACCCTTCAGGTTGGCCGGGTTGTGAAGCGGACCCAGGTCGCAGCACTCTTCGATGGCGTTGATAACGTCCTGATTGATGACTACAGACTCGCTGAACTTGCTTCCTCCGTGGAGTACGCGGTGGCCTACTGCCTCGATTTCGCTCAGGTCTTTTACAACACCGAACTCAGCATCTGTCAGTACGTCGAAGATCATCTGAACACCGCTGGTGTGCTCCTGAATAGATCTTTCGATTATTTTCTTTTCGCCGTTAGGCAAAGTCAGTTTCAGGAATGAATCAGGCAAACCGATTTTCTCGATACCGCCCTGTGCCAAAACTTCCTTTGAAGGCATCTCAAACAGTTTGTACTTGATAGATGAGCTGCCGCAGTTTAAAACCAATATCTTCATATCAATATATAAATAAGGTGGGGGAATTCTTTTTATTTCTGCTCTTTTGCTGCAATTGCCTGATTAGCGGTGATGGCTACCATGGTGTAAACATCCTCGATAGAGCAACCGCGTGACAGGTCGTTCACCGGACGGGCGATACCCTGAAGGATCGGGCCGATAGCTTCGGCATTACCCAGACGCTGAACCAGCTTGTAAGAAATGTTACCTACTTCCAGATTTGGAACAACCAATACGTTGGCATGTCCGGCAATCAGAGAACCCGGAGCCTTGCTGCTTCCTACTGATGGAACCAGAGCTGCGTCGGCCTGCAATTCACCGTCGATGCTCAGACCCGGAGCCAATTCGCGGGCGATGCGGGTAGCTTCTACCACCTTGTCTACAACTTCATGCTTGGCAGAACCCTTGGTAGAGAAACTCAACATGGCCACTTTCGGATCGATACCTGCTACTGCTTTTGCAGTCTCGGCAGTACAAACGGCAATCTGTGCCAGCTGGTTGGCATCCGGAACCGGAGTTACAGCTACGTCACCCATTACCAACACACCGTTCTTTCCGTAGTTAGGAGCCTTGGTCAGAAGAAGCATGGCACCAGATACACAAGTCACACCCGGAGCAGTCTTGATGATCTGCAAAGCAGGACGCAATACATCACCGGTAGTGTTGCGGGCTCCGGCCAACTGACCGTCTGCATCGCCGGCTTTAATCATCAGGCAGCCGAAATACAACGGATCGAGTACTTTCTTGCGTGCCTCTTCGATGGTCATACCTTTCTTCTTGCGGAGTTCGCAAAGCAGTTCGGCATATTCTTCCTTCTTTTCTGAAGTTTCCGGATCGATGATGGTTGCCTTGTGGATGTTACCCAATCCCCATTTCTTGGCAGCCTCTTCGATTTCGGCTACATTACCCAGGATAATCAGTTCAGCTACCTCGTCGGTCAGAATCTGGTTGGCAGCTTTCAATGTACGTTCTTCTGTTCCTTCCGGAAGCACGATGCGCTGTTTGTTTGCCTGTGCACGTGCTACAATTTCTTTGATCAAGTCCATATCTGTTGTTTTAGAATACTTTCTATTTGTAATATCAACTTTGCAAAAATACGCATTTTTCGGTAAAGTAGCCTAACAAAAAGAATTTTATTTTTTGAGAATCTTCTAGATTTGATAAAATCTTCCTATTTTCGTTTTCCTAATTCATAAACAAGCTGATTCATGGCACTTTCTTTTCACACTCTTTCATTGGATGATCGCGATTTGATCCTCAAATATACCCGAAATGCAGATCTGCAGAATTGCGATCTGGCTTTTGCCAATCTCTATGCTTGGCAGTTCCTTTATCAGACCGAGGTGACCGAATGGAACGGTTTTCTGCTGTTCCGTTTTTATGCCGACGGGCATCTGGCTTATCTGATGCCCTTGGGACAGGGTAACTGGCGCGAGGTGATTGAACTGATGCATCAGGATGCCTGTCTGTTGGGCCATCCGCTGCTGATTCTGGGGGTGACGGAAGAGATGAAGCATTATATTCAGGGAATCTGTTCCAGCAAGTTTGTCATCAATCCGAATCGGGAATATGCCGATTATATCTATCTGCGCGAGAATCTGGCAACTTTGGCCGGCAAGAAATTACAGCCCAAGAGAAACCATACGAATAAATTCCGTCGCCTTTATCCCGATTATGAGTATCGTCCGCTTACGCGCGAACTGATTCCATTATGCTTGCAACTGGATGAAGAATGGGCGGCGCTGAAAACCGTTCCGGGCGAACAGCGTGCCGTAGAATCTGAAAAGAAAGCCATCCGTCGGGCTCTGGAGCATTTCGAGGAGCTGGGGATTATTGGAGGTACACTTTTTGTGGATGGCAAATTGGTGGCTTTCACTTACGGCGCTCCGATCAATGATTCTACTTTTGATGTTTGTGTGGAGAAGGCGGATACCACTTATGAGGGGGCTTACGCCATGATTAATCAGGAATTTGTGAATCATTTGCCGGAACAGTATCGTTATATCAATCGGGAAGAGGATCTGGGTATTGAGGGCTTGCGCAAGGCCAAACTTTCGTATATGCCCCATCAGGTGCTGATGAAATACAGCATGTGGTCGTCCTGCTCATTGCAGGGGAAATGTGCCTGTGAGATGCGGAGCGATGATGAACTTCATGTGGAGTGGCAGACGCGTGCGCTCTGGAAACTTTGTTTTGGGGATAGTGATTCGTTTTTGGATTTGTTCTTTTCCAAGAAATACAAGCCTCAGAACAATAGCTTTATCCGTAAGGACGGCAAGGTGGTCAGCGCCTTGCAACGCTTGCCGTACTGCATGAGTTATGCGGGGCTGGATGTGGCGGTGGCTTATGTGGCCGGTGCTTCCACTTTGCCGGAGCAGCGCGGCCGCGGGCTGATGACACAGTTGCTGGCCGAAGCGCATGAGCGCATGTATCAGGAGGGTAAGGTGCTTTCTCTGTTGATTCCGGCCAATGAGGGACTAGTGGACTTTTATGCCCGTTCGGGGTATGCTTGTTGTTCCGGAGTGGAGAACACTGAGGACAGGCATTCTGTATCTTCGTTGTCTGTGTCTTGCGAAGATCCTGTGCAGATTTCGGATGAACTTCGTGAAGAGATGGCGGATTTTATGGAACAGGCTTATCGGCGCATGCCGGCAGCGGTGCTTCATGATGCGGACAACTTGCAGGTGATTTTGCAGGATCTTTCGGATAGCGGCGGTCGGGTATGGATGGCACGAAGCGAAAGCAACAACCGGCTTTGTGGGGTGTTGTTGGTCCTGCCGCAGGATAAGGGTTGGCTGGTTAAGGAATGTCTGGCTACGGACAAGACTGTAGCTGCCCGGATGAAAGAAACGGCACAAAAAGAACTCTGCCCGGAAAAGGAACTGGCCGAGGAAACATACTGCACCCAGATTAAGGTGATCCGTGTGTCTGACGCCTTGAAACTTTATGCGCGGGTGCATCCGGAGGCTGATTTTACTCTGGAAGTAACGGGGGACATCCTGTCGGGAAATGCCGCTCCTGCGACTTATCTGATTCGCGGCGGTCAATGTACCCGGCTGGAAACGTGTGGACCGGCAGACTGTCGTTATACCGTAGAAGAGCTGCCACGATTGCTCTTCGCACAGGGCGGTCCGTATATGCGGCTGATGCTGAACTGATATCCGGAGTGGGGCAGATCACTCCACTTTGTATTCAGTGAGGATGCGTTCCAGCTCCTCGGCAGTGAGGCGCAGCTGGAAGTTTCCTTTGAAGGCGATGGAGATACCGCCGGTCTCTTCGGATACGATGATGGACAGGGCGTCTGTCTCCTGGGAAATTCCCATGGCCGCACGATGGCGCAGTCCCAGTTCCTTGGGGATATTCATGCTGTGGGATACCGGGAGGATGCAGCCGGCTGCCTTGATCCGTTTGTGGCTGATGACCATGGCACCGTCGTGCAAGGGACTGTTCTTGAAGAAGATGTTCTCGATGAGGCGCTGGTTGATCTGGGCGTCAATCATTTCGCCCGAACGGATCACATCGTTCAGCGGCAATTCCCGTTCCAGCACGATCAGGGCACCGACTTTCTGCTTGCTCATACTCATGCAGGCCATGACTATTGGCATGATGTCTTCGTTGTTGGTGCTTTTTATCTTATGCTTGCCCTTGATAAAGTGCAGAATGTTGCGCACTCGTTTATGGGCACCGATGGTGTAGAAGAATTTCCGGATATCCTCCTGAAAAAGAATAATCAGTGCCAGAGCACCTACGCTGACCAGCTTGTCGAGGATAGAGCCCAGCAGCTTCATTTCCAATATCTGGGAAATGAAAATCCAGAATACCAGAAATACCAGAACACCGAAAAACACATTCAGTGAGCGTGACTCCTTCATGACTTTATAGGCATAATAAAGGATGAGGGCCACCAGAAAGATATCAATAAGATCTTTTATTCCGAAATTGAAGAACATTGGTTGTACTCTTTAATCAGTTTGATGACTTCGGTACACGCTTTTACATCGTGTACGCGTAATATATGGGCGCCTTTCAGCAGGGCCAGGGTATGCAGCACTGTGGTGCCGTTGAGTGCCTGTTGCGGGTCGGTTTCCAGCACCTTGTAAATCATGGATTTGCGCGAAACGCCTACCAGAATGGGGCATTCCAGAATGTGCAGGTCGTCCAGGTGGTGCAGCAGTTCGTAGTTGTGCTGTATGGTTTTTCCGAATCCGAAACCGGGGTCGATAATGATGTCTTTTACTCCGGCTGCTTGCAGAAAAGCTTTCTTCTTGCTGAAATACTCCAGAATCTCCTGCATGAGGTGCTCATAGTGAGGAGCCTGTTGCATGTTTTGTGGAGTGCCCTGCATGTGCATCATGATATATGGCACTTTGAGCCGGCTTATGGTGTCGAACATCTGGTCGTCCATCTCTCCGCCGGATATGTCATTGATCAAGGCTGCTCCATATTCTTCTACGCAGATCCGTGCAATCTCCGCGCGGAAGGTATCGACGGATACAGGCATCTGTGGGGCTACTTCATGAATGAGGGACAATCCTTTTCTCAGGCGTTCCATTTCTTCTTCTTGTGGGATATGGCTGGCATCGGGGCGTGAAGAATATGCTCCGATATCGATGATGTCGGCCCCCTCACGGACAATCTCCTCAATACGTGAGCAGATTTCCTGTTCGCTTTGCTTTCTGCTTGAGGAATAAAACGAATCGGGAGTGACATTGAGAATTCCCATGACGCGCGGAGTGGACAGGTCCATAATCCGGCCGTTCAGGTTGATTGTAGGCTTTATCGTTGGATTCATTTCTGTATAAACTGTCTGATAAAAAGATTTGATGTCGCAAAAGTACATAGAAATATTTTCTTTTCTGCTTCTGCAGAGGGGGTTTTTTGTGGATAATCTTTTTTTCTCGTGTAAGTTGCACTATCTTTGCGGGGTTAAAAATTAAGCACAAAATGGAAGTAGCTGCACTTTATGAAATTTTTAAGCAACATCCGAATATAACAACGGATAGTCGGAACTGCCCGGAAGGTTCTGTATTCTGGGCTTTGAAAGGGGAATCTTTTAATGGAAATGACTTCGCGGCCAAGGCCCTTGCGGCCGGTTGTGCCTATGCAGTGGTGGATGAACCCGGAGCTGCCGATCTGTCCGACGAGCGCTATTTGCTGGTTGACGATAGCCTGAAGGCTTTGCAGGAACTGGCAAACTATCACCGCCGGCAGTTTCATATTCCGGTGTTGCAGATTACCGGAACCAATGGTAAAACCACAACCAAGGAACTGATTGCGGCTGTACTGGAACGGAAATATCAGGTGTTGTTCACCCAGGGAAATCTGAATAATCACATCGGTGTGCCGCGCACCTTGCTGCGTTTGAACGCTTCGCATGAAATTGCCGTGATTGAAACCGGAGCCAATCATCCGGGGGAGATCAAATTCCTGACGGATATCGTGGAACCGGATTATGGCTTGATTACGAATGTGGGAATGGCTCATTTGGCCGGTTTCGGCTCTTTTGAAGGAGTGAAGCGTACTAAGGGCGAATTATATGACTACTTGCGGAATACCGGAAAACCAGCGTTTGTTCATTGTCCGGATGAAAACTTGCAGGAGATGGCTGCCGGTTTGAAGCAGATTCCGTATGCTACGGAGCAGGCACCGGAGAATGTGCCTCAAGGCGAACTGGTGGGATGTGATCCGTTCCTGACTTTCCGTTGGAAATATCAGGGTAATGAGTTTGTCGTGCGTACCCATCTGGTAGGTAGCTATAACCTGGCCAATATGATGGCGGCCGTAGCCGTGGGATTGCATTTCGGGGTGGATTCTCAGGATATCTGTGCAGCTCTGGCAGAGTATATTCCGTCGAATAACCGTTCACAAATGCAGGATACGGCAGAAAATCATTTGGTGGTGGATGCTTATAATGCCAACCCGACCAGCATGAAAGCGGCTATTGAAAACTTCCGTCTGATGCAGAATGAGCCGAAAATGCTGATTCTGGGTGAGATGAAGGAATTGGGTGAGGCCAGTGTCGCCGAACATCAGAAAGTGGTGGATCAGTTGGTCAGCGCCGGTTTTGATAAAGTTTGGCTTGTAGGCGGTGAGTTTGAAAAGACAGAGAACCATTTCCGTCAGTTCCATCATGTAGATGAGGTGGTCGAGGAGTTGAAACAGAACAAGCCAAAAGGCTATTATATATTAATAAAAGGAAGTAACGGTACGAAACTGTTTACTTTGCCGGAATATTTGTAGACTTTAAGAGGGGGAGCTGAAGTGCGCTCCAACAATTGGATATTAAATGAACTTCTTTAATAGGGATGAGCTCGGTATGGTGCCGGGCTCATTTCTTTTTTTAATAGCGTTGGATGTATGCTTTGAAAACGCTATCGGGATTTTTTGAAGGAGAGAATCTGCTTTTTACTCGAAAATCCTCAGGTGAGGATAAAAATAGAGAAAAACTTTTTGAAAGCGGGATAGGGTGTTTTTGCTCTTTTGTATGGGCTTTGGGGTTTCAAGGAGAACGTTTTTGTGACTGTTCTGTGATTTTTTGAAAAAAATATTCTTTTTTTTTCTGCTCTTTGATGATTTGTTAAAAGTATGTTTTACAGCATGTTATTTGGTAGATTCGGTATGTTTTTCTATCTTTGCAAAGATTTCCCCTTGAAAAATTCTTTGGAAAATATTTGGTGGGAAAGAAAAAAGTATCTACCTTTGCAACCGCAAACGAGAAACAAACGCTCCTCACAACAAACAGAGCGGATGTCTCGGAAGCGAAATGAAGAAAGAGTTCTTTGAAAGATTTACATAGACAGATAAACGTAGTACAAGAGCTGACAGTCT
>ENA-UESD01000137-UESD01000137.1-human-gut-metagenome-genome-assembly--contig:-NODE-137-length-64819-cov-122.536190_pt1 | contig 64819 bp, 80 predicted proteins | sample MGYA00242985_ERZ507986 | MGnify/ENA primary metagenome ERZ507986 (study PRJEB26167, sample SAMN06115408) | human gut metagenome | host: Homo sapiens | place: China:Guangxi | collected 2016-04-06... | reverse complement strand
TACCCGCACCATAGTCAAACGCTAAAAACAGACGTTACAAATTATGAAAAAGATCTTCATTCTCGCAATAATCCTCCTGTCGGGCACAGCGGCGGCATCGGCTCAGGAGTTCCTGACGATCAACCCCGATGTCCGCACAGCGGGTATGGCCAACGCTTCGGTAGCGACTACCGGCGGAGCTTACTCCGTATTCCAGAACGCGGCCTCGTCGCTCTTCAGCCACAACCTGTTCGAGGTGGGATTCTCCTACTCGCCCTGGATGCGCGACGTGAAAAAGGGCTACGACCTGATGGCCTTCGGCGGATTCTACTCCTTCAACCACAAACATTCGATCTCGTTCGGCACCCGTTTTTACCGGGAGCCGAAGCTCAGTCCGGACGACGAGGACTACCCTTTCATTCCCAAAGACGAGAATAATAACCCAATCGTCGGCATCGAAGCGTTCCGGCCGCTCAGCGTTTCGGCGGATCTGGCCTACAGCTATCGGATCGGCCGCTATCTGGGTCTGTCGGTGACGGCCCGCTACATCCGCTCCTCGTACGGAGAACTGTTCACGAACAACGCCCTCGGGTTCGATGTCGCGGCATACGCGCGGATTCCGCTTAACCGGATGCTCGAAGGCGCCTGGGTGAGTGCGGGTGCGAAAATCTCCGACTTCGGCTTCACGTTCGACGATTCGAATTACGACCTGCCCACCAAATTCAGTGTCGGCGGTTCGCTCTTCGCCCCGATCCGGGATTCCCATTCGCTCGAAGCTTCGGTCGATCTGGGCTACCGCTACTCTTCCTCGGAGAACAAGTCCTTCGGGATGGGCATCGGCGTGGAGTATGTGCTGATGCAGATGATCGCTGTCCGCGGCGGCTACCACGTCGCCGACAGCCACGGATACGACTACGGTACGATCGGTGCGGGACTGCGGTTCATGCATCTGGAGCTCGATTTCTCCTACCTGTTCGCCGCCAAGAAGTGCCCCTGGCGCAACACCTACCAGGTGGGAGTTGGACTTTACTTCTGATTCGGACGTCCGACGGACCAAATATTCCGGATCGCACCGGCATACAGACTCGATTCGACGAAAAAGAGTGCATTTTTCAATGCACTCTTTTTCGTTCTCTGCGATTTCGAGCTACCTCTTCTCCAACTCGTCGAGCAGCGTGCGGCAGCCGTCCTCGAGCATATCGAGCACCAGCTCGAACCCTTCATGCCCTTCGTAGTAGGGGTCTGGCACATGGGTCCATTTCGGATGTTCCCGGAAAAATTCAGACATCCTGTAAATACGGTTTCCCGCTTCACGGGAAGGGGCCAGACGATAAAGATTATGGTAATTGGTATCGTCCATCGCCACGATGCGATCGAACTCCTCGAAATCCCGCAACCGCACCTGCCGGGCCCGGTGCGTCAGCAGATACCCCCGGGCATAGGCCGCATTCCGCATGCGGGAATCGGGTTGTTCGCCGGTGTGTCCGGCATAGGTTCCGGCGGAATCCGCCTCCAACTTCTCCCCCAGCCCCCGTTTTTCGACCATTTGCCGGAAGATGCCTTCGGCCGCCGGAGAGCGGCAGATATTTCCGAGGCAAACGAACAGTATCTTATACTTATCACTCATAATCAACAAATTATAATCACAAAAAAAATCAGCTCACAGGCATTTTACAATCGATACGCTCAACAATTGTGCAAAGATACGATTAAGCCGAGCGCAAAAGCAAATTTTATTTGCATTTTGCCGAGGCGAAGTATTTACATGCGTAACCGAAATATGAAAAGCCTGCGAACAGATCGCAGGCTTTTACTATTGTATCTATCGAGCGCTACGCTTACTTCAAATACTCCCGATAAAATGCTGCTATTTCGTCGAACGGGATTATCTCCATCTTGTCGTAAAGGTCGGTATGATTGGCACCGGGTACGATGAGCAATCGTTTGTTGTCGCCTTGCAATTTCTTGAAAGCGTCCTCTCCCATATAGCGAGAATGAGCCTTCTCACCGTGTACCACCATCACTGCACTGCGAATCTCTGCGGCATAGGCAAGGATAGGTGCATTCAAAAAAGCGAGGTTGGAGGTCGCATTCCACCCCTGCGTGGAATTGAGCGAACGGGCGTGATAACCTCGGGAAGTTTTGTAATAAGCATGATAATCGCGTACAAACTGCGGCGCATCGGCCGGAACCGGATCGACCACCCCTCCTGCACGGACATACGAACCGTTCCGATAATCTTCGGTGCGCTGGGCATTGAGCCGGCGGCGCATCTCATAACGTGCGTCGGCGTTGTCCGCCTGGTCGAAATATCCGTTGGCCGTACAACGGCTGATATCGTACATAGTAGATGCGACGGTAACCTTGATGCGCGTGTCGTTAGCGGCAGCGTTGATGGCAAAACCACCCCAGCCGCATATACCGAGGATCCCGATACGTTCCGGATCCACACGGTCTTCGTTGGCGAGAAAATCGACCGCTGCGCTGAAATCTTCCGTATTGATGTCGGGCGAAGCCACGTTGCGGGGCACACCGCCGCTCTCCCCCGTGAACGACGGATCGAAAGCGATGGTAAGGAAACCGCGTTCGGCAAGCGCCTGTGCATAAAGCCCCGACGATTGTTCCTTCACGGCTCCGAACGGTCCACTTACGGCGACGGCCGACAACTTGCCGACAACCTCTTTTGGGACATACATATCGGCGGCGAGCGTTACACCGAAGCGATTTACGAAAACCACCTTGCTATGCTCGACCTTGTCGCTCTTCGGGAACGTCTTATCCCACTCCTGTACCAGTTCCAACCTTTTCATATCCATATTCGTTTTTTGGTTTGTCTGTGCAACGGCGGAAAGACCGACAAACGCCAATGCCGCCGCAATTATTCCGATTTTCATAAAACTTAATTTTATTCCGTTTTTATACTTCTCACGATACGAGCCGGATTGCCGGCCACGATTACCCCGGCAGGCACGTCCTTGGTTACGATGGCTCCGGCTCCCACGACGGCATGCTCGCCGATCGTCACGCCGGGCAATATGACAGCTCCCGCACCTATCCAGACACCGTGCCCGACGACAATGGGTTTGGCATATACGTTACGCCGAACGGCCGGTTGCTCCGGGTGGTTTTCAGTAACGAGCAGCACTCCCGGCCCTATGAACACACCGTCTTCCAGTGTAATACCGCCCCGGTCGAGGAAGGTACAACCGAAATTTATGAACACACCCCTGCCGACACGGGTAAACTTACCGAAGTTGGTATAGAACGGCGGAAACATACGTACCGATTCGTCCAATGGCTGTCCCCAAATACGGCCGAGCAGATCCCTTATCTCTTCCGGTGTATGGTAACCGCTATTGAGTTGAGCCACCAACTTCATCGTCTTCTCGAATTCTGCATAGAGCGACGGATATTCAGGGTCGGTATCGAAAATCAATTCCCCCGCCCTCATTCTTTCCAATATATTCATACGATTCATATTTTTTACAAGGCAAAGTTACACAGGCCCCACTTGCCGGTCAGTATATGAATTACGGAATCTATAACCCGAATTACGGATTTCCCGACTCTCTGTCGTTCGGAATGAAAAGACTCTTTGCGGCTCGACCACACCCCTGTTATGGATCGTATTTATCCCTCGATCCGCAAACATCGAAAACCCGCGATATTCGACTCGCTGTCCCACTCGGGATTTTTCTCCTCAAAAACACCGAAAAATCATCCGATCAGGCAGAATTACCTGCGCTGAACACACAAAATGATTTTTTGGAATACGAATTGCTTGTATTTTTTCAATCGGAATTAGTTATACATATGGAAAATAAACTGCAAACCTGGTTCAAAAGCCACGAAGGAGCCGATTGGGCGATTCTCTATCTGCGTCTGTTCATCGGTACGATCATTCTCCTGCATAACGTAGGCAAAATGCAGGCCTACAATGAAATTATCAACTATTACCCGTCGTGGGGAATATTCGGCAGCGCTTTCATTTTCGTTGCGATCGCCACGATCGAAGTGTTGTGCGCCATTTCGCTCATGCTGGGCTACAAAGTCCGCCTGTCCGCCGCGATCATGGCCGCCAGTCTGCTCATCTCGCTGTTATTCCTCTTCCCCGGCAAAGGATTCGGAACCTCCGAACTGCTGTTCGTCTATCTGGGAATCCAGGTAGCCCTGGTAATTTCGGGCGGCGGAGTCTATTCGCTCGACGCCCTGGCTTCGGCCAAAAGAGCGAAGTCTCAACGAACCCGCAACTCTTCCCGACGAATAGAAGATTCAACAAAAAAATAATTTCGTATCTTTGCGCCTACCAATCTCCTAAAATGTAATAAGTATGAAACTGAAACTATGGCTTCTTTTACTGCCGTTGCTTGGTATGTCGGTTGCCGTATCCGCACAGTCGTCTCTTCCCCGCAAGGTATCCGACGTTACGTTACTCGATCTGAACGGCGACCCTACGCAGCTCCCTTACTGGGGTGAGAAAAACCTGATGATCTTCTATATCGACCCCGACCACCACAAACAGAACGAGGATTTCACAACGGATATGGAGGAAAATCACCGGGTGGAAGGCGAAAACCTGTTCGGTTTCGGGGTAATGAACCTGAAAGACGCTCCGATGATTCCCAACGGTATGGCTCGCAACATGGCTCGCAAACGCACAGCCTCCAACGGCGCTACGGTACTGGCCGATCAAAACAATACCCTGCGCGATGCCTGGCAATTGGGCGACTGCAACAATATGTTCGTCCTGCTGCTGGTCAGCAAGGAGGGCGACCTGGTGTTTATGCGCAAGGGTCCTCTCTCCGATGCCGATAAAAAAGAGTTTTATCAAGTCGTACAGAAGTACAGATAAGACTTCTCCATGTCGAAATTCCTGACGGTCTTTTGCGGATTGCTACTCTTCGCATCGCCTCTGTATGCACAAGATAATAAGGTGTATATCGGAGAAAACGATACGATTCGGTATAGTTACACCCCGTTGCAGACGGATTCGATCCCTGCATCACAGCCGTCGGACACCCTGGCCGCCGCCCCGAAGAAAAAATCGTTCTGGCGGCGGCTTATCGATTACTTCGGAGAGTCGAGCACGGACAAAACTTTCGAAAAAAAGATCGACTTCACCTTCATCGGAGGGCCGAGTTATTCGAAAGACACTCAATTCAGCCTCGCGGTTATGGCTGCAGGTCTTTACCGCCTTGACCGCACGGATTCACTGACACCGCCGTCGGACATCACGGCATTCATCACGGGCGGTACGACAGGATTCTACATGGTGGGAATCAACGGTAACAACATATTCAGCCACAATCGCCACCGAATTTCGTACAAGCTCTCCTTCTACTCGCAGCCGACCGACTACTGGGGTATCGGCTATTCGGCCGGAGCGAATAATCCCAAAGGGTCGTACGTCGAAAAACGCTACGATGTGGACGTAAGATACCTCTATCAGGTCGTACCCAATATGTTCATCGGCGCCTCTGTCAATTTCCGCAACAGCCGGGGCATCAAGTTCACCCGGCCGGAATATATCGAGGGCCAAAACCCGGAGAACACGACTACGGGCATCGGTGCGATCGTGGAGTACGATACAAGGGATTTCATTCCAAATCCCTACAAGGGACTTTATTTAAGTCTGAAGGGAACCTGGCGGCCGGATTTTCTCGGGTCGAACGCCAAATCGCTCTGGCAGGCGATATTCACGGCGAACAGTTATCATCGGGTATGGAAAGGCGGTATCGTAGCCACCGAGCTGTACGGCGAATTCAATGCCTCGGGCACACCCTGGCTGATGAAAGCCCGCCTGGGTGGTTCGAAGCGTATGCGCGGCTACTACGAAGGACAATACAACGACAACGATATGATTACCCTCCAGGTCGAACTCCGGCAGAATATCTGGCGACGTATCGGCTGTGTCGTATGGGGCGGTGCGGGTAACGTATTTCCCTCGTTCGAAAAGTTCAAATGGGGGTACACCCTCCCCAACTACGGCATAGGCCTGCGGTGGGAATTCAAAAAACGGATCAATATCCGAGTAGATTACGGATTCGGCAAGCACACGAGCGGATTCCTGTTCAATATCAACGAAGCGTTCTGAAAGATATGGCAGTTCACGAAAAAAAAGAGAGTTTCAAGGAGCATAACGACAGAGGGTCCATCCTGCTGGCGTTCTACTTCGTTCTCACGCTGCTTATCCCCAACCTCGTATTACTATATACGGAGCCGTACTCCATCTGGTCGGCCGAAGCATCGCTCTTTATCCCGATGGGTTTCTACCTGATGTGGAGCGCCGTGCTGAAACGCTCCGGCATCATGATCTGGCTGGCCTTTCCGCTCGTCGTCCTCGCCGCCTTCCAAATCGTACTGCTCTACCTGTTCGGCAATTCGATCATCGCAACGGATATGTTCACCAACCTGCTGACGACCAATCCGGAAGAGGCTGGCGAGCTGCTCTCAAACATCTATCCATCGATCATCATCGTCTGCGCCATCTATCTGCCGCTACTCTGGTTCGCCTCACGCGACATCGGACAAAGGCACTGTCTTTCGAAAACAGCCCGCAAGAATATCGCCCTGATCGGACTCTCGTCCTTCATTCTCGGAGGGTTGTTCCTGGCCCCGGCCTATAAAGTGAGCGAAGACAAGCGGGTATTGAAAACCGACATTTTTCCGGTCAATGTTTTCTATAATATCGGTCTTTGCGGTTCGGAGTTCCGCAAGATGTACCGTTTCGAACACACCTCGGAGGATTTCACATACCATGCACGGCGCACGGCCGAGGCTTCCAAACGCGAGATTTACGTCTATGTAATCGGAGAAGCATCCCGAGCCGCCAACTGGCAACTGTACGGTTACCACAGGGAAACGAATCCCTGTCTGACCCGCACAGAGGGTCTGGTCGTATTCCGGAATACAGTCACACAGAGCAATACCACGCACAAAAGTGTGCCCTTGATTCTTTCGTCGGTAAAAACCGATCAACACGAAGAACTATACCGTCGCAAGGGGCTTCCGGCACTCTTCAAGGAGACTGGTTTCAAAACCTGGTTTCTTTCCAACCAGCGCCCCCAGGGAGCCATGATCGACAAGTTGGCCAAGGATGCAGACAGCCTGGTGTACCTTCCGGAGCCACGTTACGATATGCAACTGCTGGAAGCGATGAAACGGGTTATCGCCGAAGACCCGGAGCACGACCTGCTCATCATCCTGCACTGTTACGGCTCTCATTTCACCTATCACCAACGATACCCCCGTGAATTCGCCCGCTTCCTGCCGGACGACAACGTGGCCATCAACCGAAAGAACGTCGAGAAACTCGTCAATGCCTACGACAATTCGATCTACTATACGGACCACTTCCTCTCGCAGACGATCGAATATCTCCGCTCGCTCGAAAACGACTGCTCGGCGCTGCTCTACTGTGCCGATCACGGCGAAGATATTCTCGACGACGAACGGGAGCGCTTCTTGCACGCCTCCCCTACGACGACTTTTTATCAGCTCTATGTCGCCAATCTGGGATGGTTTTCGCCGGAATATCGACGGGAATTCCCGGAAAAAGTCGAAGCGGCCCGCAACAACGAATCCGCACCGGCCACAACCCACTCCATGTTTCAAAGCATGGCCGATATCGCTTCGATCGAAGGCGACTTCATCGATCCGGCCTACTCGTTGGTCAGTCCGACATTCGACTACCGGGCACCGCGCCGCTATCTGAACGATCACAACCTGGCCGTTCCTTTCCCGAAAACCGGCCTGTCGGATGAAGACCTCGAAAATTTCCGCCGGCACGGTATCGATTTAAGCTACTAAAAAACAGACGCAATCTTTTCGATATTCCGGAGATTCCTCTGTATCGCATACCGAATTTTCTGCCGGTTACGGTCTGCTCCTGTTCGAACAGTGAAGAATTATATAAATTATATGTTATTATGGGAATGCAGCACGCCAAATTTCCTCAAACAGGGGGGGGGTAGCATTACAAACACGGTCACAGGCCGAATAATCGGATAGTACATCGAAAGATATAATTGCCAAGTTGTACACCCATAACAAAGGGCCGCATGTATCCCATGCGACCCTTCATTTTCAAAAAAGTAATAAACTTATTTCGAAGCTTCGACGGAAACCTTCCGGAACTCCTTCATCAGCTTGCTCAATTCCAGAGCGGCCTTGCGTGCACGGGTTCCGGCAGCCTTGTTCCCTTTTTCTACCTGAGCGTTAGCGTTACTTACGAATACTTCGTACTCGGCATTGATTTTTTCGACTAAATTTTTCATAATACGTAAATAATTTGGATGTATGACGCAAAGATATAAAAAAATTTTAATTCCCAATTTTTTCTCCCAAAAAAAGCGGCGCATCTGGAAAAATAGCCCGAAAAACCCTGCAGGGCCGGATTATCCCCATATATAGGGATGCCCGGTCCTGAAATATTTGCGTATCTTTGCCCTGTAATTTCAACAAAAAAACATGCGTTTATCGGATTTGAAAACAGGCGAATCGGCCACGATTCTCAAAGTGCTCGGACACGGCGGTTTCCGCCGCCGGATCATGGAGATGGGGTTCGTACGCGGCAAAAAAGTCGAAGTAGTTCTCAATGCCCCGTTGCACGACCCGATCGTTTACAGGATCATGGATTATGAAGTTTCGCTGCGTCGCAGCGAAGCACAGATGGTCGTAGTCATCACTAACGAAGAAGCCGAAGGCCTGATAAGCGGAGAATACAACGGGACACGCGAAGGCGACCAGCTCCATGAGGTCATCGCCCAAAGCTCAAAACGGATCAACGTCGCACTGGTGGGCAACCCGAACAGCGGCAAGACCTCGCTGTTCAACGCTATTTCGGGAAGCCACGAACACGTCGGCAATTACAGCGGCGTCACGGTGGACGCCAAGCGGGGGCACTATAACTACAAAGGCTACCGCTTCGAAATCACCGACCTGCCGGGCACCTACGCACTCACCGCTTATTCGCCCGAAGAGCTTTACGTACGCCGCCACCTGGCGGAACATACGCCGGACGTAATTATCAACGCCGTCGTGGCTTCGAATCTGGAACGCAACCTCTACCTCACTACCGAACTCATCGACCTGAACCCTCGCATGGTCGTCGCGCTCAACATGTACGACGAGCTGGAAGCAAGCGGCGCCAAACTCGACTACGACAGTTTGGGACGGATGATGGGAGTGCCGATGGTGCCGGTCGTCGCCCGTCATGGACGGGGCATCGAAGCCTTGCTGGACACGGTGATCGCCGTCTATGAGAACGAGGACGACCGTGTGCGTCACATTCATATCAACCAGGGGCCGGTTATCGAAGAGAGCCTGCGGACGATCGCCGGAGCCTTGAAGGAATCCGGAGAGCTGCCTCCGCAATTCCCGCCGCGTTATATCGCTATGAAACTGCTCGAGGAAGACAGTTATATAAAGGACCGGCTGAAACACCATCCGAACTACCCCGCATGGGAGGAGACGAGCAAGCGGGAAGCGCAACGGATCACCAACCTGTTGGATGAAGACGTGGAGACGGCTTTCGCCGATCAGAAATACGGATTCATCTCCGGGGCCCTGCGGGAGACCTATACTCCGGGCAAGAAAGAACAGACGCAAGTAACGAAGATCATCGACGCTTTCGTGACCCACAAACTCTGGGGTTTTCCGATCTTTTTCTTCCTAATGTGGCTGATGTTTTACTGCACGTTCAACCTGGGAGCTTATCCCCAGGAGTGGATCGAGCAACTGGTCGGACTGATCGGTCAGGGCGTGGATGCCTGGATGCCGGACGGAGCGTTGAAAGACCTGCTCGTGGACGGCGTAATCGGCGGCGTGGGAAGCGTCATCGTGTTCCTGCCGAATATCATGATCCTATACCTGTTCATCGCTTTCATGGAGGATTCGGGCTACCTGGCTCGCGCAGCCTTCATCATGGACCGGATCATGCACCGCATAGGACTGCACGGCAAGTCGTTCATTCCGCTCATCATGGGTTTCGGTTGCAACGTACCGGCCATCATGGCCACGCGCACGATCGAAAGCCGCAGCAGCCGGCTCATCACCGTACTGCTCGTCCCCTTCATGTCGTGCAGCGCCCGCATTCCTATCTATATCCTGCTGATCGGCACGTTCTTCGCCGCTTACGCCAGTTGGGTGATGCTCGGACTGTATCTGCTGGGAATCGTCGTGGCTGTCATCACGGCCCGGCTGATGCGCCGTTATCTGTTCAAGAAGGACGAAACGCCGTTCGTCATGGAGCTACCGCCCTATCGGGTCCCGACGATGCGGGCCACGCTGTCGCACATGTGGGATCGCTGCGCGCAATATCTGCGCAAGATGGGCGGACTGATTCTGGTCGCTTCGGTAGCTGTCTGGTTCTTGAGTTATTATCCGACGCCGGACGCAGCCGCCCCGGCAGAAACGACGGAGGAACATTATGAAAATTCCTACCTGGGACAGGTCGGGCAGGCATGTTCGCCCGTATTCGAACCGCTCGGCCTGAACTGGAAAGCCAGCATCGCTATTCTCACGGGCCTGCCGGCCAAGGAGATCGTCGTCAGCACGCTCGGCGTGCTCTATTCGGAACAGGGAGACGCCCCGGAAGCCGAACTCGACTCTCCGGCCCTCTCCCAGCGGTTGGTCGCAAGCGGGGATTTCACCCCGGCATCGGCCCTCGCTTTTCTGGTCTTCATCCTGCTTTACCTGCCCTGCATCGCCACCATCGTAGCAATCGCCGCAGAGATCGGCTGGCGCTGGGCCTGCATTTCGGTCCTGTACAATACGGTTTTGGCATGGATAATGGCTTATCTGACGTATCACCTTTTCTCTTGGTTATAATATGACGGACTGGCAAAATATCGCTGTAATAGGGATCGGTATCCTCGTTCTCGGATTCAGTGTCCGCTGGATTGTACGGATTATCCGACATCGAGAGGAAGGCGGATGTTCATGTTGTTCGAAAACCGAATGTCCGCATTGCAAAACGAAAGATCCCCAAAAGAGATGACATACACGAAAACAGCGCTGTAATCTTTACTTTGATTACAGCGCTGTTTGATTAAAACCCCAAAAAATTCAAAATCGTTATCTAATTATATATTTCAACGTACCATTTCCTGCGGTCGTTCATTGTGGCTACGGGCCGCGTTTACAATTCTACCTTCCCCTGAATTCCATTTCCCCGGAGTGCATGCCAAAAACAGATATAATCACATATAAACATACTCTACCATATGCCTCTGATTTTAGCGGGAATCACCAATCTGCAAGCCGTCATTCGATGCTGAACTTCCGCCCTTTCCTACCCCGGAAGGGGTTTCGACTTTTTCCCGAAGCACATCGGCCGATTTCAAGTCGGATCAGGTCGATAGGTCGAAAATATATATAATCAAATATTTTCCCATAAATATTTGGAAATTCGCTGTTTTTCGCTTAATTTAGAGATAGCAAAATCCGGAAAATAGAGCTGAAAATATCGAAATTAACCCTCCCATCAAAAAACTGGCCCGATTTTCCGATGCAGGATTACAACCCTTCTGCAATATTTGCGACAACTCCCGCAGTCGTGCTGCGGGAGTTGGTATTGTTACATAAGCCCCGATCGGGGCCGCGTCGTAGAGTTCTACAACGCGAACAGAATGAATATCTGAGCCGTAAGCACCCGTAGGAACATCACGACGGGATAAACCGTCGAATAGCTCAAGGCAGGCATATCGTTACCTGCCGTGCCGTTGGCATAAGCCAGCGCCGGAGGGTCGGTCATACTGCCGGCCATAAGTCCCATGAGCGTATAGTAATTCATCTTCAGCCGGGCGCGGGCGAAAATGCCGACCAACAACAGCGGGATCACCGTAATCAGCGCACCGTATCCGATCCAGCGGTAACCGCCGCCGGCGATCGCATCAATGAACCCGTCTCCTGCCCCCAAACCGACTGCCGCGAGGAAGAGCGCAATGCCCACTTCGCGCAACATCAAGTTGGCACTCATGGTAGTATAGGTCACCAAATGGAACCGGGGACCGAAGCGGCCGAGCAACAGCGCCACGATCAACGGACCACCTGCCAAACCCAGCTTAACGGGCTGCGGCACGTTCAACAACGGAATGGAACCCAACAGAACACCGAGCGCGATACCGACGAAGATCGTCACCAGATTCGGCTCACGGAGTTTTTTGAGCGAATTACCCAATACGGCGGCGACCTTCTCGATCGCATTCTCCGGCCCCACGACCATCACGCGATCGCCGATCTGAAGCTGCATTCCCTGATAGGGAATCAGATCGACTCCGGCACGATTGACACGCGTAATGTTGATGCCGTAGCGGGTTCTCAAGCGAAGATCGGCGAAAGTCTTGCCGTTGATCTCCGGCTTGGTAATCAGAATACGACGCGAAACCAGCTTCGAATCCGGCGTATCCCACTCCTTCTCCCCCATTTCGATCCGATTACCGATGAAAGCCGTCACCGCTTCGCAATCTTCGGATGCACAGACGACCAATACCTTATCCCCGAGCGAAATAATACTGTTGCTGTCCGCCAATACGATCGTACCGTCGGGATGAGCGATCCGGGAAATAACGAATTTCCGATTGATCAACTCATTGACATAGGAGATGTCGTGTCCGCTCAACATCTTGTTCGTACACTCGATCGAAACGATTTCGGCCATCTTGTGTTCTGCGGAAATCGCAGCGAGCGCCTCATCCTCCTTCCCGAATTTCACCCGCAGAGCATAACGGATGAAGATCATCGAGAAAATGATACCGATCACGCCCAGCGGATAAGCTACGGCATAGCCCAGGGCAATACTGGGGTCTTCGACTCCCGAAGCGTCCGCATAAGCCTGCTGTGCTGCACCCAGTCCCGGCGTGTTGGTCACCGCACCCGAAAGGATGCCGACCATCGTGGGAATCGGCGTACCCGATACCAAATGAATCACGTACGCCACGCCTACCCCGAGCAAAACGATCGTCGAAGCCAGGCAGACGAGCGTCAGCCCGCCATGCTTGAACGAAGCGAAGAAACCCGGGCCGACCTGCATACCGATTGAAAAAACAAAAAGGATCAGACCGAACTCCTGGATGAAATGACGTACTTCGGCCGGGATTCCCATACCGAAATGCGCGGCGATGATGCCGACGAACAAAATCCAGGTGATACCGAGCGAGATACCGCAAACCTTGACTTTGCCCAACAGAATACCTGCGGTAATCACCAATGCGAGCGTGAATACGGTGTGGGCTATCCCGCCACCGACAAATAAAGAGTAGAGCCAATCCATACCATTGATTTTAATAAAATGGCGCGAAACATACCGCGCATTGCGTCCGGAACGGACATCGCCGCATCCGAGCGTTACGCTTCCGCCCGAAAAAATTTTTGCAAAGGTAATCCTTTTTCCGGAAGACAAAAAATCAGTAGAGGAATTTCTCGATCACCGGCAGCAGCAGGGCCGTCATGATCCCCATCAGTGCCATAGCCAAACCGCTGAGCGCCCCTTCCAGCGCACCGATTTCGATCGCACGGGCCGTTCCGATGCCATGCGCCGCAGACCCCAGCGCGAATCCCTGTGCCATAGGATCCGTGACCCCGCAACGCCGAAGCAGCCAGGGACCGACGAGACTGCCGAAAATACCGACACAAAAGACGACGACCGAGGTGATCGTAATGATGCCGCCGAGCGGTTCCGCAACCGATACGGCGATCGGCACCGTCACGGATTTCGGAGCAAGCGAAGTTTGCAAAATCCGATCCGCTCCCAGCATACGCGCCAGATAAACCACACTAAGAACTCCGACCACGCAGCCGACGACGACCGACACGAGAATCGGTAGCAACCGTCCCCGCATATGCTCGAGTTGTTCGTACATCAGATAACCCAGAGCCACGACCGAAAGTCCCAGTCCGAAATTGAGCAACTCGGTCGAACGACGGTAATGCTCGTAACCGATACCGAAAAGTTTCAGATAAAGGATCATCGCCACGAAACCGAGCAGCACGGGGTGCAGCAGGGCGAACTTGGTTCGACTGTATAACGCACTCCCCAGGCAATAAAAGCCGACCGTGAGGGTCAGCAACACCAGATCCGATCCGACGAACTGCTCCATCACGCCTTTTTATTCAGTTTTTGAAAAACCCTTCCGACGCAGACCAGCACCAACATCGTACTCACTCCGCCCGAAATAACGATCGCCCAAAAATTATCGAGCAGGACTTCGTAGGATACCATCAACCCCACCCCGTACGGGATGAAAAACAGGGCCATAGCGCCCAGCAGAAAACGAGCGGCGGGCCGGATCATCTCCGCATCCACGATATGCAGGCAGAGAGAAGCGAACAGCAGGATCATACCGACGATACTCCCCGGCAGATACCCGCCGATAAGCAGACTGACGCCGTTCCCCAGCGCCCAGCAAAAAAGAATATAGAAAAGTCCTGCCAGCACGTGGCAAAGATACGAATAAGCCGAGCGCAAAAGCAAATTTTATTTGCATTTTGCCGAGGCGAAGTATCTAAGACGAAGTCAAAGATTACGAATAAGCCGAGCGCAAAAGCAAATTTTTATTTGCATTTTGCCGAGGCGAAGTATCTAAGACGAAGTCAAAGATTACGAATAAGCCGAGTGCAAAAGCAAATTTTTATTTGCATTTTGCCGAGGCGGAGTATCTGAAACCGAGTTAAAAATACGAATTTATCCGTATCGGAGTACTGCTCCGGATTACAAAGAACCCGCAAAAGATCGGAACACGACGCATCCGATTTACGACAGACTCATGGATCTCTGTATCCGGAACTGCGGGATACCCCGCCCGATCAAAGAATTCCTCGAAATACCGATAAAAATCGAACATTGCGAAGTATTCCCCCTCCGACCGAGTGCTGCTGAAGTCTGAAAAGCGGGATGAAGCTTTGCAAAGTAAGATGCCCCGCATACAAAAAGCGACGTTCCGGAAAACCGGAACGTCGCCGAATGTGGAGGTGGCGGGAGCATACAAATATTAACGAAAATTATTAAATAATGTCAAATATCACATACATAGCAAAGTAACAAGATAAAACATCAATGATATATGTCATTTTATCTATGTTTTTTAGTACAACAAATACAACAACTGTGATATGCGTACGAATTAAGAGAGGGAGATGATTTTACACTAAACAATTATTGATGAATAATAATTTAGTTGTAAAAATTGCGTAATGTGCCGAAGTCTTTCATCTTTGCCTCTGAACCTATGAAGATATAGGAAGCAGATCCAGACGAAATAACATGGCAAATGCAAAAAAGCTGACGATCAAACAGGAGAAGTTTTGCAACAAGTACCTCGAATACGGTAACGCTTCCGAGGCGTATCGCTTTGCATACGACTGTTCCCGAATGACAGACAAATCTATCTGGGAAAAAGCGTCGTCACTTCTTGCAGACGTCAAGGTTGCGGCAAGGGTGAAAGAACTTCAAACTCAATTATCGAAGAAAGAACTAATTACCAAAGAGGAAATCGTCCGGCTCAATCTCTCGATTATCAATGCTGACATACTTGATTTCGTCAATGCCGATATGGTTGAAGAAAATACCGAGTTCGGTATCCGGCAAGTTTCGTCCATTACATTTCAAGACCTGAAATCACTTCCTCCCGAGAAGCGACGTTTGATCCAATCCATAAAAATCGACCGATCGGGATGTCCCGTCGTAGAATTGATGGACAAGAGCAAAGCCATCGAAACCATCAATCGCATGCTCGGATATAATGCACCGGATAAAACAGAACATACAGGGAAAGACGGCAATTCCATTGAGATCAATACCACTATGGACTACTCCGGATTATCCAATGCCGACCTACTCGCAGCGCACGCCCTAATCCATAAAGCAACCAATGGTAAATCCGATAAATAAACTTATCGCAGACCAAGTTAAAATCGAATGCGAAATGTTCCGTAGGGGAATTTTCGACTTTATTACCTTGTCGGAACGAGGGCATCATGTCAAACAGGAAGAAGCGCTGTGCATCCTTACCGATAAAACCCATACGGAATTTCTATACGGCGGAGCCGCCGGAGGCGCAAAATCGTGGACAGGTTGTACTTGGTTAGTCTTTATGTCACTATGCTATCCAGGGACAAAATGGTTTATCGGGCGCGAAGAGTTAAAGCGCCTTCGAGAATCTACGCTTATCACCTTCTTCAAGGTGTGTACCCAATACGGTATAAAGCGCGACAAAGATTTCAAATATAACGGACAAGACCACTACATTCAATTTGCCAATAACAGCAGGATTGACCTGCTCGATCTGCGTTATCTCCCTTCCGATCCGCTCTATGAGCGCTATGGTTCAGTGGAATACACCGGAGGATGGATTGAGGAAGGAGGCGAAGTAAACTTTGGAGCTTACGACACACTCAAAACCCGCATCGGGCGTCATTTGAACGACAAATACGGAATCCTACGCAAACTGTTCATTTCTTGTAATCCGAAAAAGAACTGGATGCACTCAACATTCTACAAACCAGCGAAAGCTGGGACGCTCCCGGGCCACCAAATATACCTTGCCGCACTTGTACAAGACAATCCATTCATTGAAAAGGATTATATAGAAGCATTGAAATCTACCACCGATAAGGTCAAAAAGGAGCGATTGCTGAAGGGAAACTGGGACTATGACGACAATCCAAATGCCCTATGTTCCTATGATAATATTCGTGAGATATTCTATCCTAAAATTCACACCCGTACCGGCATCAAATACATCACGGCGGATATTGCCCGCTTTGGTTCCGACCGGGCGCGAATCCTCGTATGGGATGGCTGGGCGATCATCGAACAGGTGTCGTTCGACCGAAGCGCCACTACGGAAATAGCCGCCTGCATCGAATCATTGGCCGCCAAACACCGCATCCCCCGCTATCGGATCATCGCTGACGAAGACGGAGTGGGCGGCGGAGTGGTCGATATGTGCCGGATTAGCGGATTCGTCAATAACTCGCAATGTCTCAACGGAGAAAATTTCTCGAACCTCCAGACGCAATGCGGATACAAGCTGGCCAATAAGATCAACTCTTTTGCTATATCCTTCGACTGCGAACTGTCGGATGGTCAAAAAGACGAGATTACCGAAGAATTAGAACAACTCCAGACCTGGAATGTGGACAACGATCGCAAACTGTTCCTGAAACCCAAAGACGAAATCAAACAGGACATCGGACGCTCTCCCGACTGGAGGGATGCGCTACTGATGCGGGTATGGTTCGACTACAAACAAATAATTCCGCTTTCAAAAGAAGATTTAGGACTATAAAATATGACAACGATCAAACAAATCACTCAAGCCCTCTCCAATCAATTCAACGCGGTTTTGGGGCGCAAACAGAAGTTCGTCGAGCTCATACAGAACGGCGACATCTCCCGGTTGTTGAGTAAAATGACGACCTGCAACGATAAAATCACCAAAGCTCTTGCAGAATACGATCCTACGAAACACGAAGTGACTAAACGCCCGAATCGTCATCGAAAAGGCAAACCGGACATCATCACAGCTAAATTACCCATCCCATTCCAAAAAGTCATTAACCTACAAGCCACGGCTTTCCTGTTCGGCTCTCCTATCCAGTTCTCAGATATTTCAGATGTAATAGAAACCAGTATCAATGGAGAACTTAATCGAAAAAGCAAAGCAGAAGATGCCTACAGTCGTTTTCTACAAATATTAAAAGATACCCGCTTTGATTCCAATATCCGTGAGTGTAAAATGAAAGCCGGGTCAGAAACACTTTGTGCTAAACTATATCATCTTTACCTATCAACCAATGGCGAAATTCAGGTAATGGTAAAGATACTCGCAAAATCGCTCGGGGACGACATATACTACAAATTCGACGATTTCGGACGGCTAATGCTATTTATCCGCCAATTCACCATACAAGACGACGAGGGAAACGACGAGATTCATTGTGACATTTATACAGATGAAACTATCTTTCGTTGTACACAAAAGGCAATCGGGTGGGAAGTCCTCCCGGAAAAGAACTTTATCGGGAAAATCCCGGTTTTACTTTACAGACAGGAGCCAGAATGGGCAGATGTTCAAAAACTAATCGAACGTCGGGAAGATATTCAGTGCAGGGACGCTGATATGAACGATTACTTTGCCAATCCCAAAGTGGTAGGGGAAGGCATTGTGGATGGCTCCCTCAATCCCGACGATCCGGCACAAATCATCCAAACACAAAACAATGGAAAAGTCTATTATCTGACATACGATTCTGCTCCCGAAAATCGGAAACGGGAATGCGACACACTCGATTCATTCATTTATGGCATGACCTGTTCCGTAAATCCAGCATCGGATGTCATTAAGGAAATGAAAATTCCGAGCGGTGTAAGCTGGGAATATATGTTCTTTTTTCCGATGTTAAAGGCAAAAAACTACCAAGACTACTACGGAGCAATGATTGATCGGGAAATTAATGTGGTAAAAGCTGTCATCGGTGTACTTTATCCTGAATTAAAGCTCAACGGGCAGCTCGAAGCACTCAAAATCGGCTACCAGTTCTCGACACCTATGCCGGACAATGTTTCAGACACGCTCGACATTATCCAAAAATCCATTAACACCGGAACAATGAGCCAAGAAACCGCCATTTACCAAAATCCACGTATCAAAGATCCAAAAATAGAGATAGAGCGGCTGAAATCGGAAAAAGGTCATCGGATATAGATATACCAGATAATCAAAAGAAAAATTTAGAATCTTTAGCCGAAAAATAGTCAATTATCGGCGAGAATTATTCTCCTCTTTTTATCGAATTTTTCCTTAAAATAATTTGCATAATGTGCCGAACATACTGACTTTTGTCGCAGAGGCTGTGAAGTCGCAGCCCACCAGTTGCAGAACGATATAACCTTCATGTAATTGTTAGTGGGTCTGTTGGCGTCGGCTGACAGACCTTTTTTGTGCGAATATGATGATTTATTCGAAACCATATAGAACGAAAAAACATGAAAGAAAAACTTCTCGCACTACTCAAAACCAAATTTGTTGGGGTTGATAGTGCAATCCTCGACCGAATCGCAACGAATAAGGCCGAGGCTATGACGGATGAAGCCCAATTACCAGCCATCGTAGAGGGGATTGGATTTCAAGACGTGTTACAAAGCTACGGAGACTACCGTGCAGGGGATGCCACACAGACCGCAGTACGCAACTACGAGAAGAAGCATAACCTCAAAAACGGAAAGTCCGTAATCCCTGCGCCCGGGGGCGGAGAGCAGCAACTCGAACCCGGAAACAAGAATAATTCCCAGACTTTCGATCCCGAGGCATTTGAGGAACGGATAAAATCTTTTATCCAAAACACCATGAAGCCCTATACGGAGAAAATCGAGGGATTCGAAGCAGCGCAGACGCAGGCACAACGAGCTGCGACAATCCGTGAAAAGGCCCACGCGCTGGGACTTGACGATGACACGCTTTCCATCATCAAAATCGACGACAATGACGACGTAGATCAGGTTCTTTCGAAAGCGGCCAAAATGTTCGTCAAGAGTGGAATCGGGGTAACACCGCCTCTCTTCGGAGGCGGAGAAAGTGGAGATAAAATGTCTGCGGCAATGGCAGCCCGACTGGATCGCAAGAAGGCTGCCGAGGATTACAAAACTTCGGCGATCAAAGGTCTAAATTAAAAAACAATCGACATGAGTTGGCAAAACAAATTCTATGATGCCCCCGAACCCGACAAGGTGGTGTTCGAGGTCGTATTTTCCGAAAAAGAAGGTGGCGGTACCGTCGATGTAACCGAGCTCGACGGAGATCTGCCGGCCGGTTCCGTTGTGGGACTGGCAACCGGTAACATCTACAAACCGATTAAAGGTGCAACACTCGTGAAAGCCATCGGAGCTGAAGACACTAACATCGAAATCGCCAAAGGCTCCGGTTTCAAGCAAGGTGAGTTCATCGCTTTCGGTGGAAAAGCTGTCGCCATCACTGCGATCAACAGCTCAGACGCATCGAAGGATGTACTAACGACCGCAGCATTCGGCACAACCGTCGCTATCGGGGCAAAAGGTTACCAGGCAAAATCAGCGAAAGCGTCGGGTGCTGAAGCCATTTACACCCCAGCCTATCTGACGGGGAACAAGCTCGAAGGCAGTACGGTAAACAATTTCGTACGTCTTGTTAATGGAGCAAGTGTCCGTGCCGTGACGACCAATATCGCTCCCGAAATTCTCGCAAATCTCAAATCCATTAATCTCGTTTAACTATGGCAGACATGAGAAAACCCCTTTTCGACCTTTCGCAGGTCGATATGCAGGCCGAATTGAACTCGTACATGCCGGGGTCCGGTCTGGCATGGCCGACGCTGTTTCCCCTGCGTTACACCCCGACACTCGACATCAAGTCTCTTGAAGGGAACGACGGAATCCCCGTGAGTGCAGACGTGATCGCGTTCAACGCGAAGGCGCCGCAAAAAACACGCAAAACCATCGGCACTTGGAGCGGACAAGTTGCGAAAGTCGCAATTTCTCGCCAAAAAGACGAGAAACAGATCAAAGAGTATCAAATCCTCCGCAGCTATGCGCAGTCAAGCGGCAACCCCAATGTAGCACTGCAACTCGTAGATATGGTCTATGAAGACGTACAATTCTGCTACGAAGGTGTGAACTATCTCGCCGAAGACCTGGACCTTCAAGTCGGATCGAAATCTGCCATCGTGCTGAAAACCGAGAACAACAACGACGTGGTGACGCAGAACGCGCTAAACTTCAACATCCCTTCGGCACACAAAACCGGCGTGAAAAACAAGTGGAGCGCATCGTCTGACAGCGATCCGCTCGGTGACATCATCGCCGGGCAGAAAGCCATCCAGAAAGAAGGATTCAGCCGTCCCATGTACGCTATCATGGAACAAGCGGCTTTCGACAAACTGCTGATGAGCGAAAAGACCGTCAAACGGGTTTCGCCTGTCGTCCTCACTGCGACGGGCCTGGCAAGCAGCGACACGCTCACAATCGACCTCGTGAATACCTACATGCGTTCAAAAGGGTATCCGCAGATCATCGTGATCGACTCCTACGTCAAGCGGGAGGCACGCGACGGCAGTCAGACGACCTACAAGCCGTGGGCGGAGAATGTCGCCGTGCTGTCGCCGACACCGCAGCTCGGCTGGACCTGGTGGAGCGACGTCCCGCAGGTTTCGGACACCGATGCACTGCAAGCATACCGCGAGAACGTGAAGATCACGCGCTATTCGGAGCTGAACCCAATGCTCGAAGTTACTCTGGCCGAAGCGTACATCATGCCGGCACTCATCAACCGGCAATCCCTGTACTACATCAACACAGAGAATACCTCGTGGAACGAAGGTAACGCTTAAACTTATCGTCAATGAAGAATTCGGAAGTAATATCGGCACGGCTCTATCCTTATGATGTGGACGACAACCTGGTTGCAGTAGCCTGCATGGATGCAGGGTTGTCGGCAGACGGAGAGTATTCGTCAGCCAACAAGGTTTCGGTAGCGAAAGCCGCCATTGACATCCTGAAGCAGCTTATCGTTCTGGCGTCCGAAGGCAACGGCGGATATTCTATCGGCTATAATGTAGAGGAATTACGCCGCCGCATACATGCTCTCGCAAAGGATAACGGCCTAACCGATATTGCCGACGAATTCAATCTTCAACCGACCGTAAAGTTCTTATGATCCGATTTCCCTATATACTTCAACGTTGGAATCACAACACGGATGAATGGCAAACGGTGAGCCGCTGTAATGCTCGTTACGACGGCAAAGCCCGGTTCATTGAATCGCCTAACGGAAAAGTGATCGAATATACCTATGAGGTAGTTATGCCGCAGAATGTACTCCCCCTCGAAGAAAATGAGGAGGTCCGCATCCTCGATAGATGCGGCAAAAATATATTCGACCATCGTCTCGGTGCTCCTATCGGTTCCACGTTAGAAGATTCGGTGTCGTACCCAGTGCAAGGCTTCTACAAAAGCGGACAAAGGTATGAATACACGAAAATATGGCTATAAAAGGATTGCACAATGATAACCACCAACGATGCACAGGACATTTTGATTCGTGATTGCACTGATTTCGGGATTAAAACATTTCCTACCTGGGATGTTCCGGAAGGCAGAATAAAAAACGAGCGAATCGTAGTTGTAACGCCATCGGAACAATCTCCGGCGACTTACTGGGAATCCTGTTACATCTCGGTGAATCTATGTATCCCGGACATCAAGGGAATTGCAAATCGAAACCGGCTTAAAGAACTCGAACGGGCTGCAAAATCAAAATTCAAATCATGGACCTATGGGCAATATGATAATACGGCATATCACTACCGATACGAAAATATAGGTTGTGAAGAGGATAAAGACCTCGGGTGCCACTATGTCTATGTCCGGGTTCTGTTCAGAGTGTTAAACGTAAAAAAAGATTAAAAATATGGCAACTATTACAGCCGTAGGCATCAAAAACATCTGGTATGCAGACCCCGCGAAAGTCACGGGCGATCTGACAGGAACGCTGTTGGGAACCATCCTCAAAGACCCTACCACCAAGAAGGTGCCGAATGTCCATCAGGACACGTGGAGCCTCGATGAAGCCGAGCCATCCACAACACAATACAAAAATCAGCTCACCGACGGCGTATATCGTCAGTCAAAAGAGATGGGTGAAGTCACCATGAACTTCGCCATCGGCCAATACGACTACAAAACGAAGGCGGCATTCATGGGTGGCACAGGAACGGAAACCACCTGGAAGCGGGCACGTGGCGTCACTAATATCGAGAAGTGCATGGTTGCACTTACAGAAGACGACCAATACTGCGTCTTCCCAAAGGCTTCCATCGTGGCGCGAAATGCCGAAACAGACGATGCCGTTGCTATCAGTGTCGTCGCAACAGCACTGGAGCCCGACAATACGGATGTATCGTCTGAATATTGGTTCGATGCATCTGAGGTTACGGATGCCGCTTCGATAATGAGTGTATCAAGCAAATAACAGCCTTATATCACATCGACAAAGGGGCGGGAGGCGTAAGCCCCTCGCTCCTTTTTATTTATAAGCTTTCAAGATATGGATTTCATCAGCTTCCGCATAGCCGGAAAAAGTTATAGCATATATGGTATGTCCCCGCTGACCGCCATACGCATTATGCAGGCGCGGGACATAAAAAAAGAGCTGGATAAAAGTATCGGATGCCTTAAGGCAATGACCCAAAGTGTAGCTTTAGGTATATCTGACAGCAAAAACATATTCAATATATTAAAACGCATCGTGCTCCGGCGAAAATTCCTAAAAAAAGCCTCACTCGACGAATTGTTTGACGCCTATAACAAAACTCTAAAAATGATTCCTTTGGAGGATATGGCTGGTATCAGCGCCGTTATGGAGCAGCTCTCACAATCAATCGCAAAGGATCATGAGTAAGTCCGCCAACATCGTCGCTGCATCATTGCTGAACAAACATCATGTAATAGTACGGATCGGGCGACTTAATTTCCGGTTTTACCAACCCTATATCAAGGATCTCGCACGGGCTTTCGCAGACGAACGGCTGGACCTTTCCATTGACGGGCGACAACGATATTCGCTGAAAACTATGTCAAAGCTACTATTTCACTGCCGTTGGCAACAACGACTGTTCTTATGGTACGCCGGACGCTACAGCGATTACCGACAAATCCGAATCGCAGCACAGAAAATCGCCGACATCACCACAGGAAAAGATCTGCTGGAATCAGTCAAAATCGACAAAACACGCAAGAAAACCATCACAGAAACTATTGGGAACAACTCTATTGCGGGCATCATGGCGACTATGATGAAACACCTGAACATCAGCTACCGTGACGCCTTCGAAAAAGTGAACTACCCCACTATGATGTTGATGATGATCGACAAGGTGCGATCGCTCGTGGGCGATGAAAAGAAAATAGTCAAGGGCAGCGGCAAGGAGATGGCCGCAAGAAGAAGGCAAAAGAACAAATGAGCGCATTATCATTCAAAATAAACGCCGAAACCGATAAATTAAACAGTTTTATCACCTCTCTGGAGCGATTGAAACAGGTTTTGGCTACTATTCCTTCAGGAACAAAGGAGTTTGACGTTGTAAATAAGAAAATCGCTGAAATGGAGGCTCGTGTCGAGCAATCAATAAAGCGAATTACTCAAATGCAGAACGAGGCGGCAAAAACAGTCTCACAAACAGAGCCCCAATCACTATCTACCCCATCGTCAACTGCATCTACCGCAGGAGCACAGGCTGCCAATGCGGAAGCCGAAGCATGGCGCGGTTTGCTGGATGAATTGCACGCTGTAAGTCTTGCAAAGCGTGAAAATATCGAACAAATAGAACAGTTAAAAGCCGCAAACCGAGGTCTGAAAGCACAATATGATGCTTTGAATAAAGCCGAGCAGAATGGCTTCGCCTTGACGGACAAACAAATTGCCCGTCGAACATCCTTATCTTTGACTTATGAAGAAAATAAGCAAGCTATTTCACGAATGCGCCAAGAGGTTGCGAACCAAATCAAACTGGAGCAAGTCGCACATGGCTCTATAGATGAAATGTCGCAAGCCCTCGCTCGGATGCGGACCGTTTACAGATCGCTCAATGAAGGAGAACGCGGGAATACATTCGGTCAAAACCTTCTCAAAAACATTCAGGCTCTCGACACAAAGATCAAAGAACTTGACGCTTCGATGGGAGTTCATGCCCGCAATGTCGGTAATTATGCTTCCGGTTGGAATGGACTGTCGTTCTCAATCCAGCAGGTCGCTCGGGAACTACCGTCGCTGGCCATAAGCCCGCAAACCTTCTTCCTCGCCATATCCAACAACCTGCCCATTTTAGCCGATCAGCTCGCCTTAACAAGACAACGGGTGAAAGAACTCAAAGCCGAAGGCCAATCATTCACACCGGTTTGGAAGCAGGTTATTAAATCGATCATTTCTTGGCAAACGCTTCTGGTTGCCGGAATCACGGTTTTAACCCTTTACGGCAAGGAAATCACCGAATGGGTTGGCTCGCTGTTCAAGGGGAAACAGGCTTTTGATGCCGCAAAACAAGCCGCAGAGCAATTCCACGCGACAATGACTGAAGGGGCAATTTCCGCTCAAGCCGAAATTACCAAACTCGATTTATTGTACCGGGCAGCAACAAATGTAGCTAAACCCTACAACGAACGAAAAAAAGCGGTCGAAAGATTACAGGAAATATATCCCGCCTACTTCGGAAATATGTCCGAAGAGCAAATTATGGTCGGGAATGCTATTAGCGCTTACAACAATCTACGGGATGCAATTATTGAAGCTGCACAAGCACGGGCAGCGATGGATGACATTACAGAACTTCAAGGGCAAAAAATAACTATTGAATACTTACCTGAATACCAACAATTATTCGGCACAAAGCAACAATATAACGCTATTTTAATGCGAGGACGCTTAAAAGGGCAAACAGATGAAGAATATACGGCTTTATTACAATCATACGTCAAAGCCATGGATGAAGCCCAAAAAGCCGCAGAAAAAACATTAGAAAAAAATAACAATGAGTTATATAAAAAATTCAAAGAAAGCGGAGCTAAATATCTTACAGAATATGTTGATTCATTAAATCAACAAAGTGAATATCTTCTTCACACTGCTGAAAAACTCTACACTTCATCCACTTGGGAAGAGAACAATGCCGAAGCAGAGGCAGCCCGCCTCAAAGCTGAACAAGATGCCCAAAAAGCGGCTTCACAACAGGAAAAAAATTTGAACGATCTCGCAAAAGCCATCCAAAAGCTGCGCGATGATGCTCTTCAAGCCGAGATCGATTCAATGAAGGATGGGACAGAGAAAAGGGTTGCACAAATAGAACTCGATTATCAACGGCGGGCAGAGGCGATCAACGAAGCAGAACAACGCATCATAGAGCTCCAGGGAAAACTAACCCAAAAACAAGAAGAGCTATTCGCTCAACTTCGCCAGGTAAACGACAATCGCCGCAAAAACGAGCGACATGAAGCGATCGCAGGTCCACCCATAGACACAAACTTTGCCGAATACTGGAAAAAAGAACAAGCCGACTGGGACGAATATTATATGAAATACGGCACTTTCCGTGAGAAAATGCAGGCCACCAAAGATTATTATGACCGTAAGATGGCCGAAGCGACCACTGAAGGTGCGCGAGCTGCAATCCAAGCCGAGCGAGATGCGGCTTTGGCTGTATTCGAAGTACAAGCCTCTGACTGGGCAAAAGAAATCGTAAACTTGTCTGTTGAGAAACTTGAAGAATTACTTTCAGAAGTCGAAGCACAATTAGAAACCGCTCAAACGGCTTATGACGCGCTTGCATCTTCCGGCACACAGGAGGCTGCTGGATATATTGATACGATCAACAAGCTCAAAGCGCGAATTGCCGTATTAAATGCACTACTCGGAAAAACAAAAAAAGGGGTCTCCGACAGTAATTGGGCCGAAGGAGCCAGATTACTCAATGAATTATCCGCAACAGCCCGCGAAGCGGCAAGTGCCTTGAGCGAGTTTGATGAAGGATTAGGAAAAGCTGCGACTTTCATCGCAACAATGGCAAGTGCCGCAGGAAACCTTATCGCTACAATAGATGGCGTAACAGACGCAGCAAGTGCAGCGGGGACTGCAATGTCCGCATTGGAAAAAGCAAGTCTCGTTCTCACAGCTATATCAGCCGGATTTCAGTTAATACAAGGTGCGCTTAGTTTATTCAATTTTGGCCCGGATTATTCCGAATATGAGGAATTAAAACAACAATACGAGGCAATAAACGACATTTGGGATAATCTGATAGACAAAAAGAAAGAATATATTGACATATCGTATGGGCAAGAAGTTCGCCAGACAGAACAAGAAATAATTGATTTAGTCAATAAACAGACAGAATCCTATAAGGAACTCGCCCGTGCCCGTCTAAATTCTGGCGGTTCAACGACAACGCGAACGATAGGACGCCGGACCTGGAGAGATATGTCTGCCGAAGGGTGGGCACAAGCCAGAGAAGCATTAGGAAATGATGTTTGGAAAAATGAATGGCAGAATGAAGCCAATCGAATGATGTGGCTGACGGACCTTTCCGCCGATCAATTACGAACATTGCGAGATGAAGCCAGCATTTTCTGGACACAACTCGATGGAGATGTCCAAAGCTATCTCAATAGCATCATCGAAGGGGAAGAAAAAATAGAAGATGCCCGGAAAAAGGCACAGGAACAACGTACGCAAATATCATTCGATTCCATGTACGATAATTTCATCAGTACTTTGATGGATATGGATGCGAGCGCAAAAGATTTTTCAGAAGATTTCTCCCAATATTTGATGAAAGCTGTACTGACAGCAAAAGTCGGGACATTGCTTTCAGATCAACTCGAAGGTTGGTATGCAGCTTTTGATGAAGCAATGAAAGATGGAGTGCTGACCGAAACTGAAACCGAAAAATTAAGAGAATGGTGGGACGAAATTGTCAAAAGTGGCCTCGAAATGAGAGATACCATAGCACAAGCTACTGGGGTAGAAAACATTTCCAGCCAATCGGCTACATCCCGAGGATTTCAAGCTATGTCGCAAGATACCGGAAGTGAGCTTAATGGACGTTTCACGGACATTCAAGGAAAAGTTACCGACATCCGAGGATATGTTATGACCGAAACACAGTCTATTATCGGACTTATATCGTCTATAACAAGCATTCAGATTGCTGCTGTCCGAAATGTGCAGATCAGTAATGAACTGTTGCAATACGCCGTAAAAACCTATCTTGAAGTCGCTGAAATCAACACGACAACCCAAGCAATGAACGATACATTAACCTATATAAGGGAGGACATAACGGCAATAAAACGGAATACGGCAAATATATAGCGAAGAAACTTACAGAATGAGAAAAGGGGCTATAAAGCCCCTTTCTGATTATCGATTTTATGTGCAACATCGACATCAAACACGACCTCCTGCTCTAAATGCGGGACGGTACTGGAGGTGAAGAAACGGGAATAGCTTCCATCTACTTGCCGTTGGGCAGGAGCATCATTTCACAAAACATTCACTTTTTTTGTGTATATTCCAAAACAAAGCATTATATTTGCATTGAAAACAACACGGCACGATGTTTATAGAGTTCGACAAAGAGTATTTGCGTGAGCTGTTCGAGCAAGGGCACACGAGAGATAAAAAGCACCGATACCAGCCAGAAGTAATACGGGGATATTTCAAATGCGTTATATTACTGAAACGGACAGAAAACATAGAAGAGTTATACCGGATTAACTCGTTAAATTACGAAGTTCTGCAAGGCGATAAGGCCGGTATTTCGTCTATTCGCATCAATCGCAAATATCGACTTGAATTTACCGTAAGGGAGGTAATGAACGAACAGATAATAACCGTGTGCCGATTATTGGAGATTAGCAATCATTACAAGCAATAGCGATATGGAAACAACAAAAAAAATTTACGCACCGCATGAATTGATATGCGCCGAACCGATCCATCCCGGCGAAATACTCAAAGACGAATTGCAGGCACGAGGCATATCGCAACGAAAATTCGCCGGTATTATCGGCATGCCTTACACGGCATTTAACGAGATTATCAACGGACACCGACCGATAACAACCGATACGGCATTAAAAATCGAAGCGGCAACAGGGATAACCGCCAATTTATGGATAGGCTTGCAATCCGATTACAATATGCAAACTGCCCGCCGCGATACCGGACTTGCAGCGATGCTGGATCAGATACGCAAGGCGGTTGCGATGTTATAGCTATGATGAACAAAACGTACACCATAGACGCTCAAAGCCTTGAAAAAGCGCACGCCCTTTTCGAAAGCGGCGATATAGACCGTATTGAGGTGGGAACGGTCAAAGGGTTACAAGATATACACCGGTATTTATTTGGCGGGCTGTATGACTTTGCGGGAAAGATTCGGACGCAGAATATATCAAAAGGCGGTTTCCGCTTTGCCAATGCCTTGTATTTGGACGCTATTCTGCCGGTGATAGAGAGTATGCCAGAAACGACGTTCGAAGAAATAATCGCTAAATACGTCGAAATGAATATCGCCCATCCATTTATGGAGGGGAACGGACGGGCCACCCGAATATGGCTCGATATGATTTTGAAAAAGCGTATTCGGCGGGTGGTGGATTGGCGTAAGGTGGACAAGGATTTATATTTGCAAGCTATGGAGCGCAGCCCGATAAACGATCTGGAGCTACGCACACTGCTCGGCAGTGCATTGACCGACCGCACGGAGGATCGGGAGGTTATTTTCAAGGGAATTGAACAATCTTACTATTACGAAGGTTACGAGGCATAACCAAACCGCCCATATTTTTAGATAGTTTTTTATTACTCCCGAATGTATTGATTATAAATACTTTATATTTTGGGGTGTAGGTATTATTCAAAAATAAAGCCGAGGATCAATCCTCGGCTTTATTGCAATTCTATTGTTTTATATAAACACCCAGTTCTTTTCCAGTAGAAGTATTTGTTACAGTCATAGCAGAACCCGATATAATTCCTTCTAATTCTGCTAATCCATATTCCAAAGGCAATAAAGTAACTTTAGAAGAATAGTAGGTATATTTATAAATGGTTGTTCGATAAATCTGGGATGAACCAGCAAATTTCAAAATATAATGACACTCATTATCATCGAATGAAAATGAGCCTGAAATACCATCCTCTATTCTTTCCCAAGTCGTACCAGACAAAGGATTTGAATTTGCTTCGTCATCTTTCGAACATCCAACAAATACCAATGTAGCCACAGCTACAAAAAGAAGTAAAATTTTTTTCATAATACAATAAGTTATTGGTTAGACATTGCAAAAGTACAAAATTCCCCCCCCCGCAAAATTTTGAAAGAAATTTTTGTTCAATGTGCCAATAATAGTGTATTTTGCACTATATGAAAATAGAGAAAGACATAGCCGATTTGGACTCATTCATCAAAGGAATCGAACCCGAAGTAGTGGGATTCCTCGACGAGCGGGCACGGCAGGCCGTTGCTCTCCAACAGGCAAAATCCGACTATCAAAATCATACATGGAACCTTCGGAGCGCGGTCGGATATGTCGTAACTTATAATGGAAAAGAGAAAAAACGATTCATAGGAGATCAAAACCACCCTGACCCGCGAGCTGCCGAAGCCACAAACAAATTGCTGAACGAAGAAAATAAAGCAGGGACCGGTATTATTTTCGGAGATGGAATGTTCTACGCCTCCTTCGTGAGTTCGAAAGGATATGATATCATAGATACAGCAGAATTATATTTAGCCAAAGCCTTAAACGATAAAAAATGATCGGAGATTTATTGATAAACGGATCGGATGCCTATGCAAAAGGGATTGCGATGGGCGACGATTTTCTGGGAAATATACTATCCCCCTCTTCATTGAAAAGTTTTGTCGAGAATGACGATCCGACAAAAAACGGTAAAGAGGTTATTTATCCTCAAACACCGAAGTTGGCATCACGGGATTTGACATTAACTTTCACAATATTTGGTAATACTACGACAGAACACCTTACCAATTACAAAAATTTCATCGCTCTATTGCAAAAAGGAGAAATTTCCCTGTCCATACCGGCATTAGGAACGGAAGTGTATCATTTGACCTACGTCGGCGATTCAGGCAGCTACATGATAGAAGCCGATCGCCTGGCATCGAGATTAACAGTGAAATTTAACGAACCCAACCCCGCAGATCGGGCAGCACGCGAATAGGAAAGGACGGGAATCTATCCCAGCCTTTTACTCGCTTCTGCTATTCATCGTAAAATGATGCGTTAGCCCCTCCCCATCCTTATCAAATCAATTGCAGTTCTTCTCCAATCTTACGAATTTCGCTCTTTATCATTTCCATACGTTAGGACAATAAACGTGTATTCGGCTACGTTTTCATAGTGCAACTAAAAAGTTGGCAAAAAATTTGCACCTCGAAAAAACGTGTATTATATTTGCATCATATAATGAAATATAGACGTACGGGTCTATCCGTAACCACGAATATCGAACATAAAGGATACAATAAGACCGTCATAATATTACATGGCGGTCTTTTTATTTATTGACAATATAAAAAACTTACGTTTATGAAAAAATTTCATTCGGCTCTTTTTGACTTTTGTTGGTTCCCTAATTATGACGCATCTATTGAATATCTTGCGAATAATATAGCAGATCCGGAACATGGGATTTCTCAGATGCTACGCAAGCCAAATATTCCATTTTGAAAAGTTATATCGAACATACTTTCCGCAAAATTAAATCTGAAAATAAAATATCCTTTTCTTCTGATAACAATTTTGCATGTTTCAATACTGGACTTGTAACTGCAAATTTGGAAAGCATATTTGCTCTTGCTGAACGCAACAATAGGCCAGATGTAGCCGAGAAAGGTTTATCGCCTTATGTTTTCAAGGCATTTGTCAGGGAAAGCGATATTCAGCTAATTAGCAAATTCGGCGATAATATTCCGGACATTGCTGATTTTTTCCAGAAACCCGAGGATTTGATTTTCAATCCTCAATGCAGGGTAGTCCCTCAAATCGACCATATCATTGCGGACAACATGGACAGATTTCCTGCACACATGCAAGGGCTGAGTTCAGACGAAATGCGCAGAAGACTCGTTGGCGCGATTAATGAAGCCCAAAAAAAAGCAAGGTCAAATTACAAAATAGCTGTCCCCCAGTATTACGAAGGGAAAATACAACTTCTGTTGCCCTTATGCCTTACCCCTGGATCACCCAATCCGGATTTAGCTTTAGCCACGCATAAAATAGGGAATAATACCTATACAGCGCGCACATGCTTAACATTGAAGATGGCATATAACAACGCTCGTCTAATCGTTAAGCCGCAAAGTTCATGGCTTAAACCTTAAAATACGGATGGAAGCAACCCCCCTCTTGCCCCGGTCAAAAGACCGGGGCGTTTTTCTGTATTTTTTCTTAAAATTACTTGCATAATGTGCCGAAACCCCACACTTTTGTATCGACCCTGTGATGGCACAGGATACATATATCGACGAAATGACAATATACAACCCTTCCGGTAAAGCGATATACGATGCGCCCGTAACAACGAGTGCCATTATCAAATACGCACTTATGGGGGATTATTACATCGAACTCCCCTTTAGTTTGCTTACCCCGCTGGATTTCCCCCTCGGATCATACATCACCTACAAAGGCCGCAAATTCGAAATCATGTCGGAGGTTTATCCGGATTTCGACAACAAAACCGGCGGCTACAAATACACGCTTCAGTTCCAGGCGCAGCAAAACCACATGAAAAATTTCATCTGCTTCTGGCTGGGAGGCGATAATCCTGAAGCTGTATTCCACAACACGACAGACTTGGCATCCTTCGGGGCGCTCATCGTCGCCAACATGAACAAGGCACTGGGAGGAAACAACTGGCAGATGGGAAGTGTAAATGTCGAACATCCGGAAACCAACAAGCTCGTATCGTTCAATGGCGATACCTGTTGGGATGCCTTATCATCCATTGCCGAGACTTTCGATGTCGAATGGTGGACCGAGGAGAACGGCAGTATCGTAACCCTGCATTTCGGAAAACTGAACTTCGGAACGCCGGAAACATTCAAACGCGGAGAAGTCGTCAAAAGCATCCCGGCCAAGAAAGGGGACGATTCCGAATACGGGACCCGTTTCTATGTATTCGGCTCCACGCGCAACCTGACGAAAGAATACGGACAATCCGAACAGGGCGGCGTAACGAACCACGTTTCCGAAGTCCGGTTACGGCTTCCGGATGGGCAGCAATACATAGACGCACGTCCCGGACTTACAAAAAACGAAATCAAGGAAGTCGTAGTGTTTTTCGACGACATCTACCCGAAGAACACGGAAACCGTCACTTCGGTAGAAACTATCGATCGGACAATCATTGAAGGGCAGACCGACAAGGCATACGTCATGGTATGCAACGACACGCCATTTCTACCTTCAGACGTAATCGAAGGAGAAACGCTGGGGGCACATTTTACGAGCGGCGATTTGATCGGCTGGGATTTCGAACTCGCCCTTATCGACGACAATGGCGACAATATCGACCCCGCGACCTGGAAACCCGAAGACGGATTCAACAAGAAATTTGAAATCATCGCCCAAGTCGAAACGTCCGGCGAAAGTCAGCAGATTATACCGAATGAAAACATGCGTCCTCGTGGAAAAGATGATGACCGAGGGCCTGACACTTTCGTACTCACAGGCGTCAAACTCCCCCAGCAACGCATAGACGAAGCAGAACAAGAACTTCTTGAGGTCGGCACTTCCTATGCTGCCAAACATAGCAGCGACACGACAGTCTATGACTGTGAAACGAATCCCGTGTATTGTACACACAACGAAAAAAACTACGAAGCAGGACAGGCTGTACGATTAATGGGTCCTCAATTCGGTATAGACGGTCGTCTTTCCCGGATTCAAGGTTATGAAAAAAAACTATACAACGAGTACATCGCAACCTATACGATAGGCGACAATACTCCTTATTCCCGCCTGGGCAGTATTGAATCGGACGTGAAAGCATCGCTCTATTCCCAACGTATAGGCATTGCGGAGAATGGAGCGGCTATATATCTAATCACCCGATACGATAATACTTTCCCGACCGATACAAATGCTTATTCTGCACGAAGGGCAATATGGGAGTTTGCCAACAAGCAGGCACCCGATACGTTCAAAGGTAGAATGACTTTCAACGCAGGGGCACAATTTGGACCATCATATGCCTCCGGTATTACCGGAGTGGGCGGGTTTATAAGTGAAAAAGGCGCCGGCGAGTTGGAGAGCCTCTTCATCCGTCGTTTTCTGGAGGTTCCGGAGCTTCGGTACAACCGTGTGGGCATCAGCGTCGGGGACGACTGGAGCGCTCCGGGCGCCGGGGTGATCGAGAGCGTGGACAAGGAGCAGAAGCTCGTAACGCTCAAACTCGAAGAGGGAGAGATCGGCGCCGTAGCTGTCGGGGATATCTGCATGGGTATCTTCCACGACTTCGACCCGTCGAACAATGCGACGGCAGATTCCGACGACGGCCGGGGCAACTTCTCTTTCGCAGGCTTCGCAACGGTCTATTTCCGTATCACGGAGGTCCTGGGCGACCGCAACGAGCAGTTCCGCTACGAGCTGCGCCCCCTGTCGGCCACCTTTACCAAGCAGATCGATCCGATGGAATCGATGACCTTCGTAGCCTACGGCTCGTTCACGAATCCCGCCCGGCAGAGCTCGCGCTACTCGACGCGCACCTACCAGCGCTATCTCCGCAATGTCAGCGACTGGGAGTTTACGGCCGAGAATATCGCCGCGCAGTTCGGCGATCTTACGAACCTCTCCGTCTTCGGAATCCAGATGTCGGGCTATTCGGCCTATCTGGATAATATCTACCTGCAAGGTATGATCAGCAGCCTGGACAAGAAGGCGCTGCTGGACACCCGGAGCAAGCTGTTCAGAATGGTCGGCGACGACGGCGTCGGCGTGGCATTTACCCCGGAGGCAGGCTGGAAGCAAGGCAAGCTCTACGACCCCGAGACAGGACAGTTCCAGAAGGAGTTCGACATCGAACAGATCGATCAGACGGCCCGGGAAGCCGCACAAGCCGCTGCCACAGCACAACAGGATGCCAATGCCACGGCTGCGGACGTCTCCTCTCTGAAGAACTTCACCGACGAAGCCTTCGCCGACGGGGTTATCTCGCGGGCCGAAGCATCATCCATCGAGAAATATACGAACAGCGTCGAAGAGACGCAGAAATCCGCCGACGCCTCCTATACGACCGTTTACAACAATTCGCTGCTTTCGGGCACGGCGAAATCGAACCTGCAAGCCGCCAAGAGTACCTTCGACACCGCTGTGGCCGATCTGCTATCTGCGATTCGAACCGCCTCAGACGACGGCATCGCCACACCGGAGGAGAAGGCCGGCGTAGATTCGCAGTACGCCCTGTTCAACGATGCTTACAGCGCCTTCTGTACCCGGCTGGAGGAGGCGAACGAGTATATCCAGACGGCGATCAACACCGCAGCGCAGGGAGCCTACCAACTCTCGCAGGAGTTACAGGGGGTCGTGAACAACATCAATGAGACGATCATTCCCGACTTGCAGGACCAGATCGACAAGTCGATCATCTCCTGGGGCGGCGAGGAGGTCCCGACGCTCGACAACTACCCCGCCAGCGAGTGGACCACGGACACCGAGCGCAAGCGACATATCAACGACGGCTACGACCGGAAGATCACCACCGATGGTGAAGTGTCCTACGAAAGCTACAAATTCGTCTTCGAGAACGGCGTCTATCAGTGGAACCGTATTGCGGACAGCGGCAGCGCTACGGCTATAGCCGAAGCCCGCAAAGCCCTCGGGCTGGCCGGGACCAAAGCCCGCGTGTTCTACGGCTCGGCCACCCCGTCCGTACCCTATGAGGTGAACGACGTGTGGTTCCGCACCTCGGGATCGGGAAGTTCGCTCACCACGACCCTCTACATCTCCAATGCCGACAAAGGAGACGGCGAAACCGCCTCTGCGGACGACTGGCAGCTGGTCGATGACAGCCAGGTGCGCCTGCGGCAGATGTCCTCCGACCAGGTGATCTCCCGCGAGGAGAAAGCCGTGCTGCGCAACACCCTCGCGCAGATGCAGAAAGAGTTCGTCGCCTACCAGTCCGACGCCGATACCTACGGCATCTCCATTACGGCCCTTTCGACGGCCTACAACTCGCTGGTGAATTTCCTCACCGGCACCGTAGCCGTGAACAACGACACGGACACGACGCTCACCCAGAGCCAGCGCACGGATTACAACGCCCGTTTCGCAGCCTACACCTCCGAGGTCGCCCGCTTTTCAAACCTCATTGCGGACGCCATATCGCAAGGCAAGGTGGACGGCTTGCAGTTCGGGGCCCGCAACTATATCGCCAAAGTGTATATTTCCGACTGGAACAACAATTCGCAGGGAAAAACGGACATCGTACTCACGGGCAGCGATACCGACGGCAGCTACCAGAGCGTGAACTACCGGGCCGTGCAGGAGATCATCTCCTCCGTAGACTCTACCCGTGCCGACATCTTCCGGGGCAGGATAAAGTTTCAGGAGAATATGCAGTACAGTTTCAAAGTGCGGTGGAAACTGTTGTATGAAATGTCCTCGACCGTTCGGGGAATGTACTTCGTGTTCATCTATACGGACGGCACGATGGAGTTCGTACCCATTTACGGGAATCAGACGAGTCTTGTCGAAACTGTCTATTCCACAAAGGAGGGAAAGACGTTGGACCGCATCTCGGCTTCGTACAGTCAGTTCGATGCCGGAGGCAAAACGAATCGTGTCCTGATCTATGACATTCAGCTCACGGAAGGCAACAAGGCGCCCACGGGATACATCACGGCCGAGGAGGATGTACAGGCGCAAATCGAGCAGGTGAAGCTCGATGTGGACTACATCGCCTCGGATTCGAGCCTGACACCCTCCGATAAACAACAGGTGGCCAACGAATGGGTACGCATACAGAACGAATATTGGAGTATCATTGCAAATGCCGCAAAGTATGACGTACCCACGGATGCCTTTACGACATATTTCCAACGGCTCGAAGATTATCTCACGCCCCTGTTGGCCGATATGAGTACGACATCCGAGATAACCGGCACCGAGTTCAGAAAGTTATTTTCCGACTATTACGAAGCAAGCAGCACCATGTCGGACCTGATCGACGACGCGATCGACGAATCCATCAAATCGACAGAGTACCTCAAGCAGGCTATGGAAGACGGAAGTACCGAGGTGAAAGGCGGTCTGGTGATGACCAATGTGATGTTGCTGAAAAATGCTGAAGGCGACGTGACGGCCGGCGTGAGCGGCTTGCAGGAAGACGATGTGCCCTTCTGGTCGGGAGCCGACTACACAAACCGGAAAAAAGCCGTGTTCAGAGTACACGCCGACGGGGAAGTACACGCAACCAAAGGAACCGTCGGAATCCTGCAGGTCAAAAACGATTCCGTAGAGGTGAGCGATGCGGCCGCAAGCAGAGATAAAATCATACTCACCCCATACAGAATTACGTCCATATCGCAGGTTCTGGGTGCTGTGAGTGTACCGGGTGTCATAGAAACGAAAGAAGTGAGCGCACTGGCTACGGGACAAAGCAATCCTTTTGTCCGAAATGTTTACGAGTCAAGTCCGCCGTTTACCTGTGGGCAGGGAGTACAGATGTCAGCCCGGATTACAGCCCGCATCACAGGCAATGCCGAAGGAGGCGGCGGGGGCGTAAAGATCGAGGTGGTAAACGCTTTGACGGGGAAAGCCAATCCCCTGTACCGAAACAGCACGGCTGAAGCCCAAAACACGAATTTGAATATCGACAAGACGATTTCATATCTTTTCACTGGAGCAGCCCAGAAGTACTACATCCGGATTACGGTCGAAGCATCGGCAGCCGGAAAACTTACGGCCTCTGCAACGATGAATGCCGCCCAATTCAACTTCGTGAAAAACATCCGCAAGAACCTGATCGCTCCCAACGGAGTAGCCGTTGTGAAAGGATCCAGCAACTACGCGATATTCACCGGCGATATTTTCGAAGTCCTGATCGGAAAAGCCGGATTACGTATTCAAAACGGATATGTATATAAGAAAGATACCGACCATACGACATGGACAAAGATTTGAGAAATACCAACGGTAGTACATTCCCATAGCGTGAACATAATAACTATGGACAAAATATTTAATAAAACGAAAAAGGTGTTGGAAGGTATTGCTACAAAGCTGTCCGAAGCACTTATGACCGTGCAAGGATGGCTTATAGGACTATTGATCGTTATCGTGAATTTCTTCGCTGGGTATCAGCTCGTACTTTATGGGGTGCTTATTGCCGTAGCCTTCGACGCTTTGTTTGGAATATGCGTCGCTCGAAAGCGCGGAGAATTTATCCTGTCAGAACTCCTGCGGGCTACGATATTCAAGCTGGCAGTTTACTTCAATCTGATCGTAGTATTCGTTTTCATCGATAAATTCGTTACGACAGGAGGTATCGAAACGAAGATTACGACCGTGATCCTGGGTTCTGCCATTTGCCTGGCAGAAGCATGGTCGAGCTGTGGCAACGCTTTAATCATCAGTCCGAACTTTCCATTCTTACGTCTGTTTCGAAAAGCATTGACCGGAGAAATAGCCCGCAAGCTCAATGTAAATCCTGAAGATGTAGAAAACATATTAAACAGCACAAAAAAATGACCAGAGGACTTCGTAACAACAATCCCGGGAATATCCGCAAGGACGGAACCCATTGGAAGGGAGAGGTGGAACCTTCCCGCGACGCTGCGTTCAAGCAGTTCGAATCTATGGCGTGGGGATACCGCGCGATGTTCAAATGCCTGAACACTTACAGCCGTAAATACGGGCTCGACACCATTCGGAAGACGATTTCACGCTGGGCACCCCCGAGCGAGAATGACACGGAAGCATATATCCGTACGGTATCCGAATTGTCCGGCGTCCCGGAAAACGGACGGATCACGGCAACCAACCGCGATGTGATGATCCCGATAGTCGCAGCTATGTCGCGCGTAGAAAATGGCGTTGATGCCTGCATGACGGACGTGATGGCCGGCTGGGATCTGTTCATCAACGGTTGATAGCTCGTACTCATTATGGTACTGCGGAAAATAATCCTGATTCTCCTTCTGACCGGCTTGTTCTTTGTCGGATGGTGGCTCGGCAGGCGATCCGTCGATGTCCGTATCATCGAGCATACTCGAATCGATACGGCCTACTTCGAAAGACCGCAACCGCATAAAATACTGTCCTCGGCTATTTCGGTAGAGGTGCCGAAATGGTTGTTCGCCCCAGCGGATACCACCTTTACCACCGTAACAATAAATCCCAACCGGGACAGTGTGCCGGTACAGCTGCCATTCGAACGCCGGGAATATCGCGACAGCAGCTACTTCGCCATAGTGAGCGGAATAGCCCTGGGCGACTGCCACCCTACCCTTGAACACATCGAAACATACGGACGTACTATCACGCAGCAGAAAATAATCCGAACGCCCTACCGATGGCAACTCGGGCCTGCCGCAGGCGTCTATTACGTTAATCGCACGGGTGGCGTATGGATCGGAGGGCAACTTCACAGAAACATCGGAAGGTTCAATATCACGGCATCCCTCGGCTGGGACCCACGCGATAACGGCCCCTATGTTCAAGGAAGCATAAGTATGGATTTATGGCGGAAATAACTTTTTAACGAATTATAATTATGGAAACAATTAAAAAAATCGGACTGCTTTTCCTTGCCTTCTTCTCATTCGTTTGTATTGTGGGTGGGATAGGAACACTCTACTATTGCCAGGTCGAAAGCAGCAACTTGTTCGCAACCGGGTTGATTCCCGTCGGGGCAATCTACTTCTACCTGCTTTGGCCGACATTGAAAAAGTATCTGTTCTAACAGCTTTCGCCCGTCAGGGGTGGGCGTAAAAAAAGCCCCTGCCTTTATTAGCGTCTCTCTTACCTTCCGCTAATAATAAAGGTGCCAACACACCACGACAGGGGCTGTAAAGCCTTTGCAAGTGTGTTGGCACTTATTTTTATTTGGTAAGAGAGTGAACAAAGGTAAGAGAAATATCCTATATGTGCAAATCTGAACTTTACCGACAAATTCTCGGCACGGTATCGCAAGAAACGGAGATTTCGGAAGAGCGAATACTATCCAAAGCCAAAAACGCCGAGATCGTGGATGCCAGGTATTTACTGGTCTATTTCCTCTGGAGGCAGGGATTTCACGCCCCGGTCATATCCTCGCTGATGAACTTCTCACGACGGCCCATAGAGAAGATGATTTCCCAATTCGATCTTCGTCGCAAACAAAGCGGTAAAATGTTCGAAATGCTCCTCGTCCGTATTGCGTCCAAACTCCGTCCCACCTGCGACTGATACGATTGATTCTCCCATCGTTCATGTCGATTTTTGCATTGTGAGCTCAACGGCAGCGTCCGCCGAACGGACGCAACAATGTAAAAGTCTAAAACAATGAACGAAAAAACTTTAGTGTTCGACAACGGTGGCGCAATGGACGGCAACCTCGTGGCCGCGTTGATGAACGGAAACAACCGCAATAACGGCTACGGCAATGGCTACGGCTGGGAGTGGATGTGGATGATCCTGCTCTGGGCTCTCTGGGGCGGCAACGGATGGGGTGGCTTCGGCGGTCGCGGAAACGGACTCTCGAATCTTCCCGCCGAGCTGAACGGCGACGCAGGGCGTCAGCTGCTGATGAATGCCATTCAGGGAAACGGCACCGCCATCAACCAGCTCGCATCTTCGCTCAACTGTTCCGTACAGCAGATTCAGACCGCTCTGTGCAACATCCAGGCACAGTCGGGCCTCTCGGCGCAGCAGATCATCAATGCCGTGCAGTCCGGCAACGCACAGGTGCTTTCGCAGATGGCCTCCTGCTGCTGCGATGTCCGCACCGCCATCGAGCGCCAGGGCTACGAAAGCCAGCTCGCAACGCTCAATCAGACCAACACCCTGACGAGCAACGCCAACACGCAGTTCAATGCCCTCGGCTCGAAGATCGATGCCCAGACGCAGGTCATCAACGACCGTTTCTGTGCCCTCGAGATGCGTGAGATGCAGAACAAACTCGACGCCGAGCGTGCCAAGAGCGCGGCATTGGCCGGGCAGCTCTCCCAAGAACATCAGACGGCGACGATCATGCAGTCGCAGGCCCAGGCCGTAGCGCCCATCAACGCTGCGATCGGCGATCTGAGCAACCGGCTGGCAAAGATCGAGTGCGGCCTGCCGCCTACGACCGTGGTTCCCAATCCGCAGGTGTACGCGATGCCCGCCTGCGTAGCCGCCCAATACGGGCTGGGCTTCGGTGCCGCGTTCGGACTCGGCGGCAACGGCGGATTCTGGGGTTAATACGGAAAGGAGGTATGCTATGGCAGTATTCCCATTTCAGTATGTCAATCGCAGAGGTATCCCGGTCATCAAAACTACGGGTGTGACGGTCAATGCCGCCGATGTCGTGTTCTCATTCCAAAACCACGCCTTTGCCAATTCCTGGTACAGGGGGATAGTCCTGGTCGAGCTGTCGCAGGCAATACCCGCAGGCACGACAGGCACGCTTCCCGTGTTGTTCGAAACCAACGGCGTGACCAAGAATGTGACCACGTACAACGGAGCCAATGTCACCGTGTCCGATATTCCGGGGACGGGTGTATTCCAGCTCTTCTACGACAAACAGACCGACACCCTGCAACTGATGACAGGGGCCGTTTAACCAATAATAAACCGAAGGCTTCAGGAGGGGAAACCGCCCCTCCGGAGCTTTCAAAAAACAATTAACCGAAGATGTTTGCGAATTTAACCAAAGGCGCTCCGGTATATGTACTCGATATGCGCGGAACTCCCAAATACTACATGGCGACGCTTGAAGAGGCGCCACAGCCCTATTTCCCCGCTCCCGGGAACTTTCCCCCGGCGCAGCCTTCCGTCAGCTTCCCGGTAGGGGACCAGAAATGGGTCGTCCCGGTAAATGCCGATATGGTGACAAAGGACGGACTCACGGTCACGACATCCCGCGAACGGCTCATAGACGCCATCAATGCGGCAAAGCAGCAGAGCCAGTCCGTTGTGGATTCCTACGAAAAACACAAGGCCAATCTGGAAGTTTTCGATCAGATCATGCGCGAAGTGAATCCCGCGTACGCGGGTCAGGCGCAACGCGACAAGGAGCTCCAGGAGCTGCGGGCAGAGGTGGGACAACTTCGTCAGATGCAAACGGAGTTCGCCTCCATGAAGTCATCGCTGGACGCCTTTCTTAAATCGCAAATGTCTGCTAAAACAAGCAAATCATGAGAATGTGGGAAATCGAAGGCCGGTACCGCGGTGACGGGTACGGCGAGCGTGAAGAAATCGAACGCAAGATGCGCGAAGCCTACGAGTGTGGCTACGAGGATGCCAAACGCGAAATGCGCGACGGCTACGGGGAGCGTCACACGGGAGGCTACATGCCCGACGGCTACGGTGAGCGTGGCGGAGAATACGGCAGCGACGGATATGGCGAACGAAGAGGTGTCCGGGGAACCGGACCCTACTCCAGATTCCGCCGGTAAAACGAATCCGGAGAGGGGAGAAATCCCCTCTCTTTAACAGCGAAACCTATGGACAGAGAAAGATTGGACGCAAGGGACTCCATGCCGGCAGATATTCGCGCATACCTCGAAAAAAACGGATGGTCCTTTTCGAAGAAAATGTGTGAATTTGCCGTCAGCCGCATGAAGGACCGCGACGGGAAGAAAATAGAACCCATCACCAAAGAGCAGATCGACAAATTGCTCAAGACGAACGGTATCGAGCTCAAGCACGACAACGGCTACGACTGTGTATATGTCGCGAATATGGCCCGGGCCGATTACTGGGGATCATCCATTGCCGATGAACAACACCTGGCCCTGTTCGTCAAGGATTTCATCGACGATGAAGACGCCTATCCCGGGCTGCCCTTCACACGATATTTCGCCGATCTGATAGGGTCGGGAACAAATGTTCCGTGGGAAGATGTCCTGTAACAGAATCAAATCCAGAACGCGGCTCGAAAGACCGTATGTGAGGATTCAAAAAGTGTATTCAACGACATGAAGCTGCGGGATCTGAGGATAGAGAACTATGATTGGCATGTGCGGTTTTACTTCGCCGTACATGGCTATCACACGCGCTCTATCCTTTTTTCTTTGGAACAGATAGAGTGTCCCAGGCCAATTATGGAGCGAGTACGGGAAAATTTGGAAAAGGCCGATATGGATTCGGGATTCACCTATTCCAACAAGACCCGGCGAAGGTCTGTCGTAGTCGTAGGATTGGCGTCATCCCAGGCACAATTCCTGAACTCTTTCGAGCATGAACTGCGGCACCTGTGCGACGACATCGCCGTAGCATCCGCAATGCCGATGCAAGGCGAAGAAGTAGCCTATCTGACAGGACAGATAAATACAATGCTTTGGAAAGATATTCACCAATTTATTTGTTGCAAAGGTAAATGCGACGGTTATGGACGAACAAACTAAATATCTGATGTCATTGTTGGAGATCAGCGAATGCTGCTACCCTATTTATGTAGCCGTAATCTGCGAATTGATAGAATCGATATAATAGCTGGATAAGATCGGCTTTTATATCTTCATCAATGTCCCGACAACGTGCGAAAGGCGCACTTCCTTCGTGTGCCCCGAAAGATACGTTATAAAGTAGCTTCACGTCCGGCTCCCGCCCAATAGAGTTCAATGCTTGAAACGACATTAACAGAATGAATCAAAAGAACACTTTTATCGTCTAATTGCAATTATGCAATAGGATGAACGGATGTAATTCTACATCATATATTCCGAATTGCACGGTTATTATCCTCTCCCTTTCCGCAAATTCATCAAAATAAAGGCAGCTCCTGCTGCCATCCGTCAATGTGTTCTCTAATATTCCTTTTGAATTTCCGCCATAAAAACGGCAAGGATTTGTGTGCCTTGAATCGATAGACGAAATCATGGCGATAACTCACGCCCATCCTTGCTTCCCGGCAGATAATCATTTCGAGCAATCGATTCCGTGAATAACTGATGTATATTTCGGAATCGTCACGTGCCCCGCCTCTGCGTTCGTTTTTCCTATATCGTCCCATTTGCAAATTCCGAATAAATCATTATATTTGTATCGGTGTGAGGGGTGATTCTTCGGAATTGCCTCTTTTTTATTCATCTTCGAAGGCGTCCGGTACTTCTCCGGAATGTTCCCGACAAAAACCGATTGGCCGGATCTCTGGGCCGCTGCAATCTTCGAAAACAATAATTGCCATGTTTCCGTCCGATCTGCATCCAATCAATTCACAACTATTCGGAATGTCGATTCTCACCTCAAATCTCCGATTCATAGCTACCTGCTTTTTGAGTATATCGCCGACCGCAACTCTCCAAAACGCGGATTAAGTGCCTCCGGTGTTCTGGTGTATCCTTATCCGGAGCAACATAAAACGTTACCCCCGCAATTCGAATTATTCTCGTACATTTATTTTCTATTGCCAGAAGTTTAGCACGATCTACTGTACCGTTTTTAGATGTATCTACTGCCATATGAATAAAAAAGGGAGCGATTTTGCCTCTCCCGGTTAAAACTTCTCTTTCCTTATTTGTTCTTCCAGCTCTCTTTCCGCCTTGCGTATGTCCCTCTGCAACTCCTCCAGCCGGGTGATCTGTTCTTCACTCATGCGTGGACACCCCGAGAGCCAGCTGCTGTAATTGGGCGTACTAATTTTGCCGCAGGCGATACTCCCCACCCGCAGACAGTAATCGTAATACTTTACAAACTCATCTTCCGGAGCGTCCCGGTCTATGTCGGTGATGATGTCATCCATCCCAACTATATAGTCCGCGCATTCGGTGATCCCGCCGACATCGCCGCCGACCCAGCTCCGCGTAGCATCCTTATAATCATAGCCGTGTTTCTCGCAAAAAGCCTGCAAATAGGCGTTGCAGGCTTTTTCGTAGTCTGATTTGAGTTTCGTGTTCATAGATATTCTTGGTTAGTTACTTGGTTAGTCAAAATGCACAGAGCATCTTACTCATTTTCGTGAATCGGCCGCCAGCGCCCTGAACAGCTCGATGTTGGTGCCGCAGTCTATGCAATTCAAGGCGGTGAATGTTTGTGCGTCATGAGCCACGCCGACACAATAAGTGTCACATATTACCTTATCGCCTAATCTCTCTTCTTTTGGGGGATAAATATATCCATAGCCAATATGCATACACCACTCGATCACATCTTTTCGCTTCTCCGCATCCTCGACGCGGACAAAGCAATGGGTTGTGAATTTCATTCCTCGTTCAGTCTTTGTTTGAATGCGTTTAATACACTGCAATCGGGGCAATTTCCCCTATTACTTGTTTGTATTGAGTAAATTGGGCAATCCTTGCAAAATTCTTCGATCGCTTTATCCCGCATCCTTTCCTCGGCCTCCTGCTCGGCGAGTTCGGCTGTATGGCTCATTGTTGCTCGTAGCTGCCATTTGGCGTGGTCGCTCATCTCTATTACAAGATGATTCAAGCATCCGTCGATAAATTCCTTTGCTTTTTTGCTTTTCATGGCTATTCGTCGATTATAAACCAACCGTCATGCAGGAGTTGTGCGCGGCTAATTCGGGATTTGAGGATAGTTCGATGTACCCGCCGGCATCGGGAGCAAACAATATCATGCACCACGTCGTATCGGTTGGGTTTGTTTTGGCGGCAGAACCAATTTCGGGGCGATTTGACGCAATATACCTCCTCGAAATCCTTATGCCCGAACCAGCGGCAGATAAGGGGCAAAAGCCATTGTTTCATAGTCCTATTCATTGCTCGCCTCCTTTCAGAAATTCGGGATTGTCGTGGATGTTGCTAATGACTTCTTTTCCAAATTTATAAATCCAATCCTGATCCAATCTTAAATAACATAATTCCTTTCTATCGACCAAGGCCCCCATAAAAGCTGCGTTGCCGGTATGGTAAAAGATTCTATGAGGGCGAGTTTTATCCTCGGACAATGGAGAGCGTATCACATCCCCCTCGTAAATCTCCTTACCGTTCTTGTCTTTCAGCCCCGTAAACTCGCCGACGGTAGTGGGATCGACCTCGTGTCTGTTTGCATCATCGAATATAAAATAGCGCCCATTCAAAATGACAAGGCTGCCATACAACCACTCTCCGTTGTCGAGGCGCTTGCCCCGGAATTTAATTTCTCTCATATTTCAAAATGTTTGAAAGTTTTTCAAAGTTTTGCAATGTTCTGCATCGAATCTCGTTGTTTCACCAACTCAAATTCGTAAACTACCCGTAAAGATCGTTGAACATTACTTTTTTCATTTCCTCTGATCGTTTTGATTCTCCTCAATATCGGGGTTGTCGGCCTTGCTTTTGTCGAAAAAGCGGATTCCGCCATTGATAGTCAGCATGTTGATATTCATCCCCTGCTTCAACAAATCGTAGATTGCGGTTGTCGCTATCCCAATTGCAATGACGGAGATAGTAAGAATAACCAATATTACGCCCCATGCAATCGAGCGATAGGGTTCCCCGGATATAATACTACATAAAACAATTGTCAGTGTTCCAATAAGAAAACTTGTAAGTAAGTGTTTTTTCATTTCCTTTCGTATTCGTTTATCGTTTCAAAAATCCGCAATGCCACCTGCGGGACTATGGCGTTTCCGCAGGCTTTGACGGCTTCCCGGCGCCACCGAGGAAAGGCGATACCAGCCAATTCACCGGGAAACCCATCATCTCCGCCACATACAGGGGGTTGAGTCGGGAACCCGTTCCAGTCCGGTATTCGTCGCTTTGCATCGCTGTTTTGGGTAGTCCGTTGCGTATGCCCTGACTGGCAGGAAGCGTTACATTCTTCGCATCGTTGGCGGTCGGAGTAGGCAACAATCCCATTTTCGACGCCATTGCCAGCGTCGGACGTTCCGACGCATTCGGGGAGAGGCTTTTGTTCATTCGGCCGCTTCCTGCGTCTATCGCCGTCGGGGTGGGCAACAGGCTCAACGGCATAAAAACCATCTTCCCGTTCACGCATCGCTTCAGCCCCTGCGTCTGTACGGTGGGCAACAAACCAACATCTGTCCCGACGGTGGGGAGCGCCGACACCGCAAGCCGGAATAATGTACGGCTGCACCTCGTATCCTGCCGCCCCCAGGTCAGCGCACACCTGTTCGAAGACCAACCCTTCCGACCAATTAACGATTCCGTAAACGTTCTCGCCCACGACCCAGCGGGGTCGAACAGTCCGAATAACGTCGAGCATCGCGGGCCACAGGTAGCGGTCGTCTTCTGTGCCTCGCCGCTTTCCTGCGAGGCTGAACGGCTGGCACGGGAAACCTCCGGTAAGCACGTCGATACGGTCTTTCCAGACAGTGAAGTCGGTCGTTCTGATGTCTTCATATTGTTCTGCATTCGGGAAGTGATATTTCAATACTTTGCGGCAAAAAGGATCGATCTCGCAGTTGAAGGCGTTCGTCCAGCCCGCCCACTCGGCCGCCAGATCGAACCCTCCGATTCCGCTGAAAAGAGAGGCGTGGGTCATAAGCGATCATCGGTTATCCCCGTTTCCATCGATCACGCCGCGCTCGCGGCGGCTGGCGAGTTTGTCGAGGTTCTGCTGCGCCTGTTCCTCTATGCGGTTGAGCGACGCATTCACTGAGTAACCGTCGCTATATCTTGCCATAAGTTTTGCATTGTTATTCATCATTATCTCAGCAATGTCCAATCCTAAAATATTACAAATGGATGTTATATAGTAGAGTATATCACCAAGCTCAAGCATTACATCAATCGGGTCATATTCTTTCCCATGATATAACACCTTTTTGAAAATATCAGTCAGCTCTCCAACTTCTCCGTTTAATCCAAGTAGGTAGTTTTTGATTTCTTCCAGTTCGCCAATATCCTTGTTTCTTGTGTAATCAACTATGATTGGATATGCTTTTAGAATGTCGTCATAAGAAGGAACAGAAGCATATCTCTCTCCTCTAATTATTCGGCTAACATTATATTGTTGCTCGCCGATTAAGTTTGCAATCTTATTTGCAGACCAACCGCAATTCAATCCTAATGTTTTAATTGCTGATGCCTGCTTGTCAGTAAATTTAGCTCCTTTCCCTCTTTCTCCTCTGCAAGGATTGAAGTGACATCTGCTATACTCCGTATTCTCTTTTTGAGTAAGCAGCTCCAAGTTATCAATCAAATTGTTAGACCTGTTGTAGTCTTTGTGATTTACGACAAGACCATTGGGGATTGCTCCATTGTGCCAACACCATACTACACGATGCTCCATGAAGTAGTAAGTCTTATTTCTATATTGCGCAGATGTCATATAGTAGCCGTTCCTCATAAGTTTTGATGACAACGTCCCTTTCTTCCCTCGGATATGACCATCTTCGCCAATATAATATCCTCTACTTTTAAGCATCTCAACAAACTCTGGGAGGTTGTCGTCGTTGTCAAAGCAATAGCGTTCATCGGGGAAATAACTACCGACAGGATTGCCATATTTGTTTAATTTCTTCTCGCAACTCGGCAGCCGCGTACTCATCGCGCGTGTCTGATATTCGTTCGCTCGCATAGTTATTTCTAGTTTTTTCGGTTAAACTTCCTCTCGACCAGATCGCATAAATCCAGGTACATCGCATCGGCATTCTCCGCCTTCACTCTCTCCCGAAACCCGGCTATATCCGACAGCCAGCAGCCGCAACGGACATAAATGCCGTCTTGCAGGTTGAAAAAGTAAACCTTGCTGCCAATCCGAGAGCCGAACCCGACAAAAGCCAGGAAAGGATAATCGCCGATATATTCGCCTTTCCCTTCGAAGGAGCACTCCTCACCGAAAGAGCACTCCTCACCGAAGGAGCACCACTCGCCGAAGGAGCACTCCTCACCGAAAGAGCACCACTTGCCGAAAGAGCACCACTTGCCGAAAGAGCACCACTTGCCGAAAGAGCAATCCTCACCGAAAGAGCACCGCTCGCCGAAGGAGCACCGCTCGCCGAATATTTGTATATCACTGTAATCCCCCGAGGGGCATTGTTTGATTCCGTCGATCACCTCGAAGGCGTCGAAATCTGCCTGTGTGTATTTTTTCATTTTATTTTATTGTTTACTCACACAATCCGTAAAAGCTCATACAACTGGTCGCCGTATCGTCGTCGAACAAACTGCCCGTCGCGTTCTGCCATTGGACGTAGCGCACGACATCGTGGATATTGTGATACTTATTGCCGCTGGTAATTGCGTAGGAGGGAATCTTATCCGGGCCGAAAAAAGAAGAGTGCAACTCTCTTTCGAAGTTTGCTATTTCCGCTATACGTTCGGGAGATTGTTGGGCGATATTGAGAATATCGCGCTGGTTTGCCATCACACACGGCCAGCACCCGACGCGCTTATACCCCATCGTGTAGAGCGGATTCGGCTCTAACCCTGCGGCGAGGATGTAATCGATCACCTGCTGCGCCGACCAGTCGAACACGGGCCGAAGCAAATCGTCGGCGAACTTTTCCCGAAATGCCCGGACATCCTTACCACGGTAGCTGTGCTTCTTCGGCTTACCGTTTTTGTCATAACTGTAGGGCTCGAAATAATATTTGAAGTACGTACATTGCGCCGACATCTTGGCTCGCGCCGGAGATTCCGCGCCTCTGATGCCCTGAATCATCAGCATATTGTCCTGAACTTCGTCCAGCACATAGTCGATCGTCGGTTTGGTTTTGAGTTCTACCGTACAGAACCGCGCCCGCGTCGAGGCCCAGCGCTTTTTTTGCCGCGCAAGATCGACCATCCCGTCGTACTTGTGCGACTTGAGCGTAACGAGATCGAGGTGCAGCTTGTCGGCGATACGGTTGATATACTCATAGGTCAGTGGGTGTTCCCAGCCTGTATCGCAGAACACGGTGGTAAAGTTGGTGGTAATATGCTCGCGCACCCACAACAGCGCTGCAAGGCTGTCCTTGCCTCCTGAGAAGGTAACGATTACTTTCATTTTCGTTAATCTATTAAATTCAATTCGATGATTCCGTCTATTTTACAATCCTCGATCCCGATACACTCCAACAGAGCCGGGATGCGTACAAGAGGTTTGGCCGGGTTGAAGTCGTAGCGGCCCGAAATCCGACCGTTGAGAGAGCTGATGATCCTACACAGCGACAGCACGATGTTGTAAGACCTTTGAGGAGCCTCCAACAGGATACAGCCGCTGATGGTCCGATACGCCTCGTCCGTCTTGTCGTTGTACTGCCGGGCGGCTCGGTCGTCGATCTTGCGAAGCATCGACCACGCGACGCCGTGAGCCTGCGAGACCAAAGTCTGAGCCTGCGTATAGCGGCGTTTGGTTTCATGGTGGAACAAGCCGGATGCCGTGAGTTCGGACTCAAGGTCGAGCATCGCGTAGTTCAAGCAGCCGACCAGCGTAAGCATCCGCACCGCGAGCGGCACGTACCGCTCGTCTTCCGGCCGAGGACCCCGCGCGAGCAAGCGAGTGTTCATCCAGGCCGTATGTTTAATCAACATTGCCTGGCGGTAAGAAAGGTTGGTCATATAATCAATGCGTTTTACCCATAGTGAACCACTCGGCAGAATGAAGCCAGTGATAAAATTGTCGTTTTGTCATTTATCCAAATAATTTTGAACTGCCGTTATAGCTTCATTCAGTGTGCGAACAAGTACATACTTGTTTCCAACCTGTTCAAAAGATTTCTGCCATTGTTTTTGTGCTGGGGTCTGACGACTTCCTTTTACTTGGGTCTTAAATTCCAGTCCCAGTACACCAAACCCATCTCGGGGAACAAGTAACAGTAAATCCGCCGCTCCAGCCGTCATCCCTTCAGCTTTCATGATGGCCGCCTCGGTTTTACTTCGCAATCCACCATTGGGCACGCTCGTCAAATTCAAAGCATACTCGGGGTATTGAAGCCGGAACCAACGTACAAAAGCGCGTTGGATGTTCGATTCAAGGTGTTTCATTTGCGTAAACTGTTTCCATTAAAAGCGACCCGATGGCATAGATACTTGATCCGGTCGTATATCCGATCTCCATATCGGTCCTTGATCGCTTCGCCTGTAAGGTTCGAAGATATGAACAGAAGCGTATCGGGATTGTCCTGTGCCTTGTTGATGAGTTCTACGACCAGATTACGTCGTGTCCCGAACTCTACTCGGTCCACCTCCACGCCCATATCGTCCAGTGTGATAAACTTGCGTTTAATTACGTCGTCGATATTGACACTCTGTGACCCGCAGTCCACGACCGTTACGATCCGGTTGGCGAACTTGCGTAGCAACATCGGAATTGCGTAGCGGACCAACAGCGATTTCCCGCGTCCGCAGTTTCCGAACAGTAGTAACCCTTTTCCGTTGTTTGCCGACAGCCATTCCGCTACCTTGTCGTATTCCGGCAACCAGACAAACCGTTCGCCCATAGCTCCCAGAACTGCGGACATCGCAGTCACCAACTCTTCTTTCGCATTCGGAATACTGAAGGTGAAACGGGCGCAAGGCGTAGGATTACCTTCGATTTTCAACTGTTTCAGGATTTCATCGTAGTTCATTGTCAGAAGTCTTCATACGTTTGGCCCGGTTGGGCGTGATAGTCCGTTGCCGGATGGCGATTTGCCGAATTGTCCTGGTCATGTGGAGGGAACAGCCCCGAATAGTTGTTGGCGATCGAGAAGTCCACGATACGGCGAGCTTTGGCCGCATCGTTGCCCGAAAGCGTCAGCAGGCGTACATAGCAACGCTGTAATCCGAGCGGTCGATAGGTCTGTCCGCGTTCAGACTTGTAAGCAAGCCAATCCGCCATGATAGGCTGGAACGCAGGTTCGACAGCCGAGAGATCTATATTACGCCTGGATTTTTTCGGGAAAAAGTCGTTTAACCACGTTTGGAAATAAACATTTTTCGCAAATTGAGCGCTGCGTTGCAATTTAACATAATCTATAACCAGTCCCTCCGTCTTTTTGCAAAAGTCCTTGTAGTCATCGGTAAGCGACTTGCGCTTTCCCTTGAACTTATCCCACAACGTCACAAATTCAGTCGGAATATAATCTTCTTCCCCCTCGGGGGGATATAAGGGGGGATTATTTATATCTTCGACGTAAGGAGAAGATATAATACTTTTCTTTACTTCGCGGCAAAATTCCGGAGTATTCGGCGATTCTTCCGGAAGTTTGGCTGTTTCTTCCGGAAGAATGCGGCAAAATTCCGGTATTTCAAGATTCTTGCGTTTCGCTCGTATGCAAGTGTCAATATATCGCCTTTGGATGGCTGCCGACGTTATGATCCCACGAGAGAGCAGTTCTTTATTGAAAAGACCCACAACACCGCAGTACCGAACAATCTCCAAAACAACCGACTCCTTTAACCTGAGGTATTCAGCCACGTTGAAGGCAGTACTTTCGTCCCACGCAGCAAAACAGCCTTTTACCCGGTATATATTACATAGCAAGTAGTCGTAAACCGCAATACCGTCACAACCGAAAGCCTTAACAAGCCGCCTTATCCGAATATCCAAATATCTATCCGTATCGACGCTGTAATAGCTTAATCCGACCCTAATATTGGCCATATCATTGTATTATTTCGGTGGTTTATCAAACACTTCAATCATCTTCTTTATTTACAATTTTAAGCGTTCTTTCTCGTAACTTATCATAGTCCGAAGGTTGTCGCACTGATGCTTGCAAGATGCATTGATGCGGTCCAACCACTTTTCTAAAGCATTCAGCTCCGAAGCAGAACTGTTCACCAATTTTGTCGCCAACGATGGAGACAAACTGATAATCGTTTCTTTTTCATCGTGAAACAACCTGGCCACCGCAGCGTCACGCATTCCGACAACCTCACTCAACAATTCACCGCTGCGAGCGTAGTAAACACCCAGCTGGTCCAAACGCTCTATCATGGCTTCGATATTGGGATTATTCATACATTCAAGAGCCATCTGAATATTCCGAGCTTCCTTCCGTATTTGTTCGATTCTTTGCATGGCGTTTAATTATTTTTTTATACAGGATTCTACCCATACGGATAGCATTTAGTCCTCGGATAGTCGAGGCATCGCAAAACTCCAGGTCACGCAGAATACGTACTATTTGCCGAATCTCCCAAGACTTGATTTCATAACCGATCATGGGATTCCGAATATTAGAATGGAAGATCATCTACCCTATCTGCCAAAGGCATATCCGCGATATTCTCCACTGTAACCGGTGCCGAAGTGAAGTTTATGGCCTTACCCCGGCCGATATAAACACGAGGTGCTTTCGCCTCTCTCTCCTCTTTAGTCTGACGCATAAATACCGAATGGGTATTTTCGTAGGAATCCGGTTCCCGGAGCTGCGAAACGCATACGGCGATATACTTCTTGCCATTATTGGCAACTTTGATCTGGTCGCGGGGAATATCCGAAACGCAAATCGATACATTGATAAGTTGTGACATAGCTACGGTTGTTTTTTGAATGTTGTTTTGATACTCGTTTTACTACTTCGAACGGGCGGGTAAAGCATCTCACCCGTTTCGGGATCGGCAAGCCCGGAAACAGGCAGTTGTCGAAGCATTGTTTCTCGCTCTTTAATGTCAGCTTTCAAGGATTCAAGAGTTGCGTACATATCATATAACTTACTGTCACCGCAATCCGCATAATCGTATTTGACACCGACCTCGGCTTCTTCCAACCGGCAATCCCCGAATTGGTGCGATTTCCCGTATTGGGATAATTCGCGGAGTGTGATGTCCCGGATCTCTTCATTATCCTTGAACGCCTTGATTGCCGCTTCCATCCTGCTGATATTGATATGGGCCGTTATCGGGTCAATATCCCCGTTTACGACAGCCCTGACCGCCCGAGAGGTCAATTCACTGACCGAGGCCGTTTCACAGAGCAATAATGAATTATTTTCCATGCCGAGCCATCTTATAAGAATTGAACAAAGCCGCATAACGTTTAAGCACGTCAGTATCGGCGTCATAAGATTTCAGAAGACGTGCGGCAATATCGAAATCTGCCGCATAGCCTGAAGCGGTCCATAAGTCATAACCCCAATTAAGCAGACAATCGCACTTGATCGGATCGTCAAGCATATCTGTCGTAATCCGATGTTTTGCCCGGGGTGTATCGGGCCGGGCCGAAGCGAGAGGGTCCGGAGCAGCTGCCGCGCATTTTGCTGACATATTGCGCGATTTACCCTTGAATACATCGGCACCAATCCCGAGCCAGGACCCGATCTTTGTCAAAGCATCGGTTGTAGCCCCCTTGTGGGCATCACCCAAATCTGAGTTATCGTTACCTCCATAACATTCATAATAGATACCATATTCAGGTATCTCGAACGTTACCTTGACAACCACCATCTTATTGTCACGGGCAACCTGTTCGGAGCGGACACGCCAGCTACCTACTCCGAACACGTCATTCAGACGCTCGGTAACGTAGATCGCTTTGATCGTGGACAAGTAGTTCTTTGTCGGATGCGGCGATATTGCCTCTGAAGGCAGCGGCCGATCCAGTAATCTTTTCTGTTCTTCGGATATTTTACGCAGTTCCATATTTTCAATCTCTATCGGTTATCACTCGTGATGCGAACTTTTTAGAATCGCTATACCGCATCATATATTTGGTTTCCTTGCGTATCTCGGCAGTCGAGAGTTGCCTATTCCAAGAACCCGAGGCAACAATGTTTTGCGGGCGGTCGATTTCGTAAATCTCGATTCTCGTTTTCATGTCAGCTATTTTAACAGTTCATTCAGTTTCTCCGACACCCGGGGAACCTCCTCGTCCGTGGCCGTACACCAGGCGCTCGCTATGCTCGTTTCTTCCCGTATCGGGACGTCGATCCATTCCGTCATTCCCATCGAATGCACCGCTTCCTGTCGCTCGGTTTCCACCGTATAGCGTCCTTGCACCGCAACGCCGTGATATTCTATCTGAAAGTCGAAAGATTCCATAGGACCCGAAAATGTCCTTCGGGTGATGTAATCGGCGATGCGTTTGGCGAAAGTCCGAATCTCCTGATCGGTCAGATGAATTGTCGTTTGCGGCCGGTTGAAACGGGTGCTCTCGAAGAAGTAATACTCTTCCGAGGGTTCTTTCCGAGTGGACGGCGGCATTTGAGCCGTGTCGGTGACGTAGTAGGAAGTATTCATCGCTGTTCGAAAATTTCATTCAACAGATAGCGGGTGATCCGCATACGCCGGGGACCGGACAGCGCCCAGCCGAACACCGCTGCGATCGGTGCGATCACAACGGCAAGCGTTATCGCGTGTGCCATACTCTTACCGAATTTCGACCCGATAGACACGGGGTCGGTTTTGGAGTTTATGTGCCCGGCGGCGGGACTTGTCGATTGTCCGGCGCACCTTGCTCTTGAGGCGGTACCACGCACGCCAGAGGCGGCCCGCAAGCGTGCCCCACAGACTTTTGACTGTGCTTTCGGAAAAGAAGGTTTGCATGTTGGTAAAGATTTACTTGTGGATGATATTTGCTGTTATTCTGCTGCTTCGACAAACTCGCCGCCTTTCAGTTGATAGAAAACATCCTCCTTGAGCGATTTCCCATCGATCTGTGCAGACCTTACGCACACTGGTTTCAGATCCTCGCCATATTCAGCGAGGGTAATCCAGCTACCTTTCTTTGCCTTTATTTTTGAATCTATACCTATGGCTGCTACAACAGCATTGTTACCTTCGCTTTCGATCTTTGCGAGGTCGCCCGAGGAGCCGATCTGTGCGAGGTAGCCCGAGGAGCCGATCTTTGCGCCGTAGCCCGAGGAGCCGATCTTTGCGAGGTAGCCCGAGGAGCCGATCTTTGCGCCGTCGCCCGAGGAGCCGATCTGTGCGTCGTAGCCCGAGGAGCCGATCTTTGTGCCGTAGCCCGAGGAGCCGATCTGTGCGCCGTCGCCCGAGGAGCCGATCTGTGCGCCGTAGCCCGAGGAGCCGATCTTTGCGCCGTAGCCCGAGGAGCCGATCTTTGCGAGGTAGCCCGAGGAGCCGATCTGTGCGCCGTAGCCCGAGGAGCCGATCTTTGCGAGGTAGCCCGAGGAGCCGATCTGTGCGCCGTCGCCCGAGGAGCCGATCTGTGCGCCGTCGCCCGAGGAGCCGATCTTTGCGCCGTAGCCCGAGGAGCCGATCTTTGCGAGGTCGCCCGAGGAGCCGATCTGTGCGCCGTTGCCCGAGGAGCCGATCTGTGCGCCGTCGCCCGAGGAGCCGATCTTTGCGAGGTAGCCCGAGGAGCCGATCTTTGCGCCGTCGCCCGAATTAACATTGTCGGTCGGACCCTCTTTGATGCACTTCTCGTAAATGAAATCTATACCAGCTTTAATGAATCCTTTGAAATCGAGTTTTGCCCCGATGTGAATCTTTGTCGTCGCCGTTTTATCCGAGTCGGAATGACATCGCCCCAAAGCTGTTACATGATGCACAGGGATGAACTTGCATTCATCATCCAGCATATCACGATAGCTAAGGACAGAGAACGGTGATTCGCAGAAATGAAAGCCTCGATTACAAACTTTCAACTCAACATCCTCTTCGTAAGTCTTGCCCTCCTCGAATTTGAAGCCCAGGCAGGTCATATCTGCATTGAACCCTTTAAATCCATCGATATGTTTTTCTTCGCCGAACTCTTGCGGAAGCACCACGTTATCGCCGAACGAGACGCTTTTGAATACTTCCACAATCTCTTCGACCGAGAATCCAGCGATGCCGCATCCGATCTTGGTTACATAGAAAACCTTATCGGTATTGTACCGTGTATAGTCTGCGAATCTCCGTACCGATCGCGTCAATTCCTCGGTAGACACCTTGTCCATCTGTTCATCGAGCGTAGGGATAGCGTAGGACTGGCCCTGTAAGCCCTCGCCGTGCCCCATGATCGCGCCGAACTTCTCGACCGCGACACGAGCTGCGCCGCCAACGTGGTTACCGGCCTTATTACTGCCGAATACAAAGACCTCGTTCTGTTTTAATTTGGAAATGTTCTCTGGGGTAAATACTTTGTTTGACATTGCACGTAAATTGTTTTGATTAAAATTTGCACCCTGTCGTCATCGAAGACCACGACTGAATCGCAGGGTATATCGCTACCGGCTCCCCGAATTGCTCCGGATCGTCGCCTGCTTTTTGGTATTGATCGGCCTAATATCCGCCCTTCTGCGCCAAGTCGCTCGCCGGGTTTTACATCCCTTCGGATGGTTCTCGTATTTCAATGAACCGCTTATTCGTTCCAGCCTTTCTGCCTTGCGGCCGGGGTTTATGGCAGGCTTTAGGACCCCTACGGCTTCCGTGCCGTCCTTTGCGCCCGCACCGGGACATTCAACCCGATACGGACTTTGAAAATCCGCGCCCGGAAATGGCAAACTCAACTAATCTCAACTCTTAACTAAACTCTGAAAAATCGGGCGCGGATAATAAGTTGTTAATTCTACTCCCATTTCAGCAACGCTTTCTTCTTCTTGAGCGTCGGAAAGTCGAGCGTAAGAATGGTTTTAGCATAAAACAACATTTTAGCGTCCGTTGAATCGGGGTGCGTTTCTATCAATCCCCGTTTAGCATAATCCCGAACTCGCGCTGCCGACACCCCATGAAATCGAGCAGTTTCTTCAACAGTCATCACTACGTTTTTGAACACATTCACATCGATGCTGTTGTCCTCCTTTTCTTGCAACTTTTTACGTAGCTTCCGGTTCTCTTCTTCCAGATTACCGATATATGCAGCAATATTTGCGGCTGTCATATCGCTATACGTGTCTTGAATGGTTTTATCCTGCATCATAGCGTCTTGTCGGTTATTTAGTGCTATATCGTGTCGGCAATCAGGCCGACACAAAACAAGAGTATCCGAGAATCTCAAATTTTTATAATTCGTTCAATGCACACCCACTGTTCTTCGAGCAGGGCAGCCAGCCTGTCTGCCGATTCCATTATTCAGTTCTCCGGAGAATATGTCTTTGCTAAAAACAGCCCTTCCACCGGAACCTGGAACATCTCGGCAAGAATGGCCTGCCGTCTTTTGCTCGGCCTGCGATACCCGCCTTTCTCCGGATCTGTTATCCACGACTGAATCGTCCACATACTCACTCCTAATCGTTCCATAATCTCATTGGCCCGGCGGCTCTGTTCCGAAGGCGTGAGGGAGTGCCATATCTCCCCGAATGTCTGGTTGCTCTTCTTCGTCTCCATCATATTGTTATCCTTAATCTCCGAAATACTGTCCCGGCCGCGCATCGGCATAATAGTCCAGGCATCCCGCCGCGAAAGCCATACTTGCTGCAACATTGTGTTCTCCGGTCGTTTTAGGTGCGGAGGCTTCCAAAGTGCGTCCTTCGATCATCGCGCGGATGTTAGCCAGCTTCTCGTTATTCCATGCTTTCCGCAAGGCCTCAGCGAAATTTTTCACCATCTTCACCCGGAACATATACCAGGCATTCAGCATGATTTTCGATTTGTTATACACGACCTTCATAATCAATATTATTTTGTATATTTGTGTTGTTGTGTCGTTTGACAATGCAAATATATAGCTAATTATAGCAATATGCAAATAATTTTAGCAAAAAATTATAGCAAAACATAAGAATAAATGCAAATGAATGATTTTGAATTATTTATAAAACAGAATAGAATAAAAAAAATAGATATTGCAAAATATTTAGGGGTTTCAAATGGCTTTATAACCCAACTAACAAATGGTGTGCGAGGTATTCCAGAAGATAAGCTACAAAAAATTTTAGCAAATCCCGATTGGGATACCTCGATGTTTGCCAGCGACGGCGAGATGCTGAAAAATACTTCTTCACAAAAGGAAGAAGAGGTAGCTGCGGCAGAAAATGCAGCTACAATGATAACTATCCCCCAAAGAGTGTGGGCGGTTATAGAGAATCAAGCGGCCAGCTTGAAGGCAAAAGATGAACAGATGAATCGGTTAATTACACAGATCGAGCAGTCGAATGCCCGTTACGATAGGCTGTTTGCGTCGATTTCAGGCGTTTCTACAGGCTTTCCAGCAACTCCGACAGATCTGGGGGTCAAAAATCCCCCCCCCATAAAATCGGAGCTAAAATAATGTATATCAATGAATTACAAAAATATATTGTAATTCAGACACCTGATAATAAGCATTCAAAGAAGAGTTAAAAAATAGGAGCCGATGCAAATTTCAGATTGAATTACTATTCAATGAACCTTATGATAGCCAAACTACAAAAAGGAGACATTAACATTGCCGACGTTTTTCTAAATGAATTATCAAGAAATCCGGCCTATTTTAATATGGATGCCGTCAAAACATTAATCCCAAATGAAGAACAACGGATGCGAATACTGCGCGTTCTTGAAGATCATATGGTCATTGAAATAAAAGGGGGGGGGTGGAATATGGTTAAAAGCTGCGGCTAATTTATCAGTGTGTAAAGACCAGGGAGGATGTGCAGTCATCTATAACGAACAACGCAAACAAGAAGAACGGGATAATTTAGAACTTCGCAATTTAAAAATAAGTAGGCGCGAAGCGCATTGGGCTATTGCATTAGCTATCATATCTATTTGCGCCTCTCAATTTTGGGGACACACTATTTTTGAATGGACTTGGATTGCAATGCAAAAAATCAGTAAATTACTTTTTTAATCTGTCTTGATTCAATATTCTACACAGAACATTGTTTAATCCAGTATAAGTATCACCTGTCAATTCAATATTAGTTCTGCCCCAAAAACGAACAAGATAGATCAAATACACAATCAACGCGATAATCACGAATAGCAAAATATAAATCCCGATCATAAACTTCTTTTTTACAAACCTCGGAACTTTCGGCACAACTTCAAAAAAATAGCCTCATTATTTTGCGGGGGGGGGAATTTTGTAACTTTGCAGCACCTAACTTAATATTACATTAATCATGAAAAAAATTTTATTATGGGGAGGGGTACTTGGCATAATATTAAGTATGACCTCTTGTTACAGCACACGGGTCCTGCATGGGAATGTAAAGCCTAATGAACCTTTGGTACAAGTAAATCAAGAATGGAACCACCACTTGATTGGAGGATTAGTGCCGGTCGGTAAAAATAAACTCGAAGCCGCAGAATACGTGAACAATGCGGAAGATTTCGTAGTAAAGACTAATCATAACTTCCTAAACCTGTTGGTTTCATGTATAACATGCGGTATTTATACACCAACGCAAACTAAATTTTATATTCCGCTACGTGATGTACAAAATACAGCACAAGATGGAAAAATCAAATCAGACAAATAAAAATTCACCCCGGTCATAGACCGGGGTTTTATGAATAAAAATAATAAATAGAATCAATCATCAAATACTTTTCGCACACTTACTGATCCTTTCTGAAAGATCAAGCAAAGCGCTTCGTAAAGTTTCTTTTTCTGCTTCGTTAAAATCATCCGGTTTGCCATTATTCACACCATCCATTTTATGATAAAGCCACGACCGGGATTTGCCGAAGTACCGCTCCGATATTTTAGCCCACGATACATCTAATAAAATATCGGACATTTTCTGTTTTACCGTTTTTCGGTTTTGTTTCACTAAAATTTCCATACGATCTATTTTTATACCTCCGGCCAATTGGTCGGAGGTGATTGTTTAATCTCTGTCTAATAATTCTTGCAAAATCATCTCAATATACCATTCTTGTTCCTCCTTTCCATTGGGATATGCCTTATGGTAATTACGAATAGATTCTATCAAATCCCACTCTTTTTCTGTTAGCTCTACTTCCATATCATATTTCGTGTTTGGTATTACAAATATAATACACTTTTGCGTATTATACAAATATTTCTACATCATTTTTTCATTCCGATTGAAAAATGTATATTTGTATCGTCAAATCTATATGCAATATAAATATGTCTGTAGTATCAGATATTTTGTATCTATTACATACAGTTAAATTTAACTGCGTCGAGTTCGGTAAGCGGAAACGCCCGACGGCTTGCATATAGGGCCGGACAACTCGTAACGCAGTTTTTTATTTGTCAAACCTATATGAAAAAGCGCATCGAACGTATGAGCCGCATCAAAGCGGCAATTAAACCCATGTACTGCGTCCCCAAGCGCAGCGACCTATCGTTAATCGGATCAGCTTTCGAGGCCGCAGGTTTCCGTTGTGTCCGGATCCGCACCGAATGCGAGGCCGAGCACCGCACCAAAGGTGGTGATCCCCGTCGGCACGGGATGCTGATTCTTGATGGCGACCGCGTGATTCTCGAAATCAGCCGAAGTAAAAAAGCAGAGTGTAAGACGGCGGGATCCGCCGTATAAGGTTATTCGAAGTTACAAAGAGAAAGGATCGAGGCAGAAACCTCGATCCTTTCTAAATTTTACACATAATCTACTATGTATGTTGTGCCTATCGGTATTGAATATAATTTGTAATTTAAATGCTATATTTGTACTTAAGAATACAACCCACCGAAAAGAATACTTACGAAATACGACGCCATCTGAACAATGACAATACACCTCACCTGTTGGATTCGCCAAAGTTTTCCAAGGCCATGAAATAGACCCTCTCTTTCGACTGTATTATATTTATACTCCAATGATCTCGTTCACCATCACTAACAAACATCGTCCGACAGCCACCATTGTCATGCTTGTCAGTTTCTACGGTAAGCAGTACCGCAAAAGTATCGGCATCGGACTCCCTACCCTCTATTGGAATGAGAAGAAGAAATGCGCACGCACTACGGCCGACTTTCATGGAGAACCTATTAATGACGCTATCGATCGCTGGAGAGAAATCGGCAAGCAAGCTGTTAAACACTTTACTACTCTCCGTCAAGTTCCAAGTTCCGCCGAATTTGCTATTAAGCTCAACGAATTGAGTAATCTACCAGATGATGATATACCAAACATAGCAGTCTTTTTCTGTGATTACCTTGAGCATACTTATATCCCACGATATCACCTCGTACGTCGAGCGCACACGGTAAAGAAATACCATACAGCACTACACAAACTCAAGGAATACGAAACCCATACTCACCATCGTCTAAAATTTTCGGACATTGGAATTGACTTCTATAATAACTTTCAGCATTGGTTCTTTACATGCGGATTTTCAGCAAATTATTTTGGAAATATTATCAAAATAATCAAACAGGTATTCCGCGAATCTCGTACCCATGACAAGATCCATACTTTTGACGGCACAGATCACCGTGACTTCATTGCCCCCAAAGAAGCTGCGGATACAGTATATTTGAATGAAGAAGAGCTACAAATTATTCGTCGCCTGGATATTTGTTCGAGCATCGCAAATGATACGACACATCCTTTAAGCGAAGAAAATGCCCTCCGAAAGGTAAGAGCACTGGAACGAGCACGCAACTTGTTCTTAATCGGCTGTTACACTGGCTTGCGCGTTTCTGACTTTTCCCGTCTTCGGGAGGCACATGTAGGACGTCATATTTCGATCAAAACCACCAAAACAGGGGCAAATATTGTTATCCCGATCCATCCTGTCGTTCGTGAAATAATAGAAAAAGGCTTCGACCTATCGACTTCTATCAGTGATCAAAAACTCAATGACCACATAAAAGAACTCTGTCGACTTGCAGGATTTACTGAAGAAATTATGGTCAATAAAAATATTGGAGGGAAGAATATGGAACTTATCGTCCCAAAATATAAACTTATTTCATCACATACAGCTCGCCGCTCTTTTGCGACTAACGCTTATAAAGCCGGCGTTCCGACTATCGCAATCATGAAGATTACCGGACACACCAAAGAAAGTACCTTTCTCAAGTACATCCGCGTTTCAGCGGAAGAGAATGCCGAACTCCTCAGTCAGCACCCATTTTTCATGCTCCATTAAGGCATAAAAAAACAAAAAGTACAACATTTAATACAACCACGACTGCAATACACTGACAACCAATGTCGTTTTGTGGAGGTGGCGGGAGTCGAACCCGCGTCCAAACAAGGAACCCGAAAGCTTTCTACACGCTTATCCGCCGTTTCGTCCTTCTATCCGGGTCTGGCAGGCGGCAACCTAACCCGGATCCCAGTTCCTGAATTTTCGCACGACGGCCGGAACCCTCCGCCGTACTATCTCTAAATGATCGATACCCCGTATGGAAAACCGTTAAAGAGCGGAACGGCCTTCCGGGATACTCGTCGTCAAACCGCCTTGGATCCAACGATTAAGCCAATTTTCCTTGAAAATTAGGCAGCGAGTGCATAGCTATTATTGCCATTTGTAGTTCGAGTGTTGATATTTACGAGCCACCACACAATGCTCGACGTGCTTACAATCAAACTCTGCCTGCTGTCAAAACCGGTCACCCCCTTCGTAGGGATAGAATTTCATTGAAGTGAGTACAAAGATACGAAAAACCGGGCAGAAAGCCAAATTTATCGGAACTTTACCAAAATGTCCTCGTCACTATTGAAAGTTTTATACGGAACCAATCAATCGCCATATACCATATAAAGTTGGAATATAGCACAACCAATTTGAAGAATAGCTATAATTAAATGCCAATAACTGGGATAAATCTTTTCTATTTCATTATTCGGATCCGTTTTTTTCATCTTCAGACCAATAATGAACCAAAGTAAACTAAGACCTCCAGTAAGAAAAAGGAAAAAAACCATTCTTCAATTATATTAACCAACGAATTATATATTGGTATTAAGCAAAGGGCCTAACAATCATACAATATATAGCACAAGCATAAAAAAAATAGCCACAAACAGATGCAAAAAATTCGGATAAAACTTTTCCGTTTCATCTTTGAACTCTGCTTTTTTTTGCCTTAAACGCAAAATAAAAAAAAGCAAACTAATACTCCCAAAAAAAAATACATAAAAAAGCCATTGCTACTGTCAATGATGTTCCACCACCTAATGCAGACATTACCTGCACGTATCGATATAACACCGAAAATTCGTCTGCTTATTTTCCAAAGGCCCCACCTCTGCCTTGCGCGCATCCAACATAAAAATTCACCCGATCGGCATTGCATACAAGAATATTTTCACGTACCATGCCTGCGGAACCGCTACCGTTTCAGATGCTTACGCAGCTTCTTTTTCAGAACATCCCCCGTTAATGGTTTGGCAATATAATCATCGCACCCGACATCGAGCGCTTTCGCACGGTCGCTGTCGTATGCATATGCTGTGACGGCAATGATGGGAACGGAACTTCCCGCCTCCCGAATCTGCCGCGTAGCTTCCAAACCATCCATAACGGGCATCTTCATATCCATCAACACCACATCCGGAGCGAACTCCCGGCACATGCGCACCGCTTCCGCTCCGTTATGGGCCCGAAGCACTTCATACCCTTTCTTAAGAATCAGCGACACCAGCAGAAAATTGCTGTCGGTATCTTCGGCAACGAGAACGACGGGCATTTTCCCCTCCGAAACGCCTGGTTGCCGCATCTCCGCATCGGAAGCAACCGCCGACACAGACCGGGTCCGGATGTAAGGATGCGTAAACCAAAAACAAGAACCCTTTCCCGGTTCGGAGTTCAGGCCGATACGACCGCCCATCTGTTCGACGATACTCTTGCTGATGGCCAGTCCCAACCCGGTCCCCTGGACAAAACTGTTGAGTTTCACGAAACGCTCGAAGACAGACTCCTGCTCCTGCTCGGGAATCCCGGTACCGGTGTCTTCGACATAAAAGGTAAGCATCATCCCGTCATCGCACCGGTAGCCTAATGTCACAGACCCTTCACGAGTGAATTTCAACGCATTATTAATAAAATTAATCAACACCTGCGTAATCCGGGTCTTGTCGCCTACCAACCGACATTCGGGCAGATGATCGCCGAAACGCAACTCCACCGGTTTATCCAGGACCTTGAGGCTCAACGACCGTACAATCTCCTGACACATCTGATTCACATCGAATTCCACATCGTTGAATTCGAGCGTTCCGGCTTCGATCTTCGACAAATCGAGAATGTCGGAAATCAGCTTCAACAACAATTCGTTATTTTCCTGAACAATGGCTACATACTCCCGTCGTTCGTCGGGATCTTCGGTTTCAGCGATCAGATTCGAAAAGCCGACGATGGCATTCAGTGGCGTGCGGATTTCATGGCTCATATTAGCCAGAAAAGCCGATTTCAGACGATCGCTCACTTCGGCTTTGTTCTTCGCTTCGATCAAATTCTTCTCCGTTTCCTTCAACTCGGTAATGTC
>ENA-UESD01000129-UESD01000129.1-human-gut-metagenome-genome-assembly--contig:-NODE-129-length-67142-cov-21.034325_pt1 | contig 67142 bp, 60 predicted proteins | sample MGYA00242985_ERZ507986 | MGnify/ENA primary metagenome ERZ507986 (study PRJEB26167, sample SAMN06115408) | human gut metagenome | host: Homo sapiens | place: China:Guangxi | collected 2016-04-06... | reverse complement strand
CAGTCCGCTCAGACATTCTATAGATACTTTAGGATGTCTGAGCCGAAGGCTGTCTACTGCTTGGCGCCAGCTTTTTTCAACAGGTCGATTCCATATTCCTCACGACCGATCCGCAAAACCTCATTCAAGGCTTCGTTACGCAGTTCGGAATATTCCAAAGCTTTCCGGAGGCGGGCTATTTCGGCTGCCAGCTCTTCTTCTTTGCTTTGAGGAATCCCTTCACGCTGGTGTCTGGCTAATCTTTCCTTGCGCATAAGAGATATCTTTTCCAATAGTTCAGAGGATAAAGATAACTCTTTTTCGTTCAAAACAAACTTTTTTTCCCAATAATAAAGAGAGCCCTTAGCCAGATCATACTTCTACTCGATAAAAGATCTTGACTCGACAGATTGATAATACTCACTTAAAACTCGAAGTTTAAAATCAACGCTAAACTTGCGATGAGATACATTTCTTGTTCCCATTTTAATCTTTTAATTGTTAAAACGGTGTGAAGTATTTCTGTATTAAGAAAGGCTATATTCTCTACAAAAACTTACTTTAAACAAAAAATAAATTTCTAAATTCATTTTTAACTACAGAACACAAACAAGAAAGCTCTCTTTGTATATCTTTGCGGCATTTGAAGAAGAAGGAACACATAACAATCACAAATTATAAACAAAACAAAACCAAACCATTATGAAAAGATCGTACAATAAACCGTACATGAAAACAATGCGCCTGTGCGCCGCAGAACAACTTTTAAGCAGCAGCGATAACACTCCAAACGCATTAAGCATCCATGAGGATACAGCCGGAGGCAGCGAAGCATTAAGCAATGGAATCAGCAGTCATGACCTTTGGGGCAACGACACGAACAGTATCTGGTAAATCCGTCTGAACAAAAAATAAAGACGTTTGGGCATGTTTTCTTCTTTTTTTATGTTAAAAGTAGATTACAAAAAGAATGCTTTGCTTGTTTTTGCTATTTTTGCGATACATATTTTTCTTTTTTAATACCCTATTAAGCCCATGAAATTTAAATTTTTACCCTTAATGGCGCTGGCCTGGACATGCAGCATCGGCAGCATGCAGGCGCAGCAAGTGACAGTGTCTCCCCTCCCCCAAAACATATCTTGGGGAAACAAGGCTTTTGATCAGGGATTCAGTTATACACTGACCGGAGAGCAAGATGCCGATGCGGATGCGGTGAGAGTGCTGAAGAACAAGCTCAAAACCGGAAATGGTACAAATGTAAACATTATCATCGGTGAGCGTGGCGACGCAGCCGTCAAAGCCTATGAAACCAATATCCCGAACAAAAAGGAAGGATATTATCTGAAAGTAGAAAACGACAAAGTGATTATTGCCGGTAATGATGAATCGGGAACATTCTATGGCGTGCAGACATTCCTGCAGATTGCTTCGCAGCCGGAAGTGATGCAGGCAACCGTAACCGACTATCCGGACGTCATCGACCGAGGCGTTGTTGAAGGTTTCTATGGAAATCCCTGGAGCACAACCGACCGGAAACGCCAGTTTGAGTTCTACGGCGAGAACAAGATGAATGTGTATATCTACGGTCCGAAAGACGACCCGTACCACCGTGCTCAATGGCGCGAACCTTATCCAGCTGCCGAAGCTGCCGTTCTGAAAGAACTGATCCAGTCGGCTCACGAAAACAAGGTTCAGTTCGTATGGGCCCTGCACCCGGGTAACGACATCAAATGGAACGATACCGACCGCCAGAACGTAGTCAAGAAACTGGAACTGATGTATGAGATGGGAGTACGCGCCTTCTCACTCTTCTTCGATGATATCGGCGGCGAAGGCACAGACCCAACCAATCAGGCCAATCTGATTAACTATGTAACCGAAAACTTTATCAAAGCACATCCGGAACTGCCTCCGTTGATCTTCTGCCCCACTCAGTATAACCGCAGCTGGAGCAGCGGCGACTATCTGAATATTCTGGGCAGCAAATCGGACAAGGATGCGCGCATCATGTGGACCGGAAACTCAGTGGTGGATATGATCAACAAGAGCGATATGGACTGGATCAATGCACAGATTCAGCGTAATGCTTATATCTGGCTGAACTATCCGACCAACGACTACTGTATCGACCGCATGCTGATGGGACCGACCTACGGCAATGACAAGAACATCGCCGAGCAGCTGAGCGGATTCACCGCCAACCCGAGCGAGTATGCCGAAGCTTCAAAAGTTTCACTTTATAGCATTGCCGACTACACCTGGAACATGGAAAACTATGATGAGAACGCTTCTTGGGAGCGCGCCATCAAGTATCTGATGCCGGATCATGCAGCTGCCTTCAAGGTGTTCTGCGAGAATAATATCGACTTGGGAAGCACTTATCACGGACTGCGCCGCGAAGGTGAATCCAAACGCTTTGCCGAAGCGATTAAAGTGTTCCAGGAAGCAACAGCCAACGGATTCAACAAAGAAGCCTTTGACGCCATCAAACCGATGTTCGACGAGTTTGTAAATTCTTGTAACGAACTGCTCGATCCACAGGTTCAGGAGAATGATCCTTTGGCAAAGGAGCTGGTAGCCTGGTTCCAGGTTATGAAGCTTATGGGTGAACGCGGCCAGAAAATGTGTTCTCTCTATGCCAGCATTGCCGACAACAAGCCTGAAGAATTCATCAATACTTATAAAGAAATGGTACAGCTGGAGGCTGAGCAGAAAGCCATCCGCTCACGCGACTTCGAGGGATCTATCAAAAGCCCGAATCCGACTGTAGCCGCAGAAGTGGTAGCTCCATTTATGAAGCAATACACCAATCTGCTCATTGCCGAGTATAAGAAACACTATACTGATGGATGGGAGAACTTCCCGGCTGTATTGCTGAACGACGGCAAATACTACATCAAGTATAACGGCAAATTCCTGACCAACGTAAGCGGTAGCAAGTATCCTACTTTCGTAGCCAACGAGGATGACATCAATCCGCAGAGACAGGAGTGGGTCATCAGCATGGACTACAGTACAAACCGTTATAAAATCGTCAATGCTCAGGACAACCGTTACCTGAACGAGAAGGGTGAATTCACCGTAAACGAAACCACCAATCCATACGAATCTGCATGGCACAGCTATAACATCACACGTCTGAACGGCAAGTATGCCATCCAGAATGCAGGAAGTGCCGGCGACAAATACTGGACAGCCAATGCGACACGCGTCAGCACCGGAAGCGTTTCTGCCTACAATCCGGACAACTTCATCTTCGAACTGGTGCCACTCGACGAGGAGGCAATCACTTATCCGGTAATTGTCAGCGGAGGAAGCTACCACATCATCAATCCTACGGACGGAAGCTATCTGACCAACAATACCGGCAACAACAATCCGAAGTTCGAAGCGAAAAAGGAAGAAGACCCGCAGAACACACAAAGCTGGACCTTTACCCTGGTACCGGCAACCGGACGTTACAAGATTGTCAGTGCCGCCGACAACCGCAACCTGAATGAAATGGGACAGTTCGGTACGGCATACGATGACAACTGGAACACCTTCAAGATGCAGGAACTGGGCGGTCTGTTCTTTATCCAGTGCGCAGGAAGCGCCGGAAACAATTTCTGGAGCATCGAAAACAATGCCATCAGCAAAGGAAACAAGACCGAAGGCGAAAGCTACATCTTCAAGATTGACCAGGCTCCGGAAGCACCAATGGACGAAGAGGCCACCTTGGTTTTTTACAAGCAGGGTCTTGTGACGGACCCGAACCAGATAGCCGACGGTGACTATGTGGTGTTGCAGAATGTAAATACCGGTAATGCAAACAGACAAGGATACCTGTATTATCAGGATGATACCAAGTTTCTGACTTTTCTGGCCGGATACTATCAGACCGAACTGACTGACATGAAGTCGGCCTTTCCAGACAAGTATGTATTCCAGGTAGAAAAGAATGCTCAGGGACTTTCTTTCAAGAACGTAACGGCAAAGAAATACATCCCCAACAATGTAGCAAGCGGTGCTTATGCGCCTACCGAGAATGCCGACAACAGCAAGTTTACTCTGGAAGCCTCAGCTCAGGTGAGCATGGCCTGGAACATCAAGTCTGCTGCCAACGGCAAATATATCAATGGCGAACCGGGTTATCCGGTGGTATGGAGCGACGGACACCCTATTAAAATCTACAAGGTAGCAGAAAGTGCCGCTCCTGCGGATGTAGAGGGCAACGGATGGTTCCGCATCCAGACCACAGACGGACAGAGCGGTTTGCGCATGCAGTTGGGTGATGCCGACGGCGAAGAGCTGGTATGGATGAAAGGCATGACAGGAGCAGCCGGCGACGAGGCTCTGTGGAGCTTGCAGGAAAGTCCTGAAGTGGCCGGAAGATATGCTCTGGTAAACAAGAAGAATGACAAGGGATCCGTAAACTGGCAGAACGATAAAACGCACGAAGCGCTCATCAACCAGTTTGACTACAGTCAGGATCACAAGGACTTTGGTATTTATGTAAAGACACAGACCACCGAGGTGCTCCCTTCATGGGTAATGTACCGCATAAACGGCGGCAATTCCGTCATGCGATTCCTGAACCATCAGGGAGCGTATCTGAAGGAAGCAGAAGACCCAAGCCAGACCGGCAAACTCTGGAAGATGATTCCTGCCGCCTCTCTCGAACTGACAGCCAATGGCTATGCTGTAGGTGCCTTCAGCGCGCCGGTTGCCACTATCGTTCCGCAGAATGTATGGGTTTATGCCGCTACTGCAAGCACCGATCAGGAAGTAACCCTGTCTCGTCTGGAGGGCAAGATTCTGCCGGCAAACACTCCGGTGTTACTGGTTGCCAACAATGCCGGAAACTATGAAATGTCTCCGACAACCGGTACCGATCAGGTAATCACTCCGGGCACCAACTTGCTTAAAAGTACCACCAGCGGAAAGATTCTGGCACCGGCACAGAGCATGACTCTGAGCATTAGTGACGAAGAAGCCTGCATGGCTCCGGTCACAGCCGGTTCACCTCTGAAGGGCTACAGCGTTTACCTGCCTCAAAACGGCCAGTCTGTCAAAAAAGCACTCGTTTTCGACGAACTGCCTCCGGTTACCGGTATCCTCTCTCCTGAAGAAACAGCCTCTCAGGGCAACGGAAAGATTTATGACTTGAGCGGTCGCGAGGTAAGCAAACCGACAAAGGGTGTTTACATCCGCAACGGTCAGAAGTTCATCGTGAACCAATAAGAACAGACAGGAATCACGACCTATAAAGAAAAGAAGAGCCTTACCATTTTCCATATTTCGGGAGTGATAAGGCTCTTTTTGTATGCTTATATTCATGTTTTTCGTATATTTGCGGGCAGAAACAGTAACATTTTGATTATGACAAAAGAGAATAAGCCTTCGGTATTACTCATCTATACAGGAGGAACCATCGGAATGATCGAGAATCCGGAAACGGGTGCCCTGGAAAGCTTCAAGTTCGACGAACTGCTGAAGCAGGTACCCGAACTGAAACGCTTCAATTTCCGGATTGACACCTACTCCTTCCAACCGGCAATCGACTCCTCGGATATGGAACCGGAATTGTGGGTCAAAATCGTACGGATCATCATGGAGAAATACGAAGAATACGACGGTTTCGTCATTCTGCATGGTACAGATACCATGGCCTACACGGCTTCCGCATTAAGTTTCATGCTGGAAAACCTGTCCAAACCGGTGATTCTTACCGGTTCCCAGCTGCCTATGGCATGCTGCGCACCGACGGTAAGGAAAATCTGATTACGGCCATAGAGATTGCCGCCGCACGGCGCAACGACGGCCAGCCGATGGTGCCCGAGGTGTGCATCTTTTTTGAGAACGAACTGTTGCGCGGCAACCGTACCACCAAAGTGAATGCCGAAAATTTCAATGCCTTCCGGTCGTTTAATTATCCCCCTCTGGCAACGGTTGGCATTCACATCCGCTTCAACGAACACCTCATCCGGAGAAACAATCCGCAGCTCCCCATGAAGCCGCATTTCCTTTTTAATAATAATGTGGTGATGCTTTCGCTTTTTCCCGGCATCAAAGAAAGCATCGTAGCCTCTGTATTGCAGGTGCCGGGCCTGAAGGCGGTAGTGCTGCGCACCTTCGGTTCCGGAAATGCCCCACAGAAAGAGTGGCTGACACGGCATCTGAAGCAGGCCTCAGAGCGTGGCATTCTCATTGTCAATATCACCCAGTGCCAGCATGGAGCGGTAGAAATGCACCGTTATGGCACCGGACTGCAGTTGTTACAGGCCGGAGTTGTAAGCGGTTATGACTGCACGCCGGAATGTGCCATCACCAAACTGATGTTCCTGCTGGGACACGACCTGCCTTTGGAAGAAATACGCAAGCTCATGGATTCTGATCTGGCCGGTGAAATCACACACGACGAATCCTAAAACAAAAACTTAAAAACAAAAAGAAGCCCGATAATTGAATGCTCAATTATCGGGCTTCTTTCTAGTACCCAGACCCGGGATCGAACCGGGATGGGTTTCCCCACTGGTGTTTGAGACCAGCGCGTCTACCTATTCCGCCATCTGGGCATCTTTTCGATTTCGATTGCAAAGATAATACTTTTTTAATACACTGCAAAATTTATCCGCGTTTTTTTCCTTTTGTCTGAAAAACAAGAAGAATGGAATTATTATAATTCATATATTTTTGACTTTTTTATCCGGGGCATTTCTTGTAAAGCTCACAAATAAACCCTACCTTAGCAATAGAATAATCAGAAACCGATTAAACAATACATAATTATGGAAAAGTATTATTGCGTCATTCTGGCCGGTGGTATCGGAAGCCGCTTGTGGCCGGTTAGCCGTCACAATAAGCCGAAACAGTTTCTGGACCTGTTTGGCACCGGAAGAACCTTGTTGCAACAAACATACGACCGGTTTGCCAAAATCATCCCAGCACAGAATATTTATGTATCTACCAATGTTGACTATAAAGACCTGGTATGTGAGCAACTGCCGGAGCTGAATCCGACCCAGATTCTCACGGAACCGATCCGAAGAAACACGCTGCCCAGTGTGGCATGGGCCACAGCCTATATCGCTCATCTGAACCCCGAAGCCAGCATTGTGGTGACTCCGGCCGATCAGCTGATTCTGAAAGAAGAGGTGTTTCAGCAGGACATTCTCAACGGACTGGACTTTGTCAGCGAGCATGACATGCTCCTCACCATGGGTGTAAAACCCACACGCCCCGACACGGGATATGGCTATATTCAGGCCGGAGAGACCATGAAAGAGCCTCATTTTGCCCGCGTCAAGTCGTTCACCGAGAAACCGGAACTGGAGTTTGCCCGGATGTTCATGGAAAGCGGTGAGTTCTATTGGAACACCGGACTGTTCCTGTGGAACGTAAAAACCATGCTCCACTCCATTCACGATGTAGCTCCGGAATACATTCAGGACCTGATAGCCTGCACTCCGGACGCACAAAAGGACTTGTCGGCCTGCATCCCGGAACATTTCTCTGCTCTGCCGAACCTGTCGCTCGACTACGGTATTCTGGAAAGAAGCGAGAATGTATGCCTGCAAATCTGCGGATTCGGTTGGGCCGACCTGGGCAACTGGAATTCTCTTCACGACGATGCCCAGTGCTGCAAGCCGCAGGACAATGTGCTCATGGACAGCAAGGCTCTGCTCTATAACAGTACCGGAAATATCGTGTGCCTGCCTAAGGGCCGTGTGGCCGTCATCGACGGACTGAACAACTTTGTGGTAGCCGAAGAAGGCAATGTTCTGATGATTTGCCCCAGAAACGATGCCGCAGCCCTGAGACGCATGATGACAGACGCTCAAATGAAACTGGGAGAAGAGTTCTCCTAAGCATTGACAGAATAAACCCTCCTTCAAACCGACAACGGCCTCGAAGGAGGGTTTCCTATTTTCGGACGCCAGGCTCAGAGCAATTCTCCCTTGCCCTGACGCACAATCTCAAAATCATCATCCAGGCAGCTGACCACCGTTGAAGGCTCCAGTGCCCCATAACCGCCGTCAATCACCAGATCCACTTCCTGCTGGTACTTCTCGTGTATCAGTTCCGGATCGGTAGAATACTCCACAACCTCGTCATCATCGTGCACCGACATGGTCAGAATGGGATTGCCCAACTCGCGAACCAGAGTCAGGATAATGTTATTGTCGGGCACACGCACTCCCACCTCCTTACGGTCTTTATAGATTTTGGGCAGACGGCTGCTGGTGGGCAGAATAAAAGTAAACGGCCCGGGCAGATTGCGTTTCATCAGTTTATAAGCAGCATTGCTCACCCGCGCATATTCGCTCAGATTCGAAAAATCGGAACAGATAATGGACAGGTTACTCTTCTGGGGATTTACGCCTTTCATCTTACAGATGCGCTCCACGGCACGCACATTCAATGCATCACAGCCGATAGCATAGACCGTATCCGTAGGATAAATGATCAGTCCGCCATCACGCAACACTTTTACCACCCGGTCCACCTCACGCGGATTCGGGTTCTCCGGATAAATCTTTACCAACATATTCCTTTACGTTTGATTCTAAATACAAACATACAGAAAATTCATGAAACCTGTCAAGGTTTTCCGAAACAAATAAACAAAATCAGCAGACCGCGGGGTTTTTATAATATTCCATAGCCGATGAACAGATTTTATTTATATCTTTGCAGAGAACTAAACATCAAGATTAAAATACATACACAATGACTAAAATTACAAAAGAAATGGCTCTGAACTACCACTGCCAGGGGAAACCCGGAAAAATAGAAGTGGTACCGACAAAGCCTTATAGCACACAACAGGATCTCTCACTGGCCTATTCACCGGGCGTGGCAGAACCTTGTCTGGAAATTGAAAAGAATCCGCAAGACGCCTATAAGTACACCGCCAAAGGAAACCTCGTGGCCGTTATTTCCAACGGTACAGCCGTGCTCGGATTGGGCGATATCGGTGCTCTGGCCGGCAAGCCGGTGATGGAAGGAAAAGGACTGCTCTTCAAGATCTATGCCGGAATTGATGTGTTCGACATCGAAGTGAACGAGAAAGATCCGGAGAAGTTCATCCAGGCTGTCAAGGCCATTGCTCCTACCTTCGGAGGTATCAATCTGGAAGATATCAAGGCTCCTGAGTGCTTTGAAATCGAACGTCGCCTGAAAGAGGAACTGGACATCCCGGTGATGCACGACGACCAGCACGGTACGGCCATCATTTCCAGTGCCGGACTGCTGAACGCCCTCGAGGTGGCCGGAAAGAAAATAGAGGATGTAAAGATTGTGGTCAACGGTGCCGGTGCATCGGCTGTTTCCTGCACCAAGCTATATATCTCTCTCGGTGCACGCCTGGAGAATATCGTGATGCTGGACAGCAAGGGAGTCATTTCTCAGGACAGAACAGACCTGAACGAGCAGAAACGTTACTTTGCCACCAGCCGTACGGACATCCATACTCTGGAAGAGGCCATCAAGGATGCCGATGTATTCTTGGGCCTGTCACGCGGCAATGTGCTGAGCCAGGACATGGTGCGCAGCATGGCTCCGTCGCCGATTGTCTTCGCGCTGGCCAATCCGGTGCCTGAAATCTCTTACGAAGATGCCGTTGCTTCACGCCCGGACGTATTGATCGCTACAGGACGTTCTGACTATCCGAACCAGATTAACAACGTAATCGGATTCCCATATATCTTCCGCGGCGCGTTGGACACCAGTGCCACCGCCATCAACGAAGAGATGAAGCTGGCCGCCGTACGTGCCATCGCCAACCTGGCCAAACAGCCGGTTCCGGATGCCGTAAACGAGGCTTACCACGAACACCGTCTCACCTTCGGTCCGAAATATTTCATTCCGAAACCGGTAGACCCACGCCTCATCACCGAAGTATCTATGGCAGTTGCCAAGGCAGCCATCGAGTCTGGTGTGGCCCGCAAGACCATCTCCAACTGGGATGAGTACAAGCAGAAGCTGAAGGAACTGATGGGCTATGAATCCAAACTGACCCGCCAGTTGCACGCTCTGGCCAAGAGAAGCCCGCAGCGCGTGGTGTTTGCCGAGGGTACACACCCGAACATGCTGAAGGCTGCCGTAGAGGCTAAGGCCGAAGGCATCTGCTTCCCGATTATTCTGGGTAACGAAGAGCGCATCCAGAATCTGGCCAACGAACTGGACCTGAATCTGGAAGGCATTGAGATTGTCAACCTGCGTCACGACCGTGAGTCTGAGAGAAGAGAGCGTTATGCCAAGATTCTGACTGAAAAGAACCAGAGAGCAGGATATACGCTGGACGAAGCGATCGACAAGATGTACGAGCGCAACTACTTTGGTATGATGATGGTGGAAACAGGAGAGGCAGATGCCTTCATCACCGGTCTGTATACCAAGTACTCCAACACCATCAAGGTGGCCAAGGAAGTGATCGGCATCCAGCCGGAATACAATCACTTCGGCACCATGCATATCATCAACTCCAAGAAGGGAACCTTCTTCCTGGCCGATACGCTGATCAACCGTCATCCGGACACAGAAACACTGATTGACGTGGCCCGTCTGGCTGCCGACAAGGTACATTTCTTCAACCATGAGCCGGTCATTGCCATGCTGTCTTACTCAAACTTCGGTTCTGACCAGATCGGAAGCCCGGCTACCGTGCACAAGGCCATCGAATACATGCAGGCCCAATATCCGGAATTGCCGATCGACGGCGAGATGCAGGTGAAGTTCGCCATGAACAACAAGCTGCGCGACCAGAAGTATCCGTTCACCCGTCTCACCGGCAAGGAGGTCAATACTCTGGTATTCCCGAACCTGTCTTCTGCCAATGCAGCTTATCAGCTGTTGCAGACTATGGCCGAAGAGGGAACCGAATTTATCGGACCGATCCAGATGGGATTGAACAAACCGATCCACTTTACAGACTTTGAAAGCTCTGTACGCGACATCGTGAACCTTACGGCTGTAGCAGTTATCGACGCAATGGTCAACAAGAACAAGAAGTAATTAAATAAATATTCTCTGTAAAAAAAATACTATTACTTCTCATAATACATCTTATTGAGGCTGTATCTAAATAGGTACAGCCTCTTTTCTTTACACTAAAACATATAAAATATTAATACGAGAATAGCCTTATATTCCATTATTCAAAGTAATCTTTACACCTTACATTTTTTAAGACAAAACACCAAAATACGAGTATTATTTTAACTTAAAATATTTGATAAAATATTCTTATATAAGTATTTTTGTAAAATACTTATATTAAAATACCAATTATTTCAATTTAAATTACCCATTATGAATCTTAAAAAGTTTTTTTTCATTCCCATTCTTTTATTTATGGGAACGTTGTTGGCAACATGTTCTTCAGATGAAAACTTAATTCCTTCTCCAGAAACAAACCGTGAAAAGTATGCAGAATATACATTTTCCGTTCAAGTTTCTGATCTGATGCAATTAAGAGAAAATGATTCTATACAGGTTAAATTCATACCTGAATATATATTTGGAACAATACCAGAAAAAGAGGCTAACGCCAAATTTTGTAAGACAACTAGATCCGGTTCTGTATTACCAATGATCGGCACTGTCAAAGATCTTGGAAATAAAAAAGTTAATTTTAAGGCAAACTCCGGAGAAAATCTTGTTCCCACCTATTTTACTGGACCAAGAAAATTAACGATATGCCGTGTTTGGGAGATATCTCTGAAAATAGATTTGCCTAGTTCCGTGCTTTTTAGAGGAGAAAAAGGAGAGTTTACTGGCTGGAAACTTCAATATTCAGGAAATACGCAAGAACGTCATCAAGCACTTTCGGGAAGTAGCGAAAGTCCAGTATTTAGTACTTACGTATATAAACTTATTTCAGATGTGGGTGGTGTAAATATAGGCCGAGATTTGTATCTTCCTATAAAACCTGAAGAGGCAAGAATTTATGTAAGATTCTCCGAATAAGTTTTTTGATCCACGCCAATAAAATAGAATCACGTCCCCTTCGGATTCTATTTTTATTATTTGTATGATTAGTAATACTATATAAATTAAACTTAAAAAGCCTATGAAGTATCCAAGAATCCATTTATTCCGAAAAAATCTGGAACTCAAACTATTCTATAAAATAATACCTTTTTTATATTTGTTTATATTTATAAGTTGCGAAGCGAATGACTTTCCCAAGCCTGAGACTTTACTAATCAAAGTTTTACCAGAATATAGTTTAGGAGAACGAAAGAACTATAGCATAAAGGATGTAAAAGCACCCATTCTAATAATAAATTCAAAAGAAGATATACGAAACAGCAATTTGGATAAAGATTTTAAAGACTATATTTATCATCAAAATATTGACTTTAGTCAAGTGAGTCTATTAGTCAAACTATCTGTCATTGATAATGTAACAAAAAAAAGAACACTATCTTATTATCGCAACAAAGAAGGAAGTTATACTTTTATAATAGAATATACTATTGGGGAAGAAGAAATTCCTATGAACTTTGAATATATTTGCTGTTTAGTCAAGCGAATAGAAAAAGATACAAAAATAGAAAGCTTCATTACACTATCTCATTAGTTTCCATGAAATAAAAACAGAAGTAGTTTGTATCATCTAAAAGTAAAATCCAAAGGACCTTCTTTTCTATAAAAAGTCATTGTGATGATTTTGGAAAATCATCACAATGACTTTTTCATTTTATCACAATCTTTTTCAGAACTCCACTGTCAGTCCGAGTGTCGGCACCAGATTGCCACTTTCCATCTTGATCGGTTTCAGGCGGTAGCGCTGCTCCTCCTTCGGAGCGTCCGGATTGACTATTTCTCCGGTACTGATCCATGCATCCGGCTGTTTCAGACTGCTGTTGAACACATTCTGTATGTCAATATAGAAACCCAGACGCCATTTCTTGAAATAGAAATCCTTGTCCAGACGGAGATCCACTTGTGCAAAGCTGGAATAACGCTCACTGTTATAGCGGTCGTAATCCAGATAAGGGCGACCGGAAACATCCCAGGCCGAAACCAGTTCCGACTTTTCCAGATCATAAGGCGTGTACGGCGCACCACCGATTACGCTGCAGCGCATGCCCAGACTCCACTGTTTGGGAAAATCATACGTGCCGCCCACATTCAGGATGTAACGGTTGTCCCAGGCCGAAGCGATATACTCCTCGCCGGGCGAAGCCTGATATTCACTTTTGTAGGCAGTAAAGGAAGCGGTCAGATTCAGGCGTTCTGGGATGGAATACCGGAACAGCGCCTCCACACCATAAGCCCGTCCGCGGGCCTCGGAAACCAGCGCTTCGTTACCCACCGAACCATAGTCGGCTCCCTTGCAGGCCAAAGGAATTCCGTCGGCTACAGACAGAGGGATGTCGGTGTAATACTTATAGAATCCTTCTACCGAGAGCGAGAAGTTCTGGTTCATGCGCCATTCCACACCCAAGGCCGACTGGGCTACGTGCATATAATCGAGCGCCTTATTGACATAGTCACCCTCCGTATTCTTGAATCCCAGCGCCGAAAAAGGAGGCAGCTGGGCATACCATCCGGCCGACAGACCGAGCGACCAGTGCGGATTGAAGGCATAGCGCATGGAAGCGCGGGGCGACACCTGATTCCACAGGCGCAGCATTTTCGGCGAATAGTTGTTGCCATCGAAGCGGATGCCTGCCGATGCCGAGAACTTGCTGTCTGCCGGAGCATAGTCACCGGACACATAAAGTCCCCAGGCCAGCAGGTCGAGCGATGTTTCATACAGGTTTTCCTGGCTCTGCTGCTGATACAGGCGCTGAAAGGTGTTGTTGTCATAAAGATAATTGTTCAGCTCCACACCCTCTTTCAGGGTCCAGCTCCCGGCAAAACTTCTGTTTTCTACCTTGGCCGTGGTTTTCTGCTCCACGGCCTTCAGGTCAAGTGTCTTGTTCTCCGGTCGGGAATCATCATTATTGACAAACTTCAGGTTTCGGTTGTTCAGATAGTTATGGCTCAGCGTATAGGTCTGCACATGGCTTCCGGCATAATGCTTGTAAGTGGCTCCCACCGTAAAGGTCTCCTGATTGATTTCCGGCAGATAGCTGAGCATATATTGCGCCATCTCCCCATCCTCATCAGTATTGAGCTTCATGCGGTCCACACCGGTAAGGGCCATGAACATCAGTTCGTCATTGTTCTTCAGGCGGGATTTGATTTTCACCTGTCCGTCGATATAATTCGGCAGGAAAGGCAGTCCCAGCAACTTGAACAGCATTTGCAGATACGACTGGCGCACGGAAAACAGATAAGTGGTGCGGTCGGTGAAGTGACCGCTTCCGCTGAGCGACACTTCCGAAGCACCCAGGGTAGCCTTGAACGTCTGCTTCTCCGGATCTCCGTCGCGCAGACGGAAATCGAGCACCGAGCTCATGGCTCCGGCCCGTGCTGCCGGAAAGGCTCCGGTGTAGAAGTTGATGTCACGAATCAGGTCGGCATTGACAATGCTCACCGGTCCGCCCGAAGCACCCAGAGTGGCAAAATGGTTGATATTGGGAATCTCGATGCCATCCATAAAGAAACGGTTCTCCGAAGGACCGCCACCGCGCACAATCAGGTCGTTGCGATAACCGATGGGAGAAAACGACACACCGGGATAGTTGCGCACTATGCGGGATACATCACGGTTGCTTCCGGGACTCTTCTCTATCTCACGGGTAGAAATGACATTCATGCTGACGGGACTCTCCGTGCTGCGGCGAAACAGGTCGGGGCGCACTGTCACATCCTGAATGAAGCGCGTATCTTCCTTCAGTTCGATTTCGATAAACGGCGTAGTGGCCGAGATCTGATACTCGGAGGTACGCACCGGTTCATAACCAATACAGGTCACCATGAAATGAAAGATACCCGGGGGCACCTGCTCCAAAGTGAAGTAGCCCAAAGAATCGGTCATGGTGCGCAGAGTGTCTTTTCCGGCCAGCCAGACATAGGCGTCCATAACCGGCTGACGCGACTGCTGTTCGATGACACGGCCGCGCACCGTATAGTCTATGGCATACAGAAAACAAGTGGAGAAACTTAGTAAAAGCAACAGAAAAAATTTCCTCATCATCGTGTTATTTTATCGGTTTTTCAGTTTTATTCACGACAAATATAAAAAAAGTTCTACGAAAAGAAGAGATTTACAAGGACAAAGATTATCTTTACGTAGTCAAAAAGAAATTAGAAACACAACGCAGCAAATATGATTATACAAAACATTTTAGATACGGACTTATACAAGTTCACCACTTCGTATGCCTATATCAAGCTGTTTCCATACGCCGAAGGCACATTCACCTTTCAGGACCGGGACCAGACTGTCTACTCCGAGGATTTTCTCAAGGCCGTTAAAAAAGAAATCGAAAAACTCCGCGAGGTAAAGCTCACCAGCGAAGAGCAGGAGTTCATGACACACCACTGCCGTTTCCTGCCCCCGGTTTACTGGGAATGGCTCGCTTCCTTCCGCTTCAATCCGGAAAAGATCTGCATGGAGCTGGATGCAGAAGGGCATCTGCATCTCGAAGTGACCGACCTGCTGTATAAAGTCACCCTCTATGAGGTGCCTCTGCTGGCCATCATCTCTGAAGTGAAAAACAAATTCGAACATAAATCGGTCGATCTGGAAGTGGTCAAGGAAAAACTGGCTCCCAAGATCACCTTGTCCAACGACAATGCCCTGCCGTTCTCGGAATTCGGCACCCGCCGCCGCTTCTCCAAGGAAGTGCACGAAACGGTCATCAAGGAGCTCAAGAAGCAGGCCCGCTACTGTACAGGCACTTCGAACTGCTATCTGGCCATGAAATACAACATGCGCCCCATGGGAACGCATCCGCACGAATGGTTCATGTTCCACGGAGCCCAGTTCGGCTACAAACATGCCAACTATATGGCTTTGGAAAACTGGGTGAATGTGTATGACGGTGATTTGGGTACTGCCCTCTCGGACACTTATACCTCGGAATCCTTCCTGAGCAATTTCAGCCGCAAGCAGGCCAAACTGTTCGACGGCGTGCGCTGTGACTCGGGAGACGAATTCCAGTTTGTAGACCAGCTCATCAAGCGTTATCAGGAATTGGGCATCGACCCGACCACCAAAACCATCATCTTCAGCAACGCGCTGGATTTCCCCAAGGCCCTGGAGCTGTTCCGCTACTGCAAGGGACGCATCCGCTGCTCTTTCGGTATCGGTACCAACCTGACCAACGACACCGGTTATGCTCCGGCCAATATCGTCATGAAGCTGAGCCGCTGCCGCATGAACGCCAACCAGCAGTGGCGCGAATGCATCAAGCTGTCGGACGATCTGGGCAAACACATGGGCAGCATCACCGAGGTGGAAGCCTGCATGCACGAACTGCGCATTTCCTAAAAGAATATCTTCATAACAAAAGGGTCATCCTGCCGGCACACCGGCGGATGACCCTTTTTCTTTCGCTTGGAATTATTGTCTAGAAATTGAATTTCTCAATCTTCATGGCTGCCAAAGCCTGCATGCGAGGCACCAGAGTGGTGAAGTGTGCGCTCTGCTCGTGAGCCTTCAGGGCTTCTTCGTCAGTCCATGTTTCGCAAATCATCAACACATCTGCACGGGTTTCGCTCTGGAACAGGTCGTATGCAATGCAACCCTGATCCTTTACTGATGCGGCAACCAGTTCCTTGGCTGCGCTTACCAATTCTGCCTTCTTGGCTTCTTCTACCTGAATAAATACATTTAATCTGATCATAATTTCTACTTTTTGAATTAAAAATCCTTTTACCAGATTCAAAAATACGGAAAAGAGCGCGTAAAAACAAATGTTTTCTACTTTTTATTTTCCTACGCCCGCATGGGTCAGCGTCTGAATTTACGACGTCTTTTCCACAGGACAGGGCGCAGCACTCCATAGCCGATCAGATTGCCCAGAAGCACGCCCACACTGTTTGCCGCAAAATCGAGCCACTCGCCCGAACGGGTGGTGGTGCAATAAGCCTGTGCCAGTTCGATGATACCGCTCATCAGCGCCGGAGCCAGTACGGCCCATAAGACAATACGCCCCCAGAACAGACTGCTGTGGCGGCGCAGATATTCCCACCAGATGACCGAGCAGAAACCACCATACATCACCAGATGCGTCCACTTGTCGATATAACGCACCTCCTCCAACCCGGTATGCGGGGGAGTAAACATACACAGAAACCAGATTACCACTACCAGCAATACGCTCAACGGGTAACTTTTAAGTAAATTTGTTATCATAATACACTGTTTTATTCAAATTCGGTTCAAAAATACGTTTATTTTCTATACTTTTGCAACCAATTGTCATGTTTAACTAAAAACTAACATTTTTATGTCTGTTAATGAAAGAGCAAACTTTGGGAGTAAAATCGGAGTCATACTGGCCTCGGCAGGTTCTGCTGTCGGTTTAGGCAATATCTGGCGCTTCCCCAGCGAACTGGGTTCAAACGGTGGCGCCGCCTTCCTGCTGGTATATCTGCTGTGTATCGTTTTTCTGGGCTTGCCCGTCATGGTATCGGAATTTCTGATCGGCAGACGTTCACAAGCCAACACGGCCTCAGCCTATCAGAAACTGGCTCCCGGCACCAAATGGCATCTGGTGGGACTCATGGGCGTATTTTCCGCCTTTCTGATCCTGAGCTATTATGTGGTCGTGGCCGGATGGACTCTGGAATATACGGTAGCTGCCGCCACAAACAGTTTTTCACAGGGCACGGATTATACGGGATTCTTCAATGACTTTGTCAGCAATCCGTGGAAATCCTCCCTCTATGTCATCCTTTTCATGCTGCTCACCCATGTGGTGATTATCCGCGGAGTGACCGAGGGTATTGAAAAATTCTCCAAGGTGATGATGCCGCTGTTGCTGTTCATCATCTGTGTTCTGGTGATTTGCGCCTTCTCCATGCCCGGAGCCAGCGAGGGACTGAACTTCCTGCTGAAGCCGGATTTCTCGAAAATCACCACCAAAGTGGTTTTGAGCGCCATGGGACAGGCTTTCTTCTCCATGAGTCTGGGAATGGGATGTCTGTGTACTTACGCATCATATTTCGGACGGGACACCAACCTGCTGCGCACTGCTGCCAGTGTGGGAGCCATCGACACGATGGTGGCTGTCATGGCGGGAATCATCATCTTCCCGGCTGTTTACTCCGTTCCGGGACTTTCGGTGGATGCCGGCCCGAGTCTGGTGTTCGTCACTCTGCCCAATGTATTCAACATCGCTTTCCACAACGCACCGGTTCTGGGCTATATCTTCTCGGTGATGTTCTATGTGCTTCTGGTTCTGGCAGCCCTGACTTCTACCATCTCGCTGCACGAAGTTGTTACAGCCTATATCCACGAGCGGTTCAAACTCACCCGCAAGGCCGGTGCCTATATCGTTACGGTATCGTGCACCCTGCTGGGTATCCTCTGTGCCCTGTCGTTCGGAGTACTGAAAGGCGCAACCTTGTTTGACATGAATCTGTTCGACCTGTTCGATTTCGTTTCGGCCAAGTTCCTGATGCCACTGAGCGGTATGCTGATCGCCATCTTTACGGGATGGTATCTCGAACGGAAAATCGTGCGCGATGAGGTGACCAACTACGGCACCATCCGGATGCCGCTTTTCAAACTGTATATATTCCTCTTGAAATACTTTGCCCCAATCGCAATTATGACTATATTTGTGAATGAGCTGGTTAAATAAAAGGACATACAGACTATTGCAAAACAAGATAAAGGACCTTTTCTATCTGCCCCGCGCAGACAGAAAGGTCCTTTTTGCATTCAGCCTGTGCACGGCCCTGATTACCTTCGGCTGCCTGTTTTATCTTTCGCGAAGCCATCAGGAGACCAGCCGGCAGCTCTCCGAAACGGAACGCAGGTATTACAGGAAACTGTGCCGACAAAGCATAACCGACAAACCGACAAAAGTCCGGAGAAAGGAAACCTATTATGCAGTACCGGTCCAGGAGAAGGCTTCTTTCGCATTCGACCCGAATACGGCCGACTCTACCCAACTGCTGGCCCTGGGCTTCTCTCCCTGGCAGGTACGCAATATCTATAAATACCGGGCCAAGGGAGGACGATTCCATCAGAAAGAGGACCTGAGCCGGATTTACGGTATGACCGGCGAACAACTCAATCATCTGCTCCCGCTGGTAAATATTGCTCCGGAATACCGCTATCTGGAACATAAAACGCCGGATTCTCTCAAAAAAGAGTTCCCGGTGTATCAAAGCAACAAGTTCCGGGAAAAGACTCTGGTAGACCTCAACACTGCCGATACGGCACTGCTGAAAAGAATACCGGGCATCGGCAACGGATTTGCCATCATGATTGTACGCCGCCGCGAACAGCTCGGAGGCTATGTGTCCGTAAACCAGCTTCTGGAAATAAACCATCTGCCGGACAGTCTGCTCCCGTGGTTCGTCGTTCGAAGCACAGAGGGAGTGAAAAAGATAAATATCAACAAGGCGTCCTTGACAGAACTTCGCCGGCATCCGTATCTGAATTTTTACCAATGCCGTGTCATACTGGAACACAGACGGAAATACGGAGCGCTGAAAAGCCTCAACGACCTGTCGCTCTATGAAGAGTTTACGGAGAAAGATCTGGACAGGCTTTCGCCCTACTGCGCCTTCTAGTCTTTTTGATCAGACATAAGTAACTGAGAAACAATATTTCAGAAGAGCCACGGGAATAGACAAAAAAACGTAAATCACACATCACTCCCTTTTCTTTCTGATAAATCTCTCTATTTTTGCATCCAAAACCAAGGGCATCATAAATACCAATTATTATCTCATAAGAAAACAATGAAAACAAAGGGATTAATTCAATTTGCTGCCGTAGCCTTACTGAGTGTAGGACTGGCAGCCTGCAACAACAAGAACAAACAGAACGGGGAACAGGATGTCGTACCGACCGATTATCTGTGCCTGTTTCAGGGTACTCTGCCTTGCGGCGACTGTCCGGGAATAGAAACCAAAGTGACCTTCATGCCCGACAGCACGGCTGCCATCACACGCCTGTATCTGGATTCAGACGGCACCTCGGAAACAGAATACGGCACCTGGTCTTATCAGGACAGCACGTTTGTCGTTAAAACCAGCAGTAATGACTCTGTTCCAGTACAGGAAACGCTCAGTTTCAAGGTGCTTCCCGACGAGCAGATAGCCCTGATCGGCGAAGACAATATTGTGAAGAGCGAGAATGTACTGCTGAAAAAACAACCGCTCACCATAAAGAACTTTGAAGGCAGCTATACGCAAGGTGGTGAAGAAAAGGATGCGTATGCACAGACACTGACGATTGCCGCCGGCGAAAACAATGAAGTTCTGGTAACCATTGCACAAACCGGAGGCAAGGGAAAAGGATGTGAGTTCACCGGCAAAGGACGTATCATCAACAATCAGATTGAAGTGGACTTGCAGCAGGTGAATCCGGAAATGAGCTCCACTATGGTAATCCGTCCGACCAACGAAGGCAACGGTCTAAATGTATTTACTTCTAAATTTGATGAACGCTACGACCTGATGTACTTCTGCGGTGGAGGCGGCAGTCTGGCCGGAGACTATATCAAAAAGTAGAAAAAGCCCCGATTTTAAAAGAAAACTGAACTTTTTCTCTGAAAAAAGTGATTTTTATTTGGAAATAACAAAAAGATGTACTACCTTTGCACTCGCAATCGAAAAGATGCCCAGATGGCGGAATAGGTAGACGCGCTGGTCTCAAACACCAGTGGGGAAACCCATCCCGGTTCGATCCCGGGTCTGGGTACACGGAAAGCTAAGTATTGAAATTCAATGCTTAGCTTTTTTCTTTTTATCCCCATCTCTCAAAAATAAAGTCCTTAGACCGTCTGTTTCCCCCTCCGTCACAGGTTTGTAAGGCCCGAAGCAGACATTTCTGCCAGAAACTATACCAAAAAGCTATATAAACTTACATTCTGAATGATAAAATAAATAAAACTGAGCGTTTTTTTTGTTTTTCAGACTAATTAATGTTATTTTTGCAATCGACTAGGTCAATATCCTGGTCAAATATACTTGAGATTAAAGAAAGAAGCGTTATGCTTATCTTGTAAGTTGAAAACCTGAGAATCTTTCAATAGTGTACAAAGATAGCATAGTGGTTCTCACGCTATAGCGTGGGCTGCTATTGTTGCATCTGTACACAAGGTTTTCTCAGGACCTCAACTTTAGGTGCCAATTTGCAGTTCCACGCTTCGTGGTTCTTGCAAATTCCCCTTTTACAATAAAAACCGTGCACCTGAAGTTTCACATAGACCATAAGAAACGATTAGGAAAGTATAATCTGATGTATAACATCGATGTAGGAAAGCAACACAAACAAGACACGCACCTTTATTCAATCTCATTTTACAAAGAAGAAAGAGCAACTCTGTTCAGTTCACACCCTGAAGAGAGTTGCCTTTTTCTTTTATCTTCACTGACTGGCAGAAGCAGAAACACAACAAGAAAAAATGATGGGAAATACCTATCATAACTATTAACCTCACAATTCGGAAGGAAAAAAGCCCAAAAACATAAGGATAGCAAAAAAGAAGGCGCAGAAACAAGATATGCTTAACAATCGAAGCTTGCCGAGGATTTTTAACCGGATAAATTTCCGCAATTGAAAGATATGCTATACTTTTGCAGCCCGAAAGTAAAAAGATGTTTTTAGACCTTATTTAAGTATTAGTTATGGTTAAGCAATGTACAATTCTGTTTGGATGTCTTGCTGCCGGTGATTTCTTAGTATGGATAACAGGAATAAAACTTCCCGGCAGCATTATCGGAATGTTGCTGCTCACGGCAATTCTCCAAATGGGATGGATAAAATTGGAATGGATTAAGGGTATTTCGGACTTTCTGGTCAGCAATCTGGGATTCTTTTTCGTCCCCCCCGGCGTAGCGCTGATGCTTTATTTTGATGTCATCGCAGCCGAATTCTGGCCGATTGTCATCGCTACGATTGTCAGTACCATATTAGTATTAGTTGTAACCGGCCACGTGCATCAATGGGTAAGAAAACATGGAATTCCTAAACGATAACTTTTTCATCATCGCACTGACTTTTGGTGTGTATTATGCAGCCAAGAAACTGCAGGCTTATACCGGATGGGTAATTTTAAATCCGATTCTGGTAGCCATTCTGGTTTTGATCGGTATCCTGAAACTTACCGGTATTTCTTATGAGAGTTACTCAAAGAGTGCCTCCATCATCGACTTCTGGCTCAAACCGGCCATCGTTGCTCTGGGAGTACCTCTTTATCTGCAACTGAAAAGCATCAAGCGCCAGCTGGTGCCCTTATTGGTTTCGCAACTGGTGGGATGCGTGGTAGGTATCGTTTCTGTGGTGCTCACCGCCAAATGGCTGGGGGCCTCAAAAGAAATTATTGTGTCATTGGCTCCGAAATCGGTAACTACCCCTATTGCCATGGAAGTTACCCAATCGCTTGGCGGTATTCCTTCGCTTACGGCTGCCATTGTCGTAATTGTAGGACTCTTTGGTGCCGTCTGCGGTTTCAAGCTGCTACAAGTGGGAAGGGTAAAAAGCCCCATCGCCCAAGGATTGAGTATGGGAACAGCCTCTCATGCAGTAGGAACTTCCAAAGCTATGGAGTACGGACGGAAATATGGTGCCTATGCCAGCCTGGGCTTAATCCTGAACGGATTGCTCACCGCCATATTGGCTCCGGTAGTATTGCATCTGATGGGAATCGTATAATAGCTTCTATTCATAAAAACCAAAATCGGGACGGTCTGCAACATACAGTAACCGTCCCGATTTTGGTTTATTCTCTGACGCGAAGGCTTACTCCAGCCAATCGCGAATCTCGTCTTTCCACTGACAATAAGGATGAACACGCATACAGGAATTATAGAAGCGACGGTCGCCAGTGACCTCACGCCCCAAAAACGACGGACGCGCAAAAGGCTCATCGGCAGACTCCAGTTCCACCTCGGCCAATACCAGACCTTCATTCTCACCATAAAACTCATCTACCTCAAACACATGCCCTTCATAAGGCACCAGATAGCGGGTCTTGTCAATAATTCCCGGTTCACAAATCTTCATCAGGTCGTGCGCATCCTGAAGAGAAATCTCCTTTTCAAATTCGTAACGCACCAGACCACCCTGATCCGACGGTCCCTTTATTGTCAGATAACCTTTCTCGTCACGGATTCTCACACGCACGGTGCGCCCTTTCATGCTCGAGATATACCCTTGCATGATACGGCTTGAAGAAGAGGCCTGCTCTTTAAATGAGCCCTTGACCAGAAACTTACGCTCTATCTCAAAATGCATTTCCTACAATTGAAAAGGCAATCAGACTCAAGATGCACAACAAAATCAGTACACCGATCAGAGACCGGATTACACGTTTGCCCTGCTGCTCCTGCAACTCTGCACGATGAGCAGCTTTCTTTCTTCTTTTCTCACTCATACGGCTATCCGTTTAAAAGGTTTATACATTCTCCTCACCGGCAAACTCCATCAGGTATGCCTTGATGAAGCCGTCGATCTTTCCGTCCATCACGCCGTTGACGTCTGAAGTCTGGAAATTCGTCCGGTGATCTTTTACCCGGCGGTCATCAAACACGTAGCTTCGTATCTGACTACCCCACTCGATCTTTTTCTTTCCTGCCTCAATCTTGGCCTGAGCAGCCTTACGCTTCTGCAAGGCACGGTCGTAGAGCTGTGATTTCAAAAGACGCATGGCGTTCTCACGGTTCTCCAGCTGCTTACGGCTCTCGGTATTCTCGATGAGGATTTCTTCTTCCTCGCCGGTATCGGGATCTACATACTGGTAACGCAAGCGCACACCGGTTTCCACCTTGTTGACGTTCTGTCCTCCGGCACCACCGGAACGGAACAGGTCCCAAGACACTTTGGACGGATCTACATAAATCTCTATCGTATCATCAACCAAAGGAGTAACGAACACAGAAGCGAACGAGGTCATGCGCTTTCCCTGAGCATTATAAGGCGATACACGCACCAGACGGTGCACTCCGTTCTCAGACTTGAGATAGCCATAGGCAAACTCACCTTCAATCTGCATGGTAACCGTCTTGATTCCGGCTTCATCACCGTCCTGCAAGTTGCTGATCGTACATTTATAACCGTGTGCTTCGGCCCAACGCATATACAGACGCATCAGCATGGAAGCCCAGTCCTGACTCTCGGTTCCTCCTGCTCCGGAATTGATTTTCAACACGGCATCCATAGAATCTTCTTCCTGACGCAGCATGTTGCGCAACTCCAGATCTTCCAGAGCGCTTATCGCCTTGGAATAGGCTTCGTCAACCTCTTCCTCGGTGACCATCTCTTCTTTATAGAAATCAAATGCCAGTTCCAGTTCATCGGCCAGCGTCTTCACTTCGTTGTATCCTTCAATCCATTTCTGCAGACCTTTGACTTTCTTCATCTGCTCTTCGGCGGCCTTGGCATCATCCCAGAAACCCGGGGCCTGTGTTCTCAGCTGTTCTTCCTCTACCTGCACCTTCTTGTTCTCGATATCCAGATACCGATACAGGGCGGCAGTACGTTCTTTTACATTCTTCAGTTGATCAATGGTTATCATAAATAAAAAAGCTTTTCTATATGCAAAGATAACGAATATTCATTACCCTGATATAGAAAAGCCTGACTTTTTATTTTTTAGCTGCCGCTACTCGGCATACATGGCATCAATCTGCTCCTTATAGTTGATGTTGATCACAGAACGTTTCACTTTCAGCGTGTTGGTCAACTCACCTTTTTCCATGCTGAACGGCTCCGGAAGAATGGTGATACGCTTAACCTGCTCGTAATGGGCAAACTCCTGCTGCAAGGTGTTGATACGTCCCATCAGTACCCGCATAATCTCTTCCTTGGCACATAAATCTGCCATATCGGTGTACTGGATATCCTTCTTGGCGGCGAACTCCTTCAATACATTATACTCGGGTACAATCAGAGCCGATACAAACTTACGCTGGTCGGCAATGACCACTATCTGATCAATAAAACGATCTACCACCAGTTTGGATTCTATCATCTGAGGAGCTATATACTTGCCGTTCGAAGTCTTGAACAAGTCTTTGATACGCTCAGTCAGATAAAGTTCTCCATCCTTCAGATAGCCGGCATCCCCAGTATGGAACCAGCCGTCGGCATCAATAGCATTCCGGGTGGCCTCTTCCTTCTTATAATACTCTCGGGTAATTGATTTTCCGCGCAACAGGATTTCATTCTGCTCGCCGATTTTAAGCTCCACGCCATCTATCACACGTCCTACGGAACCAATGGTCTTCACCTTACCCAGCCAGTCGCACGATACGGTTGCGGTAGACTCAGTCAGTCCGTAACCGGCCACCATACGGATACCGGCAGAATGCACGAACTCTTCAATCACCGGAGGAATAGCCGCTCCTGCTGTCGGGAAGAAGTTGGCACGCTCCAGTCCCAAGGTCTTCTTCAAGAGAGCAATTACGGTCTTCTCAAAAAATGCATAGCGCAAACGAAGCGGCAGCGGTGCCGGAATATTGCGCAACTTATATTTCACATTATATTCTTTTCCTACACGCAAAGCTTCATGCAGCAACTTGCGCTGCATCGGGTTGCTATGACGGATTTTTTCCTGTACTCCCGCATACACCTTCTCCCAAAAACGAGGCACAGCACACATACAGGTCGGGTGCACCTCCTGCAAAGATTGAAGAATGTCTACCGGACGCAGATTTATAGCCAACTGCACGCCTTCTGCAATACCCAGATACGACCATGCACGCTCAAAAACATGAGTGAAAGGCAAAAAATTCAGGAACACATCCTCTTCCGTAAGACTCAACACCCGATCATTGGCCTGTATTCCGCAATGATACATCAAATGCGTGAGCACAACACCCTTACTGTCTCCCGTTGTACCGGAAGTATAAAGAATATTGGCCTTATCTGCCAGACAGGCAGTCTGGCTTCGCTCCTCAACTTCTTTCTGATAAGGTAAATTCTCTCCCAAAGCCAGGAATTCATCAAAATAAATAGACACCTGATCCTGCGGATTCTTCACTACCGCACGGTCAAAGATGATGAGTTTCTGCAATGTATCACACAAAGGCATCACCCGAAAAGCAATGTCATACTGATACTGCTCTCCTACAAAAATATAGCGGATTGAAGCATCGTGCACCATGTACTTGACTTGCGCCTCAGAACTTGTTGCATAGAAAGGTATTGTCACTCCACGTATTCCATAGGCACCGAAATCCACAAACAGACACTCTGGTTTGTTCTGCGAAAAGACAGCGATATTTTCCTGAACCTCCACCCCCAGAGCCAAAAATGCGTTCGACACTTTTCGAACTGTTTCGGAGAAAGCATTCCATGAAATCGGAATCCACTTGTTCTGATCGTAGTCCCTGTAAGACAAGGCCGTACGCTCACCATATTTTTTTGCCTGTTCGTGAACCAGAACAGCAAAAGGACTCATGTTTACCATAACTTCAGTTTTTTCACTTCACAAAGATATACTTTTAACTGAATTTTACGCATAAGAATTCTAAAAAAATTTATCTATTTTTTTTATTCATTATATCTTTGTTCAAATAATGATGGATTTATGATGATAGATACAGATTTTTTGACGCAAGAAGCAGTAGAACTGCTGAGCGACCTGATCCGAACCCCGTCGATAAGTCGGGAAGAAACCCAGGCCGCAGACTTATTGGAAGGATTTATTCAGAGTAATGGCATCGAGACAACTCGCGACGGAAACAACATCTGGTGCATGGCGCCGTCGTACGATTATCGGAAGCCAACCTTACTTTTAAACTCACATATTGACACCGTAAAACCGGTAAGCACCTGGAAAAGAGACCCATTTGAGGCAACTCTTGAAAAAGGCCGCCTATACGGACTGGGAAGTAACGATGCCGGTGCCAGCCTAGTGTCCCTCTTACAGGTCTTTCGTGAGCTTTCCAAACAGAACCAGCCCTATAACCTGATATTCCTGGCCTCAGCCGAAGAAGAGGTTTCGGGCAAGAACGGTATTGAAAAAATCTTACCACAACTTCCTCCCATTCATGTGGCTTTGGTAGGAGAACCCACACAGATGCAACCGGCTGTAGCCGAGAAAGGACTGATGGTATTGGACGTCACGGCATACGGCAAGTCCGGACACGCCGCTCGAAACGAAGGAGTCAATGCCATCTACAAAGCTCTGGAAGACATTCAATGGTTCAAGGATTATCAGTTTGCCGAACAATCGGAATTATTGGGACCAGTCAAGATGAGTGTAACCGTCATTCAGGCTGGAACACAGCACAATGTCGTACCGGATCAGTGCCACTTTATCGTGGACATACGCAGCAATGAGAAATATAGCAATGAGGAAATCTTTAAGACGGTCTGCAAACACATCAAAAGCGAAGCCAAGGCACGTTCATTCCGTCTGAACTCTTCATCCATTGCTCTGGAACATCCGATTATCCGAAAAGCAACGAATATGGGAAAGAAACCTTTCGGATCACCGACTCTTTCCGATCAGGCACTCATGAAATTTCCTTCCCTGAAAATGGGACCGGGGGCTTCATCCCGTTCGCATACGGCTGATGAATATATTGAAATCAAAGAAATCCGCGATGCGATACAGACCTATTATGACCTGCTCAACGGACTGGATATAAGCAGATAGGGGGCTTCCCTATCTGTCAATCCATTGTTCAGGATTCAATTTATTGCGTTCCTTACGCAACTGGAAATGCAGTACACACTTTCCGGCTCCATCCTCTGCTATTGCTCCGATGAGGTCGCGTGTACGTACCGTCTGCCCATTGCGTACAATAACGCTTGAGAGATTACAATATACCGAAATGTAATTACCATGACGGATCAACACATTGTAGGTTCCTCCATACTGGAACACCGCAGTCACTTCACCGTCAAAAATAGCACGGGCACGGGCACCCTTCTGCCCGATATAGTTCGTACCTTTATTATCCAGACGCACATTCTTCAGCCCCGGAACATTATAGGTTCCGAAATGTCCCGAAATCATATAACTTCCGGTTATCGGCACCGGCAAACGTCCTTTATTCTTTTCGAAATTACTGCTCAGCGCATTATCAACCGGAGTACGCCATGCTCCGGCGGCAATATCTGCTTTTTTCTCCGGAACCGTTTTCTTGTCACGCGATTTCGTCTTTTTCTTTTGCGCGGCACGCGCCTGTGCTTTGCGGGCAGCTTCTTCGGCTGCCTTACGTTTGCGTTCCGCTTCGGCTGCAGCCCGGCGACGGGCCTTCTCAATCTCTTCGGCAATCACAGCATCAATCTTACGGTCCAGTTCTGCCAGTTCCTTCTGCTGGCGATTGATCTGGTCAACCAGTATTTTTTCGTGCTTCTGCAAACCGGCCACGACTTCTTTCTCCTGCTGTTGTTGTTCAATCAAAAGTTTGCGCTGCTGCAATGTCTCACGTACCAAAGCAGCCATCTCTCCTTTTGCCGTCAGCAACTTGCCTTTGTCGGCCAGCAACGCTTTCTGTTTCTGCTGAATCTGTACCCCCAATGCATTCTGGTATTTGGCATATTCGCGGGCATAACGGGCTCGCCGATACATTTGAGTGACACTTTTTGCCGAAAAGATAAAGATCAGCGGACTCTGTACCGCCTGATTGGTGCGGGCATATAACAATGACTGTTTATAGCGTTTCTTTACCTTCTCCAAGTTCTCTTCCTGCGTCCGGATCTGCTGTTCCAGTGTTGTAATGCGTTGATCTACATTGGCTATTTTCTGTTCCATTTCATTGATGTAACGCAAACGGCTCTCCAGCTGCACATCAATAAAGTTTATGGTCTTGATTTTGGTATCAACATCTTTGCGGGTACGGTTCAGTTCTGTCTTTGACTGATTCATCTTTTTCTGTACCTCAGTCTTCTTTACCTTCAATGCCTTCACACGGGCACTGTTCTGTGCCGCAACATACCCCGGCAACAAGACCATACCCCAAAGCAACAACTTCGTTTTATCCATTACATCTGCAATAATTTCTTAAACAAAGTAGAAGGATCCACGCGCTTATACTTGCCTTCGGGAATCTCCGTCAGTGACCAGTCTGAATTATTCCGGATATTAGACAAACTCATAATCGCCTTGATCTCTTTTCCCATGCCCGATGCACTCATCTGCATTTTATCAGGAATACCACTGCCGTCAAAGTGCAGATAATGCCAGTCAAAACTCTGGCCTGCATTCTGAGGAGCGGCAATGTGCGTATTCAGCAACAGGTTTCCTTCCGGCTTTACAGCAAACTGCAAGGTAAACAGAGACACTTCCTTGGCAATCAGATACAGCAATCCGTTCTTCTTCTCCACCGTAAAGTCCTGATCCGTCAAAACACTCTTTTTTCCGGGTACAAACAACTCATTCCAGAACAGAGCCTGCAGAGAATAAAAATCCAGGCCGCTGCGTTTCAGGAAATCCACATCCCGATAAGCCGCCTTGACATACTGTTTTCCCATACGGTCGAGCACCAGCATATAGTCCGGAGTAAACTCAACACGTCCCACTTCCATAAAAAAAGCAGAAACAGACATCTGTATGGCCTCATCCTTCTTCATTTTCAGATTTCCGCCTACAGTAACTCCCTTGCTTCCCATCTGCAGTTCCAATGAAAGCTTGGCCGTCAGCGGCCGGCTGGACTCTACCTTTTTACCATTCAGAGCGCTGACAATCTGCTCGGTACGGGCTGTGCTTTCCGGAGTAACGTCCGTAATACTCTTGGTAGAACGACAGGAAGACAGCAACATTGCCAGGCACACCACCGTGCCTGCGATATATTTATTCCAACTCATGGTGCTATGTATTTTTTCTGTTTGATTTTCTGTTCCAGCAAATCGGAAGCTCCGTCCAGCTGACTGGCCTTTTTCCAATATTCCAAAGCCTTGTCGGGTTCCTCACAATGAAAATAGATGTCTCCGGCATGTTCCAGCACACCTCCATTGATTGATTCACGGTTTTCCTTCTCCTTATCCGTCTGGGGTTCCTTGTCGTAGTAGGCAACAATCTTATCCATATAAATCTTTGCCTCCGCATATTTCCCCTTCAGGAAAAGAATCCAGGCATAAGTATCCAGATAAGTCACGTTGTCCGGCTCGGCCTGTACTGTCTTATAACTCATTTCCTGAGCCTTGTCCAAATCCTTGTTCTCAAGCGACAGGAAATACGCATAATTGTTCAATGCGCCCAGATTATTGTCCTTATATACCAAAGCCGAGTCATAAGCCGCATAAGCCTTCTCGTTCTGATTCTGTTCGTGATAGAGATCGCCCAGAATGCTATACATGTCCGACACCATACCTTCATCTCCCGGTGCCTTTTCCTGCCGCAATCCCAGTTCAAAAGTCTCGATGGCCTGCTTCTGCTCATCCAACTGATAATGAGAAAGACCTTTATAATAATAAAATACCAGCATATCGGGATAATACTGCACTCCCTTCTGGCACAAGCGAATCAGTCCCTGAAAATCCTGCTTCTTGATATTAATCATGATCAGTTCCTGCAAGGCCAGCTTGTTGTCGGGTTCCAGCTCCAGTACCTTATTCAAGGTGACGGCAATAGAATCCTTACTGTCTTTCTTTACGGTCTGATAGGCCGCATACATCATCCACATGTCGGCACCCGAGCGCGGATCGGCCAACAGTCTTTGGAAAGTAGCCCGCACCTGGGCACTGTGTACACTGTCCTGCGGCTGCTGGCTGACATAATCCTTCATCACCCGCAGTCTGGTAGATGCGTCCGTAGCCTCCCCAAAGAGCAGACGGTCCAGATTAGCCTGATACAAGGAGTCATCCTTAATGGTCTGTGCATAGTCCATCAGTGCCAGACGCAAAGTCTGGTTGTCCGGTTCCTTCTGTTCCACCTCATCGAATATCTGCTTGGCTTTGTCCAATTCGCCGTTAGACATATATTGGGTGGCCAGCACAACCCGATAGGACAAATCATTGGGAAATTCATTGGCCAAAGCCTGCAATTCGGCATAAGCCTTGTCCTTTTCCTTAAGCTGCATATACATCCAGTACTTGTCCATAGAGATTTGCAGGTTCTTTCCTTCCAGAGTCTCTATACGGTTCAGCACATCGATGGCCTGCATATACTTCTTGTCATTCTGGTACAGGCTCACCAAGCGCATCAGCACATCCGAACGCTTCGGATTCAGACGCATCATTTCTTCCAGACAAGTCTGCGCCTTGCCCCACTCGCTGCGGCTCAGATAGAATCCGGAGAGCATTTCGCGATACCAGATATTATCGGGTTCGAGCGCGGCGGCACGCTCCAGATACTGCACTCCAAGACTGTCGTTCTGCATGTAAATGGCATACAAGCCAAGGTCATACAAAGCCTCGCCCGATTTCGGATTCAGATCCAGGCAATACTGCAACAGAGTATAGGCCGCATCGTGATTGCCCAGAATCTTCTGCTTTACGGCTTCGGTATAATAATAGTCATACTGACGGTTATCGTAAGGAGACAGCGGTGTTTCTACAGCCACACTCTTACGGGCAGCCCCACAGGCAGCCATCAAGACGGCCAGGCCACAGCCCAGCATCATCTTTCCCAAATAAAAATATATTTTCTTCACTTGATTATTTTTGTCCTGAATGTCCGAATCCCCCTTCTCCACGCTCTGTTTCCTCCAAGGAGTCTACCGGCTTCCAACGAGCCTGCTCATAGCGTGCGATCACCATTTGTGCAATGCGCTCTCCATCCTGAATGACGAAAGGCTCCTGCGACAAGTTTATCAGAATAATGCCGATTTCTCCACGATAATCGGCATCGATGGTGCCCGGAGAATTCAGCACGGTTATTCCTTTCTTCAAAGCCAGTCCGCTGCGGGGACGTATCTGCGCCTCTGTTCCGGCCGGCAAGGCGATATACAGTCCGGTAGGAACCAGACAACGCTGCATCGGCTGCAAAACAATCGGTTCGTCCAGATTTGCCCGGATATCCATGCCGGCAGACTGCAAGGTGGCATATTCCGGAAGCGGATGATGAGACTTATTAATGACTTGTATTTCCATAACTTATTCCATATTTATCTTATAGATGCAAAATTAGGTATTTCCATAGAATAAACGGTTGTTTTTTCCGGGGAAAAGTCGTTTTCATTCTCTTTTTACATTACTTTTGCATATCAATCAATTCAGACAAAATGCCTATGAAATGGGAACAACTCATATCCAACAAACGTTTGGGACTGGAAGAACTCCACTTGAAAAGAAAAGATGACCGCACGGAATTCCAGCGCGACTACGACCGCCTCATCTTCTCTGCTCCGTTCCGCCGGCTGCAGAACAAGACCCAGGTATTTCCGCTCCCCGGAAATATCTTTGTCCACAACCGGCTGACTCACAGTCTGGAGGTATCCAGTGTGGGACGTTCTTTAGGAAACGACTGCGCCCGGATGCTGATTGAAAAGCATCCCGATCTGCGAGATACCCATGTAACGGAGCTGGGCGCCATCGTATCGGCAGCCTGTCTGGCTCACGATCTGGGCAACCCTCCTTTCGGTCATTCAGGCGAGGAGGCCATAGGCACTTTCTTCAGTGAGGGAAACGGTCAATGGCTACAGACCTATCGGGATGAGCTAGACCCTGCCGGACTCAGTGAGAAGCAATGGAATGATCTGATTCATTTTGAAGGCAATGCCAATACCTTCCGACTGCTGACCCATCATTTCAACGGGCGTCGTCCGGGCGGTTTCGTCATGACCTACACCACACTGGCCTCGATTGTAAAATACCCCTACTCCTCGTCGCTGGCCGGCAATCATCGTAAATTCGGTTTCTTTGAAAGCGAACAGAAAGACTTTCTCAAGATAGCCCGCGAACTGGGTCTGCTTCAGAAAGACAGTCCCGAAGACACCCTGAGTTTTGTCCGTCACCCTCTGGTATATCTTGTAGAGGCCGCAGACGACATCTGCTATCAGATTATGGATATAGAAGACGCTCACAAACTGAAGATTCTCAGCACAGAAGAAACCCAGCAACTGCTGCTGGCCTTCTTTACCGAAGAGCGTCAGGCCAAGATACTGGAAGTCATGAAAAAAGTGACCGACATCAACGAACAGATTGTCTATCTGCGCTCTTGTGTCATCGGTTGCCTGGTTCAGGAATGTGTACGCACATTCATGGATCACGAAGAAGATATTCTGGAAGGCCGCTTCCACGGGACGCTGATCAGTCATACAGCCCTCCGTCCGATGGAGGCTTACAAACAATGCTCGGCTACCGCCTTCCGCAAAATATACCGGAGCAAAGCCGTTGTCGATGTGGAACTGGCCGGATTCAAGGTCATCACTTCCCTGCTCGAGTTGTATCTGGAGGCGGTAACCCACCCGCAGAAGGCACATTCCCGACTGCTGATTGATCTGGTGTCCCCCCAATACGAAACAACAGCCACCACACTGTATGACCGTGTAATGGCTGTTCTTGATTTTATTTCCGGAATGACAGATATCTATGCTTTGGATCTTTATCGCAAGATTCACGGCATCAATCTGCCCCGTGTATGATTTATTTCTGATTGTCCTTATACATCACCTGAGTCGGTCCCGCTTCGGGAAAGACCGCATGTGCGTGCTTCTTGACAAAGGAGTCGATATGACGGACACGCTTTTCGGTCAGAATCTCGTCCACAGTAATCAGGATACCTGTTTCCTCCACATCGCCAAACTCATCGTTGATGGCCGTACCGAACATACGCATCGTGGGCGACAGTCCCATGTAGGCATTGACCAGCGGCGGAATGTTATATCCCAGTTTGCGTACTTCCGTATTCAGAATGCGATAGTCTTCCTTAAAGTTATCCTTGCAGAACAACTGCTTGAGATAATCCGGATCGGTTTCGAGCAGCAATGGCTGAATCGGAGTCACCAGACCGTCCTTGTCCGCAAAATGCTTGTGCAGGAAATACAGAATCATATCGCGTCCCTTGCGGCTGTAGGAAGGATACATGGTCATCTTTCCGAAGAAATACTTGATGTGCGGGCGCAATACGGTCAGAGCTCCAAGTCCGTCCCACAGATTGTCCAGAGCGAACAATCCTTTGGAACCGGCACGCGTGCTCTGATATTCCAGCGTCACGAAAGAGCGTCCCAGCTCTATGGTATAAGGCATATAGTCGCGCACGAACTCTTCAGAGAAATGGAACATGTGCGAGGTGGCCAGAATCGGCTGTCCTTTGTCATCTAGCTGCACATTGGACCCCAATATATAGCGGTAGCCACCCAGAATCTCTTCAGCTTCGGGATTCCATACAATCAGCTGCTTATACGGATTCTCCATCACGTCAAACTCATCCAGATCAAGCGCTTTTCCTGTACCTCCTCCGGCCGCACGGAAAGCGATTTCGCGGAGGCGTCCGATTTCGCGGACCACATTCGGAGAATCCTGCCAAGTAACTATATAAATCTCATTATTACTTTTGTTGGTACCCCTCAATTTTTTCTCTTCGGTGAGTTCGGCTTTCAACACGTCCTTACTTACCGGATCCATTATTTTTTCCATACAGAACTGTTTCGCTTGATTATTTCAATTTATATACCTCATTCTGAACATACTCGGCCCACTGTGCCGGCGACTTGGAACGGTCGAACTTCTCCCACGATATCGGTTCGCCGATAATCACCTCATAGCTTCCATGCTGGCTCTTATACATCTCGTCGGGAAGCAGAAGCATGGCGAAATTAAATTTCAGCCCCAGTTTCTTGCAAAGACGCGCAATACGATAAAAACGCGGTGAATTCTGTCCGATAAAATGAATAGGAACAACCCAGCGTTGGGTTTCTATGCTTTTTGTAATGAATGTCTTTTTCCAGGGAATATCGCGTATCTGTCCCTCGTCGTTCTTACGGGAACACAAACCGGCCGGAAACATGATGATATGACTGTCAGACTGGAATCCGGCTTCGACCACCTGTGGAAAGTTTCGCGCCTGCTTTCCTATCTTATTTATAGGAATACACAAAGGAGCCAAACCTTTAAGGTTCATCAGCAGGTCATTGACCAGATATTTTACGTTTCCGTTAAATTTACGTCCGAGAATCATTCCTAGTGTCACTCCGTCAATGGCACCGAGCGGATGGTTGCTTACAAAAGTATATTTCCTGGAATCATCCGAGAGATGCTCCAGACCTTTAACCTTTATTTTTACATCGAGATAATGAATACATTCTTCGCAGAAATCCACACCCACATAACCACGTCGCAGGAATTCATTGATAAAGTCCTGATGAATAAGGCGTTTTAGACCACTAATAACCCATTTGGGAACATACTTTGCCTTTTTCCCAGCACGTGAGCGGACAATCTGATCCAGATCAATCTCTGATATCGTGTTATCTTGCATACTAAATAATTGTTCTTACGATATGCAAAAATAAAAGTTCTTTCTCAAACTACACAAGAAATATAAATTTTTTTTAAGGAATGGACACCTTTCGGTTGTTTATATAATAAACACCTTTCGGCAGACCGCCAATCCAATTTGTGCCCTTATTCAAACGAAACATGCCATAGAAGACTCCTCTTTCATTATAAACCGGGAGTAGCTGCACATATTTACTGGTAATACATAAACGGGTGCCCTTCAACTGAATGGTCACAGGAAATGCTGAATTCAACATTTTTGTCTTCAAAACGTTGCTTCCCTCATCCCCACTGCCATCAGATACAATCATGTTTGCACGCACGGCATGATTTACATTCTGTGCATACAGATTTCCCATGCAAAGCACCAAACCTGCCAGCAGGTATAAAACTGATTTTTTCAATGTTAAGAAAGATTTCATAAAGACTACGTTTATCGAAAACAATGCAAAAATAAATTGTTTTTTTTAAACAACAAAGCTTTTTCGCGTTTATTTTTCTAAAAATATAAATTTTATTTTGTATAAGAAGTTTATGCCGCCATATTTATATCGTTCTGACAGAGAAAAACAAATTTTCGCATCAAAATGAAAAGGCAACCACTTCCGTCCTCCGGAATCCGAAGGGGGAAATGATTGCCCGGGAAATACTATTACGTTACTAAAATTCTATTGGGACAATATCTGTTCACCCGACTCCCAGATGGTGTTTAAACCACTCTCCTGATTTGCATCAGCCTCCCAGACTCCTTCTTCATGATCTACAGAAACAGTATTACCACTTTGACATAATAATGTTTCAATCCGTATGTTGATACAACGTAAAGAAGGACGAATATATTTTGAACGACTCATAACATTTTATTTATTTTATTATAATCTTCTGTTTTCCTACAATATAAATTCCTTTGGGCAAATGAATATGACATTGCTTCCACATTCCCAAATAAACACCCTGCACAGTGAATACAGGCATATCGTCATACAGATCCCGAATCGGCTGCTCCACTCCCGTTTCTTCCTGATACAGAGAAATCCGCAAACTTCCTTCGGGCTGTCGGCTCAGCAAAGGCACTTTTTCCAAATCCACATAGGCTTTATTTTCTCCGACGGAAGAACCGGCAGCACAACGATGCAACTGATTTCCCGAGAAAACATATTTGCCTTGTAGAGTAGCGTCATCCGAAACCTTATCCGTATTCACACCCTGAAATGTTCCTTGCAATCCATTATGGCTGAAAGCTTCTGCTACCGGCTCTCCACTGTATAACAAAGCCAGCTGTGAAGATTCTCCATAAATGACATAAGGCATACCGGCTTCCAGCCGGTCAACCGGACCGGACAGTACCACAGAGCGCACCACTCCGTACTCATCCTCCAAACGTCCGGCAATTTCAAAGAACAATGCTCCAGCCTTATCTCCCGACTGTATGCCGTAAGGCACACAGACTGTGCCCCAGTGTCCCGGATTAAGCGTGCGCAGATAACCTTTATAAAGAGGCATATCCACAGCCGGTATCTCCGAATAGTTTTCCTGGCCGACGTTGCTCAGAGCATAATTACGGATGTCTTTCTGTTCGTTTGAGCGTATCAATGCCCGTTCCGTGTTGTTATTGCTCTTCCAGTAACCCTGTTTCGCATCTTTGGTCCATCTGCTTCCTTTGGTACTGACTGTTGACGAGAACTGCAAACCGACACCAGATTCTGCCGGACACAAATATTCCCCAGAAGGATTTCTCAGGTATCCCTTATCCAAATCCACTTTCCAAAGCAGATCAGGAATTGCTTCTTCAGAAGCCACCGCACGCCCCTGCAAAACCGCAACCTGCGTACAAGGCAGTACATTATTTTTCAAACTCGAATGCGCCGCATAATAGATTGCACCGGCATCGGTCACCACCAGCGCTGTACCCACCGGCTCTGCCAGATCCTGCTGCTCCAGATCAACAACCTGACTGGCTTCGGCAATCCATAAATATAATCCGGCCTCATCACCTTTCAGTACACCACGAACGCACATTCGTGCAGGCCAAATCCAATTTTCATCCAGACTCCAGTCACCGGTCTTTATCCGCAATGTTTCCGAACCGTCTTCTACCGAAGCTATCTCTCCCAGTTCCGGATGATACTTCATCTCATCAAACTGCAACAGGCAGGAGGTATAACCATCCGGCTGAAGTGTAACGTCATGTACCGTAGCAATACGTGGAGTCGGAGCCGATGTACCGGCTGCAACTGAAAGTCCGCGGAATACTCCTTCCTCGACATGCACAACACCATACTGTACCGCTGGTTTTCCAACCAGAAAACCTGTCAGGATATCCCCCATTCCGGCATCTACAGCATCTTTGGGCAGCAACAAACCTCCATCCGGAGTATGTACCCAAATTCCCTCGCTGTCTACATCCACCACTCTGGCATCGGACAGATCCAGACGTACACGCTCCGAAGCACCTCGGAATGCCGACAGATCCGAAACAGTAGTAACCGGATCAATATCATAGTGCGCTGTGCTCACCTCACTGCTCCCCGCCTCGGAAATTGCCACCGCAGATACCGTCACGGTCTGATTCAGCGTAATGGGAGCCTGATACAATAAGGATGTTTCCGTAGGTTGTGTACCATCCAGCGTATAATAAATCCGGGCGTCCTCGGCAGCGGTAAGCGTCAGCTCTACCGGAGCCGTATAATAACCGGAGACTGGTGTAAAGACAGGTTTTTCCGATACTTGAGGCGCATCAGGCACTCCGGATATTTTAAGATCGTCCAGATACATCGCCTTGTCTGCCACTGCATTGGAAAATCTCAGTTTCAGGTCTTTTCCTTCGGGTATCTTATGAGGACCGAACGAAAACCAAGCGTTCGTATATGGCAGAGTAGGATTGTAGGAAACGATTTTCTTGTTATCCACCCAGACTTCAATCGATAGTTTTCCATCGTAAACCTGAGCTTTCTTTAGATTATAAGTGAGATACAGGTCGTGAAAACCGGAGATATTGATCTGTTCTATAATCAGATCATTGATTGTTGCGGAAGAAAAGTAGGCATATCCCTTACCGCTACTTTCCGGTAAATCGCAGATATGAGTCTGACCATTTCCTATTCGGCCGCTCCCCATATATATGCAACTCTTGCAATCCCAATCTTGATAGTCGGTAATATTGGTTGCCGATGCACCAGGGCCAAAGCCCTCCTGATAAACCGTTACCTGTGCTGCCGTTTTCAACATAAAGGCAAAAATTACGCCTAAAAATAGTAACCCCCTTTTCATAACTCATAATATCTAAAGATTTGCATGCAAAACAACATTTAAAATACCCAAATCACAAAAGAAGTTATCATAAAACCAATAGAACGCTCCATATCTGCAAGAAATCCAAATAAAAGCAAAATAAGGCTATAATGTTTCAGGTTTTATCTATATTTGTCCCATGCAAAACATATTACTTATTTTCATCGTAACCTATACAGTAGTTCATCTCATGATGAGCGCCGTGCTGTTTCTATATTCACGCTATAAGGTGGAATATCTGGCTCCGGCCTGGATTACCTCCATCTTTGGTATCGGCGGATGCATCAGCATTCCTTTCATTCTGCATTATGAAGGAAAGGAATTCGGAATCCTGCATCCCTATATGCTGATGTTGCTCGTAGCCAGTTCTTTCCTGCAAAGTCTTCAGCCGCTGGGCATCGCCATGCCGGGCTATCTGCAATGGGGACGCATGTGGCGTTATGCCACTCCGGCCTTAACCGTTTTGTCCATTTATGCCTTGGGACTACTAATGGACAGCGAACCGGTCGTGCTGCAAAATTTCTCGGACATCCCCGAAAAGCTGCTCCAAAGTGATATTCTATTGCGGGTTGCCTGCCTTGGAGTTTCCATATATTATATTGTGAACATCTTCCGTCTGCCCCATCTGTTGATCAAACACACTCAAGTGCCCCGATATGTCAAGGCTTACGGCAGTGCCATCGGTATCGTAGCCACTTATTATGTGGTGGCTACCATTTTCTTCAGCATGATCAACATCCTGATCTATCTCGGCCTGTTTACTCTGCTGAACATGTATATTTTCTTCAGAACTCTGGAGACCATGGCCATCCATCTGCCCAAACCGGCCATAGAACAGGTGCAGGAGGCTCCTACTCAGGAATGGATTGCCGAAGTGGAAAAAGAGGACTTCAACCAGGCCAACAAACAGCGCTTTAACCGGATGGAATTCTTCATGCAACAGAAAAAGGAATGGACCGACAACACCTTTGGCCGTGACCGCCTGTGCGAAGCGACCGGCATCAACCGGCATCTGATGCTGCAATGCCTGCGCAGTCAGGGCTACAACAACATTCACGATTATATCAACTCCTACCGCATCAATGCTTTGAAGCAGAAAATCAGAAGTGGAGAAATCAGGACGGCGAACGAAAGTGTCATCGTGGGATTCGGCTCCGGCAAAACAGCCCGCAACTGTTTTGAACGCATGGAGGATCAGTCGCTGGACGATTATATCAAAGAAAAAGGGCCGAAAGCATAATCCTTTTTCAGCCTCTGCACCATACAAAAAAATCATCAGCATGACTTTGGAATGAGATCGAAATGAAATTCCAAAATCATGCTGATGATTTTTTATGCCTTAATAGCCTTGAATATTATTTGACCAGAACCTTCTTACCGTTCTGGATATAAACTCCGGCCGGCAATCCTTTCAGGCTGTCGTCTTTGCGCACACAAACGCCCTGCAAAGTATATACCCCCTGCTTTTTCTGTGGAGCAACCTGTATGTTTTCAATACCCGTTGTGCCACTCTCCTGCTGATAGTTTATACGGAACACGGCCTGTGTTTCGGGCTCTGCATATTCAAAATAAGCACGCGTACCGTTGACTGTTGCGTTTGCGCCTCCCTTAATCAGTTTATTCTGTGCCACCCCGTATTTGCCATACATACTGAATCCCGGCTCATAATTACCGATAAAAGTCATCCCATTAAAGGATACCGGCTGTGGTGTGGCCGCATAAATCTCACGACCTGTAAAGGTGAGTGTCATGGCCGGAATCTCTGTCGGACAATATACCATATAAGGTTTGTTGGCCTCCAGCTGATCCACAATCGCGAAGTCCAGTCCCGTATTCGGATCATAAGCCACGAACTGCTGGGCAACGACGCCCTCGCCTAATTCAGAGACGTTGCAATCGAACGGAAGACAAAGAGTATTCCATCCGGCAGACAGCTTGCGGTCAAGCTGGATTTCTTCAGCGTAAATACTTTCTTCGGCTACAAAAGAAGCCTTATCTTCTATTAAAAGCTCTGTGATATAAACAAAAGGCTCGTATTCCACTTCTATCTCATCCACACGAATACCATTGGTAATAATAGAGAAAACGACTGGCTCATCACCCCAAACGGAAATCTGTCCTGTATTTGCAACCTCATGATACAGAGAAGAATGCCATTTCCCTTCATAACCTCCGTTCACATATTTTACCGTGGAACCAGAAAAGAAACCACCCTGACTATGTCCTCCAACTTGAACTGATTTGATTCTGGTTCTTTTTCCTTCGGGTGCTAAAATCTCAAAGTACATCTCTCCCTTATTGATATACAACTCGGATTTAGAGAAAGAAATAGCACCATTTCTAGAAGTCAGTTTCAATGTTCCTGCTCCATCAGGAAGTTCATAAGTAAAAACACCATTAACTAAACTATTCAACTGATCCTTTGAAAGACTCAGACTCTGCGCAACCATAGAAACGGTCATCAGCGCACAAACAAAGAAATAAACAAATCTTTTCATACCTTATAGTCACAAAAAAATAGGGGAACATAAACTCCCCTATTTTTTTGTCATTGATTAAACGACTTTATTACCAAATATCTGCTCCACTTTCTGAATTAGAGTTGAACTCACCGTCAAACTCACCGTCACCCGGCAGAATTCCTGTTGCAGGACCGCCATCACCCGGCAAGATAGATGATGCCAACATATCACAAGCTTCTACTGCTACAATCTCACAAACCGGAGCTGAATAAATTTTCTTCATTTTATTATCGAGTTTATTGTATTCTATAATTTATTTATTAATCACTACTTTCTTACCGTTTACGATATAGATACCCTTCTGCAAGCCATTCAAAGAAGTAGCTCCCTTCAGCACCTGAACACCCTGCAAGGTATATACGTCGTAAGTCTGTGCAGCGCCATTGTCAACCTGACCGATACCGGTAGTTCCGTTGCCACCTTCACCATACAGGTTGATGCGAACCTGTGCCGGCTGTTCACCCTGCTTGGTAAAGTAAGCACGAGTTGCCTTCAAAGTAGAGTTTGCACCACCCAGAATGATTTTCTGAACGTCATCAATAGTAGCGATGCCATACTTGCCGCTCATAGACATCACAGCATCGTATGAACCTACGAAAGTATAATCACCCTTAGTTACAGAAACCGGAGTGGTTGAAGTAATCTCTGTACCAAAGTAAGTCGGAGTTTCTTTAGCTGCCTTAAAGTAAATCAAGTAAGGTTTGTTTGCTTCCAAAACCTCTACTTCATCAAAGTTCAAGCCATTCTCGTCTGCGCTGATGAGTTCCTGAACAGAAGTTGCATTCTCACCAAAGGCCACAACCGGAGTTGTAAACGGCAAACAGATGGTACTCCAGCCTTCTGAGAAGGTGCGATTATAAGCAATATTTGTCAAACCTGCATTCAAACTCAGAGCCTGACCGTCTGTATAAGTCTGTGTTTCGGCAAAAGTTACCTTAATGATCATATTCATCAACGTAAATGGAATATCAATCACAGCTTCCATCTTATCTTCACCGATGATTGTAGCATTTAAAGTAACAGGAATCTCTCCCAAGAATGGTCCGATAGCCTCAGGATTATCACCAGCCGTAATAGTAATAGTCTGGGTTGTCTGAATCTTACCCTCTACAATCTCAAGATTAGTCAACTTAATATTACCAACAGGAATAGCCTCAGCTCCACTACCCAAAGTAAAGTTATTCAATGCCAAAGAAGTTGTTCCATCAATTTCCTTGATCAACTGAATCTTTGCAGGCTGAGAAGGCATAGACTGATCATTAATCGTTACAACCAGATCATTTTCATACTCTGTAACTACAGGCTGTGGTTTTGCAAACTGCACTTTGTAAGTATGCACATTGCTTGAATTCACACTGAAATCATTACCCTTTACGGTAATAGTCAATACAGCTGAAGCCTCATCATAAGACTTTTCAATTGTAGCTCCTTTACCATTAGAAGTACAAGTCAGTTTGCTTTCATCATACAATGCATCTATAGTATAGTTTGTGTTGCCCTGCTGAAAATAGTCTTGACCGTCGTAGTTCAAGGATGCTAATTCAGAATAGTAAATCAAACGGACGTCATCAAGAATCAACTCGTCATTAGCAGATCCTCCTGGAGTTGGATTCGTAGTAAATGATGCTAACATGTACTGTTCTCCGACAGGAGCGACATTACCTGTATAATCAAATTTAGCTTCAAAATACTTCCAATCAGAAGTTTCAGGAATTACAATTGCGGCCAACGCAATCTTATGACTTTCATAACCGGCTTCATTGGAAGTTTCTGGATCTTTATAGTCATATTTATCATGCAGAATAAACTGACCACGACCATTAGGACTACCACCAGACTTAAACTTTGCCATACAAGACACAGCATCAGGTGTTCCTGCAAACTGCAAACTATGAGAACTTGAAGAAAGATCTGTATAATTATAATTACTTTTATCTGCAGGCTTAAAACTTCCCATACTGATCTTTCCGGTTGTCATATTACCATTTGCTTTTGCAATCCACATATCGACAGAAAAAAGCTTAACGGCTGTTGCACTATTGTAACCGGGTTCTTTTTGTGGATTATTTGTTGCCATACCTCCAAAAGATCCACCTGCAGAAATAAAAGAATTCCATCCATTTCCAGGTTCTTTGTCACTTACCCAAGTTTCAAAATCAGAATTTGGAATCTGATACACTCCCTGTGCATTCATCCATGTAGCACATAAGAGTGCTGCAAAAGTAAAAATTTTCTTCATTTCAAATATTTAATTATTCCTGTTTACGCAATCTTTTTATGTAAAGAAAAACATATTTTCTTATTTTCTGCGATGCAAAATTACAAAAAAAACAGAACTCGACTAAAGAAATTGGTATAGATTCTGTCTTACCTGTTTTTTTATAAGAAAATTTCGGTAATTTCTTAATACCGTATTTTCTTTTATAGATAGATACCTATAAATCACAGATTTATAATTCCCTTCTACGAAAATCAGGAAACGAAGCTATTTTGAGAGGATCACCTAAAAATCCGGCTAGGAACCAGTTTAAAAGGCATACAAACCCTATTTCAAAATAATCAGAAGTCCCAATAAAAAAGAAAATCATTCTATCCTCTCCTGCAAAATAAAGTCATGACCTGATATAAAAAGTCTCTATGATGAAACGAGGCGGAAAAAACAAATATAAGCAGAAAAAATATCGGGGTGAATACCTAACCGTATCCACCCCGACATTCATTTATCTGATATTACCAGATTATTTCTTAATCACCTTTTTACCGTTTACAACATAAACACCCGGCTGCAAACCGTTCAGTGCATTTTCAGGAGCAACGTGGCTACGCAACAAAGCACCAGCCAAAGAGTAAACATCTACCAACTTATCTGTAGTTACGGATACATGAGTGATTCCTGTCATGATATCACTACCGAAAGTTACCTCAATAGTCTGTCCCAGAGTACTAGTCATGTCAATATCAATAGTACAATACAACTGATCTTCGCTGATTTTACCCTTCATATCAATAGGCACCTGACCTAAAATTGGACCAAGCCATTCTTTGCTGGTATCATCACCAGGCTGAATGGTAATGGTTTGCTGCACACTAAAAGTGTTATATCCTTCGCCAGCAGTCAAAATAACATTCTTCAATTCAATGTTACCAACGTAAACTTCCTCGCCCAAGCAGAAATTCTTCAGAATAAAATCACAAGTTCCATCCTCATGATTTACAAAATCAATATTAGATTTCTGAGCAGGTGTAGAAACCTCATTAATTGTAACAATCAAGTCGTCAGTGTAAGTCTTTGAAGTCTGGGCAAAACCTGCCAGAGAGAAAAGACCGAAAGCGGCCAAAAGTAAAGTTTTCTTCATACTTTATTAATATTTTAATTTTAAGTTAATACAAATAAGCGATACCAAAAGTTGCATAAAGCGGATACATCGGGAAATCAATAGTTTTAAAGTCGCTCTTGAACACACTGTTCATACCCCAATCCAGATTGGCAAACGCTGTAAAACGACGGGTAATCTTCCAGTCGGCACCCAACTCCACGCCCCAAAGCACCCGACGCATATCATCGGCAAAGTTATAGGTAGCCGGATTCTCTTTAGAGATTTCCACTTTTTCTCCTGTCGGATCTCCTACACGAAGGTAACCATCGTAAACAGAGCCTTCAAAATCGCGATACATCAGGAAAGAAACATAAGGACCGATATTGATGTTCCAACGTGGGCTAACCCGGAATGTGGCCATGACGGGCACTGTAAAACCACTCATAAATGTCTTGGTTTCATCAGTTCCTGTAAACATACCCTCCAGATAGTCCTCTCCCATCTGAATACCCATCTTATAATTCTTCACGGTGGCACCGGTATTCATACCTTCCATAAAATAATGGACACCGGTCATAATACCACAGCGCTTGTTGAACATATTATAAAAATCGGCGCTTATGGCCCATCCACCCTCTGGATTGAAACGGCCGATACTGCGAATCTCTGCCGGCAACGGCATCGGAGAAGTACCTCCCAAGACATATCCTGTACGCAACAGGAAACCCCAACTGGTGCCTCGCGGTGTATTCCACTTTTCATATAAATCCTCGGCCTGTGCATTCCAAACTGTCAACGACAGGACCAACAATAATAAATACTTTATCTTTTTCATAAATCGTTTATTCGTAAATAATTGTGGATTCATCAACTAATAAAGTGCTGCCCACAGCACCGCAGAAAGTAGCTCCGTCAATACTTGACGTGAACACAACGGCCAGATTATAACCAAAATTACGCAATCGGGCGATATCCAGATTTTGTCTGTACTCGAGCGGCAAATCAAAATGTTCCCAAGCACAAGTATCTGCTACTCCCGTAACCTTAAATTCCGGAACACGGGCTATGGCTACAATATTCTTATGAGTCAGCACATCATCTCCATAAAGAGTAACAGGCTGACCGTTTTCATCGGTATTCTTATAAAGTACCGCATAAGCATCAGGAGCATCTACACGTCCCGGAACCTCCATGCCATAACGGTCCTGAAATTTTTCACCGGGCTGAAACTTATAGTATCCGGTAAAGCGCAATGGCTTCTGATTGACAGGAACACCAAAGCGAGTAGCCTTCATGGCATCCTTCAATGCATTCTGTGTATCAAACGAACCCAAGAAGAGGTTTCCGGCTGCAATACGCATATTTACCATCGCACCAAAAGCACCCGTGCTGCAAGTTTCCAGTTTCACACCTTTACCACTCACTCCCTTCTCCAACATGACAGAAGGATATTCATGTGGCTTGGCAGAAGAACGGCTCAAAGCAAAACCGGAATTACCGGTTGCCCAAAGATCCTGACGCACATTGCCACGACCATAAGCAAACCAGTTATAGAAACGCTCCTTAGGCTGCTCCAGTTCTACTGTTTCAAAATCAAAATTCGGATTCAAGACCGTCATCGGAATAAAACGTACCTTATAAATACGGCTCCACTGCTTGTCTTCAGAAACTACGGTATAAGTAACATCCCCTTTGCTGAAATCCTGTACTGAACCGTTTGCAGGTGTTACTGTCGCTCCCGGAGTCGTGGCCAAAGTAACTCGAACCTGAGACAAATCTTCTCTTCGGACATCAGGACGAATAGAATAAATAATTACAGAATCCGTTGAATTTACGTTCTGGAGTGTATCAGAAACTACATAAAAAATAGTATCTGCTGCATCATGATGCACTTTACAAACTTCTATATCGCATTCTGAATTAAGTGGTTCATCCTTGATACAAGAAGTGGCCAGACAGGCACAAAAAGGAATTAATAAAAAAACATTCTTTTTCATTCTAAATTCTATAGTAGATAAGATGGCGCAAAGTTACACCAAAAACAAGGAAAAAGGAAACAGAAAACGGTATAAAATAATGAATTACCGTTTTTTCTTACCTGAAATGAATTATATAATCCCTAAAATAATAGGATAGTTTTCCATTTTAGACTTCGCATGTCATTTCCCATCAGAGTTTTTCTGCTCCACTACTGCCCGCAAGATTACCACATCCTCCAAAGGGCGGTCAGCAGAATCTGTCTTGCATTTTTGGATCTTTTTTACAACAGACAAGCCGTCGATAACCTCTCCGAAGACCGTGAACTGACCGTCCAGATTCGGCGTGCCTCCATACTGTTCATATTTGGAGATGTGTTCGTAATTAAACTTTACAATTTCATTCGTCTGTTCCAAAACATAAGGCTGTATCTTTTGCAGCGCAGAAGGAGTATAGTATTCCCCCCAAACAATATAAAACTGTGAACCGTTGCTCCGGCGTTCGGGGTTCACCTCATCCGGATCACGAGCCATAGCCAAAGCACCACGTAAATGATAAGAATAAGGCCAGTCGATTTCTGCCGGTAAGGTATATCCCGGACCACCTTTTCCCAAAGCCTTGCCTTTAGGTGCTCCTTTGGAATCCGGATCACCTCCCTGAATAATATAATCTTTGATCACTCTATGAAAAAGGGTGCCGTCATAATATCCTTCAGAAACCAACTTCAGAAAATTATCCCGATGCAAAGGAGTATCATTGTATAAAGCCACACGTATCACCCCAAGAGAAGTTTCCAAACGAATAATAGAACGTTTCTCCTTATCACCTGCAAAACATCCGGCAACAAAAAGACCCAAAAAGCAAAAAAAGACAATGATTTTTCTCATCAGAATTAAAAAATATTAAACTAGACGCTGCAAAGATAGTAAAACGAAAGATAAAGTTATCAACAGCTGTTGAAAAAAAAATATTATAATAAGATGTGTAACTGTAGGGTTTTTTGTAACTTTGAACACAATTTGCAAAAGCTCCCGAAAAGATATAATTTTGCCAAGATTCATTTAAAAAATCAAGGCTCCGGGAGAATTTAACATGTTAAAAAACAAGAAATGAATATGGAAAATGTTTATCATATTCCTGTTTTGCTTCAGGAAACGGTAGACGGATTAAATATAAATCCTGACGGCATCTATGTTGATGTCACATTTGGAGGTGGAGGGCACAGCAGAGAAATTCTAAGCCGGCTCTCTCCCAAAGGACATTTATACAGCTTTGACCAGGATGAGGATGCGGAGCAGAACATCATTCAAGATAACCGCTTCACCTTCGTCAGAAGCAATTTCAGATACATCAAAAACTGGATGCGCTATTATGGCATAGAGCAAGTGGACGGTATTTTGGCTGATTTAGGAGTATCAAGCCATCATTTCGATGCACAGGAAAGAGGATTTTCCTTCCGTTTTGATGCTCCGCTGGACATGAGAATGAACCAGAAAGCACAGCGTACAGCTGCCGATATACTGAATGAATACTCCGAAGCCCAACTGGCAGACTTGTTCTATCTGTATGGAGAACTGAAAAATGCGCGTAAAATAGCGGCTGCAGTCGTTAAAAACAGAAATAGCCAAAGGATAGAGACAACGGGAGACCTGATGAACATCATCAAGGTGTTCTTCGAAAGAGACCGCGAGAAGAAAGAGCTGGCAAAGGTTTTTCAAGCGCTCCGCATTGAAGTCAATCAGGAAATGCAGGCGCTCAAGGAAATGCTGACGGCCTCGGCTGTGCTTCTGAAAGCCGGAGGCAGACTATCTGTGCTGACTTATCACTCGTTGGAAGACCGCATGGTGAAAAACCTGATCAAGACAGGCAATGTAGAAGGACATGTGGAAAAGGATTTCTTCGGAAATACGAATGCTCCCCTTAAGATGGTCAACAACAAAGTGATCATCGCATCTGAAGAGGAACAGACAAGAAATCCCAGAAGCAGAAGTGCCAAACTGAGAATTGCAGAAAAGAAATAACCTATGAAGAAATCATGAGAAAAAGAAAAAATACACCTGACGTGACGGAAGAACTCACGGAACTGGAGCAACCTGACAACAAGCAGGAATTGGCAGAGGAAGATTTCGAGAAGGACGAAGAAAACGAAGTCGCTGAGCCTATCGTTATCAAGGATGATTCACTCCCAGCCAAGCTGGAACGCTTCACACAAAGAGAAGACCTTGGAAGCAAGAAGAAAATCAGCCTGAAAGATATTCTGGGAGGCGAGATACTCACCGGAAGCACATTCCGGAAACAGTTGGGACTGATCGCTATTTGCGTTTTCTATATCATTGTGTACATCACCAACAGATATCAGGCCCAGCAGGAACTTATCGAAATAGAAGAACTGAAAACTAAGTTACAAGAACAGAAATATTATTCTCTGACCCGTTCCGGGGAGTTTACCATCAAAAGCAGACAAAGTCAGGTTGAGAAAATGCTGAAGCAAACTCCTGACAGCATGCTGGCCACTCCAAGCGAACCGCCATTCATCATCAAAACAACTACAGAAGAAGAGTAAAATGGACTTTGACAGTAAAAAGATAATCCCCAGATATAGCCTGATCTTTATCTTTATCGTAGCTTGGGGACTGTACATCCTGGGAAATGCCGCATACCTGATGTTCGTGGAAAAGGAATATTGGGAGGAGGTCAGCAAACAATTGGTTCAGGATGATGTACCGATTCCGGCAAACAGAGGTAATATTCTTTCTGCTGACGGACATATCATGGCTAGTTCCTTACCCGAATACAAAATATACATGGACTTTGTGGCTCGGGACAAGGATCCGAAAGTGCAGCAAAAGTTGCAGGCATGGAGAGACTCTATGCTGACTACCAAAATGGATTCTATTTGTGATGGGCTGCATAAGATTTTCCCGGATAAGTCTGCAGCTGAATTCAAAGCAAGACTTAAAAAAGGACGTAAAAAGAAGAGCAGCTATTGGTTGCTCTATCCGAAACGTGTTTCTTACATTCAGTATAAAGAGTGTAAGAAACTGCCTCTTTTCCGGGAAACTCCGGGTAAAGGCGGTTTTTACACGGAAACATTCAACCAAAGAAAGAAGCCTTACGGTTCACTGGCTACCAGAACTTTGGGTAATCTGTATGCCAGCAAGGACTCAGCGATCTATGGTCTGGAGTTGTCTTACGACTCTATCCTTAGAGGAAAAAGTGGTGTGTCTCACCGCGCAAAAGTCAGAAACAAATGGCTCAGCCTGGTAGATGAACCGCCCGTTGATGGTAACGATATCATGACAACCATTGATGTGAGCATGCAAGACGCTGCAGAAAAAGCCATTCTGAAGAAATTAAAGGAAATCAATGGCGATGTAGGTGTCGTGGTACTTATGGAAGTGGCAACCGGTGATGTGAAAGCCATCGTTAATATGACCAAACTGGACGACGGCTCTTATTATGAAATCAAGAACAATGCCGTTGCCGATATGATGGAACCGGGCTCTACATTCAAAACCGCATCCATTATGGTTGCTCTGGAAGACAAGAAAATTACAAAGGATGACTTTGTGGAAACTGGAAACGGACAGTGGGAGATGTATGGCCAGAACATGAAAGACCATAACTGGCGTAGAGGAGGATATGGGCGTATCAGCGTGCCGGAAGTGTTGATGTACTCTTCGAATATCGGTGTAAGCCGAATCATCGACGAGCACTATAAAGATAACCCGCAAGCGTTCGTAAAAGGACTGTATCGCGAGGGAGTAGGAATTCCTATTGATATCCCTCTTGTCGGAGCAGGAAAACCGAACGTAAGAATGCCGAACAAGGACAACTGGTCTAAAACAGCATTGCCTTGGATGAGTATCGGATATGAGACACAGATTCCACCAATCTACACACTGACATTCTACAATGCCATTGCAAATGGCGGTAAAATGGTCAAACCGAGATTTGTCAAGGCTGAGTTGAAAGACGGAGTCGTGGTGAGAGAATTCCCGGTTGAAGTTGTCAAAGAGCAGATTTGCTCCAAGAGTACGCTTCAGGACATCCAGGATATTCTGGAAATGGTTGTCAGCAAGGGACTCGGCAAACAGGCCGGATGCCCGCAGTTCAAGGTTTCCGGAAAAACAGGAACAGCACAGATTTCAAAAGGCAAAGGCGGATATAAATCCGGAGGTATGCACTATCTGGTCAGCTTCTGCGGATACTTCCCTTCTGAAGCTCCAAAATACAGTTGCATCGTTGCCATCCAGAAATCGGGACTTCCGGCATCCGGTGGTGGACAATGCGGTCCTGTATTCCGGGAGATTGCCCAGTCGGTAATGGCCAAAGGTGTATTCCGGGAACCAAGAGAAGGAGCTGATTCAACCTCTATATTCATTCCGGATGTATCCAACGGTAATATGCAGGCTGCGGCTCAAGTTTTGGAATCCTTAAATGTTCCGTTCCACACGGACTTCAATACGGATGACAAGAAACAGTTTGTTTGGGGTACTTCACAAAACAACGGAAACAATGTGATGCTGTCTTCAAACAAATCGCCCAACAACCTGGTACCGGATGTAAGCGGTATGGGAGCCCGTGATGCCGTATATCTTCTGGAAAGCAGAGGTCTTAAAGTACGAATCAATGGAGTGGGACTTGTTAAGAAACAAAGTATAGCACCTAACACACAAATAAAGAAAGGACAAACAATTATTATTGAACTCAGAAAATCATAAAAGGTATGAAACTCGAAGAACTATTGTCTTGCATCAAGACAAACAAATATATCGGCAACAAGGATCTGGAGATCCAAGGTCTGGATATTGATTCAAGAAAAATCAAACCGGGTTATCTGTTTATCGCAATCAAGGGAACAGCAACCGACGGACACAGCTTCATCAACAAAGCCATTGAATATGGAGCCAGCGCCGTTCTGTGTATGGACTTACCGGAAGAAATCAATCCGGAAGTTACTTACATTCAGGTAGCAGATACAGAAGATGTCGTAGGACAGGTAGCAACCAAGTTCTATGGTGATCCGACCTCAAAGATGAAACTCATCGGTGTTACCGGAACCAACGGAAAGACAACGATTGCCACCCTTCTGTTCAACATGTTCAAGAAAATGGGTTATAAGTGCGGTCTGTGTTCCACTGTCTGCAACTATATACAGGATGAAGCCATCCCAACCAGCCACACGACTCCCGACCCGATTACACTGAATCAGCTGTTGGGACGAATGGCCGACGAAGGATGTGCTTATGCCTTTATGGAAGTCAGCTCGCATGCTGTAGCCCAGAAGCGAATCGGTGGTTTGACATTTGCTGGAGGTATCTTTACCAACCTGACACGCGACCATCTGGACTATCACAAGACATTTGAGAACTACCGTGATGCCAAGAAAGCATTCTTCGACGCTCTGCCTAAAGATGCTTTTGCCATCACCAACGCAGATGACAAAAACGGCATGATCATGGTACAGAACACCGCTGCCACCGTAAAGACCTACTCCATGATGCGCATGGCCGATTTCAACGGCAAGATTCTGGAAGAGTCTTTTGACGGCATGTATCTCAGCATCAATGATCAGGAAGTAAGTGTTCCGTTTATCGGACGTTTCAACGTTTATAATCTGCTTGCGGTCTACGCGGCTACAATCATGCTGGGTAAGGATCCTTTAAATACTTTGGTTACCCTCAGCACCATGACTCCGGTGAACGGACGTTTTGAAACCATACGTTCCAAGAATGGAGTAACGGCCATTGTTGACTACGCTCACACACCGGATGCTCTGGTCAACGTGCTGAACACCATCAATGATATTGTAAAAGGTAAGAGCAGTGTCATCACCGTATGTGGTGCCGGAGGTAATCGTGACAAAGGAAAGCGTCCGATTATGGCTCGCGAAGCTGCCGACCACAGCGACCGCGTAATCATCACCAGCGATAATCCCCGCTTTGAAAAGCCGGAAGACATTATCAAAGACATGACCGACGGATTAAGCCCGGAACAGGCTCAAAAGGTAATTACCATCACCAACCGTAAAGAAGCCATCAAGGCAGCCTGCTTAATGGCACAGCCAAACGATGTGATTCTTGTTGCGGGAAAAGGACATGAGAATTATCAGGAAATAGAAGGAGTGAAACATCACTTCGACGACCACGAGGTTATTAAAGAATGTTTCGGAATTAATTAATCTTAGTCATGCTGTACTATTTATTCAGATATCTGGAGGAGTTCGGAATACCGGGCTCACACATGTGGACCTACATTTCTTTCCGTTCTCTGCTCACTCTGATTCTATCGCTGATTATCTCAGCCTGGTTCGGAGAATATTTCATCAAATGGATGAAACGTCATAACGTAAGCGAAGCGCAACGCGACAAGAGTATCGATCCCTATGGAGTAGAAAAGAAGGGAGTCCCCACCATGGGAGGTATCATCATTCTGGTATCCATCATCGTCCCTTGTCTGCTGTTCGGACGACTGCGTAATATCTATATGATCCTGATGCTGGTCACCACAATCTGGCTCGGCGCACTGGGCTTTGCCGATGACTACATCAAGATGAAAATCACGAAAGACGGATTAAAGCCGGCCTACAAACTCATCGGACAGACTTTATTGGGATTGTTTGTGGGCTTGACGCTGTGGCTCAGCCCCGATGCCGTCATCCGGGAGAACGTAACCATGCAACGGTCCGGAAATCAGGAAATAGTGGTGCATAAAAGTGAAAAGGTAAAATCAACCAGTACCACCATTCCGTTTGTCAAGAACAACAACCTGAACTACACGGAAATCATGAGTTTCTGCGGTAAGTACAAGACTGCTGCCGGATGGTTCCTGTTTGTTGTCATGACCACAATCGTAGTCGTGGCCGTATCCAACGGTTCCAACCTGAACGATGGTATGGACGGCATGACGGCCGGAAACTCGGCCATTATCGGAGTGGCGCTCGGAATATTTGCCTATGTGTCCAGCCACATTGAATTTGCCAGCTACCTCAACATCATGTATATACCGGAATCGCAGGAGCTGGTTATCTTCATTTGCGCCTTTGTGGGTGCTTTGGTCGGTTTCCTTTGGTACAATGCCTATCCGGCCCAGATTTTCATGGGCGACACAGGCAGTCTGGCCATCGGAGGTATTATTGCCGTGACCGCCATTATCATTCACAAAGAGTTGCTCATTCCGATTCTGTGCTTCGTTTTCCTGATGGAAAGTCTGAGTGTCATCCTGCAGGTAAATGTAGCCAAGTGGGGAAACAAGCGGGGCAAGAAACTGAGAATGTTCAAGCGCGCCCCTATTCACGATGCATTCCGCGTGAAACCCGGACAGCTGCCAGCCGATATGAAAATATTCCTGAACTGGCCGAAGGGCTGCTGGCTGGAGTCTAAGATTACGGTACGTTTTTGGATCATCACCATCATCATGGCTGCATTGTCCATCATCACATTAAAAATAAGATAAGAAGAAAGGAAACAGATAAATCATGAAAAAAAGAATTGTAATATTAGGAGCTGCCGAAAGTGGAGTCGGTGCAGCAGTACTGGCACAAAAGAAAGGATTTAATGTCTTTGTCTCAGACATGGGCACCATCAAGGAGCGCTACAAGAACATGCTCGACAGCTACGGTATTATCTGGGAGGAAAAACAACATACTGAGGAGCTGATCCTCAATGCAGACGAAGTGATCAAGAGCCCGGGCATTCCCGAGAACGCCCCAATGATTCTGAAAATAAAGGAAAAGAACATTCCTATTATTTCTGAAATTGAGTTTGCCGGAAGATATACCCGCGCCAAAATGATCTGCATCACAGGCAGCAACGGTAAAACCACGACTACATCGCTGATTTATCATATCTTCAAGAACGCAGGCTATAATGTAGGTCTGGCCGGCAATATCGGACAAAGTCTGGCTCTGCAGGTGGCAGAAAAGGACTATGAATACTATGTCATCGAGCTGAGCAGTTTCCAGCTGGACAACATGTATCAGTTCCGTGCCAACATTGCCGTATTGCTGAACATCACTCCCGACCATCTGGATCGCTACGACAACTGCATGCAGAACTACGTAGATGCCAAGATGCGCATCCTGCAAAACCAAACCGAGGAGGATGCCTTTGTTTACTGGGCAGACGATCCGATCATCAAGAAAGAACTGCAAAAGTACGGAATCAAGGCGCAGACCTGTCCTTTCTCCATCATCCGCAAAGAGGGAATGATCGGTTACATCGAGGACGGACAGTACAAAATAGAGACTCCTACTCCATTCAATATGGAACTGGAGGAACTGTCGCTCACCGGCAAGCACAACCTGTATAACTCACTGGCTGCAGGTATCTCGGCCAAGATTGCCAACGTCAAGAACGAGGTGCTGCGCGAGAGTCTGGGTAACTTTGAGGGAGTAGAACACCGTCTGGAAAAGGTGACCCGCGTACGTGGTGTAGAATATATCAACGACTCTAAGGCAACCAACGTAGACGCCTGCTGGTATGCTCTGGAAAGCATGACCACGCCTACCATCCTGATTCTGGGAGGAAAAGACAAGGGTAACGATTACCATGCCATCGAGGAACTCGTACGCAAGAAATGTGTCGGTCTGGTATTTCTGGGAGCCGACAACACCAAACTGCACCAGTTCTTCGACGGATTTGGTATTCCAATTGCAGACACCCACAGCATGAAAGACTGTGTGGAAGCCTGTTACAAGATGGCCAAACCGGGCGACACCGTATTGTTGAGCCCATGTTGTGCCAGCTTTGACTTATTCAAGAATATGGAAGACCGGGGTGAACAGTTCAAGACTCTGGTACGTTCCTTATAATATTATTACATTAAAGGATTATGAAACTTCCGGCTGCATTTTTTAAAGGAAAATCCATCCTGCAGGGCGACCTGGGTATCTGGACGGTATTTTTCCTGCTTTGCACAATATCTATTATTGAAGTTTACAGTGCTTCCAGTAATATGAGTTACCAGTCAGGCGCCTTTTGGCGACCTGTACTGGAGCATAGCGGCTTTTTCTTCGCAGGCTTCTTGGCTATTCTGGTCATACACAAGATTCCATGCCGCTACTTTAAAGTGATTCCATTGTTTATGATTCCTATTTCCGTGGGAGTATTGTTTGCGACCCTGTTTACGGAAAAGGTAAACAATGCGTCACGCTGGTATGAAATCGGTGGTTTTTCATTCCAGCCATCCGAAGTGGCCAAATGGACACTCGTGGTTTATATTGCCCTGATTCTGTCGAATATGCAGACAGAAAAGGGAGCCAACAAGCAGGCATTCAAATTTATCTTTTGGCCGGCTGCGGTTTTCTGTGCCCTGATTCTCCCGGAGAATTTCTCTACTGCTGCCATGACCTTCCTGATTACCATCATCATGATGTTCATCGGACGCGTGCCCTGGGGACAGTTGGGCAAACTTCTGGGAATTCTGGCATTAATCGGAGGAACCGCTTTCAGTGTTCTGAAATACACTCCGAACGAAAAGATTGAAGCCTGGAGCCAGTTACCCGGTCTGCACCGTCTGGAAACCTGGTCCAACCGTTTAAAGAACCACTCAGAGGAAACGGTCGATGCCAAATCCTACAACATCCGGGAGAATACCCAGGTGGCACACGCCCGCATCGCCATTGCCTCATCCAATATTTGGGGAAAAGGCCCGGGAAACTCTGTGGAGCGTGATTTCCTGCCCCAGCCGTTTTCCGACTTCATCTATGCGATCATCCTTGAAGAAACCGGACTGCTGGGAGGAGCAGCAGTTATGTTCCTCTACTTTATCCTGCTGTTCCGGACCTCATTGATTGCTTCCAGATGCGAACGGTCCTTCCCTGCCTTTCTGATTATGGGACTGGCCATTATGATGGTGATACAGGCCATGATCAACATGGCAGTAGCCGTAGGCGTATTTCCGGTCACCGGTCAGCCATTGCCGCTGATGAGCAAGGGAGGTACGGCCACCATCATGAACTGCATTTACATAGGTATGATCCTCAGTGTTAGCAGATCATCAAAGAAAAAGCCTAATTATGCGATCAGCGAGGTATCGTAGATGCCGCCAGACTCTCTTACTTAAAAAATTATAAGAGTTCATTGTCTTTTATAGAATATTTATTGCTATTTTTGCTGTCATTAATATTATAAGGTATGAAAGAGGAGCTAAGAATCATCATAAGTGGTGGAGGAACCGGCGGACATATATTCCCGGCGATTTCTATAGCCAACGCGCTGAAAGAGCAACATCCTGAATGTGAAATTCTTTTTGTCGGCGCCGAAGGCAGAATGGAGATGAAGAAAGTGCCGGCTGCCGGCTACGAAATCAAAGCGCTCCCGATCTGTGGTTTTGACCGGAAGAACTTGTTGAAGAATTTTGCCGTATTATATAAAATCTACAAGAGCAGACGACTGGCACGCCAAATCATCAAGCAGTTCAAGCCTATGGCTGCGGTTGGAGTAGGCGGATATGCCAGCGGCCCGACTCTGAACGTGGCCGAAGGAATGGGCATCCCTACCCTTCTTCAGGAGCAGAACTCCTATGCGGGAGTCACCAATAAGCTTCTGGCCCAGAAAGCAGACAAAATCTGCGTGGCCTACGAAGGAATGGAGCGTTTCTTCCCCAAAGAGAAGATTATCCTCACAGGCAACCCCGTAAGACAGGATCTGCTGACATGCAGCAAAAGCCGGGAAGAGATTCTGAAAGGCTTCGGTCTGGATCCCAACCGAAAGACGATTCTGATTATCGGAGGAAGCCTCGGAGCACGCACCGTCAACGAGAGTGTCCTGAGCCAACTGCCGCTGATTAAAGACAGCGACGTGCAGATTATATGGCAAACCGGCGGATACTACTTCGACAGTATCCAGAAAACACTTGCCCAGCAAGGAAAGCCACAGAATCTGTTTGTAACGGACTTCATCACCCACATGGATGAAGCGTATGCAGCGGCCGATCTGGTCATTTCCAGAGCCGGAGCCAGCAGCATTTCCGAGTTATGCCTTTTGGGCAAGGCTTCCATTCTGGTACCCTCGCCCAACGTTGCGGAAGACCATCAGACCAAGAACGCAATGGCTTTGGTGCGCAAAGACGCTGCGTTGTTTGTCAAGGACAGCGAGGCGGTGAACAGCCTGATTCCTCTGGCTCTCAAAACCTGCCAGGATGCTGCACTGCTGCAGAAGCTTTCCGAGAACAGTAAGAAAATGTCTTTCAAGGATTCTGCAAACGTCATTGCAGAACAGGTTTATCAACTTGCCATCAAATACAGAGATAAAAAACAGAAACATGGAAATTAACAGTATCAAAGCAGTATATTTTATAGGTATCGGGGGTATCGGAATGAGTGCCATTGCACGCTATTTCCTGAACAAAGGCATCCTTGTTGGAGGATACGACCGCACTCCGAGCGATTTGACCCAGAAACTGGAAGAAGAAGGAGCGCTCATTCACTACGAAGAAAATGTGGCGCTCATTCCCGAAGCCTGCAAAGACAAAGATTCTGCACTGATTATCTATACACCGGCCATTCCGGCCAGCCATCAGGAACTGGTTTACTTCAAGGAAAACCAGTTTGACTTACAGAAAAGAGCCCAGGTGCTCGGCACACTGACCCGTGCTCACAAGGGCCTTTGTGTGGCCGGAACCCACGGCAAGACAACCACCACTTCCATGACAGCCCATATCCTACACAACAGCCATGTGGACTGTAATGCTTTTTTAGGTGGTATCACGAAGAACTACGGCACCAACTACATCCTGTCTGCCAAAAGCGACTATGTCGTTATCGAGGCCGATGAGTTCGACCGTTCTTTCCACTGGCTCAGTCCGTATGCTTCTGTCATCACGGCCACTGATCCCGACCATCTGGACATCTATGGCACCAAGGAGGCTTATCTGGAGAGCTTCGCCAAATACAGTTCGCTGATACAGCCGGGCGGTTATCTGGTGCTGCACAAGGATCTGGAAATGGAGGCCCGCGTGCAGGACAATGTAACCGTTTACTCCTACAGCCGCAATGAAGGAGACTTCCACGCCGAGAATATCCGTATCGGCAATGGAGAGATTTTCTTCGATCTGGTTTCTCCGTTTGAGAACATCAAGGACGTGCAGTTGGGTGTTCCGGTAAGCATCAACATTGAAAACAGTATCGGTGCCATGGCACTCGCACAGATTGCCGGAGCCACTGCCGAAGAAATCAAGCAGGCCATGGCTTCCTTCCGTGGTGTGGACCGCCGTTTTGATTTCAAGATCAAGAACGACCATCAGGTATTCCTGACCGACTATGCCCACCACCCGGAAGAAATCAAGCAGAGCATCCGCTCCATCAAGGAACTCTATGCGGACAAGAAAATCACCGCGATATTCCAGCCGCATCTGTATTCCCGCACACGCGATTTCTATAAGGAATTTGCCGAAGGACTGTCTCTGGCCGATGATGTGATCCTGCTGGATATCTATCCGGCACGCGAAGCTCCTATCCCGGGAGTGACCAGCAAACTGATTTACGACAATCTGGCACCGGAAGTCACCAAGCGTATGTGTACAAAGGACGAGCTGCTCGACCTGATACAGAACTCCGACTTCGACGTTCTGATTGCACTGGGAGCCGGTGACATCGAGAATTATGCCCCTCAAATTGCAGAAATACTGAAAGATAAATGATAAAGAAACTCATACTTTTCATTATTGTCGTAGCCTTGGCCGGCTATTTCATTGCGGCTGTTACCGTACTGAACAAGCCTAAGGACGGTCAGGTCTGCGAACAGGTGGAAATCATGATTGAGGACAGCCTGGAACACAGCCTCATCAACGAAGAAGACATACAGCGATATCTTGTGCAGAACAAGCTGTTTCCACAAGGCAAACCGATCCAGGAGGTTGATCTGCTGGCCATAGAGAAGGCTTTGAAGAAAAGCCCTTACATAGACCAGGCCACTTGCTACAAGACAGCAACCGGCTCCATCTGTGTGAAGGTAAAATCCAGACAGGTGATTCTCCACATCATCAGCAATAACGGAGAAAACTACTATCTGGACAATCAGGGCAACTCTATTCCCAAGTCGTCTTATTTTGCCAATATGCCGATTGTGACGGGAGAGGTTACCAAGAAATACGCCAAACAGAAGCTGACCACTCTGGGCAAGATCATCCAGAACGACCCGTTCTGGAACCAGCAGATTGAGCAAATCAATGTGCTCGACGACGGCAAACTGGAAATGATACCACGAGTTGGAAAACATACGATACTGTTGGGAGAACCCAAGGATTTCAAGAAGAAGCTCGACAAACTGAGAGTCTTCTATGAGAAAGGGTTGTCTCAAGTGGGATGGAACAAGTACTCAGACATCAGTCTTGAGTATCAGGATCAAATAATATGTACAAAAAATAAAGACTAACATGGCAACAGATAAAGACATAATTGTAGCAATAGAGCTCGGCTCGTCATCAATTCGTGGCATCGCGGGCAGAAAGGATGTGGATGGTTCGCTCCAGATTCTGGATGTGGTGGAGCGCAAATCCAAGAACTGCATCCGCAAGGGAGTAATCTACAACCTCGACAAAACCATCCAGGCGCTGAACGGTATCTTTATCCAGCTGCGCGAGGACCTGAATGTCTACATCAACAAGGCTTATGTAGGTATCGCAGGCCAGTCACTTTGCACCATCCGCAATTCTGCGTCCAAGCAGATGGCCACCAAGGTAGTCATCTCCAACGATATTATCGACTCTCTGAGAGACTCAAACTATAATATCAATTATCCCGACAAGGTGATTCTGGATGTAAAATCCCAGGAATACCGCATCGGCACAAACTATGTTACCGAACCGGTCGGCATCCTGAGCAATCAGATTGAAGGCCGCTTCCTGAACATCGTCATCCGTTCTTCCGTCAAGGAGAATATCCAGAAATGTTTCGATGCCGTAGGTGTCCAGATTATTGATATGTATATCGCTCCTCTGGCGCTGGCCGACAATATTCTGACCGACAATGAAAAGCGCTCCGGCTGTGCATTGGTTGACTTCGGTGCCGAAACCACCACTGTGTCAATCTATAAGAACAACATCCTCCGCTATCTGTCTGTCATTCCACTGGGAGGCAATAACCTGACTTTGGACATCTGTAGCAAGCAGGTGGAAGAGGAAGAGGCCGAAGAGCTGAAAATCAAATACGGCACCGCCTTCTCGGACATGTCCCGCGAAGTGGTGCGCCACATTCCGTTATCATTCGACCCGGGCACAACCATCGCCGAGGATGTCCTGCAGGAAATCACCGAAGCACGTATGGAGGAAATCATTGCCAACGTGTGGGAACAGATCCAGCAAAGCGGATATGCCGACAAACTGCTTTCGGGCATTGTCATCACCGGTGGAGCCGCCAACATCCCGAATATCGAAAAGGCAATCAGTCATAAGACCAAGTCGGACAAGATCAAGTTTGCCAAATCTCTGCAGACCATGATCAAGCCGGGCAATTACGCGAATGTCATTCAGGAGATGAATTCCAACACCCTGATATCTCTGCTGGCCTGCGGCGAATGCGACTGCACGGACGTTGACCCTAACGAGATTGAAAGAATGCGTCTGGAGGAAGAGGAAAACAGACGCAGAAAGCAGGAGGAAGAGGAAGAAAGAAAACGTCAGATTCTGGAAGAGCAGAAGAGACAGGAAGAACTTGCCGCTCAGACCGAAAAAGCCTCAAAGCAACAGAATGAAACCTCCAAGAAAGAGGATGATGAGGAAGAGGAAGAAGAGGACAAGAATAAAGGGGGCTTTATGAAATCGCTGAAAAGCAAAATCTCTAAACTTACCAAGATGTTTACTGAAACTGAAGAGTAACATCGACTAAAACTGATACAGCCATGACAGAAGAGAACAAGAATATGAATGACGAAAGCGGAATCCAGTTCAACGTAAAAACGGACAGTTCCAGCATCATCAAAGTGGTCGGCGTTGGCGGTGGAGGCGGTAACGCTGTAAATCACATGTATAAACAAGGCATCCACGACGTTACATTCGTGGTTTGTAACACCGATAAAAAGGCTCTGAGCGACTCTCCTGTACCTACCCGACTGCAGTTGGGCGCAGGTCTCGGAGCAGGAAACCGACCGGAAAGAGGCCGTCAGGCAGCCTTGGACAACATCGAGGAGATCAGAAAAATGCTCGACGACGGAACCCGCATGGTATTCGTTACCGCCGGTATGGGTGGCGGAACCGGTACGGGTGCCGCTCCGGTGATTGCCCAGTGCGCCAAGGACATGGGCATCCTGACAGTAGGTATCGTTACCATCCCGTTCCTGTTTGAAGGAAACAAGAAGATTGACCAGGCACTCGACGGTGTGGAGGAAATCTCCAAGCACGTGGATGCACTTCTGGTCATCAACAACGAGCGTCTGCGCGAAATCTATCCGGAGTTGTCTCTGCTGAACGCTTTTGCCAAAGCGGACGACACCCTCTCCATCGCAGCCAAGAGTATTGCCGAAATCATTACCGTGCATGGTATCATCAACCTGGACTTCCAGGATGTTACTACCGTACTGAAGGACGGTGGTGTGGCCATCATGAGTACCGGTTACGGCGAGGGAGAAAACCGTGTGAAGCATGCCATCGACGAGGCATTGCACTCTCCGCTGCTCAACAACGACGATATCTTCAACTCCAAGAAGGTATTGCTCAGTATCACTTTCTGCGCCAAGGATCAGGATCAGCTCACCATGGAGGAAATGAACGAAATCAACGACTTCATGACCAAGTTCGGCGAAGACGTGGAAACCAAATGGGGTGTGGCTACCGATGATACACTGGAGAAGAAAGTCAAGATCACCGTATTGGCAACCGGATTCGGTCTGGAAAATATTCCGGAACTGGAGCAGAAGAAGAAAAAGCCGCGCGAGAATGATGAAGAAAAGGAAAACGAGGAAATCCAGAAGGGTATCCGCCGTGACCAATACTATCCGGGAAGAAACCAGACTGCCACCAGAAAGCGTCACAACGTGTTTATCTTCAAGAAGGATGATCTGGACAACGACAACATCATCACCATGGTGGACGAAATGCCTACCTACATCCGTAACAAGGAGCAGCTTGAAGAAATCAAGTCGAAGACTGCACACAATCTGGCACAGACCGTCGTGGAAAACGAACCGGAAACAACCAGTCAACCAAGCAATACAATCATATTTCAATAAACTATGGCACTATTTGAACAAATCAGCAAAGATATCGTTGCCGCAATGAAGGCCAAGGACAAAGTACGCCTGGAGGCTCTGCGCAACGTGAAGAAACTGTTCCTGGAAGCCAAGACCGCTCCGGGAGCCAATGACGAACTCACAGACGAAGCCGCTCTGAAGATTCTGTCTAAACTGACCAAACAGGGTAAAGACACTGCAGCCCTCTACGTAAGCCAGAACCGCGAAGACCTGGCTAATGAAGAACTGGCTCAGGTGGCAGTTATCGAAGAATATCTGCCCAAACCTCTTTCTGAAGAGGAACTGAAGGCCGAAATCAAGAAGATTATCGAGGAAACCGGAGCCAGCAGCCCGAAGGATATGGGTAAGGTAATGGGTGTGGCCACAAAAAGTCTGGCTGGAAAAGCCGACGGCAAGGCCATCAGCAGCATCGTTAAGGAACTGCTTGCCTAAGCAAGACCCAAAGATGCCTCTGCGCCGGAAATCCGGCCCGATAAAGCATATAAAAAAGGAAGAGTTTGGTGTTACGCCGGACTCTTCCTTTTTTCTTTTAAAAAAAGTTCCTGATGTTTTTTCAAAAACATCGAAATGAATTTTCCATTTCATCGAAATGTTTTTTTCTTGCCGCCACAAGGATGCGCTTGCCCTCATTCTGCCGCGCATCACAGCGACAAGCCCTCTGCAAGGCGTTTCCGCAGACCGGGAAAAAGCGGCCGGGCTTATTCAAACAAATCAGAAAGCACCGTCAGAGACTTCATGTCCGTAAAGCCCGGAAAATGCAACTGATAATAATGAATAAGGATTTTGAGGTATTCACGCCTGTCCTGTCGCGACAATTCCAGCAGATGCATGTCCTCATAAGGCACCCGATACATGGCCGCCAGCAAAGTGGCATACTCGGGTGCAAGAAACACACCGTGCACCGGAGGCATCTCCACAAACGAAGATTCCTGCATGTCGAAATAATATCCCGGCACATAGGAATCCATAAAAGGCGGAATTCCCAAAAAACGGGTGATCTGGGTGACCAGTGCCAGATGAAAGCTCGGAAAATCCGTATCACTCCGCTCCAGCCATTCAAAAGAATCTACCAGAAACGTGAAGAGTTCCTCATTCTTGGGTTCCTTTCTTAATATATGGACCAGAAATTCGGAAAGGAATAAAATAATGGCCGATTTATACGGATTGAAGCTGCTCATCTGCATGGACGACAGCAAAGACAGTTCATTGATGGTCTGCAACGGAAAACGCTCTCTATAGTCATACTCCAGCTCCAGAAGGTTCAGCGGAAGAAAATACGTACTCTTCATCTTCGACCTTTTTCCGCCTCCCTGAGAAATCCGGAACGACAAGAAGCCCCTGCACTCGGTGTAAACCTCGGCAATTCGCTTTTCATCGTCCAATTTATGGATCCGGAGAACGATAGCCCTACTTTTTTCGTACATAAAAGTTCTGTTTTAAATATGGTGGCAAAAATAGAGAAAACAAGGCATTTTTGAGCAAAAAAAGCAATAAAAAAGGGCAAAACGATTTTTTTTCGAAAAAAAACGCATTTTTTTTGCGGAAAAGTTTGGAGATTCAAAAATAAGTCGTACCTTTGCATCGCAATCGAGAAACAAACCTCGGTAACAAGAACTCAAAAAGTTCAAAACACCACGGTCCCTTCGTCTATCGGTTAGGACGAGAGATTTTCATTCTCTAAAGAGGAGTTCGACTCTCCTAGGGACTACAAAGTTAAATGAATATATTTTAAGAATTGAGATGGCAAATCATAAATCATCAGTAAAAAGAATCCGTCAGGAGGAAAAAAGAAGACTCCACAACAGATACTACGCTAAGACAATGCGTAACGCTGTTCGCAAGTTGCGCGCAACTAAGGATAAGGAAGCTGCTATCGCGATGTATCCAAGCGTACAGAAGTCTTTGGACAAGTTGGCAAAGATCAACGTTATTCACAAGAATAAGGCTGCTAACTTGAAATCTAAGCTCGCTGCTTATATCAGCAAATTGGCTTAATCCTGATTAAAGAAATAAAGAAAGAGACCCGATGAGGTCTCTTTTTTTTTGCCCTTTTCCCAACGGGCACTCCCCCAGCCCCGGAGCCGAACCTGAAACAGCGGCGGCATATTACAACGATAATTAAGAAAAAAAAATAGTTCGATATTCTTTTTTTTTGTATATTTGTGCGTTAAATAGAATAAGTAATAGTATGTCAGAAGAAGAACAGATCAGTGCCGGAAGTTATTCGGCGAGCAGCATACAGGTCCTCGAAGGACTGGAAGCCGTGCGTAAGCGTCCGGCCATGTACATCGGTGATATCGGTGAAAAGGGATTGCATCATCTGGTTTACGAGACCGTTGACAACTCCATTGATGAAGCTCTTGCTGGCTACTGTACTCATATTGAAGTGACCATCAATGAAGATAATTCTATCACCGTGCAGGATAACGGACGAGGTATTCCGGTGGATATGCACGAGAAAGAACACAAGTCTGCCCTCGAAGTGGTGATGACAGTGCTTCATGCCGGTGGTAAGTTCGACAAAGGTTCCTATAAGGTTTCCGGTGGTCTGCACGGAGTGGGTGTATCCTGCGTAAACGCATTGTCTACCAAGATGTTGTCACAAGTATTCCGCGACGGCAAAATCTATCAGCAGGAATATGCCTGCGGTAAGCCTCTCTATCCGGTAAAGGTAGTAGGCACTACAGACAAGCGCGGTACACGCCAGCAGTTCTGGCCCGACGGCAGCATCTTCATCACCACAACCTATAAGTACGAGGTTCTGGCCAACAGAATGCGCGAACTGGCATTCCTGAACGCCGGAATCACCATCACCCTCACCGACATGCGTGAGAAGGATGAGGAAGGCAACCCACGTCAGGAAATATTCTATTCTAAAAACGGACTGAAAGAATTTGTTCGATATATTGACTCAAGCCGTATCCATCTGTTCAACGATGTGATCTATCTGAACACTGAAAAGCAGGGAGTTCCCATCGAAGTGGCAGTGATGTATAACACGGGATATACCGAAAATATCCACTCTTACGTCAATAATATCAACACAATAGAGGGAGGTACCCATCTGGCCGGTTTCCGCACCGCCCTGACCCGTACGCTGAAAAAATATGCCGAGGAGCAGTGCGCCAAGGATCTGGAGAAACTGGAAAAGAACAAGGTGGAGATCTCTGGAGAAGACTTCCGCGAAGGACTCACCGCAGTGATTTCAATCAAGGTGGCCGAGCCTCAGTTCGAGGGACAGACCAAAACGAAATTGGGTAACAGCGAAGTGGCCGGAGCCGTTCAGCAGGCTGTAGGCGAAGCACTGGCCAATTATCTGGAGGAACATCCTAAGGAAGCCAAACAGATTGTAGATAAAGTGATTCTGGCCGCTACGGCACGTGTAGCCGCACGCAAGGCACGCGAAAGCGTACAGCGCAAGAGCCCGATGTCGGGTGGCGGACTGCCGGGAAAACTGGCCGACTGCTCGGATAAGGATGCTGCAAACTGCGAGCTCTTCATCGTGGAGGGTGATTCTGCCGGTGGATCGGCAAAACAGGGACGCAGCCGTCAGTATCAGGCAATCCTGCCTATCCGCGGTAAGATTTTCAACGTGGAACGCGTGATGTGGCACAAGGCCTTTGAACACGAAGAAGTGAACAATATCATTCAGGCACTGGGCGTACGCTTCGGCCTGGGAGAAGACAGCAAAGAGGCCAATTATGATAAACTGAGATACCACAAGATTATCATCATGACCGATGCCGATGTCGATGGTTCACACATCGACACCCTGCTGATGACTCTCTTCTATCGCTATATGCCGGAACTGATTCAGAACGGACACTTGTTTATCGCAACACCTCCGCTCTACAGATGCCGCAAAGGCAAGATCGAAGAATACTGCTATACCGAGGCCGACCGTCTGCGCTTCATGAAGACTTACAACAACGGTTCGGAACAGGGCATCACCACCCAGCGCTACAAAGGTTTGGGTGAGATGAACGCAGAACAGTTGTGGGAAACCACCATGAATCCGGAAACCCGCCTCCTGAAGCAGGTTACCATAGATGATGCCGCAAGTGCCGATTACGTATTCTCCATGCTCATGGGCGAAGATGTAGGACCACGACGCGAATTCATCGAACAGAATGCGACTTATGCCAATATAGACGCATAATCAAATAGAAATACTATCATTCAATTCTTATAAATATTTTCTTGGCTGCTCTTTAGAAGTGATTCTACGGGAGCAGCTTTTTTATTGTCCGGAAGAGAACCTTTTTTAACTCCAAGAAACTATTCTTTTTTCTTTTTTTGTCGTATCTTAGTCCACTCTTAAGCAATTAATAAAAATACCCGAAAAACGAACCCTTAGCTTTTCCGAGAAGCTAACTAAACCTCAAATCCGCAACTAAGCTCTTCAGCGTCCTTCTTGCGTCTAAACGTCCTCTCATCACTGAATTAGCAGATAAAT
>ENA-UESD01000123-UESD01000123.1-human-gut-metagenome-genome-assembly--contig:-NODE-123-length-68974-cov-13.690756_pt1 | contig 68974 bp, 71 predicted proteins | sample MGYA00242985_ERZ507986 | MGnify/ENA primary metagenome ERZ507986 (study PRJEB26167, sample SAMN06115408) | human gut metagenome | host: Homo sapiens | place: China:Guangxi | collected 2016-04-06... | reverse complement strand
TTTGTAATCGGTTATTTGAAATGCGGTATTTGAGCGCAAGACGCTGAAAATAAACCGTTGCCTTTTCGTTACCTATTCTCCTATATAAAAATGCAACGACCCAATAAATCAAGTCGTTACATCACTTTAATCCCACACCCGAAAGGGCCGGGGGTTGTTCGTTACTGGCCCGGCCGCAGCTCGAAACGCTGCACCGACGATGCGGTTCCGGGAATCTTGCACCCCGACGCATCCCGGCAGAAGGCGACCCAGCTTTCGATGTCATCGCAAACCTGTTCGTGGTTGTGGTCGGTTGCAGATTCGGCCTGCCGGAACGTCCCGGCCTGCCGGACGCCGTCGTCGAAACTGAACGAGAGTAGGGCCTGCGTCACGCCGTTGATGATGTCGAAGCGTTCGAGGGCTTTGTCCTGATAACGTCCGCCCGCCTCGGCCGTGGCCGCCGTCGCGGTAACGACATGCAACCGCATCAGAATATCGGCCTCTCGCACTTTATGCCCGCCGTAATTCCAGCGGATGGGGTCGTATTCGACCAGCAGCGCAGGTGTTGCGAACGGTCGCTGTTTGACAAGTTGCAGGATGTTCTCGTTCCACATGTCGAAGTGCTGGAACACGGGGCGCTTGCCTTTGCGTTTATCGGCATCCGGCTCGAAGGTCGGCTCGCCATCCACGAAAACAATCTGTTTTAGCCTTTCTTCGAGGGCCAAATAAAGGGTCTTTCTCATATCTTGGTGATTTTGGTAAGGTCGCGGCTGATGCGTTTGAGGTGTCGGGTCATAATGTCGGCGATGGCCCGCTGCACCTTCGCGTGGTCGCCGATGAACTGTCGTTGCGGCATGCGCATCATCCGGGAGTGCGCCCGCACGATGGAGCGACGTCCGCGCACGTTGCGGTAATGGGCCGGGACGTTCTGCCGGAACACGCCGCCTTCGTTGTGCAGGGCAGTATAGGGTTTGTCGGAGGTGAACACGACGCTGCGGCCGCGCACCTGCGCCCGGATGCCGCGCCGCATCGCCCCGGTCACGATCAAGATCGTGGGACTTCCGCCCTTCGAGTAGACCTTCTTCGGCCGCCATTTGGCCCCGAAGAATCCCTGCTCGCGGAAGTTCTGATCGAACATTTCCGCCAGCTTTACCCGCATGTCGCTCAACACGCGGGGCATGAGATCAATATTTCTCGGCATTTATTTTGTTTTCACATTGAAAACCATTACTTTTGCGAAAACGCATCATTTATCCAATGGACTACGGCAATTTACAGCTCCGGAGCAAGTCGTTCCTCGACTTTACTACCGACCCTGCTGTCCTCGACGAGATTCTCGGCGGGCATAGCAAGGCCGACAAGGAGGACTTTATGCAGTCGTTAAGTCCGGATAACGCTCCTATGTCCGAGCAGAATCGGGCCATTACATTCATGGCTTTCGCTGAATTTTGCGAGGACAGGCAACTTGCGGCCGCCATCGAGGCCGAGTTCGGCGATGAATACCGGGCTGTCTTCAACGAATAGACTCCACGTATTTCTGTAACATATCCTCGCCGAACATCAAGCAGCCTTTTACAATCCGTTTCACCTCTGACCTTTTCAGTTTCGTCCCGTCTGCTTTGAGTGCGCCGCTTTGCATCAGCGCATTCACCAATCCCGCATCCTGCTCGGCGTATGGTTGGCTGAACAGATGTTCCCGGACAGCAGAAAGAACCTCCTCGGCATCCGCCCCCGTCAATTCAATGACTTTACAATAATTACGCACCCACCTATTATATCCCGTCGATTGGCGGTCGGCCATAAATTCGGGATGTTGCATCTTTCCGCCTACTCCTTCGTAGAACTCCGGCAGGGTCTTGCGCGCTACGAACTCGTTTGCTAACTCCATATATTGAGTCTGTAAAGATGTCATGCGCATGTTTCCCGGCTTGTTCCGGTTGTGGGTGATCTCGTGCCAAAAGGTCGCCAGCGCATCGGCCTCGTCGAAGGTGATCTCCTTCCCCTGCCGCAGCTTGGTGAGTCCGGCCAGCACGTTGTCGAGCCGTGCCTTCGTCATGGCGATCAATCCCCGCATATCCGTGTATCCGTTCACGCCGCGCTCGGTCGTCGATATTAACGAATTGAATCCGCGCTCGAACCATGCCCGGCGCACCTCGGAGGCGTTCAGGAAATCGACGACTTCCTGCGGGGTCCGCAGCTCGACGGCCATCTGCTCGACGGCCTTCTTCACCTTCGCCGGGACTTTCCGGTATGGGTGCTTCGCGGGGAATATTTCGAGGGTCTTGCCCGCGTTGAACCGGAACATCTGCGCCTTCGGGGTCCGGGTGTACTCGTCGCCTATGGCCGTGGCCTTGTCGCTGTCGGAGCGCGGATAGTCGTCGCGCAAGACCTGCACGACATTACAACGGCAGTTCCAGCCGTTGGGCGGCAGGTAGCGCTCCCAAAACTTGTCGCTCGGCGGCAGGGTCACGCCGTCGAGCTGGCGGTGCGCCTCGCGGACACGTTCGTCGCCAGCCGTGCGGTATTGCAGATCGTACTGGTCGCCGTCCTTTTCCCACTCGTGCCATTTCACGGCCATCTGTGCGGAGTGGACGGCGTGATTGTATTCGGCATAAAGGTAATTGCCGTTATACTGTCCGTCGATGGCCTTCACCTCGTTGTAGAAATCGGGCCACGATTTGGTGCTGCCATCCTCGTTGGTGAGTGACAGCCCGACCTCGGAAAGCGAGTGATAGGTTTTCAGCCCCGAAAATATGAACACGTTGTTCCGCAGCGCCGCCGTCAGTTCGGGCGGTGTTTCGTGCGACACGGTGATCGTCGAACCGAGAACACGGTTCGTCTCGTCGATCAGCGCACGCACGGGCTTACTTTCGAGCATCTCCGGGGTGAAGCCGCCGCTGTTGTAAACATAACGCGCCGCCGTGTCGAATCGGCCATGATCGAAATCTGGCTTTTGGGCCGCTTTTAGCGTCAGTTCTCCCGGAGCGTACAAGTCCGCCATCGCCTGGCGCAAGAGAGCATAATGCGCCGATTTCGCGGCATGCGTGGCGGTTTTCGTTTCGGGACTGTCCTTGCCGCCGTCGGGGTCAGTCCCTACTCGAAAAAACCGTCCGCACGTTTGGCGGTAATGGGTATCTTGTAGCGGTCGATGAAATACTGCGGGTCCACGTCGTAATACTGCAAAACGACGCGCTCCATTTCCCGGCGCTCGGACGGCGTGAACGAGGCCGCCTCGTCCCAGTCGAAAATCAACCCCTGCAACGGAAATCCGTGTTCGATCATCAGGGGAATGAGCTTGTCGTTTACGATATTCTTCACCATCGTTGCGTCGGCTGCACAGACGTTGCCGAACACTTCGAGATGCACTTCGCTCTGCGAGAGTGACGAGCCGCTGTCGATGGTCATCGTTTGGTTCAGTACGCCCTTCGACATTTCGGAGTTCGCCCGGTCGATTCGCTTGTCGTAAACATTGAAGGCATCGCCCCGGCTCGACTCTTTGATGTCGATGTCGGTTCCGTCGGGGAACAGTCCCCATGCAGCCGCGCCCATGTTCGCCAGCATCGACTCGATGCGGCTGCGCTCGGACCCGGTCTGCGCGGCGGTCTTAGCGATGCGGATGGGCATGCCGAAAATTTCACCGAACACATCCCAGTAGGCCAGCATGTTCTTCTTCGAGAATGCCTGCGGCACACATTTGAGCAGCAGGCCGAGATCACGGGGTTTGCCGACCTCGACGCACCACTTTTCAAGTCCACCCGTGCGGTAGCTCACGCCCTGCTGGGGATCGTCGCCCGCATCCTTCACGATGACGCCGTACTCCTGTATAACGTGCTTGCGCGGCACAAGCGATACGTCGGTGAAGGTGCGCACGCCGTTCACGGTCGTAACGTCGCCCAACTGAATGAGCGAGTGCCCCCAATAACGGGACTCAAGCACATAGCTCACGAAGTCCGCGAACCATTGGCGCTCGAAAATCTTCATTGCCGTATCGTCCTCTTTCCCGTCCTCGGTTTTCAGCACGAATTTCTTTTGCAGGGTCTTGCCGTCCCGCTGACCGATGCAGCCCGTGAGGTGCAGGTCGATCAGCGCGTCGGTGTAGCAGTCGTAAAGTCGGCCGCGCTTGGGGTTCTCGACATTGAGCGCCATCTGCCATGCCTGCCGCCATGTCGCAATATCTTTCTGCGAGAGACGTGCCGCAACCTCGTTGAGCTGGATGAGGACGCCTCGCTTCTGCTCGATGGTTTTGGCCGCGCGGGCGGCAGCCATCAGGGACTCGTATGTGCGTGATTCGAAATCGGGAGCCGCTTTTCGAGCGGCCTTGTTCTTACCCATTCAATCGGTGTTTAAACGGTGTTTGAAAGGTTTTTAATAGGTGTATTTACGGGCGGGCAGGGAGCCGAAGCGCACCGGGTTCTGCGGGTCCTCGCCGTCCTCGGATTCATACAGCGGCAAGTCCGGCATGGCCTTGCCGCTCTGTACGTCTTTGAGCCATGCAATCGCATTGTTGTACATGGTCTCGCGTTGCTCGTTGCCCATGAACTGCGGTAGCGACTGTCCGAGGTAGAACAGGGCGATACTCACCGTGACGCGCACGAGCATCGCATTTCGCTTGTCGCCCGTTTGTGCAAAAGCCTTCGCCGTGTCGTAACGGGCGCGCAGATAGCCTTCCACTTCTTCCTGCGCGCTCCGTTCGGCGTCGCGGCGGGTCTGCTCGTCGCTCTGCGTGATGATGTCGAGGGTGTCGTCGTTGCAGACGACCTTGTAATCCCGATCTTCGAGAAACATTCGCTATTTGGTTTTATAGATGGCAATGGCCGCGATGTCGGCGACCTTCACGCCACGGCGATAAACCTGCTCGGAGATCAGCGTGCGGATGCGCTTTTTGGACACACACAGCGGACGGCCGCCGAGGGTGATTACAAACTGTTTCTTTCCGGTCCGGCGTTTCCGTTCGTCGGCGATGCGGATCTGTTTTTTGAGTCGGTGCTGGAATACCAGCGCCCTGAATAATTTTACCATAAATTTTTAGCTGATATATGCCTGTACCCGACCGATGGCGTGAACGCCTGTTGTCGGGTGTGCTGTTGCAGTTTGTAAATGGCCCCTTCGTCGGCGTCGGGGGCGTCGTCATGGCCCGACATGCCTTTCTCGAAGCATAAGGTCTGATCGAGTCCGGCCAGCATATCGGGGTCGTTCCGTTGCTTGGCATTGTAGTACACGAAACCGCGCTCCCACAGGGGCGAGATCGCCTCGATGCGCTGGAACTTGTCAGGCTTTTTTCGACGGTCGGCCCGGATGGGCAACTGATAGCCGCGGATGTTTCCCTCGCGGGTGAACTCGTCGAGGATGATGTCCTGCAAAAAGTTGGCTTCGATGTAGTATTCGGCTACGGCTTTTTCGGGCATCCGTTCGTGCAGGTCGTACCACCAGCGCACCATCTCGGAGACGGAACATTGCCGGACGAACGCCGCGAGGCAATGCAGCTCGGTCCCGACTTTGCCCCACAGTTTGATGGCCTTGTAGTCGTTCTTGGAAGAACTTTTGAACGACGGGTCGCAATAGGCCACGAGATAGTCGTACTTGTCGAGCGGCAGCGGGTTCTTCCACCGTACCCACTCCTGCCGGAACACCGCGCCCTCGGTGATCGGATTGTTCATGTACTCCTTTTGGAAGGAGCGGTAGCCCATGAACTCGGCCATCGTCTGGACTTCTTCGCGTGACCACTTCGCGGCCCATGACACGTTACCCTTCTTGTCGAGAACATTCACCTGCGAGACGTGTATGCCTTTGGCCTTTGTCATCGCAGCCAGCACGGAGTTCTTGCTGATAAGGTTTCCGACCATGATGAAGCGTCCGCGACCGCCGTCGAGCGTTCCGAACAGGGCTTCTTTCACCCACTTTACAAGTTTCGTCACGCGGGCCTCGTTCTCGCATAGTTCGTCGTCGTCGAGGTCGTCGATCACGATATAGTCGGGGCGGCGGCTTCGGTAGCGCAGGCCGCGCGGGGATTGCCCGCGGCCGCGGGCGAAGAATGCGCAGCCGTCGGCCGTCACGAACTTGCCGTCCTGCCAATCGCCTGCGTTATATTGCACGCCGAAGTCGGCGATATATTGCTGGTTGTATTGCAACTCCGCCTGCAAGTCGCCGAGCAACGTTTTGGCGTTCTCCTCAGACTTGCCGACGAGGACCATTACGTTGATCTCGCGCGGCTCCTGTATTTTCAGCCACAGGGGCATGAAGATGTCGAAGTGCGTACTCTTGGCGTGACCGCGTGCCCACTTTTCGACTCCTTTATAGTTCGGGTCTTTGCGGACGCGGTTCGCGGCCTCGATGTGAAACGGGGCACACTCGGTATGCTTTCCCGTCGCCGGGTCGTCGGTGTAGTGCTGAAAATAGTGGTTTACGAAGAAATTGTAGTCGGTCCGGGCACGCCTGATGCGGGCCTGCTTCTCGGCTGGCGACTCCGGGCGAACGGTCGTCCGCTCTTTTACGAAAATACACCATTGCCGCCACTCGGCATAGGTTTTTACAACGTTGTTGCCCATCGTTATTGTACTTTACCGATACTGAGCTGCTCGACGACGAATTTGTTTTGCAGATCGTTTACGACCTTGCGGAACTCGGCCGTGACATCGGGGTCGAACTCCGCGCGTTGTTCGAGCCAGCGCCCAAAGGACATGAAGCACTCCATGTAATCGACGACGGACACGTCTTTGTCGAGGGTTTTTATGGTGGCAGCCATCTTCGCCAGTTGGTCGCTGCTACTCCCGACCGCCGTGGGGTCGGAAGAATTGCCGAGGTTCTCGGCAACTTTGTTTATAGAGCGCAGTACGTTGTTCACGACTTGTTTCCGTGTCAGCGATTGCGCTACTTTTTTTTCGGCCCAGCATCCAGCCGCGACCCACGCGCCGATGGTGTTCTTCGACACGCCGATCTTCTCGGCGATGATGTTCTGCGGCGTGCCCTGCATATACAGAAGTTCGGCGAACTCCTTCAATTCTCCGGCGATTTTCCTACCCATTCATACGAAAAAAAATGATGCCCTGCGAGGGCGTTCGACGGGGCAAAGTTGCGCCATAAACAGAAGTATGTAAAATGAAGTGTAAGGTTTTTACACTCCGATTGTTACGTCGGATTTCGCCCTGCATCTTTGCATCAGAATCGCGGGGTGGAGCAGTTGGCAGCTCGTGAGGTTCATTCCCTCAAGGCCGCGGGTTCGAGTCCCGCTCCCGCTACAAACCTTTTTTGCATCCGAGGCCGACCGACCCGCCGACGTTCTGTCGGCGGTGTCCGAGGCCGAAAAAAAACTGAATGGCAAAAGAAGCAGTTATTACCAGCAACAGCGTGAACGCCTACGGCACGCGAGTCCTGACCGAAGGTCTCGACATTTCGCAGTATGAGAAGAACCCCATCGTGCTGTATATGCACAAGCGAGGTATTCCCATCGGCACGATGAACGACCTGCGCGTCGAGAACGACCGACTGATCGGCACGCCGCAGATCGACGGCGACACCGACGAGGAGAAAGTAATCGCGGCCAAGTGGGAGCGCGGCACGCTGCGTATGCTGTCCGCAGGTATCGAAATCCTCGAATGGTCGGACGACCCGCAGAACGTGGTGCAGGGACAGACCCGGCCGACGGTCACGCGCTCGAAACTCGTCGAGGTGTCAATCGTGGACGTGGGTGCGAACGACGACGCCTTACAGGTTCGCCTGTACAGCGGCGGCAAGCTGCTCACACTCGCGCAGGGCGAAGACAACGACCTGCTGCCGCTTCTCAAACCCGACAACGACGACAAACCCCAAAACAAGATTTTTCAGATGAATGAAATTTTGATGTTGCTCGGCCTCCCGACTACGGCGACCGAAGCAGACGCAGTAACCGCAATCCGGGCGCTGAAAACCGAGAACGAGACACTCACGCTGGCCCGCATCACCGATGCCGTGACGGCGGCGAAGGACAATCGTCAGATCACCGAGGCGCAGATGCCGAAGATGATCGAGCTGGGCAAGAAGGCCGGCATCGAATCGCTGCGCGACTACCTCTCGATGATGACGCCCGCATCCAAGCCGATGGACTTCATTGACGGCAGCAAATCGCAGGGCGGCAACATGACGCTCTCGTGGGACAAGATGTCCGACGAGCAGAAGATCGAGCTGCGCGAGCAGAACCGCCCGGAGTACATCCGGCTGTACAAGGCCCACTACGGCTTCGCGCCCAACTTCACCAACTCCCTCAAGTAGATTCACCTCTAAACATTCCCTTTTTCTGAATGAGAAAATTCCTTTTTGCCCTTTTGGGCATGCTCGCAGCGCTCGGTGTCAATTCCGCAGTCGGAGCCACCATTGCCTGCGTATTCGACTTTAACCCCATTGCGGGCATCGCGGCCGTGAACGGCATGTCGGCGGCCTCTGCGCTGTGCGGCGGCTTCATGCCTTCGGGCGTGCTGGCCGCGGGTATCTATCCCGAAGCATGGACGGGCGAACTTATCAAAGCCTTCCGGACAGCCGCGGAAAGCATCGGCTGGTACAATGCCATTCGCGCCTACGACTCGTATGTGAAAGCCGACGCCATCCACTTCGTCGATGTCGGTGCGGACCCCGAAATTTTGGTAAACAATACGACCTACCCGCTGACCGTACAGGAACTCCCCGACGGTGACAAGTCCGTGCAGCTCGATAAATTCCAGTCGCGCCCGACTCCTATTACCGACGATGAACTGCATGCCATCGGTTACGACAAGATGGCCCTCGTGATCGAGAAACACAAGGACATGTTCTTCGAGAAGAAGTACTCGCGGGCCATCCATTCGCTGGCTCCCGCCGAGAACACGGCCAAGACCCCCGTAATTACCACTACGGGTGAGGCAACATCGGACGGTCGCAAGAAGCTGACCCGCGCGGACATCGTGTCGCTGAAAAACAAGTTCGACAAGTTGCGCATCCCCAAAGAAGGCCGCATCCTCGTACTGTGTGCCGACCATGTCGCCGACCTGCTGGAAACCGACCAGCGTTTCGAGAAACAGATGTACGACTACACTACGGGCAAGATCGCCAAGATGTACGGCTTCGATGTGTACGAGTACGACGAGTGCCCCTACTACGACACCACGACGCTCAAAAAGAAGGCGTTCGGCGCGGTTATCGGCGACAACGACCGTCAGTGTTCGGTAGCTTTCACGACCAAGCGGGCGATGCGTGCCGACGGCTCGACGAAGTCCTACCTGCGCCCCGCTGATCTCGACCCGGAGAACCAGCAGAACATCTTCTCGATGCGCACGTACACGATCTGTCTGCCGCTGCGTAACGAGGGCTTCGGCGCCATCGTGAGCGCAAAGGCAGCATCGGAAACCCCTGCGGCATAATACAATGAAAAAGGCTCTGCAATATCTGGTCATTCATTGTACCGCAACCCCCGAAGGCCGGGAAGTGTCCGCCGCCGATATTCGGCGGTGGCACACGGTCCCCGTGTCAGAGGGCGGCCGGGGCTGGCGTCAGGTCGGATATACAGACCTTTTCCACTTGGACGGCACGGTGGAGCGGTTGGTCGGGAACAACGAGGACGCATTCGTGGACCCGTGGGAAATAACAAACGGCGCGGCTGGTTACAACGGTGTGGCGCGGCATATTGTTTACGCTGGCGGCTGTGCCGCCGACGGCAAGACGCCGAAGGACACCCGAACACACGCGCAGAGGGAAGCGCTCGAACGCTACGTTATCGACTTCCACGAGAAAAACCCGAAAGTGAAAATCGTCGGCCACCGCGACCTGCCGGGCGTCCGTAAAGCCTGCCCCTCGTTCGACGTTGCGGCATGGCTCAAATCTATCCGAATCGAATGCCCGCAGAAATAATCCTCGCCCTTATCGGCATAGCCGCGACCCCTGTGGCTGCGTGGCTCTCGTCCCGGCTTACCCGGCAGAAGTACGACACCGAAATTGCGAAGCTGCGGGCGGAGGTTGCCTCGGCGAAGGCCGACGCCAACCGCAAGGAACTGGAAAACGCCCGGCTGGGGAACGAGATCATCATGCAGAATATCGTGCGACCGCTCGAAGGCCAAGTAAAACGACTCAACACGAATGTTTCACGACTGGAAAAGGCTATCGGCAAGGTTTCTACCTGCCCTCACGCTGCTGAGTGTCCTGTTATTCTCGAATTGCAGTCCGCAGAAACGGCTTGCCAAGACGCAGGAGCAGCGGAAAAATAGCACGCACGAACAGCTCGCCGCCAACCGGGAGATCACGCACGACAGCATCTTCTTCCGGGAGTTGTGCGAGGCCCTGCGCGAGCAGCTCGCCATCGAGCGGACCCGCAACCGGACCACGGCCGAGGATGTCGAAACCGTCACACGGGAGTACGACACGAGCCGCCCGGCCGACACGCTGACCGGGAAGCCGCCCTTGCTGCGGGAAACCACCCAGCGACGCCACCGCTCCGACTCAGTGCAGGATTCGAGCCGCCTGCGGCAGACGCAGGCACGCGACACCCGCACGGCGGCCGGGAGCATGACGCAGGAACAGGACCAGCTACAACTCCGCAGGGAGTCGGACCAGCAGACGGCGACCGACACCGCGACCACGACCAAGAGCCGCCGCGGTCTTACATGGTGGCAAAAGGCCCTTTGTTTCGTGGGCCTGCTGTCGCAGATATACATTTTTTACCGCTTTTTCAAGAACAAGTAACCCATCCACAATGGCAAACAAGAATACGAAAGCCGCGTCCCGCAAGGCCGCAGCGAAACAGAACCCCGAACAGGTCCCGGCCGAACAGCCTGCGGACATCGTACCCGATCAGCCGCAGGCCGACCCGGAACCGGACGGCAGCGAGGCTCCAGAACTGGCTTCCGCTTCGACTGAGCAGCCCGACACAGCCCCCGCCTCCGAGCAGGTTCCGGCCGAACCGTCGGCCCGGTCCGAGAAAGAAGCTCCGGCAAAGAGTGCCGCACGCAGTTCGGGCAAGGCGTCTGCCGCAAAGAAGACCATCCGCGACACCGCAGCGCAGGCCGTGGCAAAGCAGGTGTTCCGGAGCCACCCCGACAAACAGACGGTCTATGTGACCTCGGACGGCACGCCCTTCTTCGTGAAGTGCGACGCCGACAACCACGGCCACACCCTCGACGACAAGCTCGTCGTCGCAGTTACCAACGAAAACTACAAAGCCTAATGCAGTCTTTGAAATTCATCCGCACCAACGGGAACATCCCCAAGAAACTGGCAGGAGAAGATCATATCTCCGGACTGGTGATCTATTCGGCCGCGCTGCCTTCGGGCTTCTCCGAGAGCGAGCGCATCAAAGCCGTTTCGACCATCGAAACGGCCGAGGCGTTGGGTATCACGGCGGACGCTGACAACTGGGACATCCGGGTCCTGCACTACCAGCTTTCCGAAATCTTCCGCGTCAATCCGGGCATCAGCCTGTACGTCGGCATTTTCACCAACCCCGAAGGAGCCAACACCTATGCCGAGGTCAAGAAGATGCAGAACTTCGCCGACGGCCGACTCCGGCAGCTCGGCGTATGGGACGGACGCACACCCCTCGCGGCCGACAACCTCACGGCCCTGCAAGGGGTCGCTGCGACGCTCGAAGAGCAGGATATGCCGCTGGGCATCATCTACGCTCCGAAGGTCTCGGCCGTGGCATCGCTGCCGAGCAATCTCGCGGGTGACAAGGAGCGCGTATGGACGGTGATCGGGCAAGCCGGAAGTTCAACGGGCGCAGCGTTATATGTCGATGCAGAAAACACGGAGAAAGCATCCGTTTCGGGTCTTGGCGTGGTCCTCGGCATCGTGTCGCTGGCCGCTGTTCACGAGTCTATCGCGTGGATCGAGAAATTCCCGACGGGCGTCGATGTCCCGGCCTTCGGTGACGGCACGCTGCTGAAAACGCTGGACCGCGCCGTCGTCGAGGCGCTCGACAAATCGCGTTACCTGTTCTTCGTGACCTACTCCGGACTGTCCGGGTCGTACATGAACGACTCGCACACGATGGACGCCCCGACGAGCGATTACGCCTACATCGAGAACGTCCGCACGATGGACAAGGCCGTGCGCGGCATCCGCACCTACCTGCTGCCGAAGCTCGGCGGCAATGTCTACATCGACAAGACTACGGGGCAGTTGCAGACTCACAGCGTGGAGTTCTTGCAGACCACGGCCCAGAAGGCCCTTGAAGATATGGAGAAGGCGGGCGAGCTGAGCGGCTACGTGGTCGAAATCGACCCCGATCAGAACGTGCTTTCTACGTCCGAAATCGAGTTCGTAATCCGGCCTGTCGGCGTCGGTGTCGTGCGTCGCTTCAAGGTGAAAATCGGCTTTGCCGAGAGTGTCTAACCTCAAATCCAACACAGAATGAACATCAGAAACGGAGTGCCGCTGATTAACGGAGTGGAACCTGCTTGGGGCGACATCGTCGCCGCAGCGAACGGCGTGCCGTTCGTCGGGATCACCGCAATCAAATACGGTGACAAGCAGGATGTGCAGAACAACTACGGAGCCGGACGGCATCCCGTGTCCCGTTCGAAGGGACGCATCACACCGTCGGCGTCGATTACCCTCTACAAAAGCGAGATCGTGGCTTTGCAGCGGCGGGCCCCGAACGGCCGCCTGCAGGACATCGCCCCCTTCGACATTACGGTCTCCTACCTGCCCGAAAGCGGTATCATCACGACCGACAAGATTCGAAACTGCCAGTTCGACGAGAACAAGGTAGACTGGAAGGAAGGCGATCTGAACCAGCAGGTCGAGCTTCCGCTGATCCCCTCGCACATCGAGTGGGGCCAGCCGAAGGTATAACCCAATCATCAATCAACTATGGAAAATAAACAGGAACAGAAAGCCAAGGAACTGGCTGCCAAACGTGCCAAGTATCCCGTCCTCGACGGCGGTGTCACGGACGAAATGCGCCAGTCGTGGAAACAGGCCAACGGCCGCGTCGTTACGGTAGATGTTTTTGACGACATGGCCGAGGAACACCATGTCGCTTATTTCCGTCGTCCAACGATGGATGTAATGTCGGCCGTCAACGCCGTGAGCAAGCAGGACGAACTGAAAGGTGCGGACACGATGTTTAAGAACTGCTGGCTCGGCGGCAGCCCGCTCGTTCAGAGCGATGCGATTCTCAAAACGTCGGCCCTCGGTGCGCTGGGCAGTCTGTTCGCCACCTGCCACACGGAAATAAAAAACTTGTAGGGGCGCACACCCTTTCGGACATCGAGGACGAGCAGACGATTACGAAGGGGTGCGCCCTGATCCGGGCGAACTTTCACATCGACCCCGGCACGCTGACCTATGACGAGTGGGCGGGACTGTATGAACAGGCTGTATGGCTGGAACGAACGCGCCTCCTCGCGCTCGGAAAACTGTTAGAGAAACTTTTTGCGGAAGAACCAAAAAAGTAGTGAATGAGCAGCTACGCATTTAACTATTCCTTCAATATCACGGGCAACTGCGATGTTGTCGTGCAGGGCATCACGCAGGGCGTGAAGGACCTGAACGACAAAATCCACAAGTCCGTCGGGCTGTGGGATAGCTTCGAGGGCAAGCTGCTCGCACTAAATCAGTTCACGCAGTACATCGAGGGCGTGGGCCGCACGATGCAGGAAACCCTGCAGCCGGGTGCTGCGCTCAACGCTTCGCTGGCCGACCTCTCGGCCATATCGGGCGAAACGGGCGAAAGCCTGCGGACGATTGAAGGCTACGCCCGCGATACGGCGAAGGCGTTCGGCGGCTCGGCGGCACAATCCGTCGAGTCGTACAAACTCCTGCTGTCGCAGCTCTCGCCCGAACTGGCGAAGTACCCCTCGGCGCTCAAAGCGATGGGCGACAATATCGCCGTTCTGAGCAAGACGATGGGCGGCAACGCCACGGCTGCGGCCGAGGTGCTGACGACGGCCATGAACCAATATGGGGTGTCGCTGGCCGACCCGATGGAGGCGAGCCGTCAGATGGCGAAGATGATGAACGTCATGGCCGCCGCCGGACAGGCGGGGTCCGCCGAGTTGCCGACGATCAAGGTCGCGCTGGAGCAATGCGGTATGGCGGCCAAGGCGGCGGGCGTGTCGTTCGAGGAGACGAACGCGGCTATTCAGGTTCTCGACAAGGCGGGTAAGAAAGGAGCCGAAGGCGGTGTCGCGCTGCGTAACGTCATGGCGATACTTTCGACCGGGCGCTTCCTGCCCAAAGACGTGAAGGAGGAACTGACGGCGGCGGGCGTGAACATCAACGCGCTCACCGACAAATCGAAGTCCCTCACGGACCGTCTAACCCCGCTGAAAAAGGTACTCAACGACACGGCGCTGTTCACGAAGTTGTTCGGCCGGGAAAACAGCAACGCGGCAATGGCCCTCGTGCAGGGCATCGACGAAGTGACCCGTTACGAGTCGGTGATCACCGGCACGAACACGGCCGTCGAGCAGGCGGGGATCATCATGGGAAGCTACAACGAACGACTCTCCCGCGTGCGGGCCAAGTTCGACGATCTGAAAATCTCGCTGTTCAACGCATCGGGCGACTGGGGGATTTGGGTCGAGGTCGTGGTAGGTTCGCTTGTGCCGCTGGCGCAGATGACACCGCTGTTGCTGGGCATCGGAAAAGGCATCGCCTTCATCCGTTCTTTGAATTTCGCCGGGATGTGGCACGGGGTGATCGGCGTGATGGGCCGGGCCATCTTGTCGCTGCAAATGTATAACGGCTATTTGAGCATCGGTAAGGTGCAAGCGCTGGGATTCATGCGCAACATCATGCAGGCGACCGTCGCCACGCTGCGCTTTGCAACAGTCGGGATATGGTCCGGCATCAAAGCGATAGGGGCCTATGTCCTCTCGCTGGTGACGGGCGGTGCCGCGTCCGTCACGTTCGCGGGTGTCGCCTCGGCGGGCTTCGCGGCGTTCAAGACGGCGGCCGTGACTGCGTGCCGGGCCGTGGGTGTCGCTATTATGAACATCCCGATCATCGGATGGATTGCGGCCGCCATCGCTGCGCTGGTTGCCGTGGGCGTCTACTTCTGGAATACGTCCGTAAAGTTCCGGGCCACGTTGAAAGGGCTTTGGGCCTCGTTCAAAGCCGTGTTTACGGGTATTTGGAACATGGCAAAAACCGTGTTCGGCGGTTTGGGCGACCTGATCGTCGCAGCGTTCAAGTTCGACGGCAAGGGCATCCGGGCCGCCATTCAGAAAATGAAGGGCGGGTTCTCGGACTTCGGGGCCGAGGTCGGCGGAGCCTTCACGAAGGCTTACGACGCGGAGATCGCCAAGTCGAAAGCGGACGCCGCAGCCAAAGAGCAAGCCTCGTCAGGTGTCGAAACTACGAACCCAACCCCGACCCCCAACCCCGACCCGCTGGCCGGAGGACTGCAAAGCATCGGGACCACAAGCGCAAAGGCCGACAAGGTCCGTAACATCACCGTGAATATCGAGAGGCTGATCGACCGCTTCGAGGTAAACACGACCAATATGCGCGAAGATATGAGCCGGGTGAAGGAATTGGTCGCCGAGGCCGTTTTAAGCGCGGTGAACGACGTAAACCTTGCAATGTGATGGGGAATTTAGGAGTGATAAGTTTCGGGTTTGTGGCCGCGGGCGTCGCACAGCAGGCACGCTTTGCCCTCTGCCGCTTTCAACCCTCGCAGCAAAACGCCAAAGCCCCGTCATGGGAAGGCCACGGCGGAGACATCGCGGGGCACGACCTGTCTGTGCCGATCACCGACCGCAGCTATTGGGAGAGCCGTTACGTGCTTACCGAACTGACGCTGCGCCGCGAGGATGGCCGCACGCTCGTTGTGAACGACGCAGTCGTGAATATCTCACGCGAGAAGCACATGGTCCGCACGACGCTCGTCGGGCTGAGTGGTACGATCAAGGAGTACATCTGCAACGGCGACTATGACATCAGTATAACGGTGGGGATTGTGGCCGTGCGCGACGGCGTGATCGTGGACGAATACCCGGAGGAGGGCATCCGCGAAGTCCGAGAGTTCCTCGACGAGAACAAGGCCATCGAAGTGTCGAGTGTGTTCTTCGAGCTGTTCGACATCAGCCGTATCGTGGTGACGCGATTCGCGCTGAACCAAGACACGCACTCGAACCGTCAGACTATCGACGTGAAGGCGTTGTCCGACGAGGACTACGTAATCAAAAACACCGACTATTAAACACCGTTTAAAGGGCCTTTAAACAATGTTTCGGCTGACTGCGAAAATTGAGATCAAAAGTGCGAAGACGTGGCGGTTCGACAAGGTCGCCGGGGTGGAGATCACCCGCGACATCGACACGCTCACCGATACGTGCGTCGTGACGCTGCCGAAAAAAGTCCGCTGGCTGGGCGAGAATTCCATGCCCATCAAGCGGGGCGACGAGGTATCGGTGTGGCTGGGGTATGACGGCGAGCTGCAATTCGCTTTCCGGGGTTTTATCACGACGATAGGGCTGAAAAATCCCACCGAGATACATTGCGAGGATTACATGTTTCTGTTCAAATCGCGGGATGCGAAGAAGATCGCCTACAAAACGGCCACCATCGAGCAGGTTTTGCGCGATCAGAATCTCGGCGTGAAGTATAAGGTGTTCGGCGAACAGCACATCGGCCAGTTCCGCGTCACGGCGAACACCGTCACCGAGTTGCTCGGACAGTTGAAAGATCAAGGCGGCATCCGGTCGTTCTTTCGCATCGAGGACGGTGAACCCGTGTTGTATTGCGGGGTGCTGTTCGAGCGGGACACGAAGTGTAAGCAGGTGTTTGCAACCGGGGTGAACCTGATCGACGATGCACAACTCGACGTGCAGAACGCCGCCGACGTGAAGATCAAGATACGGGCAATATCCCTGCGGCCGAATAACAAACGGATTCGCGTCGATGTCGGGGATGCCGACGGCCAGCGCCGCACGCTGCACACCTACAATAAGGATGAAAAGGAGTTGAAGGCATGGGCCGAGCAGGAACTCAAACGACTGAAACGCGACGGGCTGGCCGGGTCCTTCACCACCTTCGGGGCCGTGCTGATCGACAAGCTCGACAACATCGGAATCAAGATCGACGGTGTGTGCCGGGGCATATATCAGACGGATAAGAACGTGATAAAATACGGGACGGGCGGGTTCCGGCAGGAGATAACAATCGGATTAAGGGTAGCGGAATGACACTCAAAGAGGCTATACGGGTTCTCGCCATGTCGGGGGCCGAGTTGTACTGTAAGATATGCACGGTGGACGCCGTGGACGAGCAGGCCCGGACGGTGGACTGTACGCCCATCGACGAGAGCGCCCCGCTCGTGGGCGTGAACCTGCAAGCGTCGCAAGACGGCTCGGTCGGGGTTGTGCAGTTCCCGGCCGCAGGCAGTTACGTTGTGGTGGCCTTCATCGACCCGGCCGTGGCCGTGGTCGTGCTGTGCGACCAGATCGACAAGGTGCAACTCGACATCGGCCGGACATCGGCGACGGTGACGGACGAAGGCATTACGCTGAACGGCGGGCGTCTGGGCGGTTTGGTTATATCGGGAAAGACCGCCGGAAGGCTCAACGCTTTAGAGAACGACATAAACGAGTTGAAAGCGGTATTCTCGGCATGGGTTCCCGCGGGAACAGACGGCGGCGCGGCTCTCAAAACTGCGGCCACGGCATGGGCAAGCCGACAACTGACACAAACCGTCGCTGCGGAGCTGGAAAACGACAGCGTGAAACATTAGGACTGATGCGCGGAATATTGATAGACCCCGAAACGGGCGATGTGCAGGTGACCGCCGGGCGGCTGGCCGTCGGCGACACGACGGCCCAAACGGCCGAGTGCGTTCTGCGGGCCGTGCGCGGGGAGTTCAAAGAGCACCCGCTTATCGGGGCCGAAATATTGAAGATGCTCGGCGGGTCCCCGAATCCGATGTGGAAAGCGGATGCAAAGACCATGTTACAGGCGTGCGGATTGTCCGTGTCGCGCGTCGAAATGAAGGACGGACAGATAACGATTGAGTACAATGGCGAAAATAGCACCATCGGATAGGCAGAGCCTCTTGGACATCGCGGTACAGACCAGCGGCGGCGTCGAGGCGGCCTTCGACCTCGCGGCGGCAAACGACGTGAGTGTCTCGGAACCGCTGGAAGCAGGAGCGCAGCTCGAAACTGCACCCGTGGCCGACAAGATGGTGCTGGAAAGATATACGGCCCGGCAGATACGCCCGGCGACGGAATTGTCGGACGAAGAAATCGAAGCCGCTCCCTTCGGCGGCATCGGTTACATGGGAATTGAAGTTGATTTTATGGTGCGATGAGAACAATAGCGGAAATAAAGGAGTCCATCGAGGCGGACTTCATGCGCAACGAAACGGCGGCGAAACTATACGGCTTTACGGCCGGGGACAGCTTCGCGGCCTTCTTCGGGAAACTCTCCGTCGAGAGCGTGCTGTTCTACCTCTTTGCAGTCGCAGCGTGGACGTTGGAGAACATATTCGAAGCGTTCCGCAGCGAGGTGAACGCCAGTATCGACAAAATGAAACCGCACCGCCCGAAGTGGTACCGGGATATGGTGCTGGCCTATATGAAGGACCGGACGCTGATCCCCGACACGGACGAGTACGACACGGCGGACATGACCGACGAGGAGATCACGGCCGCGCGGGTCGTCAAGCATGCCGTCGCCGACGAGAGCGACGACGCCTCGCTGTTGACGATTAAGGTTGCGGGCGAAAAGGGCGGCCGCCGTTGTCCGCTCGACGCGGAGACCGAGAGCCAACTCAAAGCCTACATCGCCGAGATCAAGGACGCCGGGGTGCGGACGGCGCTGGTAAACATCGCCCCCGACCGCTTCAACTGCGAGCTGGACATTTATTTCGACCCGATACTGCTCGCCTCGGCGGTCGAGAGTACCTGCCGCGAGGCGATACAGAACTACATCGAAAACCTGCCCTTCAACGGCGAATATACCAACATGGCACTCGTGGATCAGTTGCAGAAGATCGACGGCGTGAGAATACCCGAACTCCGGAGTGCAACCACCGTTGCCGCAGGTGAAAGCGTGGTTACTGCGATTGACGCCCGGTGTGTTCCGGCGGCGGGATATTTCGAGATGGGCGATATCAAACTGAACATGAAGGTCTACAATGGGTAAGTACGACATCAACGTGAAACGGCTGGCTCTGCTCCTGCTGCCGACCTTTTGGCGCAAGCCGGGATTCGCGGCGCTGGCCTATGCCGCGGTGTCACCCCTGCAATGGCTGCACACGCAATTCGTGTTGTGGAAACGCGATGCCGAGTACAGGGTTCAGAAAAACGGACAGGTGTGTCACCTGCGGGCCGTGCTGAACGATATGTTCGACCCCATCGACCGCCGTATCACGATCACGGACAATGCCGAGAACGTCGGATATATCATCCTGCACCACCGGGACACCGACCAAAGCGTTCGGTTCCCGGCCCGCGGTTCCGGCCGGGCCGTGATACTGAACCGCCGAGGTTATGGCGGCGTGAACGGCTACGACTTCTGGGTGAATCTGCCCGTCGCGTTGTACGGCAAGGTAGACCTCGCCCAAGTGACAGGTGTTGTGAACACCTACAAATTGGCATCAAAACGATTTTCGATAAACTTCATTTGAAACAATGAAACAGATACACGGAAGATACCTCTTGCAGCCGAACAAGGACTTTCCCGCCGACTGCGAAATGCTCGACTACCTCCAAACCAACGCGCACGTTGTGTCGATTATCGGCAACTTGGCGGGCGACAAGGCCGTGCTGCTCGGATGCGCCCCGATGGATAACGGCGCCCGCCGGGCCGAAGGTTACGTATTCCTGCACACGCGGGAGCATCCCGAAGGGGAAGTGCTGTTCTGGGAAGGCGGTGCGGTCGGCAGCGGCATGTATCTCAAGCAGGAGGTGATCTCCGTACAGGCGCAGGGATATGACTATCCGCAGGCATACACCCAGCGGTCACTCGCGCCGGGTGTTGGCGAGGAAAACTACCGCTGGGAAGATTTCCGCGAGGCCCAATCGCTGCCCGCGCTCGACGCGGAGCTGGCCGCCCTGCGCAAGGCTCTCGCCGACATGAAGCCGTCGCCGCTGGGCATGGTCGAAATGTGGGCCGGGCGCGGGGTTCCCGACGGGTATCTGCTCTGCGAGGGGCAGCAGCTCCGGCAGACGGAGTACCCGGAACTGTTCGCCGCCATCGGTGCGGCGTTCAACAACGGCTACGACTGCAACGGCCGCCAGCTCACGACCTCGGCGGGCTTCTTTCGTCTACCTGATCTCCGGGGGCGCTTTGTGGTCGGCCATTACGGCAGCGACGAGGACTACAAAACCCTCGGTGCGGTCGGCGGCAAGAAAACCCACCAGCTCACCGTGGAGGAACTCCCCGCGCACGATCACGGGCTGTTCCTGCAACACGCGGGAAAACGTTTCACGGGCGGCGGCTCGGCGAATGCGCTCAACGAGGGCGACGGCCGCACTTATATGACGGGCGGGAACAAGCCCCACGAGAACCGCCCGCCGTATTATGCGCTGGCGTACATCATGCGAACGAAATAACACAAGGAGCAATGGCAATTATCACACGGGCACAACTCCGCAAATGGTTCGGAAAAGGGAAATATCCCACGGCCGCACAGTTCTCGGACGCTTGGGATAGCTTTTGGCACAAGAACGAGGACAAGATCGCCATTAATGGCGTCGATGGCCTTGCCGATCAACTCAACAGCAAATTATCCGCGGCCGATGGTCAGAAACTCAAAGAAACCGTCGAACAGACCGCGAGCGACCTCGCGCAACACAAAAAGGAGTCGGACGAGGCCATCGATCAACTCCGCGAACAACTGGATAACCTGCGGTCGGTCGTTGAGAACGACTGCGTGCAGCGAACTACCCGCGTAACCCTTCAAGGAGGGTCCCCGGCGGATTTGATAGGCAACAAATAAATACAAAATACAATGGAAGACAATCAAGCATTGGCGGCGTTGGAGCAAGTTCTGCTGGCGGCTCGCATCGCACACACAACCGGAACCGAGGCCGAATGGACCACGGCGAACCCCGTTCTTCTCAAAGGTGAAGTCGGATTTGTGGAGGGCACGTCCCCCGTGAAATTCAAGGTCGGCGACGGCACGAAAACTTGGTCGGCGCTCAGTTGGGGACAGCCGACCACGCTTGCGCAGCTCGCGGCCGACGCCACACACCGCCTTGTCACGGATACCCAAATCGCGGGCTGGAACAACAAAGCCGAGAAAACGCCCGCCACGCATGCGGCCGACGGTCTGATGTCGGCGGCCGACAAGACAAAGCTCGATGGCATCGCCGCAGGTGCGAACAACTACCAGCATCCGGCAACCCATGCGGCTTCGATGATTGCCGAGGATGCCACGCACCGTTTCGCAACGGACGCGGAAAAGGCCAAGTGGAACCTCGAATACACCATCGAGAAGGTGGCCACCGAGAGCGGTTTCGCATCGACCTACCATTTGAAGAAGGGCGGGAACAAGGTCGGCGTGTCGATTAACATCCCGCTCGATCAAGTGCTGCGCGGTTCGTCGATCAAGACCGTTACGACGGCGAACACACCCTATACCGGGGCGAAGGTCGGCGACAAGTACGTCGAGTTCCTGTTCCAAAACAACAACACCCCGCAATATCTGCCCGTGCAGGACCTCGTGGATGTCTACAAGGGCGACGGCACTTATATCGAGGTGTCGGCGTCGAATGTCATTCAGCTCAAATACGACGCGCTGAAAAATCGGCTGAAAACCGACTTTGACGCTGTTTACGATGCGAAGGGGGCCGGAACCGCCGCCGCGAAATCCGCGCTGGACGAATTCAAGGCCAGCACGCTCGTTATTCAATGCACCATTCCCGGAATGTCCTAACCGTAAACAACCACGATGAAAGGAAGATTGCAACTCCCGATGTACACCGCGGCGGCGTTGGCCGCCGCAAATCCTCTCCTGCTCAAAGGTGAGGTTGTGTACGAATCCGACACTCGAAAGCGCAAGGTCGGCGACGGGATAAGTAAATGGAATGATCTCGCATACGATGCGGGCGGTGATCTGCCGAAAATGACTCCCGTTGCCGGGGCTGATTCTGTGGCAGATTTCTTAGGAACGAGTGCCCCGATTAACGATGTGCTTCAAAAGGTCATTGCGGCAACGGCTATCGGCAAGGTCCGCATGGTGCGCTTCGGAGGGCTGCAATGTATGGTGTGGTACATAGAGGGCACCACGACCGTTGGGGTTTTCGGGTTTGTAGCAGAAAATAATGCCATCGCTTTCGGCTCGGTGGATGATTCGGAGTTTCCGGCCGGAATATTCGAAAGTACAGATGAGGAGATTGCCGCGGTTGTTTCATACGCCTGCAGCTTTATAAGTTTAACGGCGATTCCGGCTTCGTATATTTCCACCAATACGTTATATCAGTTTGCGAGTTATAGCGAAAAGACGACGTGGAACGCAAAGGCGAACAGCAATCTGGATAATGTCAGTCTGTTAAAATCACTCAATGCAGAAGGCTATTATAAAGCTCCTGACGGGATGATGTTTGCATGGGGAACCCGCTGCAATCAGACAACCTCTATTACCGTGTATTTTCCGGCATCGTTTTACGCGAGACCCTACGCTATCATTACCACGCCTACTGCCTTCGGAGACGCAGCCGTTGAAGTAGCTGCGGCCGACCCGGTATCGGCATCCTATTTTACAATGCGACCGAGGTACATCAAACGGCTATCGAATGGCCAAGCCGAATATGGTAATTCGGGTTGTACCTTTCAATATTTGGCAATCGGCCGCTGGAAATAGAAACACGAAAGATTATGAAATACTGGAAGCAAGGATTTTATGACGCCCCCATCGACGGGGCCGTGGAGATCACCGAGGAACGGTGGCATGAACTACTCGACGGGCAGGCCGCGGGCATGATGATTACCGAGAATGAGCAGGGGGTCCCCATCCTGACGGAGTGCGTCGATGATACTCCGGCACCGACTTACGAACAGCAGGTGCAATCGCTGATCTGGGAGCGGTACTCAATCGCCGACGAGCTGGCGATACTTCGCCAGCGGGACACGAAGCCGGACGAGTTCGCTGCATATTTTGAATACGCCGAGCAATGCAAATTGCAGGTGAAAAAACTGATAGGATAATGAAAGGACGTATACAACACCCGATGTACACGGCAGCCGCGCTGGCTGCGACGAATCCTGTACTATTCGCCGGAGAAGTCGTCTACGAGTCCGATACAAGCCGTCATAAGATCGGGGACGGCGTGAAGGCATGGAATGCCCTCCCGTATGCCGGGGGGGAATTTTGAGGGCAATATTCCCGCCGAACGAGTAGAGCAGGACGGCGGGCACCTATTCGTATCCGATACCGAAAAATCAACGTGGAATAATAAGGCTGCGAAGGACCTTGCGAACGTTTCGCTGGAAAAGTCGTTTTCAACCAATGGTTATTACAAAGCACCCGACGGGATACTGCTGCAATGGGGGTATAACACCGGGGGCGACTCAACGGGAACCATAACCGTTTATTTCCCGATAACCTTTTACGCAGTGCCTTATTGTGTAATCACGACGGTGGCTTTCGGTGCAAAAACGGGCGTTGCATCCGCTTCCGTAAACAGCAAAACCGCATCATATTTCATAGCCCGAAAAAGTTATGCCGAGAGCGCAGGAGCACATCCGGCAGGAGAACCCATATACTGGTTCGCAATAGGCCGATGGAAATAGAAACATGAAAAATAGGGGCATGAAAAAGCCCCCGGTCTGTTGTAGTATCTCACCACGTACAGCAGAACGAATGCGCCGTAACACATCCACCGAGGGCTAAAGCCTTCGGATGTGCTACGGCGCTTTTAGTACGTGGTGAGGTCACAAAGGTATAAAATCGTTGAATGAATAGCAACACCGAGGACCTGCAAGTCCTCAAAAATACTTCCGCGTTGGGAAGTTTGATTATCAAATTAGTGCCGAAGGCCGAAGCAAAGGACCTGATCGTGAAGAACCACTACTCCCACAAGTGGAACGAGGGCGGGTTCGGCAAATATAACTTCGGGATATTTCGGGCCGAAGAACCGGATAAATGTTTGGGCGTCGCTGTTTACGGGTATATGAAAAACCCGCGAGCGAAAATATTCACGCATCCGAATCCGCGGGCTTGGATGTGCGAACTTAATCGAATGTGGATTGACGACACGTTGGGACATAACGCCGAAAGCGTGCTTATTGCTGCATCTATCAAACTGCTGCGCAAGATTGATCCCGATGTCGTGGCGATTCAATCGTTCGCCGATGGTCGATTAGGGTGCGGAACGATCTACAAAGCCGCAAATTTCCGATATTTCGGATTTCATTACACGAAGTTCCTGCGGAATCGCAGGACGGGAGAGATTACGCATGAGCAGATATTGACGAACACAACATCGGCATCGGCATATTTACGTGCAAACATGGCCTATCTGCTGGGGGATTTTGAAGTGCTGGTCGTTAAGACGTATCGTTACATTTATCCACTCTGCAAGCATTTCGAGTATTGTGGAAAAGAAAAACCATATCCGCAATACGAGAAAGGTTTTACTCTGACCGAATGGAAGCGTGACACAATGAAGATAAAACAGAATATCGTTGAACTGCTTGACAAGGTCGCAGCATGACACTTTTATTCAACATATTTCACTACACAAATATACGAATAATATTCTGAAATACAAAGAAAAAAAGCAGAGTTTTTTTTATAAAAATCAAGCGTTTAAGTTGTGTTTAAAAACCACTTAAACGCTTTTTGAATGCTCCGAAAAAAAACGTTTTTTTGTACGTTTCGTTTGTGAAAAGTGTACAATTCGTTTGCGCGATTATACGGTGTCGTCGGCGCAGGCGGAGATTCCCATGCAAAACATTCCTGCGGTCAGCAGAGATTTCACGAGCCGCTGCGGAAATATACTTTTAATGGCATTCATTTTTGATGATGTATTTTGGTTTGGTATGCAAATTAACTGTAATTCCCGGAGTATTTTTGTCGATCGCATATCAAAAATTTACGATTTTCGCGTGCCGTTTTCACGAATCGTCCCTCCCGGCGCGGGCGGCATTTGCAATTCCCGGGGCGTATCGGGCCGATTCCGCATCGACCGTGCTTGTTTTGCATCCGTCTTGCCGTATTATTGCAGGATAATCAAAGAAGTGACAGCAATATGGCAACCGTAAAACCTAAATTCCGGCCCTCGACCGTCGATGGCAAGGAGGGCACCCTGTTCTACCGGATCATCCACAACCGCCGGTCCCACCGCATCCGCACCGGCTACAAACTCTTCCCCTCGGAGTGGGACGAACGCTCGGGAGGCATTCTCATCCCGCCGGGCTCCGATGAAGGGCGTAAAAACTACCTCGCCGTGCTGCAAGACCGCGTCGCCGGGGATACCGACCGGCTGAACCGGATCATCGCCTCTTACGAGCAGGAGCTGAGACCCTATACGTACGCCGACATTCTGGCGGATTATTCGGCCCCGGAGGGCGCCGATACGCTGTTCGGATTCATGAAGGAGATGATCGGCCGGCTGCGCCGGCAGGGACGGATACGGACCTGCGAAACCTACGATACGACCCTGCGCAACTTCACCCGTTTCCGAAAAGGACGGGACATGCGTTTCGGGGAGATCGACTCGGAGATCATGGTCGCGTATGAACTGCATCTCAAAATGACGGGCGTGAGCAAAAACACCTCGTCCTTCTACCTCCGCATCCTGCGGGCGGTGTACAACCGGGCTGTGGAGGAGGGTTTCTGCACGCAGCGGCATCCGTTCAAACACGTCTACACCGGCATCGCCAAGACCGCGAAACGGGCCCTGGCGCTCGATGCGCTCCGGCGAATCCGCGACATGGAGCTGGCGTCCCGCCCTCAGATGGACTATGCCCGGAACATGTTCCTGCTGAGTTTCTACCTGCGCGGGATGTCGTTCGTGGACATGGCCTACCTGAAAAGGGAAGACCTGCAAAACGGCATGCTCACCTACTGCCGGAAAAAGACCGGGCAGCGGCTTTCGATCCGCTGGGAGCCCTGCATGCAGCAGATCGTGGAGCGCTATCCCAACGGAAATCCGGCCTACCTGCTGCCGATTCTTGTCCGCAGCGACTCCGACGAACGCCGGCAGTATAAGAATGTCGGACACCTGATCAACCGTAACCTGCGGAAACTCGGCCGGGAACTGGGGCTGGCCGTTCCGCTCACCATGTACGTCGCGCGCCACACGTGGGCGAGCGTCGCCCGCAGCCGGAATATCCCGCTTTCGGTCATCAGCGAGAGCATGGGCCACGATTCGGAGGCCACCACGAGGATTTATCTCGCTTCGCTGGATACGGCCGTCGTGGATCAGGCGAACCGGTTGGTTATAAATTCGTTGTCGGAAGAGGACCTGGGATGAGAGATCGAATCTCCTTTTAAGAGATATGCTTTCGCGGGCAAAGGTAGGCAAAAAATCGTTACGATCAATATCCGGGCTTATAATTTTGAAGTCCCGATTGCAAAAACGTTCGCATAAAAGGGCGATTGTTGACCCAAAAACGGCCTGAAAAAATCATTAACGGCCATCCTTACAGTACTTACAATCCGTAAGCATATCTCTTAAAAGGAGATATTAAAGGTTTTATTAACTCAAACTTAGGCTTATGAGAAAATTTGTACTACTCATTATGATCGTTTTGAGTGCGGGTGCATTGGCCCTGGCGCAAAATAAACGGATCTCCGGTACGGTCAAGGGTGTGGACGGCAAGCCGATCGCCGGCGCTACCGTGCTCGTAGAGGGGACCTCGATCGGAACAACCACCAATGCCGAAGGCCGCTTTTCCGTTCAGGCTCCCGCCGACGGGACGCTGGTCGTTTCGTTCATCGGCTATGCCTCGAAGAGTGTGAACATCGCGGGGAAAACGCGCCTCGACATCGCGCTGAAAGAAGATACGCATGCCATCGACGACGTGATCGTCGTCGCTTACGGTACGGCCAAGAAGGAGTCGTTCACGGGTTCCGTCGCCGTCGTCAAGGGCGAGGAGCTGGAACACCGCAAGGTTTCCAACGTCACCAAGGCGTTGGACGGTCTGGCTCCGGGCGTGCAGGTCACTTCCGGCTCCGGACAGCCCGGATCGGGCACGACGGTCGCCATCCGCGGCTTCGGCTCGATCAACGCTTCATCGACGCCGCTCTACGTCGTGGACGGCATTCCCTACGACGGAGCCATCTCGGCCATCAACCCCGACGACATCGCCAGCATCAGCATCCTGAAAGACGCTTCGGCGTCGGTGCTCTACGGTGCCCGCGGCGCCAACGGCGTCGTGCTCATCAACACGAAGAAAGGCAATCGCAACGAGACGAACGTGGAGCTGAAAATCAACGTGGGCGTCTCTTCGCGGGCCATTCCCCGCTACGAAACGGTCGGGGCCAGGGACTTCATGGAGATCATGTATTCGGCCTTCTACAACGACTACGGCAGCAATGCCGTCGCGCAGATGGCATCGGGCTCGAAACGCATTTTCGGCAGCAATGAGATGTACAATCCCTACGACGTTCCCCTGGCGCAGCTCTTCACCGCCGACGGCAAGGTGCGCGACGATGCGAAACTGCTGTGGGACGAGGACTGGCTCGATGAAGTGACCGACAACGCCGCGCTCCGGCAGGAATACGGCGCCAGCGTTTCGGGCGGCAACGAGAAGACCCAGTATATGTTCTCGCTGGGTTACCTGAACGAGGACGGCGTGCTTAAAACGACCAACTTCGAACGCTATTCGGGGCGTCTGAACGTCGAAACGCAGGCGAAGCCCTGGTTCGCGGCGGGCATGGGCGCGAACTTCGCCCGCAATTCGACCAACTCCTCCCAGACCTCTGCGAGCGCTACCTCCAACGTGTTCTTTTCGGCGCAGATGATGGCCCCGATCTATCCGGTCTACCAGCGCGATCCCGAGACGGGCGACTATCTGCGCGACGCGAACGGCCAGAAGCAGTTCGACTACGGATCTTCGCGTCCTTCGGGCCAGCAGACCAACTTCAACAGCATCGCCACGCTCTACGACGACAAATATGCGCAGACCTCCTATTCGCTTTCGGCTCGCGCGCATATGGATTTCATGGGCATCGGCGACCACTGGAGCGAGGGGCTGAAATTCCAGCTCAACTTCGGCACCGACTACTACAACTCGCAGTCCATGACCTATTATAACCCCTTCTTCGGGAACGCCGAGTCGGTCGGCGGACGTATCCAGAAAACGAACACCACGTCGCTCGGCTATACGTTCAACCAGCTGCTCTCCTATAACCGCACGTTCGACCGGCACAATATCGACCTGCTTCTCGGACACGAGTACTACGCCTATACGACCTCGGACCTCTCCGGCCACAAGACCGGGCTTCCCGGCGGCGGCATCTACGAACTGGATGCAGCGGCCGTCATCGTCGGCACGGGCAGCTCGACGGACGAAGACCGCATCGAATCGGTCTTCTCGCGCATCGGTTACAGCTACGACGACAAGTACTACCTCTCCGGAAGCTGGCGCACCGACGGTTCGTCGCGCTTCGCCCGCAGCACCCGCTGGGGCAACTTCTGGTCCGTGGGAGCTTCGTGGCGCATGTCGCAGGAGGCGTTCATGCGCGACATCTCGTGGCTGAACAACCTGACGCTGAAATTCTCCTACGGCGTGCAGGGCAACAACAGCGTGGGTTCCTACTATGCCTATCAGGCGCTGTATGACACCGGCTCTCCGAATGCCACGCTTCCCGGTGCGACCATCAACGACGTGGCCAACGAGGACCTGACCTGGGAGTCGAACCACAATCTCAACGTCGGTCTCGAAGCCCGCCTGCTGGACCGTATCGACCTGAGCTTCGAGTTCTACAACCGGAAGACGACCGACATGCTGCTGAGCTATCCGCTCGCCTCCTCGTCGGGCTTCGACAGCTACTACCGCAACTCGGGCGAGATGCGCAACCGCGGTATCGAATTCGCCGTCACGGGACGGATCTTCGACCGCCGGGATTTCCAGTGGAGCGTGACGTGGATGGGATCGACCGTCAGCAACAAGGTGCTCAAACTGACCGAGGACGGCAAGGACATCATCGGTTCGACGCAGATCATCCGCGAAGGCGAAACGCTCTACTCCTACTACGTGGCCCGTTCGGCCGGAGTCGATCCGATGACCGGCGAGAAGATGTATTGGGCGACGGACAAGGACGGCAACGACTACATCACCAAATCGACGACCGTGGCCCAGGCGAACCGCGTCATCGCCGGAAGCCGCATTCCCGATCTCTACGGGTCGCTCTCCACGTCGCTGCGCTGGAAGAACCTCGATTTCTCGATCTCGACGAACTATTCGATCGGCGGCAAGAACTACGACGGCGTGTATTACGAATTCATGAGCTGCTACTACACGGCACAGGCCAAACACAAGGACATGCTGCGTGCATGGCGGAAGCCGGGCGACGTGACGGACGTTCCCAAATACACGATCGGCGAAACCCCCATCGTCACGGACGACAAGCTGGTCGATGCCTCCTATTTCTCGATCAAGAACATCACGCTGGGCTATACGCTGCCCCGGCGGTGGACTTCGAAAATCGGCTTCAAGGCGGCCCGTGTCTCGGCTTCGGTGGACAACCTCTGCATCTTCACGCATCTGAAGGGCATGGACCCGCAGTATTCGCTCACCGGCGGCACTTCGTACGCCTATGCTCCGACGCGCACCGTATCGTTCAATCTCGATCTCAAGTTCTAATTAAATTCGGACAACCATGAAAAAAATACTCTATATTCTTATCATAACGGGTTGCGCCGCACTCCTTTCCGTGTCCTGCTCGAAGGATATGCTGGATACGGCTCCGGCCGGTTCGCTTTCGGGTGCGGAAATATTCGGAGACGCCGGCAAGGCCCAGAGCGCCGTGGATGGCATTTACCGGCTGATGTACACCAACGGTTGGAGCGTTAACTGGTCGCCGGAACATCCCGGACTGGCCGGCTTCACGCTGGTCCGTTCGCTGATGGGCGAGGATCACTTCCAGTACAGCCAGGGCAACGGCTGGTTCTATTTCGACTATTCGTTCGGCGTGGCTTCCGACTGGACCCACACTTCGGGGCGTCAGTACGGCACGTGGAACATGTTCTATACGTTCATTTCGCAGGCGAACTACATCCTCGACAACGAAGAGGCCGTCAAGGACGACGCCGAATGGCAGAATGTGCTGGGACAAGCCTATGCGATCCGCGCCTATTCCTACTATTGTCTTTACGAGTCGTTCTGCCAGGGCGACTATACCGAAAACAAGGACAAGCCCGGAGTGCCCGTCTATACGAAAGGAACGAACAAGGAGACCGAGGGCGTGGGCCGGGGTACGATCGAAGGGCTCTTTACGCAGATCAACGGCGATTTCCAGCGTGCGGTGGATTATCTGGCTTCGGCCGGAATGCCGCAGGCGCACAGCTCGCACATCGACCTCTACACGGCCTACGGATTGTGGGCCCGGGCTTCGCTGGGGCAGCAGAACTATCCGCAGGCTGCGACCTGTGCCGAAAACGCCTTGAAGAAAGACGGACTGAAACGGGTCGCCACGCTTTCGGAGCTGGGGCAGTTCAACAACCGTTCCGTCGGCGACGTGCTGTGGGCTTTCGAATACATCGCCTCGCAGGCCGCTCTGTTCGGCAGCTTCGTTTCGCACATGGCCATCGACGGAACCTACGGCAGTTCGGCTCCGCAATGTTTCGACGACTGGCTCTACGAGGAGGGCATGACCGATGCGGACGAACGCCGTGCGTGGGCCACGCTGCCTGCCGAAAGTCCGCTGGTGGCCGATGATTCCGATTTCAAGGACGCCGAAATTCACTGGCAGACCAAGTTCGGTTATCAGAATGCCTCGACGGGCGTCGCCGACATCATCAACCTGCGGGCCGAAGAGATGCTGTTGACGCTGGCCGAATGCAAGTGCCGCGCCGAAGACTACGACGGGGCCCGGAGCTTGTTGCAGGAGCTTTACGACAAGCGTTACAGCGAGCCGCGCGACATATCCGGTCTGGCCAACTCGGCGAGTGTCAGCCTCGATACGCACGCGCAGCCTCAGACGCTCCTCGATGAGATCCTGCTCCAGCGCCGCATCGAGCTCTGGTGCGAGGGGATGGGCCGCACGCCCGACCTGAGGCGTCTGAATCTCGCATACACGCGGACGGAGACGCAGCCGAGTGCCGTTTCGAAGAAGGCCAACGACCCCAGTTTCATCCTGGCCATTCCGCAGAAGGAGTTCGATACCAATTCGGCGCTCGACCTGTCGAAAGACCAGAATTAGCCCCTCTATTGTTCCACGACACAATCCGATAATGCTATGAAAAAGATAAAAACACTGTTTCTGCTTTCCGCACTCTCCCTTGCGGCCGCCTGCTCCGACGATACGGAGATGACCACGTATGCCGGCCGCGGCGACGAGGCTTTCTTCGGCGACACTGCGTACAGCTATACGGTCAGCGCCGAGCTCGAAGACGCCTATTCGATCGAGGTGCTGCGCGCCACGCCTGCGGGCAATGCGTCGGTGTCCGTCGCCGTCGCTGTGGCGGACGCGGCCGTCGCTTCTGCCTTCACGGCGCCCGCGGCCGTCGAGTTCAAGAACGGGGAATATGCCGCGCCGCTGAAAATCTCGTTCGACCGCGCGAAACTGACGATCGGCAAGGAGAATGTCGTCACCGTCACCCTGCAATCCGAAACCGATCTTCCCTACGCCACCGAATGTTCGCTGACGGTGACGAGGGATTATACGTGGAAAAATTACGGAAAGGGCGTCTATACCTCGCCCATCCTCTCCGGTATGTTCGGACAGACCGTTTCCTGGGAGCAGCCGATCGAGGTCGCCGAGGAGAACGCCTCACTCTACCGCCTGCCGGGATTGTACCACAATGCCGGCACGAGATATTCCGTCGCCGGTTATAACATGCAGTTCACCTGGGACGGAGGCGCCGCGATCGCTTTCACGGTTCCCGCGGACGCAGATGGCTGCGTGACGATCCCGTCGGGATTCTCTCATCCGAGTTACGGCATGGTGTCGCTCTATATCGACCCGTCGCCCGAATATTCGGGCTACGACAGCGCGAGCCGGACTTTCAAGTTCAACTGCTGCGGACTGGTGCCCTATGGCGGCTCTTTGGCCCAGTTGACAGATTGGGACGATGATACTTTCGTATTGAGCGAATGAATGCGATACATGAACATTTCTTACCATAAGCGATAAAATAAAAAGTTCAAGATTTATCGGAAATGTTCATCCGGAGGGGCGCCGTGACGGTCAGCCCCTCCTTTCGCATCCGGGGCCGTCCGCATCCGTCGGGAGGGGCGGCGGACGCGTCGGAATCCGGTCCGGCGAAAAAAGAACGTCCGTTTCTTCGTTTGTTTCGGGCAAATAGTTATTTTTGCAGTTATTAAACTATAATCCCGTACTTTAATGGAGAATATCATACAACTTCACGACCGGAAATTCAGGATCATGATTCCCGCCGCGAAAATCGACGAGGCCGTGGAAGCCGTGGCGCAGCGCATCAACGCCGACTACGCCGGAAAGGAAACCCCGCTGTTCCTGGGTATTCTGAACGGTTCGTTCATGTTCATGAGCGACCTGATCAAGAAGATCGAGTTCCAGAACGAACTTTCGTTCGTCAAACTGGCGTCGTACGACGGAACCAGCTCGACGGGCTGCGTCAAGAGCCTGATCGGCCTGAACAACTCGATCGAAGGCCGCCACGTCATCATCGTCGAGGACATCGTGGATACGGGCGAGTCGATCGAACACATGATTCACGATCTGGAGGCCCGCAAACCCGCGTCGATCGAGGTCTGCACGCTCTTCTTCAAACCCGGATCGTACCGCAAGACGCTGCCCATCAAGTACCGCGCTATGGAGATCGGCAACGAGTTCATCGTGGGCTACGGGCTGGATTACGACCAGTTGGGCCGCAGTCTGAAAGACATTTACGTCGTGACGGAGTGATGGCTGTGACAGTCGATAACGAATTGCTCGACGGCGGGCGCCTGCTGCCGCTGGTCGAGGATTTCTACACCATTCAGGGCGAGGGTTTCCACGCCGGGAAGCCGGCCTATTTCATCCGCCTCGGCGGGTGCGACGTGGGGTGCCGCTGGTGCGACGCCAAGTACACGTGGAATCCGAAACTCTATCCCCCGACCGATGTCCGGACGGTGATCGACCGGGCGACGGCGTGTCCGGCGCAGGCCATCGTCATCACGGGCGGCGAGCCGCTGCTCTATCCGCTGGGCGTGCTGACGGAGACGCTGCACGCGAAGGGGCTGGAGATCTTTTTGGAAACCTCGGGATCGCATCCGTTCAGCGGCGTTTTCGACTGGGTGTGCCTTTCGCCCAAGCGTCAGCAGCCCCCGCTGGAGGAGGCTTACGGGCGGGCCGACGAGCTGAAAGTGATCGTCGAATCGGAGGCCGATTTCGAATGGGCCGAGCGGAACGCCGCGCGTGTGGGCGAAAAATGCCTGCTTTACCTGCAACCCGAATGGAGCGTCGCCGAACGGGTGATGCCCGCGATGGTCGAGTACGCCAAGGCGCATCCCCGGTGGAATATCTCCATTCAGACGCATAAGTATATGCACATACCGTAGATGAAAATTCAGTTCGGACGCAGATTCTGGATCGCCGCCACGGCGGCTATCGTCGTCTTCACCGTTTTCATGGTGGGGCGCAACGCCCTGCATGCCGTGAAGATCAAACGCCAGATCAACCTGCTGACCCGCGAGCAAGCCTACTACACGGAGAAGATCGGACAGGACAGCGCCTTGCTCGAAAGGCTGAAATACGACGATTATCTGGAGGAGTACGCCCGCGAGAATTACCGCATGCAGCGGCGCAACGAACACGTATATATTATGAAGGAATAGAGAAGGCAGCCCCGCGGGGCTGCCTTTGCCGTCAGTAATGTTCGAACCCGTGCCACTCCAGCGGCTCGGGTTTTCCGTTGCGGAGCCACACGAGACCCGGTGCGGCGGTGATGCGGCCGATGGGGTGGAGGGGGTTTCCGAAGCGGGCCGCGAACTCCGCGGCGAGGCGTTCGGCGGCCTCGGGAGCCGCGGTGAGCAGCAGTTTGTAGTCCTCGCCCGCGCAGGCCGCCGTGCGGACATCGGCGCCCGGAGCGACGGGGATGCGTTCGACCTCCACCTCGGCGCCGACCCCCGACCGGTCGAGGATGTGCCGCAGGTCGGAGGCGAGACCGTCGGAAAGGTCCATCATGGCGTGCACCTCCTGCCGGGTCCCGAACCAGAGGCCCTCGGCGACCTGCGGCTGCGGGTTGCGGTGCACGGCGGCCAGCGGGGTGTCGCTGTGTCCGGCGAGGATGTCCCGGAGCCCGGCTCCCGAGGCGCCCAGCTCGCCTGCGGCGAAGATCACGTCGCCGGGGCGCGCGTCGCTGCGGCGTTTGAGGTTCGCCGAAGGGGCGCGGCCGATGGCCGTGACGTTGATCGTGATGCCCGACTCCGAACGGGTCGTGTCGCCTCCTATGAGGGCCGTGCCGAACGTTTCGGACAGCTCCCGGTAGCCCTCCATGAACTCCGCCGCCCATGCGCCGGCGGCGTCGGCCGGAAGGGCGATGGAGAGGAGCGTGGCGACGGGGCGGGCGCCCATCGCGGCGACATCGCTGAGGTTTACGGCAAGGGATTTGCCTCCCAGCTCCCGGGGCGTAGTGGCGGCGCGCAGGAAGTGGATGCCCTCGGTCAGCAGGTCGGCGGTGAAGACCAGCGATTCGCCGCCGCCCAGGGGCAGCACGGCGCAGTCGTCGCCGATGCCTTCGAACCCGTTGTCGGGGAGGGAGGCGAAGCGGGTGCGTATCTGCTCGATAAATCCGAATTCGGTCATGTGTATTTCGTGTTGTTACGGGCAAAGGTACCGAAATTTGCCGAAAATAGCTATCTCCGGCAGCGCCGAAGATACTCCCGCCCGGCAAAATGCAAGTAAACTTGCTTTTGCCCTCGCTTATTCGCACTTTGACTGCGGCGCCGTAACGGCGCTTTTAGAGTGTCGGGACCTTTTGCCGGACCGTCTGCGATTCGGGTTTGGAACCGTTCGTTCTTTTTCTATCGCCGGGATGTTTCAAATACTCCCGCCCGGCAAAATGCAAGTAAACTTGCTTTTGCCCTCGCTTATTCGTATCTTTGCGGAGGTTTGACAGACCGCAAGTTAGGGACAAAAACAGCAGAAAACATGAAAATATTGATTCTCAATGGCCCGAACCTCAATTTGCAGGGGCGGCGCGACACCGGAGTTTACGGATCGCAGACTTTCGAATCCTATTTCGAAGGGCTGAAGGCGCACTATCCGGAGGTGGAGTTCGCCTATTTCCAGTCGAACATCGAAGGCGAACTGATCGACGCCGTGCAGCAGGCCGACGGCCGCTACGACGGTGTGGTGCTCAACGCCGGCGGTTACACGCACACCTCCGTGGCGCTGCGCGACGCCGTGTCGGCGGTGTCGGTGCCGGTGGTCGAGGTGCATATCTCGTCGATCCTCGCCCGCGAGGAGTTCCGCCATGTTTCGCTGCTGGCCCCCGTGGCCGCGGGGTCGATCATGGGATTCGGACTGAATTCCTATCGGTTAGGTGTCGAGGCGTTGCTGCTCGGTAAGCGATAAGCGGTTCTGCTGTCATTCCGAACGAACGACAGCGAGCGTGGGAATCCGGATAGGTGTCGTAACTTTCCGGCTTTTGCCGCAGATTGCCGCGGCATCTGACGATGCCGCGCAATGACGTCCGGCTGAGAGCCGGATACTGGAAAGAGCCTCTGAGATCAAAAGCAAAAAAGATTAAAAAGAATAAAATATTACTCTCTATGTATCGCATGAAAAAGACCAAGATCGTCGCCACCATGTCGGATTTCCGCTGCACCGAGGAGTTCGTCTCGAAACTTTTCGACGCCGGAATGGACGTGATCCGTATCAATTCGGCCCACGTCTCGGAGGAGGGCGCCACCCGCATCGTCGAGATCGTGCACCGGGTCAATCCGGCCATTCCGATCATGATCGACACCAAGGGCCCCGAGATCCGCGTGACGACGATCGCCGACGAATACGGGAACAGCATCAATTTCCGCGCGGGCGACCGGGTGGCGGTGCGCGGCTCGGACGGTTCGGACCTCACCACCCGCAAGGTGGTCTACATGAATGTTCCCTCGATCGTGCGCGACATTCCGGTCGGGGCGCGGATGCTGATCGCCGACGGCGAACTGGAGATCCGCGTCGTGGGCAAGACGGACGAGGAACTCGACTGCGAATTCGTCGTGGGCGGCGCCATGCGGTCGCGCAAGAGCGTCAACGTGCCGGGCGTGTCGATCGACCTGCCGTCGGTAACGGAGAAGGACCGCCGCTTCATCGAGTGGGCCGTGAAGAACGATGTCGATTTCATCGCGCACTCGTTCGTGCGCTCGGCCCGCGACATCCGGGCCGTGCAGGAGATTCTCGACGCCCGCGGCAGCAACATCAAGATCATCTCGAAGATCGAGAACCAGGAGGGATTGGACAACATCGACGAGATCATCGAGGCGTCGTACGGCATCATGGTCGCCCGCGGCGACCTCGGGGTGGAGCTCCCGGCCGAGGTGATTCCCAACACGCAGCGGCGCATCGTCGAGAAGTGCATCTGCGCCAAGCGTCCCGTGATCATCGCCACGCAGATGCTCTATTCGATGGTCAAGTCCCCGCGCCCGACGCGCGCCGAGGTGAGCGACGTGGCCAGCGCCATCTACGAGCGTGTGGACGCTGTGATGCTGAGCGACGAGACCGCTATGGGCGATTTCCCCGTGGAGTCGGTCGAGACGATGGCCCGCATCGCCCGCGAGATCGAACGCGACGAGACGCATTTCAAACCCATGATCGACATGGACATGGTTTCGGTGAACCACGAGATCACGGCCCAGCTGGCCCGTTCGGCCGTGCGCGCCTCCACGAACCTGCCGATCAAATATGTGGTGCTCGACACCAAGACGGGCCGCACGGGCCGCTATCTGGCGGCGTTCCGAGGCCGCAAGACCGTGATGGCCGTCTGCTATCAGCTCCATGCCCAGCGCATTCTGGCCCTGTCGTACGGCGTGGTGCCGATCCTCCGCAACCAGGAGCTTACGGACCGCTATCACTTCCTGGTCGATGCGCTGGAGTTCATCGACCAGTATAAGAAATTGCAGGACGAAGACCTGCTGGCCATCGTGGGCGGCAGTTTCGGCCCCGACGGAGGCGCCTCTTACGTCGAGATCGCCAACGTGCACAACATCCGCAAGCGCAACGAGGAGATCATCGCCGCGCAGGGCAAGTAAAAACCGGACCGTTGGGGGAACAGCTCAGAGAGAAGGTCGCGCAGGGCGTGGCGTGGAGCATGGCCGAGAAGATCGGTTCGATGCTGCTGGCTATGGCCGTGCGGCTGGTCATTCTGCGCCTGCTGACGCCCGACATCCTCGGATTCATGTCCATCCCGTCGGCTGTGGCGACCATCCTGCTGGTGGTCGTGGACAGCGGTTTTTCGCAGAGTCTGATCCGCCACCGCGACCCCTCGCAGAGCGACTATAAGTCGGTATTCCTCTTCAATATGGCCGTGTCGCTGGCGCTCTATGCTGCGCTGATGGCGCTGATGCCCTTTGCGGCGCGCTGGTATGACATGCCCCAGATCGCGCGGATCGCTCCGGTGTTCTTCCTGCTGCTGCCGCTGAACGCCCTGTGCGCCGTGCAGAACACGATTTTCATCCGTCAGTTCCGCTTCGCGCTGCTGTCGAAGGTGACTTTCGCATCGTCGCTCGTGGGCGGATTCGCCGCCATCGGCTGTGCGCTGGCCGGGTGGGGCATCTGGAGCCTCGTGGCCGAGCGGGTGATAACCGTCGGCGCGAGGACCGCGATCCTGTGGTGGCTGAGCGACTGGCGGCCCCGCGGGCGGTGCAGCGTGAAGCCCCTGCGCGAGATGGCGCCTTTCGGGTGCAGTCTGATGGTGACCGATCTGATTTCGAATTTCTACAACAAGATACCTCAGTTTTTCCTCGGAAAGCTCTATCCCGCGGCGACGCTCGGATCGTATGACCAGGCGGTCAAGTTGAAGGACATGCCCGCGACGACCGGGATGCAGGCGGTGCAGAACGTCACCTTCCCGGCCTTTTCGAAGATTCGGGACGACGCCCCGAAGCTGGCCGAAAGCTACCGCCAGGTGGTGATGGTCGTGGCGTATGTGATGTTCCCGATCATGGCGGGGATGTCGGCCGTGGCGCACGACATGTTCGCCGTTCTGCTGGGGGAGGGCTGGATGTCCACGGCGCCCTATTTCGAGGTGGTGTGTCTGGCGGGGCTCTTCTCGCCGATCGCCGTGATCGCCTACAACATCCTGAAAGTCCGCTGCTCGGGGCCGCTGCTCGTGCGCCTCGAAGTGGTGAAGAAGTTGCTGATGACGGCGATCTTCGCCGTGACCATCCCCCACAGCGTGATGGCTGTGGTATGGGGACTGGTGGCTATCGCTTTCTGTGAAATGGCCGTCAATTTCATCGCCACGACCCGTTTTACGCCGCTGTCGTACGGCCGTTTCGTCCGCACGCTGCTGCCTCCAGCTGCGGTGTCCGCGGCGATGTCCGCCGTTGTGCGGCTCACGGCGGCGGCAATTCCCGGCAATGACCTGCTGCGGCTGGTCGCCGAGGTCGCGGCGGGTGCCGTCTGCTACCTGCTGCTCTCGGCGCTGTTCCGGTTGGAGGCTTTCCGCGAGGTGGTCGCCATCGTGCGCCGGCAGCTGAAAAAGAAAGACCGCCCCGTTTAGGCGGTCTTTTCGTTTTCCGGATGGATGATGCGGGCTATTGGTAGACCTTCGGGGTGATGACGCCCCGAAGTACGACCAGTGCGTTCATGACCAATGCCTCGAGTTCGTTTTCCCCGGGGTAGACCTCGACGGGTGCAATGAAGCCGCAATGTTCGCGGATATACTCCACGATGGGTTCGTTGTAGGCGATGCCGCCCGTGAGCAGGATCGCCTGAACCTTGCCCGAAAGGGCTCCGGCCATGGCGCCGATCTGTTTCGAGATGTTGTAACACATGGATTCCAGCACCTTTTTGGCCCGCTGGTCGCCTTTTTCGATGCGTTCCATGACCTGAATGACCGAATTGGTCCCCAGGTAGGCCACCAGACCGCCTTTGCTCGAAATGAATTTCAACAGCTCCTCTTTCGTGTATTGTCCCGAGAAGCAGACCTTGATGAGCTCGCTCGACGGGATGCTGCCCGCACGGTCCGGGGCGAAGGGCCCGTCGCCGTCGAGGGCGTTGTTGACATCGACGATGCGGCCCTGTCTGTGCGCCGCGACCGAGATGCCGCCGCCCATGTGGGCCACGATCAGGTTCGATTCTTCGTAGGTCCAACCCATGCGGCCGCAGTGCAGGCGCGCGATGGCCTTCTGGTTCAGGGCATGGAAGATCGGCTTGCGCGGGCACATCGGCATACCCGTGATGCGGGCTGCGTCGTCCATCTCATCGACCACCGGGGGATCGGCTATGTAGGCTTTCACACCCGCCATGTGGGCGATCTGCGCCGCGAGCAGTCCCCCGAGGTTGCAGGCGTGCTTCATCGGGGCGTTGCGCAGGTCGTAGCGCATCCGGGAGTTGACCTCGTAGACTCCGGCAGGGATGGGGCGTATCAGCCCTCCGCGGCCGATCACGGCCGACAGATCTTTCAGGTTGAACGACTGTTCGCGCAGGGCCGAGAGGATCAGTCCCCGGCGCCAGTCGAGCTGGTCGATGACATTGGCGAATCGGGAGATCTCTTCGGTCGAGTGGCGCAGGGTCAGATCCAACAAAGGCCGCTCCTCGTCGTAGAGGGCGACCTTCGTGGATGTTGAGCCGGGATTTATCGCTAAAACTTTGTAGCCCATAAGTTCTCGGTTCGTTAATGGTTTGGGTTAGCCCCGTGTTCGGGTTTTATTTTTTCACTGCCAGGCAGGCCAGGGCGATGGAGAAGAGCTTGGTCTTGCTCGTGTCGCCGCGGGAGGTCAGCACGCAGGGGACCTTCGTGCCCATGACCATCGCCGCCAGTTCGCCGCCGCAGAGGTGCGTCACCGACTTGAAGAAGACGTTCGCCGATTCGATGTTGGGGAACAGCAGGCAGTCCGGATCGCCGGCCACCGACGAACCCTTGACCTTCTTGTGTTCGGCCACCTCCTTGTAGAGCGCCACGTCGAGCGACAGCGGGCCGTCAACGACGACCTTGCCCAGCTGGCCGCGGTCGGCCATCTTGGCCAGCAGCGCGCCTTCGGTCGAGGAGATCACGTTGGGGAGCAGCTGCTCCGAGGGGGCGATGCAGGCGATTTTCGGGGCCTCGATACCCAGCAGGTTCGCCGTGCGGGCCAGGTAGCCGATCTGCACCATCTTCTGCTTGAAGTCCGGAAGCGGAATCACGGCAACGTCCGAAATGATGAGCAGTTTGTGGTAGCAGGGCATCTCGACGATCGCTACGTGGCTCAGCACGCCCTTCGGGGGGAACAGTCCGGCCTCCTTGTTGAGGATGCCGCGCATGTATTTGTCGGTCGATACGAGACCTTTCATCAGAACGTCGGCGTTGCCCGAAACGACCGATGCGACGGCCTGCTGGACGCATTTCACGTCGTTGGGTTCATCGACGATGTTGAAAGCCTTGATGTCGATGCCGTTCTCCTCGCAGACCTGTTTGATGACCTCCTTGTCGCCGAAGAGCGTGGGCTCCACGAGCCCCTCCTTGTAAGCCTCGTAGACGGCTTCCAGCGTATGCGAATCCTGTCCGTAAGCGACGGCCAGACGTTTTTTACCCCGTTTTCTCGCCTCCTCGACGATTTCGGTAAGATGCTGAATCATGGTTATGACGGTATTTAATGTGTTAAAGTTGAACGTTTATTTTACCAGGTTGTAGGTGTCCGTGGCGATCACCAGCTCCTCGTTGGTGGCGATGGTCGCTACCTTGACTTTCGAATCGGCGGCCGAGAGGATCTTGTTCACGCCCCGGGCGCCCTTGTTGGCCGCCGGGTCGAACCGGACGCCCATGAATTCCAGTCCGCGGCACACCTCCTCGCGCATCTCGCACGAGTTCTCGCCCACGCCGCCCGTGAAGACGATCAGATCCACGCCGCCCATTTCGGCCGCGTATTCGCCGATGAACTTCTTGATGCGGGCGTAGTACATGTCGCGCGCCAGGATCGCGCGGGGATTGCCCTCGTCGTAGGCCCGGTCGATGTCGCGCATGTCGCTTGAAATGTCCGTCAAGCCCTGCACGCCCGATTTCTTGTTCATCATCTCGTTGAGCTGGGCGTAGCTCATGCCCTCCTTCTCACCGATGAACGTGATGGCGCTGGCGTCCACCTGTCCGCAGCGGGTGCCCATCACCAGACCGTCCAGCGGCGAGAATCCCATCGACGTGTCGAACGACTTGCCGTCGAGGACGGCCGTCACCGAACCGCCGTTGCCGATGTGGCAGGTGATGATCCGCGAGTGGTGGAAATCCAGCCCGGCGAGCTCGGCGCCCACCTTGGCCACGTACTTGTGGCTGGTGCCGTGGAAGCCGTACTTGCGCACGCGGTATTTCTCGTAGTAGGCGTGGGGCAGGGCGTACATGTAGTTCACCGCGGGGATCGACTGATGGAACGAGGTGTCGAAGACCGTGACCTGCGGAACGCCCGGCAGCACCTTTTCGATCGAAAGCACGCCTTCGAGGTTGGCGGGGTTGTGCAGCGGGGCGATCTCGAACAGCGAACGGATCTTCTCCTTCGTATCTTCGGTGACGATGCAGCTCTCGGGGAAGAACTCGCCGCCGTGGGCCACGCGGTGACCGACGGCCTTCACCTCGTCGAGCGACGCGATCACGCCGTGCGCGGGGTCCGTCAGGGCGTCGAGCACGAGTTTGATACCCGTCGTGTGGTCGGGGATCGGCTGATGCAGTTCGAAATTCTCCTTTCCTACGGGTTTATGGGTCAGATCGCCTTCCGGGAGACCGATGCGTTCTACGAGTCCTTTTGCGAGCAGCTTGCTCGACGACGGCTCCATGTCGATCACCTGATACTTGATCGACGACGAACCGCAGTTCAAAACCAGAATTACCATTTACCTTATTTTTAAGTTTTACTTTATTATGTATGCTTTTTCATTACCGGCCGGTGTTGTCGCCGCCGTCGGCGTCGTTTACAAGTCTGACCCCACCCCAAACCCCTCCCTCGGGAGGGGCTTGTCGCGGCGCGACCGGGATTTTGTCCGGGATTTCAACCGGGTTGTAGGTTATTTTTAATTCTTAATTTTTCATTTTTAATTACGTGCAATTTGCGCTCTGATCCACATCCCCAGCGCCGCGAAAGCGATGCACGTCACGACGCTCAGTGCGATATAGGCCGCCGCGGAGCCGTAATTCCCGGCGCGCAACAGCCGCACGGCGTCGGCCGAGAAGGTCGAGAAGGTGGTGAAGCCTCCGCAGAATCCTGCGATAAGCAACCATCCTGCCGCGGCCGACGAGATCGTTTCCAGCAGGATGCCGATCAGCAGCGATCCGACGGCATTGACCGCGAACGTTCCGGCGGGAAATCCCAGCAGCGTGTGTCCTGCCAGCAGCCATGCCGAAAGCATGTAGCGGACGACGCTGCCGGCGGCGCCGCCGAGCCCCACGGCCAAAAGTTCACGAATCATAAGCTAAATATAGGCATTATTTTACGATGCAGCAAATTTAAGCAAAAAATGCTAACGATTCGTTCTATTTTTTGCCCGAATAGGTGGAAAAATTATCGGAATTGCATCTCAGGAGTCCCGGGTCTGCCCGTCGCCCGAAACGACGTACTTGTAGGTCGTGAGTTCGGGGAGCCCCATCGGGCCCCGGGCGTGGAGCTTCTGGGTCGAGATTCCGACCTCGGCGCCGAATCCGAACTGGCCTCCGTCGGTGAAGGCCGTCGAGACGTTGACATAGACGCACGCCGCGTCGGTCCGCTGCGTGAACAGCCGCGCCGTCTCCGCATTCTCGGTGACGATCGCCTCGCTGTGGCGCGAGGAGTAGCGTTCGATGTGGGCCAGGGCTTCGTCGAGCGAACCGACGGTTTTGACCGCCAGTTTGTAGTCGAGGAACTCGGTGCCGAAATGCTTCTCCTCGGCGGGGCGGAGCAGGCTGGCGGGGTAGCGGCCCGCGAGGGCGGCGTAAGCCTCTGCGTCGGCGTAGATCGTGACCCGTGCGGCGGCCATCGGGTCGCACAGTTCGGCCAGCTCCCCGAGGCGGCTGCGGTGGACGACGAGGCAGTCGAGGGCGTTGCAGACGCTCACGCGCCGCGTCTTGGCGTTGCAGATCACGGCGCGGCCTTTCGCCAGGTCGCCGTCCGCGTCGAAATAGGTGTGGACGATGCCCGCGCCGGTCTCGATGACGGGAATGCGGGCGTTCTCGCGCACGAAGCGGATCAGCCCGGCACCGCCGCGGGGGATTACCACATCGACGTAGCCCACGGCCCCGAGCAGCGCCGCCACGGCTTCGTGGTCGGAGGGCAGCAGGGTGAAGGCCGCCGGGTCGATGCCCTCGCTGCGGAGCGCTTCGTGGAGCAGGGCGGCGAGGGCCTCGTTGGAGCGGCGGGCGTCGCTGCCGCCTTTCAGCACGCAGGCGTTGCCCGTCCTGAGACACAGCGAGAAGATGTCGGCCGTGACGTTCGGACGTGCCTCGCAGATCATTCCCACGACGCCGAACGGCACGCGGACCTTGCGGATCGACAGCCCGTTGGGGCGGGTCCACTCGTCGATCGTCGTGCCCTGCGGTGCGGGGAGTCCGGCGACGGCTTCCATGTCGGAGGCGATGCCTGCGATGCGTTCGGGCGTCAGCCGCAGCCGGTCGCGCAGGGGCGAGTCGGCGGCCATCGCCGCGAGGTCGAGGGCGTTGGCCTCCAGCAGGCTGTCGGCGTGTGTCCGGAGCAGCCGGGCGGCCGTCGTGACGGCGCGGCCCAGCGTCGCGGCGTCGGTGCGGGCCAGTTCGGTTCCCGCGCGGCGGGCGGCGGCGAAGAGGGTTTCGTATTTCGTATCCATTTTATTCCAGATATAGGTAATCGCAGTGAATCAGCGGCTTGAGGCCCTTGCGGCCCAGGTTGCGGCGGGCCGTGGCGCTGTCGCACGAGATGCGGCCCACGCCCAGCGGCGCGCCTTCGGGCGAGAGGATGCGCACGATGTCGTCGCGCTCGAATTCCCCTTCGACGGCGGTGACCCCCACGGCGAGGATGCTCGCGGCCTTGCTTTGCGAAATGGCCGCGGCGGCTCCGGCGTCGAGGTGCAGGGCCCCCTTGGCGAAGCCCTCGCTGCTGGCGATCCACTTCTTGACCCCCGAAGCGGGGCGGGGCGCCGCCTCGAAGCGTGTGCACACGACATCGCGGCCCGTGAGGACCAGATCGGTCAGGATGCCGTCGCGGCGGCCGTTGGCGATCACGACCTCGATGCCCTCGCCTGCGACGCGCGACGAGATGCGGCTTTTGGTCGTCATGCCCCCGCGGCCGCGCGAGGAGCGTGCGGTGTCGATATACTGTGAGAGGTCGCGGCCCGGAGCCACGCGGCGGATGACCTGTGACGCGGGGTCCGCGGGCGATCCGTCGTAGATGCCGTCGATGTTGCTCAGGATGACGAGCGCCTCGGCGTCCATCATCGCGGCCACGAGGCCCGAGAGTTCGTCGTTGTCGGTGAACATCAGTTCGGTGACCGAGATGGTGTCGTTCTCGTTGACGATCGGGACGACGCCCGCGGCGAGCATCGCCTCCATGCAGTTGCGCTGGTTGAGGTACTGGCGCCGCGTGGAGAGGCTCTCCTTGGTGGTGAGCACCTGCCCGCAGACGATGCCGTATTCGTTGAAGAGGTCGTAATAGCGGTTCAGCAGCTTCACCTGCCCGACGGCCGAGAAGAGCTGGCGCGCCGAAACGGTGTCGATGCGTCCGACCCGGGGTTCGAGGACGCTGCGGCCCGAGGCCACGGCCCCCGACGAGACGAGGATCACCTCGACGCCCGCGCGGTAGAGCCCTGCGATCTGGTCCACGAGCGCCGAGATGCGCGTGGTGTCGGGCCGTCCGTCTTCGCGGGTCAGCACGTTGCTGCCGATCTTGATGACGATGCGGCGGTATTTTTTCGATTCACAATTCATAATTCACGATTCAAAATTGCTTCGTCCGGACAAACTGGTTCGGTTGCGTGCGACAAGCCTCCCCCCGTCATTGCGAGGAGCGTAGCGACGCGGCAATCCGATCAAAGGTGGTAGCCTCGCAACGCATTCCGCGGATTCCCGCGTCGGTCCTTCGGCCCTCCTCGGAATGACAATCCGATTTTCTCTTTTCACCTTTTGTTTCAAGGTTCATATTTGTATCCCACGCCCTTGACCGTCACGATGCGTTCGTCGCCGATCTTCTGGCGCAGCTTGCGGATGTGGACATCGATCGTGCGGTCGCCCACGACCACCTCCGTGCCCCAGATCTTGGCGTAGATCTCCTCCCGCGGGATCAGCCGCCCCGGCGACGAGCAGAGCAGGTCGAGCAGCGCGAATTCCTTGCGCGGCAGGGCGATTTCCCGCCCGTCGCGGATCACGGTGTAGCGGTCGCGGTCGATCGTGATGCCCGGGGCCGGCGGTGCGGCGGGGGCCGCGTCGGCGTCGATGCGTTTGAGAATCGCCTGCACGCGGCTCACCAGCAGCTTCATCTTGATCGGCTTCGTGAGGTAGTCGTCGGCTCCCACGCCGAAGCCCGCCAGCTGCTGCTGCTCCTCGCCCAGCGCCGAGAGGAAAACCACCATCGTGTCTTTCAGCACGGGGTTTTCGCGGATGGCACGGCAGGTCTGCGCACCGTCCATCACCGGCATCATCATGTCGAGCAGAATCAGGTGCGGACGGCATTCGGCGGCCTTTTCGAGCGCCTCGGCGCCGTTCTGGGCCGTGAAAACCTCGTAACCCTCGCGGACGAGGTTGTAACGGACGAATTCGAGGATGTCGATCTCGTCGTCAACCAGCAGGATGCGATGACTCATAGTTGTCGGTTTCAGGTTCGGCGGACCCTCTTGCGGGGCCGTCGTGCGGATAACTCTGCGAAGATAGTGATTTTCCGGCGAAAAATCCAATAAATTGTCGTACCTTTGACCTTTCAAATATATCCGTATGACCAACGAAGCTGATTTCAGCACATTGGGCCTCAGCGAGCAGATGCTCGAAGCGGTCCGCGCAAAAGGGTTCGAAACTCCCACATCCATTCAACGACTCACGATTCCCCGCCTGCTCTCCGGCGGAAACGACATCATAGCACAATCCCAGACCGGCACGGGCAAGACCGCCGCTTTCGGGCTGCCGATACTCCAGCAGACCGAACATTCGGCCGACGGGGTGCAGGCCCTCGTCCTCGTCCCGACGCGCGAACTGGCCGTGCAGGCCGCCGAAGAGCTCCTGAGCTTCAATGCCGGGCGGCGGCTCTCGATCACGGCCATCTACGGAGGGGCCGCCATGAGCGAGCAGCTGCGCCGTTTGTCGCGCGGCGTGGACATCGTCGTGGGGACCCCGGGCCGTGTGCTGGACCACATCCGCCGCGGCACGCTCAAACTCGATAAGGTCCGTTTCCTGGTGTTGGACGAGGCCGACGAGATGCTCGACATGGGTTTTCTCGAAGATGTCGAAGAGATCATGAATCATACGGGCGCCGACCGCCGCGTGCTGCTCTTCTCGGCCACGATGCCCGAACGGATCGTCCGGTTGTCGGAGGCTTACATGCGCGATACGGAGATGCTGCGCATCGAGTCGCAGCACCTGACCGCCGATCTGACGAACCAGATCTATTTCGAGGTGCGCGAGGCCGACAAGTTCGACGCCCTGACGCGCATCATCGACATCGAGCCGGATTTTTACGGTATCGTCTTCTGCCGCACGAAGATCGGCGCGGACGAGGTGGCGACGCGTCTCGCATCGCACGGCTACGCTGCCGAGGGGCTGCACGGCGACGTGTCGCAGGCCCAGCGCGAAAAGATCCTGCGCAAGTTCCGCGACCGGACGGTCAACATCCTGGTGGCCACCGACGTTGCGGCGCGCGGCATCGACGTGTCGAACCTTTCGCACGTCATCAACTACTCGCTGCCGCAGGATTCGGAGAGCTATGTCCACCGCATCGGCCGTACGGGCCGCGCCGGGCGCGAGGGCACGGCCATCACCTTCATTTCGGGCGCCGAGCTGCGGCGTTTCAACTGGATGATGCGCGACATCAAGGCCGACATCCGGCGCGAGACGCTCCCCTCGCCGCAGGACATCGTGGCGATGAAGCGCGCCAAGATCAAAGAGGAGCTGCGGGAGATCGTCGAGAGCGAGTCCTACGGCGACTATGCCGACTATGCCGCCGAGCTGCTCGAAACCTATGCGCCCGACGTGGCGCTGGGGGCTCTGCTCCGGCTGGCGTTCCGCAGCGAACTGGACCAGAGCAGCTATCCCGAGATCCGTTCGTTCTCGGTGGACCGCAAGGGCAGGACCCGGCTGTTCCTGACCCTCGGAACGCGCGACGGCTATTCGGGCCGCAAGCTGGTCGAGATGCTCAAGCGCAAATGCGGGCTGCGCGACAAGCATATCGACGACGTGCGCCTCTTCGAGAATTATTCGCTGGTGAGCGTGCCGTTCAGCGACGCCGAGAGCGTCGTGAGCCGGCTCAACGCCTCGGGCGGACGCCGTCGCATCGCCCGGATCGACCGCGAGGATGCGGCCGCAGGGGCGAAACCGGAGCCGGGCGAATCCCGTCCCGAGAAGCGGAGCCGCCGTCGGGATGCGGAGCCTGCGCCGCAGGCCGCGGAACGGAGCCGCAGGGATGCGGCTGAGGTCGCAGAGGAGGAGAGCCGTTCGGAGAAAAACCGCCCGGAGGAGGAGACTCCGAAGGAGAGCCGTTCGGAGAAGCGGGGCCGGAAACGGACTGCGAACGACTGGAACGTGCCCCCGGCGGGCGGCAACGAAGCCTTCGACTGGGAGGCTTTTCAGCGTTTCGCCGAGGCTGCGGCGTGGGAGAAGCCCCGGCGCGGCGGAACCCGAAGCGTGCGCCGCGGGGTGCGTCCCGTCACGACGGGGCGTCAGGCTGCGCCCAAACGTCTCGCCGCCAAGGGCCGCAAGCGCTGACGGCGGACCGGAAATCGCCGGAAAACCGCGCCGCCGCACCGGGATTCGGGAATTTCACTCTTCCGGATGGCGGCGTTGTTGCATCTTTTGGTGAAATCATTTCCGGATTCCGCATAAAATGGTTACATTTGCGAGATTTATAGACTCCCCGTATATATACGGGAACCAAAAATGCGTACTGAGATGGCTACTGAAAAACCGACACTTCCTGCTCCCGAAGAGCCTGTCAGCCCTGCGGCTGAAGATGTGCAAGCGACCCCTGCCGTGACTGCCGAAGTCCCCGAAACCCCGAATCCCGCCGCCGAGGCGCCTGCCGAAGCGGAAACCGCTCCTGTTGCGGAGACTCCCGCCGAAGCGGCCGCCGGGGAAACCGAACCTGCCGAGGCGCCTGCCGGGGCGGAAGAGGCTCCCGCCGTGGAGGAAGCCCCTGCCGAGGAGGCCGCTCCGAGGGCGAAGCGCGCCCGCATCCAGCCTGCGGCGGAACCCGTGGCCGAAGCCGCCGAAGAGGCTGCGCCGGCCGACGTGCAGGTGGATTTCGCCGACGAGGAGGCTGCGCTCGCCGCGCAGAACGCCGGACTGGAGATCGAGGACGAAACGCCCGAGGAGGAGGCCGCCGACCGTCTGGCCGGGGAGACGCCCGACACCGCGGACAAGTTCGCCGGCAAAGGCAAGGAGGAGTTGGTGGCGCTGTTCGCCCGGATGCTCGAGGAGCAGCCCGTGCAGTCGATCCGCCGGGATGTCGAGGCGCTGAAAATCGCTTTCTACCGCATCCGCCGCGCCGAGGTTGAGGCCGCACGCCGCCGTTTCATCGAGGAGGGCGGCGCCGAGGAGGATTTCGCCCCGTCGGTGGACGGAGCCGAAGTGCAGCTCAAGGAGCAGTTCAAGATATACCGTCAGCGTCGCGACGCCTTCATCGCCAATCTCGAAGCCGAGAAAGAGGCCAATCTGAAGGTCAAGCAGGCGATCATCGAGGAGCTGAAGGAGCTGGTCAACTCGGACGAGACGCTCAACCATACGTTCAACAAGTTCCGCGAACTCCAGCAGCGCTGGAAGGAGACCGGCATCGTGCCTCAGCAGTATGTCAAAGACCTGTGGGAGACCTATAACCTCCACGTCGAGAATTTCTACAATTTCATCAAGATCAACAAGGAGCTGCGCGATCTCGACCTGAAAAAGAACTACGAGCAGAAAGTCGCCCTCTGCGAGCAGGCCGAGGCGCTGATCCTCGAACCTTCGGTGGTCGAGGCGTTCCGCAAGTTGCAGAAACTCCATGACGAGTGGCGCGAGACGGGTCCCGTGGCCAACGAATACAAGGAGGCGCTCTGGGAGCGTTTCAAGGCTGCGTCGAGCCGCATCAACAAACAGCATCAGGAGCATTTCGAGGCGTTGAAGGGCGAGCAGGTCCGCAACCTCGAACTCAAAACCGAGCTTTGCGCCGCGACCGAGGAGCTCGCGGCGCAGCCGCTGACCACCCGCAAGGAGTGGAACAAGGCCAGCGACCGTCTGCTGGAGATTCAGAAGACCTGGAAGACCATCGGATTCGCCCCCAAGAAGGACAACAACCGCATCTACGAGCGTTTCCGCACGGCGTGCGACCGATTCTTCGAGGCCAAGCGGCAGTTCTATGCCGGGATGAAGACCGAGATGGAGCACAACCTCCAGCTGAAGACCGAGATCTGCGAGGCCGCCGAGTCGCTGATGAACAGCGAGGAGTGGAAGAAGGCCACCGACGAACTGATCGCCCTGCAAGCCCGCTGGAAGCAGATCGGGGCGGTGTCGCGGCGTCATTCGGATGCCGTTTGGAAGCGTTTCCGCGCCGCCTGCGACAAGTTCTTCGAGCGTAAGGCGTCGCACTTTGCGAGCGTTGACGGCGAACACGAGGAGAATTTGCAGAAGAAACTCGCCCTGCTGGCCGAAATGGCCGAGGCCGACGTGAAGGCCGGCGGTTACGAGGTGATCCGCGAGTTCCAGCGCCGCTGGGGCGAGATCGGATTCGTGCCCATCAAGCAGAAGGACAGCATTCAGAAGAAATACAAGGCCGCCGTCGATGAGCTGTTCAACACGCTGCGCGGTTCGGAGCGCGACCGCTCGATGGGCCGCTTCCGCGAGAAGGTCTCGTCGCTCAAAGCGTCGGGCGACCGCCGTCTGCGCACGGAGCGCGAGCGTCTGTACAACAAGGTGCGCCAGCTGGAGCAGGAAATCGCCTTGTTGGAGAACAACATCGGGTTCTTCGCCAAGTCGAAGAACGCCGAGGCGCTGGTGGCCGACGTGCGGGCGAAGATCGACCGCGCCCGCGAGGAGATGGCGGCGGCCATCGAGAAGGTGAAGCTGATCGACAAACAGGACCAGGAAGAACAGAACAACGAAAACAAATAGTCAATACAGTAATGAAACTCTCCAAACCCAAGTACATATTCGTAACGGGCGGTGTCGCATCGTCGCTCGGAAAGGGTATTATTTCGGCCTCGATCGCACGTCTGTTGCAGGCACGCGGCTATTCGGTGACCATTCAGAAGCTCGACCCCTACATCAACGTCGATCCCGGAACGCTCAATCCCTATGAGCACGGCGAATGTTACGTCACCGAGGACGGCGCCGAGACGGACCTCGACCTGGGACACTACGAACGCTTCACGAACCAGCCCACGTCGAAGGCCAACAACGTCACGACGGGCCGCATCTACAAGAGCGTCATCGAGAAGGAGCGCAAGGGCGAGTACCTGGGCAAGACCGTGCAGGTCATTCCCCACATCACCGACGAGATCAAACGCCGCATTCAGCTGCTGGCGCAGACCAAGAAATACGACGTGATCATCACCGAGATCGGCGGCACGGTGGGCGACATCGAGTCGCAGCCGTTCATCGAGTCGGTGCGCCAGCTGCGCTATTCGCTGGGTTACCGGAATACGGCGCTGGTTCACCTGACGCTGATCCCCTACATGGCCGCTTCGGGCGAGTTGAAGACCAAACCCACGCAGCACTCGGTGAAGGCCCTGCTGGAGAACGGTCTCCAGCCCGACATCCTCGTGCTGCGCGCCGAGCATCCGCTGTCGACGGCGCTCAAGCGCAAGGTGGCGCTGTTCTGCAACGTCGACGCCAACGCCGTGATGGAGTCGATCGACGTGCCGACGATCTACGAAGTGCCGCTGAAAATGCACGAACAGCATTTGGACGAGGTCGTGCTGGACAAACTGAACCTGACGGCCGACAAAGAGCCGGACATGGCCGCGTGGAGCGCATTCGTCGAGAAGGTGAAACACCCCTCGAAGAAGATCGAGATCGCGCTGGTCGGCAAGTACACCGAACTGCCCGACGCCTACAAGTCGATCTGCGAATCGTTCATCCACGCCGGGGCGGTCAACGACTGCAAGGTCAAGCTGCGCTATGTCAATTCGGAGAAGATCACCCGCGAGAGCGCAGCCGCGCAGCTGGGCAAGATGTCCGGCATTCTGGTGGCCCCGGGCTTCGGCAACCGCGGCATCGAGGGGAAGATCGAGGCCGTGCGCTTCGCCCGCGAGAACAACATCCCGTTCCTGGGCATCTGCCTGGGCATGCAGTGCGCCGTGATCGAGTTCGCGCGCCACGTGCTGAATCTCGCCGATGCCAATTCGAGCGAGATGGAGCAGACGCCGCATCCGGTGATCGACCTGATGGAGGAGCAGAAGGGCGTTACGGCCAAAGGCGGCACGATGCGTCTGGGCGCCTATCCCTGTGCGCTGAAGAAAGGCTCGAAAGTCGCTGCCGCCTACGGCAAACTCAACATTTCGGAGCGTCACCGCCACCGTTACGAGTTCAACAACGACTATCTGGAGCAGTTCGAGGCGGCCGGCATGAAGGCCGTGGGCGTGAATCCCGACACGAATCTGGTGGAGGTCGTCGAGATCGAGAACCATCCCTGGTTCGTCGGTACGCAGTACCATCCCGAATACAAGAGCACCGTATTGAGCCCCTCGCCGCTGTTCGTGGCCTTTGTGAAGGCCGCGCTGGCGTATGCGGAGAAGAAGTAATCACCCTCTGAAAAGATAAAAAGGAAGACAGTTTAATGGATAAAAAATCAATCATAGGCATTGCCGTCGTAGCGGTTCTTTTTCTGGGATTCGCCTATTTCAACAGCCAGCAACAGAAAGAGTATCTGGAACAGAAAGCCGCATACGAGGCCTATGTCGATTCGGTGGCCGCAGCCGCGCGTGCGGCGGCTCCCGTGGCCGATTCGCTGGCGTCGGGTAACGGCGTGCAGGCAGAAGTGGCGGCCGCAGAGGCTGCGGCAGCGGTACGCGAGCGTCAGGTGGAGACGCTGGGCGAGTCGCTGACGGCGGCCCGCGAGGCGGAGGCCGAAGAATTCATCGTGGAGAACGACGTGATGGCGGTGCTCTTCTCCACCCGCGGCGGCCAGATCAAGGGCGTCACGCTGAAGGATTACACCCAATACGGTCCGCGCGGAAAACGCGACCGGAAAATCGAGATGATGGACCCCGCCACGGCGCGTTTCGGGCTTTCGTTCTATCTGAAGAACGGGCTGAAGAACGTGCCGGTCAACACGCTGGATTACGTGTTCACGGCCCAGCCCGTAGTCGGGGAGGCGGACGGAGCCAAGAGCGTCGTGATGCGCCTTCCGGTGGCGGAGGGGGCCTATCTGGAGTACCGTTACCTTATATATGATACGGAGGCTCCCGAGCGCGACTACCTCGTCGACTTCGACGTGCGGCTGGTGAATATGGCTCCGGAGATGGCCAACCAGACGCAGATTCAGATCGACTGGGCGAACACCACTTTCCAGAACGAGAAGGGTTTCCAGAACGAGAACATGTACACCACGCTCTCGTACCGTTTCCCCGACGAGACCTCGATCGAGGAGCTGGGCATGAGCGAAGGCGCAAAGTCGAAGAATATCTCGACGCAGGTCAACTGGGTGGCTTTCAAGCAGCAGTTCTTCTCGTCGGTGTTCATCGCCCCGGACAACGTGTCCTACGCCAACCTCGCCTTCGACACGGCGGCTCCCGAGTCGTCGCTGCTCAAGACCTTCACGGCGCAGATGGGCGTGCCCTATACGCCGCAGACCGAAGGGTATGACTTCGCATTCTATTTCGGCCCCAACAAGTACTCGATCCTCAAGAAGATCGGGGAGCCGGGCGGTGCGGATATTTATCTGGAGCGTCTCGTGCCGCTGGGCTGGGGCATCTTCGGATGGGTCAACCGCTGGTGTGTGATTCCGGTCTTCGACTTCCTGCGCAACTACATCGGCAGTTTCGGCATCATCATCTTCATCCTGGTGCTTCTGGTGAAGCTGGTGATCTCGCCGCTGACCTACAAGAGTTACGTTTCGATGGCCAAGATGCGTCTGGTCAAACCCCAGATCGACGAGCTGGCGAAGAAGTATCCCAAGCCGGAGGACGCCATGAAAAAGCAGCAGGCGACGATGGAGCTTTATAAAAAGGCGGGCATCAACCCCATGGGCGGCTGTATTCCGATGCTGATTCAGATGCCGATCCTGATCGCCATGTTCCGCTTCTTCCCCGCGTCGATCGAGCTGCGCGAGCAGCCCTTCCTGTGGGCCGACGACCTCTCGTCGTACGACAGCATCGTGAACCTGCCGTTCTCGATTCCCTTCTACGGCGATCATGTTTCGCTGTTCGCCCTGCTGATGGCGGTGTCGCTGTTCGGATACTCCTGGTTCAACTACCAGCAGACGGCGTCGTCGCAGCCCCAGATGGCCGGCATGAAGTTTATGATGGTCTACATGATGCCGATTATGATGCTCTTCTGGTTCAACAGCTATTCGAGCGGCCTTTGCTACTACTACCTGCTGTCGAATATCTTCACCATCGGGCAGACGCTCGTCATCCGGCGCATGGTCGACGACAACAAGATCCACGCGATCATGCAGGCGAACGCCGCGAAGAAGTCGAAAGGCAAGAAATCGAAATTCCAGCAGCGCTACGAGGAGCTGATGCGTCAGCAGGAGGCCCAGCAGCGCGCGAAGAGAAAATAGGCGGAACTCCGCTTTGAACACGGGCCGGAGCGGATTCCACATCGGGAACGCTCCGGCCTTGTTTTTGCCGGAGGCCGCATAAAACGATACCGTTATGAAACGAATTTTGATGCTGGCGTCGCTGCTGGCGGCCGGAATGCCGCTCGGGGCGCAGAATTTGGGGTCGGAGTACCGGCTGAAACGCGTGATTCCCGTCGAGGGACGGCAGGGTGTCGCCGCCGATTCGAATTTTTACTATGTGTCGGGCAGCACGGCGCTCTATAAATACGACAAGCAGGGGCGGCTGGCGGCCAAAAACGAGCGGCCGTTCGAGGGGCTGCCGCTGGCTGCCAACCACATCGGCGACATCGACGTGTGGGACGGGGAGATTTACGCCGGGATCGAAACCTTCGACGACGGCCGCGGGGAGAATATCCAGGTGGCGGTCTACGACGCTAACACATTGAAATGGAAACGCTCGATCGACTGGGAACCCTCGTCGGGGCAGGTCGAGGTGTGCGGGCTGGCGGTGGACCGCGACGGCGACATGGTCTGGATGGCCGACTGGGTCGACGGACGCTACGTCTACGGCTACAACCGGAAAACGGGGCGGTATGTCCGCAAGGTTCACCTGCGTCCCGTGCCCCAGTGGCAGCAGGGGATTTTCATGGTCGGCGGACGCATGCTGATCTCTGCGGACGACGGGGACGCCGACCTCGATGAACCGGACAACCTCTACGTTGCGGATCTGCGCGACGGAAAATCGTATGCCACGGTGCTTCCGTTCCGCTCGATGGCCGATTTCCGCCGTCCGGGCGAAATCGAGGGGCTGGCCGTCGATCCTGCGACGGACGATCTGCTGGTGCTGGCCAATCGCGGGGCGCGGATCGTGCTGGGCATGCCGCGGGGCTTCTATCCGGGCTACGACGGCGAGGTGCACGAAGTCTACGTCTTCGAGAAGGTGAAATAAAGAAAGGTCCCGGATGTCCGGGACCTTTCTTATGGGAAGCGCGGCTATTTGCCGAATCCGTTCGAAACGAATGTCAGCGCGTCGGGCAGCACCGTCTGCCAGTAGCGCCAGGTGTGGCCGCCGTCGCGCATGCGGTATTGCAGGGGAATGTCGCGCTCGCGCATGAGCGTGTAGAAATCGACGTTGCATTTCCAGAGGAAATCGTCGTCGCCGCAGTCGACCCACCAGCGGACCGAGCGCACGCCGTCGAGCTGTTCGGCGGTCATTCCGCGCAGCAGGGCCACGGGCGAGTTGTCGGCGACGGATTGCTGGAAGGCGTTGTCGTAGCTGCGGCGGCCGGGGAACATGTCCAGCAGGCCGCTCATCGAACAGGCCGAGCCGAACAGTTCGGGGTGGCGCAGGGCGTAGACCGCCGTGCCGCCGCCGCCCATCGACAGCCCCACAACGGCGCGGTGCGCCTTGTCGGAGGCGATGCGGTAGCGTTTTTCGACGGCGGGCATGAACTCTTCGAAGAAGAACCGTTCGTAGTCCCAGCCCGGAACGTCGAAATAGCCCATGTGTCTGCCCGTGCGTTTCGGGCCTTCGCCCGAGGCGTCGGGCATGACGACGATCATCGGTCGGGCCATGCCCGCGGCGATGGCTTCGTCGGCGATGCGGCGCAGGTCGCCTTTCTGTGTCCAGTCGGTGTGGCAGCCGCTGGCGCCGTGCAGCAGGTAGAGCACGGGGTAGGACTCCTGCGAGCGGTCGTAGCCGTCGGGCAGGTAGACCGTGCAGCTCTTTTCGGCCCCGAGGACCTCGCTCGGGAAGGTGTAGACTTCGGTGCGGCTCTGCGCTCCGGCTGTCAGGGCCGCGGTGAGCGCAAGCAGGGCGGTAACGAGTGTTTTTTTCATAGTAGTTTCAATTAAACCCCTCCTCGGGGGGGGAGAGTCGGATTTGGAAACGCTGCCGCAGGCGGCGACGGCAGCCGGCAGCGCGGAACGGGGCATGTGATTGCTCCAGTCGCTTATTCCACGTACAGCACCAGTCCCTTGAGGTATTCGCCTTCGGGATGGTAGATGTTGATCGGGTGGTCGGCGGGCTGGGTCAGCTGGTGCAGGATGCGCACCTTGCGGCCCGCGATGGCGGCGGCGGAAAAGACCGTCGTGCGGAACAGCTCTTTCGTGACGGCCTGCGAGCAGGAGAACGTGAAGAGGATGCCCCCGGGGCGGATCTGCGACAAGGCCCGGGCGTTGAGCCGCTTGTAGCCCTGCATGGCGTTGCCCAGCACCTTGTGGTGCTTGGCGAAGGCCGGCGGGTCGAGGATGATCAGGTCGTATTTGTCGCCGATGTCCTTCAGGTAGTCCACCGCGTCGGCGGCGACCTCCGAGTGGGCCGCATTGTCGCCGAAGTTGAGCTGCATGTTCTCCGTGGCCAGCGCCACGGCGCGTTCGGAAGAGTCCACCGAGCAGACTTCCCCGGCGCCGCCCGAGAGGGCGTAGACCGAGAACCCGCCCGTGTAGCAGAAGGTGTTGAGCACGGTGCGGCCCTTGGCGTAGCGTTTGACCAGCTGGCGGTTTTCGCGCTGGTCGAGGAAGAAGCCCGTTTTCTGCCCCTTTTCCCAGTTGACGCAGAACCGCTCGCCGTTTTCCAGAACGATGTGCGACGCATGGTCCGAGGTTCCCCACAGGTAGCCGTCGACGGCTCCGAGGGCGGCCTTGAAGGGGAGCGTCTGCGACGATTTGTCGTAGATGGCCGTGAGGCGTGCGCCGTAGACCGTGCGCAGCGCCTCGGCGATCTGCATCCGCGCGTGGTACATGCCCGCCGAGTGGCACTGGATGACGGCGACCGGGCCGTAGATGTCGACGACGAGGCCCGGCAGCGAGTCGCCCTCGCCGTGGACCAGGCGATAACAGGTCGTCGCGGGGTTGTCCGTGAGGTCGAGCGTGCGGCGCACGTCGTAGGCGACGGCGATCCGGAGGTTCCACCACGCCTGGTCGATCTCCTCGCGCTCGAACGTGAGCACGCGCACGGCGATCGACCCCACCTGGTAGTGGCCCAGGGCCATGAATTCGCCCTGCCGGGTGTAGACCTCGACGAGCGCCCCTTCGGCGAAATCGGACTCCTCCTCGGCTTTGATGTGATCAATGGCGCCCGAGAAAATCCACGGGTGGCGGCGCAGAAGCGATTCCTCCTTGCCTTTGCGCAGGTAAATTTGCGGTATCATTTGCGGATCGGTTTTTTCGGTGTGCGGAGCAGCTGTTCGTAAATGCGGGTGCAGACCCATGCGTCGGTCGCGGCATAGAGCTGCTGTTTGTCCGTGAGGGTCGCGGCTTCCCAGTTGCTCAGCCGCTGGGCTTTCGAGACGCGCCGGCCCAGCACGATGGCCGAGAGCTTGCGCAGGCTCTTCTCCCCGATGCCCCACTCGGGGGCGATGCCCTGCAAGTCGACGAAGCCCCCGTCGCGGAAGTGGCGGATCTGGCGCAGCGAGCGCAGGTCGCCCGCCACGTCGGCGCCGATTTTGAGAACCCGCCTGTCTTCGAGCAGTTGCAGGATGGGCTTGGCCAGCGGAATCTTGTTGAGCCGGAACAGGTAGCAGACTGTCGGCGTGGAGAGTTGCAGCAGCGATACGCGGAACGTGACGCCCGGGCGGAACGAGGGGCGCGTCTCGGTGTCGAAGCCGATGACGGGCTGCTCGGCGAGCGTTTTGCAGGCCGCGGCGATGTCGCGTTCGTGTTCGACGATGCGGATCTCCCCCCGGAACTCTACGGCCGGGAGCAGGGCGGTCTGCTCGTTGCTGATTTTATCAATGAAGTTGTTAACTGTGGTCATGCGGTGAAAATTCCCACAAATTTATGCATTTATTTTCAGAAAAGCGGCTCTTCGGCGCGCTATTTTGCCTTGTCCGGGCCGTCGGGACCGCTGAAAAGCGCGATGCGTCCGTCTGCGAAGGTCCGGACCGCCCCTTTCCCGAGCAGTTCGCGCACCGCTTCGGCCAGCCGTTCGGGCGGGCAGGCCAGTTCAGCGGCGAGCCGGTGCGGGTCGGCCGGGGACCGGGCGAGGCGCGCCAGGAGTTTTTCGCGCAGGGCGCTTTCGGAGCCGGGCGCATCGCCTGCCGCTTCGGGGAGAGCGGTTCCGGGAGCGGTTCCGGCCTCCCGGGCGGCGGCTTTCGCGGCCCGTTTGCGGGCCAGGCAGATGTCGCAGACCCCGCACGGCGCGGGGTTTTCCTCGCCGAAATACCGCTCCAGCACGGCGCTGCGGCACTCCTGCTCGTTGGCGGCGTAGGCGATCATCTGTTCGAAGCGTTCGCGCATCAGCTCCTGCCGCCGCTTGTAGGTCTCGGGGGCTATGTAGAGGTCGGCGCGCGGAAGGCGTTCCTCGTTCATAAAGAGGATGGGCGAGCGGTTCGAGGGGATGTAGCGGATCACGCGCAGCTGCCAGAGCCGTTTGAGCAGCTCCTTGACCCGCTGGACGGTGTAGCCGCTCCAGGTGGCCAGTTCGCCCTCGTCGATGGGGCGGAACTCGGTGAAGACGCCGTTGTAGAGCCGCAGCAGGGTGCGGATGAAGTGGTCGAGTTCGTCGCGCTGCACGCGGAGTTTGTACAGCTCGTCGCGGCTGACGCAGAACATCACCCGCGCGGGGTTCTCCTGTGCGTCGGTGAGGGTCATGTAGCCGTTCTGCTGGAGCAGTTTCAGGGCGCTCGTGACGGTTCCCGAATAGAGGCGCTCGCGGGCGCAGAAGTCGTGTATGTTGAACAGGAACGACGCTTCGCCGCCGTCGCCGATGCCGATTTGCAGGTAGGAACAGATCCGTTCGTAGATCTCCTTGATCTTCTCCAGCGGAGGGAACTCCTGCTCGAAACGCCGTGCGATGCGGTCGCTGTCGTCCGAGGCCACGAGCAGCAGGGCATAGGCACGCTGTGAGTCGCGGCCCGCGCGGCCGGCCTCCTGGTAGTAGCTTTCGAGCGAGTCGCACATCGCATAGTGGACCACGAACCGCACGTCCGCTTTGTCGATGCCCATGCCGAAGGCGTTGGTGGCCACCATCACGCGCGTCTTGCCCGAGAGCCACTCCTCCTGCCGCAGCGACCGCTCGGCGTGTCCCAGTCCGCCGTGGTAGGCGGCGGCCGTCGTGCCCTCCTGACGCAGGAGGTCGGCGATCTGCTCGGTGCCCTCCCGTGTGCGGACGTAGACGATGCCCGTGCCGGGGACGTTGCGGACCAGCCGCAGCAGCTGTCCGTTCTTGTCGTCGGTGCGGCGGACGCTGTACGAGAGGTTGGGACGCGCGAAACTGCTGCGCAGAATGTGCGGTTCGGGGAATTTCAGGTGGCGCATGATGTCGTCTGCCACTGTTTTCGTGGCCGAGGCGGTGAGCGCCAGCACGGGGACGCCGGGGAGTTTTTCGCGCAGCTCGGCGATGCGCAGGTACGAGGGCCGGAAGTCGTAGCCCCACTGCGAGATGCAGTGGGCCTCGTCGACGGCGATCAGCTGTACGTTCATGCGCACGACGCGCAGGCGGAACGCCTCGGTCGCCAGCCGCTCGGGGGCCACGTAAAGGAATTTCACGTCGCCGTAGGCGCAGTTGTCCAGCGCGATGTCGATCTGCCGCGGCGAAAGGCCCGAATGGATCGCAACGGCCGGGACGGCCCGCGCCCGGAGCCGGTCGACCTGGTCCTTCATCAGGGCGATGAGCGGCGTGACGACGATGCACAGCCCCTCGCGGGCGAGGGTCGGAACCTGATACGTGAGCGATTTCCCGCCGCCCGTGGGCATCAGCGCCAGCGTGTCGCGGCCCTCCAGGACGGAGCGGATGATCTCCAGCTGCACGGGACGGAACTCCGTGAAGCCCCAGTAGCGTTTCAGCGTGTCGTATATCCTGTCCGGTGCGGGTTTCATAACACAAAGGTATAAAAAAAGAAGGGACGGGGCAAAAGCCGTTTGCAAGCCGTTTTGTAAAAAAATTAGGCGGTTTGGAGATTTTTTTATACTTTTGCGAAGATCAGAACGTTCGACAGATGAAGATACGCGAAGAATTCAAAGTCCGGGAGATGGCCGGCGAGCACGTGATCGTGATGCCGGGACGCGGAGGCGCCGCCGATATGACACGCATCGTGTCGCTCAATCCTTCGTCGATGTATCTGTGGGAGAAGCTGCGGGGACGCGAGTTTACGGCTGCGGATGCCGCGCTGCTGCTCACCGAACGTTACGAGGTCGACGCCGACACGGCCCGGAAGGATGCCGGGCGGTGGATCGCGAGCCTCGCCGAATGCGGAATCGTGGAAGAGTAGATGAAATTGAAAAGGTCCATATCGCTGCTGCTGCTCGCCGTCTATCTTTTTGCGACGGCGGGGACGGCTTTGGCGTCGCTGACGTGCAAGTGCGTGGCAATGAAGGCCCGCACGGAGCATGCGTGCTGCTGCCATTGCCTCCATGTGGCGGACCTTCCGGCTGCGGCCGGCGGTGAGATGCGCGCACCCTGCTGCGGCAACCACCATTCGACCGAAATCGAACTCTACGTTTCCTCGTCTTTCGACAACAACGAGCGGTATACCCGCTGCATCGTCCTCGACCTGCCGCCTGCGCTCGCCGCAGAGTGCCCGTGTCCCGCGCATGTTCCCTTTCTGCGCGAGAAGGTCGCCGAGAGGCGAACGCCTTTCGTCCGGGAAGCCTCGACACTCTCCGTCGGCTTCCGCGCTCCTCCCGTATTGGCTTAAGACTCCTTCGGGACCGGTGTCGTGTACGCCGGTCCGTAATCAGTTTTAACCAATAACGGAATTTCCATGAAATTTTTCAAAATCACTGTATTTTCATTTTTCGCCCTCGCCGCGTGCGGTTCGCTCCGTGCGCAGGATTTGCGGGGCGTGGTCCGCGATGCCGAGAATCAACCGCTTGTCGGCGCCTCGGTCTACTGGGCCGGTACGACCATCGGAGCCAGCACCGACGCCCAGGGTGCGTTCCTCCTTCACCGCGTAAAGGGCTACGACAAGCTCGTGGCCTCGTATCTGGGCTTCGTCAACGACACGCTGGACGTGAAAAACGGCGTCGACAAGGTCGCGTTCGCGCTCCGTTCGGAGGGCGTGGCGCTGGAAGGCGTCGTCGTCGAGGGCAATTTAAGCGGCAACTTCGTCAAGCGCGACGGCATCGTCAAGGGCGAGATGATCTCCTTTGCGGGTCTCTGCAAGATGGCCTGCTGCAACCTGGCCGAGTCGTTCGAGAATTCGGCTTCGGTGACCGTCGGTTACAGCGACGCCATTTCCGGCGCCCGGCAGATCAAGATGCTGGGGCTGGCCGGAACCTATACGCAGATTCTCGATGAGAACCGCCCGATCATGCGCGGCCTGAGCGCTCCCTACGGATTGAGTTACACGCCCGGCATGTGGCTCAACTCGATCCAGGTGTCGAAGGGCGTGGCTTCGGTCACGGCGGGCCATGAGGCCATCACGGGGCAGATCAACCTCGAACACCGCAAGCCGACGGACGACGAGCGGCTGTTCGTGAACCTCTACCTCGACGACGAACTGCGCCCCGAGGCCAATGTTTCGACGGCCTTTCCCGTGACGAAGGACAAGAAACTGTCGAGCGTCATTCTGCTTCACGGTTCGATGGACACCGACGCCCGGAAGATGGACCACAACCACGACGGCTTCCGCGACCTGCCGAAATCCGACCAGATCAACGTGGCCAACAAGTGGCTCTATGCCGCCGACAACGGCACGCAGGTGCGCTGGGGCTGGAAGTTCGTGCAGGAGAATCGTCTGGGCGGCATGCTCGACTACAAGAACACCCGGACCATGCGCGAGGCGATGGAGAAGGACTGGGACTGGCGGGCCGGCGACAAGAAGATGCCGCTCTATGGTTCGCACATCCGCAACCGCAACGCCAACGGCTATTTTAAAGTCGGTATGCCGGTCGGTCCGGCGGTCTACGACCCCGACGAACAGGACGAGATGCGCTCGAACCTGGCGTTCGTCGCCGACTTCGACCACTTCAGCGAAGACGCCTATTTCGGGCTGAACGACTACACGGGCAACCAGAATTCGCTGGCGCTGAATCTGATGTACAACCACTATTTCACCTACCGTTCGTCGCTGATCGTCGGCGTGCAGGGGCATTTGGACTACTACCGCGAGAAGCTCCTCAATCCCACGCCGTGGATCGCCGCCAACAGCGTCCGCAACTACGATTTCGACCGCAACGAGCGCGAGGCCGGAGCCTATGCCGAGTATACCTACGCCATCAAGGACAAGTTCTCGATCGTGGCCGGACTTCGCGGCGACTACAATCACTATTACGACCGCTTTTTCCTCACGCCCCGCGGCCACCTGAAATGGAACATCACCCCCTCGACGACGCTCCGCGCCTCGGGCGGTCTGGGTTACCGTTCGACGAACGTCATCACCGACAATATCGGCGTCCTGGCCACGGGCCGGGCGATCACGTTCCTCGACAATGAATCGGGGAAGTTCGATTTCCGGAAATTCGACCGTATGGAGAAGGCCCTGACCGTCGGCGGAAGCCTTACGCAGACTTTCGGACTGGTGAACCCCGGCGATGCGACGCTGAGCTTCGACTATTTCCGCACGCAGTTCTACAACTCGGTCGTGGCCGATCAGGAGATGTATGCCGACCGGATCGTTTTCTACGACACCGACGGACGTTCGTACACCGACACCTACCAGATCGACTTCTCGTGGTCGCCGGTCGAGCGGCTCGACATCTTCGCCACGTTCCGCTATACGGACAGCGAAATGACGATCAGGCGCGCCGACGGCGGTACGGCCCGCGTGGAGCGTCCGCTGGTGAGCCAGTACAAGACGCTGCTCAACATTCAGTACGCCACGAAGTTCCGCCGCTGGGTGTTCGATGCCACGGCGCAGCTCAACGGTCCGGCACGCATCCCGACGCAGACGGGCGACCTCGACGACAGCTACTATTCGCCCCGTTATCCGATGTTCTTCGCGCAGGTGAGCCGCAAGGTGGGCAAGTTCGACATTTACGCCGGGTGCGAGAATATCGCCGACTACCGCCAGAAGGACCCGATTCTCAATGCGCAGGACCCCTACGACTACAAGTTCAACTCGATGAACGTCTGGGGACCGCTCATGGGCCGCAAGTTTTATGTCGGTTTACGGTTTAATCTCTATTAGGACTGTTTTGAAGACCGGTATGGAACCGTGCAGACAATCCCTCCGAACCTCCCTTTGAAAGGGGAGGCCCGGAAACAGGACAATGAAATTTTCGAAACCTTAAAATAACAGCAAGATGAAAAAGATTCTGATGATTTGCCTGGCTCTGGTGATGGGCCTCGGCATGTGCGCTGCGGCCGGCAAACCGGCGCAGAAGAAAGAGGTGACGACGGTGTTCGTTACGGACATCGACTGCGAACACTGCGTGAAGAAGATTATGAACAACGTTCCGTCGCTCGGCAAGGGCATCAAGGACGTGAAGGTGGACCTGCCGAAGAAGGAGGTCACCGTGATTTACGACGCTTCGAAGAACAACGACGAGAACATCGTCAAGGGGTTCGCCACGATCAAGGTGAAGGCCGAACCCAAGAAAGCCCCTGCGAAGAAATAGCTTCGGCGGGTTTGTTATCGGAAACGGGGGAGCCTCTTCGGGAGGTTTCCCCGTTTTTCAGTTCCGGGAGGAGGCGATGCGGCGGCGGATCACGAGGTCGGCGAGCAGCAGTGCGAGAAAGACCAGCGCGATGCAGACACACATTGCAACCAGCCATTTGTCCTCTTCCGACAGCGTGAGGTGCGGCAGCGTGAAGTGCGGCAGTTCGGGGCGGGGAAGGGCGAAGTCGGTGATTCGCAGCCTGAAGTCCGGCCACAGCGTCGTCACGCAGGCGGCGATCAGCGTCGCGAAGCAGCCGGCGCCCCCGGCCGTCAGCAGCCACGTTTCGCGTCGTTCGCGCCGCAGGGTCTCACGCCGCATCCGTTCCATCAGCCGCGGGGTGAAGCCTGCGGGCAGTTCCGGGGGCGGAACTTGCCGGACTGCGCGGCGTATCGCATCACTCTGTTCCATTCATCTCGTCGTTTACCAGTACATATAGTTTTTTCCGGATTCGGTGGAGCTGCACCTTGACGTTGCCTTCCGAGAGTTCCGTGATCGCGGCGCACTCGCCGACGGAGCGGTCCTCGTAGTAAAACAGCGTTACCAGCGCCCGTTCCTCGGGATCGAGCCGTTCGACGGCGCGGTTCAGCGCGTCGAGACGCTCCTGCTTTTCGGCCCACTCCTCCAGCCGGTCGGCCTCGCTGTCGGGCAGGGCCGCCAGCCGCCGTTCGTCGATGCCGCAATGCTTCGGACGCGTGCGCCGCGCGTGCGACACGGCCGTGTTGTAGGCGATGCGGTAGAGCCAGGTCGAGAAACTGCTCCGCCCGCCGAACCGGTCCAGACTGGAGAAGGCCTTCAGAAAAATGTCCTGCGTCAGCTCTTCGGCGTCCTCCGTGCATCCGGCGATTCGTGCGGCCAGCGTGTAAACCGCCCTTCCGTAGCGATCGACCAAGCGGGCGCAGAGACGGGTCTCTCCGCCCGCGATTCGTCGGATCAGTTCCTGTTCTTCCGTTTGCATGGTTATTCCGTTAGACGCGCCGCGGCGGAAAAGGTTACACGTGAGCCGTGTTTTTCCGTCGTCTGTAACCTTTTTGCACATTCGGCGTCTAACAGGGCAGAGATCGCAAAAAAAGAATCGGAAACCTTTTAATTTTACAGATTATGAATTTTATCATGGTCCCGCTGGTGACGGGAATCGTCACGCTGGGAATTTACAAGTTCTTCGAACTGCTTATCTGTCGCCGCGAGCGGCGCGAGATTATCGGGAAACTCGAACCCGGTTCGCTGATCGATTACCTGAAACTGGTACCGATGGGGCTGCGGACGGGCGCCACGATACGGACTGCGTCCGAAACTGCTCCGGGTATCCCGGCCGGGGCGCTGAAAGTCGGCTGCTTGCTGCTGGGGCTGGGCGCCGGGCTGCTTTTCGGCTTTATGCTGACCCGGATAACCGAAATCCAGTCCTATGACACGCGCCGCGTCGTTTACGGCGGTTCGGTGCTCGTTTTCGGAGGCCTGGGGCTGATCGTCTCGTTCATCGTGGAGCGCGTTCTCTCCCGCAGGAGGTAGGACGGGAGGATCGCTGTGAAAAGAGCGTCCCGGCGGGACGCTCTTTGTTTTGCAGTGGCGTACCCGCTATTCCATCGGCCGGATGCGGACCTCCGTCACGCCCTCCAGCTCGCGGGCCAGACGGTCGATGTCGGTCTTTTCGTCCACCTCGCCGTAGTGGTAGGGGTAGAAGATCGCCGGTTTCAGTGCCTTCACCGCTTCGACGGCCTGGTCGACGGTCATCGTGTAGGGCTGGTTCACGGGCAGAAAGGCGATGTCGATCTTTCGGAGCGCCTTCAGTTCGGGGGTGGGTTCCGTGTCGCCCGCGATGTAGATGCGCGTGCCGCCGATGGTCAGCACATAGCCGCAGTCCTCGCGCTCCCGGGGGTGGAATTGCAGATGGCCCGGCGTGGTGTTATAGGCCGCGACGGCCTCGACCTTCACATAGTCGCGCGGCGTGGCGACGCTGCCCGGATGCATCGTGTAGCAGTTCATTTCGAAAGCTTCGGCCGAGGTCCGGTCGCAAAGGATTTCGGTGTCGGCGGCGAGCAGCTTCTCGACGGCCGCCACGTCGAGGTGGTCGTAGTGCGAGTGGGTGATCAGCACGACGTCGGCTTTCGGCAATGCGCCGTAGTCGGCGTTGGCGCTCACGGGATCGACGTAGATGTATTTGCCGCCCACGGAGATCGCGAGCGAAGCGTGCTTGAAAAAGGTGATCGTGAATTCGGTCCCGTCGCGGGCGGAGAGCCGGTCGGCGGGATATTCGGGGGGTTTTGCGCGGCCGCAGCCGAAAATGGAGAGCAGTGACATAAGAATGAATACGGTTGGTTTGTGTGTTTTCATAATCGTTCGATCGCGAAATCTGCGATCAGCGTGTGGCTGAACGGCAGTCCGGCAAAAAGGGGTGTCGTCAGTCGGAGCATCATGGAATAAAGATACAAATTTGCGGCGAAACGGCAAAATAGATTTCGCATACGCGAAAAAAAAATCTATCTTTGCGGCAGCACAGCTCCGACGCACGCCCGAACCGGAGCTGGAAACCCCGACGCGGCGCGCCAAAGGTTCGCTGCCGGGTTTCTGCAGGCCGGCATACCGGACGGAAATCGGATAAAGGGAAATTTTTTACGGCATCCGCGCAGTATATTGCCGCCGGGTGCGTTTATATGAATAAATTAACCAAACATACCGTATGAATAAACTTATTGCAACAATCGCGCTGGCGGCTCTCGCATTCACGAGCTGTATCAAGGAAAACGATACCTGGAAGGAGATGCTTCCCGTTCAGCCTGGAATGTACATCTATCAGCTGGCGACGGATCAGGATAAACTCGCCATGCGGCCGGCCAATGCGGCCTTGCGCCTGGCGATGCTGCTGGCCGAAGCGGATAAGCAGGGCGAGGATGTCCTGTCCGCAGACCTGAAGGAGATCGTGGTCAAAAAGGGCGACGCCTCGATCAAGGTCTGGGAAACCCTTTTCGGCGCGCATACGAAACTCGAACGGCAGGGTGAAGACTATCTGATCACTTACAGCGACGAAGCCCAGCTGCCCGACCGTTTCTTCATGGCGGGTTCCGTGCTGGTGAAAACCAACGGGACGAAGGTGCTGAACCAATCCTCCTATTCTGCGCCCTGGACCGTCGAGATGCAGGATCTCAAGGTGTTCGCTTACACGAATACCGGTCTGCGGTCGGCGTTCAATTTCGATGGCGGGGAGACTACGCTCTATTTCGACGGCGCCGATTCCTATATAATCGGAGCCTCGTCGTTCCGTATCCATCTCGATAATGTGGATGCGTCCTCCAACTGGACCGGCCGCTATACGCTGCGTGCCGAGGATTCGAGCCTGGCCTATTCGCTCTGCTCGGGCAAGGATTTCAAGGTCGAAGGCGGCGCTTCGGGTCCGACCCTCTATTCGTCCGACATGACGCAGGCGGTGGGGATGGGCTATGAACTGACCAATGGCGTTTACCGCGGCATGCAGATCATCAGCGGAACGCAGGAGTGCCGTTTCCTCTCCCCTCTGGAGTATGATACGACCAAGTACCCCGCATCGTCGGTGACCTACGAATGGTCGTACGACAGTTCGACCAATACGGTTTTCCCGAAGATTCGCTACAACGGATACGTTTATCCGAAGGATTGATAAAAGGGCTTATTCAGACTTGCTTGCGAGGCGCGAATGGATGTTGTTCCATGCGCGCCTCATTTTTTTGCAAGTGCCGGGCGGGCGGATCAGGGGTTGCGGTCGAGCCGCATGACGGAGGGGATGAAGAATCCCGCCGCGCCCACCGCGACGATGATCGTTCCGGCGACGACGAAGGTCGTGGTGAGTCCCACGTTCTCGGCCAGGAATCCCGTGCCCAGCAGTCCGAGGGCCGCCGGCAGCAGCCCGAAACTGCGGTAGAGCGACATGACGCGTCCCAGCATGCCCGCTTCGATCCGGGTCTGGACCACGGAGACGAACGAGGCGTTGAACACGCTGCTGGAGATGCCCGCCGCCGCCGTGAAGAGGGCGAACCAGAGGAATCCCGCAGGCGACAGAAGCCCCGACAGCGCGAACGAGAGTCCCACGACGAGATACATCAGGTTGACCAGCACGATGCGGCTGACCCGGTAGGTGCGCGCGCCCATGACGGCGCCTCCGACGAGCGCCCCGCCGCCCCAGACGATCTCGATCAGGCTCATTTCGAAAGCGCCTCCGCCGAAGTGCTGGAGCGTCATCAGCGGGAACATCACCCCGACGGGCATGATGAAGAACCATACGACGATGGCCAGCGTGAAAAACCATCCCATGCCCGGAATGGCGTGCATGGCCGAGAAACCTTCGCGGAACTCCCGCCACAGGTCGGGTTTGCGCGTCGTGTCGCGCGCCGGGTTGGGAATCCGGACGCACAGCAGCGAGATGCAGGCGATGGCGGCTCCCGCCACGTCCAGCAGCAGGATGTTGCCGATCGAGGTGAGATTGATCAGCAGCGCTCCGAGGGCCGGACCCGCGATGCTCGACAGCGAGGCGATGATCTGGTTGACTCCGGCGATGCGCGTGAGCTGCGATGCGGGGGCCAGCAGCGGGACCGACGCCTGCATGGCGGGTATGTGGAAGGCCGAGCCGGCCGAGCGGCAGGCCAGCAGGATGTAGATGTGCCACATCCGGGCTGCGCCGAGCCAGAAGAGCGCCGTCAGCGCCAGCGTGCAGAGGGCGATGAAGCTGTCGGCGAGGATCATCGTGCGCTTGCGGTCCCAGCGGTCGACGTAAACCCCGACGAGCGGCCCCAGCAACGACTGGGGCAGCATCCCGGCGATGGCTGCGAGAGCCAGCACCTCGGCCGAGCCTGTTTCAAGGCTCATCCAGAAGATGATCGAGTAGGCTACGACCTCGCTGCTGAGGATCGAGGCCAGCTGCCCGCTCCAGATGACGGCGAATGTTTTTTTCCAGCTTTCCACGATGTGTTCTGTCCTTTTAGAATCCGAGTTTAGGGAGGATGAAACCCATGCGGGCTTTGTCGCTCCATAGCCGGAACTGCCGCCCGTCGGTGTGAAGTTTGAGCGCGCCGGTGCCGAGGTCCCTATTGTCGCTTTCCGTGCCGCTGAATGCGTGCAGCCGGCTCGAGGCCGTCGTCAGGAGCAAGGTCATATGTTTCATGCGGTTTATTTTAGGTTGGAGGTGCTTCCTGGAAAAATTCCGGAGAAAAAAAGGCGGATACCAAGGTATCCGCCGCGCTAAAACCCTTCTCGCGAAGGGCTATTTAACTGCTTTAACTATTGCCTCGAATGCCTTCGGCTCGTTCATTGCCAGGTCGGCCATCACCTTGCGGTTGAGGACGATTCCCTTGGCGTTGAGTTTGCCGATAAATTGTGAATAGGTCATTCCCTGGGCGCGGACGGCGGCGTTGATACGCGTGATCCACAGCGAACGGAATGTCCGCTT